>VFQQ010000988.1_pt1 | contig 45186 bp, 78 predicted proteins | sample 3512341 | NCBI WGS metagenome assembly VFQQ01 (sample SAMN10412373, study PRJNA504923) | tailings metagenome | isolation source: Relicate 2 Philex TSF1 revegetated site | place: Philippines: Tuba, Benguet | collected 2017-08-29 | reverse complement strand
CACCCGGCACCGATGCTGCGGCACAGCGGTGTGCCGGGCGGTGCTGTGCCTGGGCACCCCATGCCTCGCCACCTCTGCTCACAGTGCATGGTGCAAGGGTGGAAGGCAGGCATGGGCAATGCAGCAGGGCAGGGTTGGGCAGGTGGGCAGGGTGCCCCCTCCGCCGCGGCGGCGGGCCGCCGCCCACCCGCTCTCCCGCCCCAGCTGCCTGCCTCATTTGACGTTGTGCTGCCTGGGGAAGCTGTTGCACACTGCCCTGGGTTGTTGGCATGCTCGATGTAGTGTGCTGAGGCTTGCTTCAGTTTGCTTGAGCCGGGTGTGCATGTAGGCGCTGTCGCGCTGCGGCGGTTGGGAGGCGCCGCTGAGCAGTTGCGCCGCGCAGACCCCCCCTGCCCTCTCCAACCCTGCTCCTGCAGCTGGGCTGCCTTCATTTGAGTGCGAGTGCAAGACAACTTGCCTCAGCTGGGTTGAGCTGTGCCGCTGCACCGGTTTGTCACTGAACTGAAGTCTCATTTTGATGCAGGACTCAACATTTGCTGATTATAAGTCCTGTGCAAATGCACAGTGCAGGGGCTTTATGCAGTTGCTGCATGCATTTCGCTCAAGCCTTGCTGTAGTGGTGCAGGCGGTACAGCAGCACGCGACCGCGCGCGTTGCCGATGGCCAGGTACCCGCTGTTGGGGCTGTAAGCCGTGCTGTGCACGTAGTGCAGCGGCGACTTGGAGGTGGGCCAGTTGGAGAAGATGGTCATCGAGGGAACGTGCAGCACCCTGGGGCAGTGGGAATGGTGGGGTTATCAAGTTAGCGTTGCATTCAGCCGCATGGCCAGCAACAAGCGGAAAGCGCCAGCGGCACGCACGGCTCATGTTCCGGATGCCCCGACCTGCCCACTCACTCACCCAGCAGCGTGCATCTGCCCTAAGCAGAACCAGCAGCCAGCCCTGGCAGAGCGGCCACATCACAAGCAACCAGCTCACCTGAGCGCGTCGCGCTTCATGCGTGATGCCATCACCAGCATCTGGCCATCGTGGTTGAAGGCCAGGCTGTCAATCGTGGTCGTCAGGTTGAGCACCGACTTGAGCGGCTTGCCTGCAAGTGCAGTGCAGAATGCAGCGGTGGGGCAAGCAGCTCGGCATCCCAGGGCAGATCGCTAGGGCAAGCCAGCAAAACCATCAAGCAGTTGAGCTGCACAGCAACGTCGGTGCTCAGGCATTGCGGTCGAGTCTGCACTGCAACATACCCCTGCACAGCCCACTTCCACCCCTGCCCACCTGCATAAGGCGCCTCTGGCATCGCCCAGCTTCCCGCCTCCTCCTCGCCAAACACGGTGCGCTGGCCCTGCCGCCGCTGCGCCTCCTGCTGTTGCCGCGAGTACAGGTTGACCACGCCGCTGTTGGAGCCGGTGGCAAACAGCGCGCCATCGGGGGAGCAGGCCATGGACGTGCCGTTCAGGCAGCCCTGAGAGGGAGCAATGTGGAGGTGGAGCAAAAAGCGGGGGTTAGAGGAGAGAAATGTATGTGGAGCAGGCCTCGACGCCCACCTTCACATGCCGCTACCTACCGCGGCTTCCAGCGTGCAACGGCCCCATCCAAGCCTGCCTGCCGTTTCGTCTGGGCAGCACAGCATAGCAGCCTCCCTACCGCTTGGCACCCACCTCGTCCTGGTACCGCTGCAGGCAGCGCTGCGTGCGCAGGTCCCACACATACACTGCAGCAGGTTGGACATAGGAACGGCATGCAACTCAATGAGCAGCAATGCAGGAATGCAAGGGTTGTAACAAAGTCAGCACGCGTGCGCAGCTGCCCTGCACAGCTGCCCTGCTACAGCTGCCCTGCTTGTGCCAGCAAGGAGAAAGGTATGTCTCTCCACAAACTGCAAATGTTGGCCGTGGTTCTGTGTCAAGGCCGCCAGCATCTCATCGCTGTCCATGCACGCACCTGTGCCATCGCCACCGCTGGTCAGCAGCTGCGTGCCGTCGGCAGTGAAGGCGCCCGTGCGAGCGGTGCCGTTCATCTTGAGGGAGCCGACCATCTGTGATGGAAAGGCAGCACAGGACAGCAGCATCAGTGGCGGCCCGACATGAAGTGAAGCACTGGCCAGTGAAGCCACGCGAACTGCGGTGCAAACGGCGGCAGCAGCTGAACCACTTGGCAATGATGGCACTCAGCTGAGCAGCAACACAGGAAGCATCGCTGGGAGTTGCAACGACACAGCGGCAGCACGCCCGCACCTGCTTGGTGTGCAGGCTGACCAGCGGCACAAAGCCCTCGTTGCCAAAGAAGGCCGCCACTGCAAGGTGGGTGTGAGTGGCGGGGACCAGGGATCAGCTGGGAGAGCAGTGGTCAGCTGCTGGGAGACAGCATAAGACGCAGCAGCCTCAAGCCGGCAACCCGAGCGCGTCTTTGCCTGTCACACAGCTGGCCGCCCTGCTGGACCGAGCTCAGCCTGCACTTGAATGTACTCACTGGGCTGCGGGCTCTGCTGGCTGGTGACAAAGCTCTCAAAGCTCTTCTCGTCCCGCCACACGCGCAGTGAGGCGAGCCGGTCAATCGCCTGGTGGTGGGCAGCAGCAGCAGGAATGGGGATGGGTGGTTTGAAAAGTGCATGCAACACCTCTGCCGCCTGTTGCCCGCATGCCTTTCTAGGGCTGCGCTGCCCATGTCGCATCTGCTCCTGCGAATCTCCTGTAAACAAATGCACCTGACAGCTCTGATCCACAGCAGCATATCTGAACGCTGTGCCCAGCCCAGCTTGCCCAGCCCTATTTGGATTGGCCCTGCCTCCCGTCGCACCTGCGACTCCACATCCACGAGGTAGAAGAACTTGCGCCGCCCCGTTGCCACAATCTGCAGCGCAGCGCGAAGTGGGCCGGTAGCATGAGCCAGGTGCGAGCCAGCTTGCTCGTGCACTGTCTCCAGAGCCAGCCGCCAACCCACGCTGGCCAGCCAGCAGCCTTCCCTGCTACTGTGCAGGGCCTGCCCAGCATCAAGCCAACAGCCAACGACCGCCACATGCCCGCACCTTGCTGCCGCCAGCAGTGAAGGCTGCCTTGTGGATTGGCATGTCCTCGATGAACCAGCTGTGCACGCGCGGGTTCCTGCAGCCGGGCAGGTGGCAAGGCAGTGCAACAGGGTCCGCGTCAAGCAAAGCACAAGTGCAATGGCGTCAAGCAGCTGCGGCGGAGGCTGGCATGCCCAATGAAGCGATGCCCCAACCGGCTGCAGCAGCGGCAAGTTGGGCGAGACAGCAAAGAAGGGTGGCACAGCTTTTCCACAATCGTTTCCACTGTCAATCATTAGCTAGTCCCCAGCGCAACTTCCACAGCCCCCAGTGCTCACTTGACTCCGTCCACCGAAAAGAGGCGCAGGCGGCGGTCCAGCCCCGCGGACAGCAGCAGCTCGCCGCCCGCGTGGAACTCCACGCTCCTGCAGGGGGCGCACAATAAATGCCATGGCTGCTCAATGCAAGCAGGCAGCCGCCAGTGCCCAGGATCTGGGTCAAAAAATTCAACACAGCAGACCGCAGCCTGAGCCGCAAGCTTCTCGCCAACACACCGCCCGCTCGTGTGCCTGCCTTGTGCACCAGCAAGCAACCAACGCCAGCAGCCCTCCGCGGCAGCGCCCCCTGCTCCTGGTCCCCCACACTTCGCTCACTTGACGGCGCCCTTGCATGCGTCTGCCTGGTTGGCGTCCCGCAGCCGCGTCGTCTCCAGCATGGACGGCGGCAGCGCGGAGCCGCGCGCCAGCAGCCCGCCTGCCCGCTGCAGCAGCCGCTCCGCCGCGCTCTCCCCCCCCTCCTCCTCGCTGTCGCTGGCGCCGCCCGCCGCCGCGCGCCGCCGCCGCTCCCCCGCCTTCTTCAGGCTGGCCCACGCCGTGCGCGGGTGCAGCTTGTTGTGCTGCTGCCGCAGGCGCGACTCGTACTCGCGGCCTGCGGGGGGACGGGCGGGGCGGGGCAGGTGGGCAGAGCAGAAGGCAGAAGACAGCATGGCATCCTGGCCACTTCAGCACAACCAGAAGCATGCAGGATGACCTTTCACTAGGACCAATGGGATGCGAGCTAGCAATGACAACTGCTGGTGCCTGCCCCAGGCCCACACGTGATGCAGCAGGCAGCCTTGCTCTCTTCCACCGCTGACGGCCCCCCATCCCCGGCCCTCTGCCGCCTCACCCGTCAGCTCTGTCTCCTCCTCCTCCCGCCGCAGCTTGCGCAGCTGGCTCTTGGCCGCCACATTTACGCGCAGCGCCGCATCCTGTGGGTCCTCCCACACCGCCTGCCGCCGCCGCCGCGCAGCCGCCGCCGGCTGCGCATCGGCGCCGCCCCGGTCCTCAAACATCACCAGCCCGCCAGCACTGCCGCGCTGCTGCCGCTCCTCGTCATCGTCATCGCTACCGTCCGCTGCCGCTGCTGCTGCTGCGCCCTGCTGGTAGGAGGCCAGGAAGTCCGACGACAGCGAGCCGCCGCCGCCATCGCCGCCGCCGCCGCCCAGCTCGGTGCCCAGTTGCTGCAGCGCCTCTTCATCCCGTCCGAACAATTGGGCTTCCAGCTCCTGAACGAAAGGGGCAGGAGGGACAGCAGAGCGCTCAGTGTTGCAGCAGCAAGGAGCGACCGCGAGGGCGGGGCGCGCCAGCATATGGCATGCAATGTCCAGACTCACCCTCTCCCTATCCGCATCCACGGCAGCACGCTGCCGCTTGGCGGCGCGGCGCTCGGCCATGGTTTGCAAGTGGGGTGCCCGGCTGCGCCTTTGGTGCTGGCAGAGACAATTTAGCAGTCCCAGGATTGCGATGCACGCCTGGCGACGACCAATGAGTGCGAAGGTCCATGTGGCGCGAAATTCCGCTCGCCCTAGGGAGCGCCATGGGCCCTGATCGCACCACGGCCGGGTTTTAGCAGGTGCAATAGTTGCTTCACCAGTGCAGGAGGCGCGACGCCACCCCGTTGCATAAACCGCCCGCCGTATTTTGGCCTCTGATCGACCGCCGATCGCCATGAGGCATCGCAGCAGTTTGATCACCGCAGCCCTGCTGCTGCTGCTAGTCGCCGTGACGGCTGCTGCCGCTGTCGCCGCTCACCGCCCGTCGCGCTACCGCACCGCCGCCACTCGCGACCCAGCCAAGCTGAACGTGCACATCGTCTGCCACTCCCATGACGACGCCGGCTGTGAGTGTGGTGCTGCAAGCGGCGGGCCTGCAGATGGGCGTTGCTCTCCGCAGCCGGCTGGCTCGACGGCGCATGCTGTGTGGCCGCTCCTTGTGTCGGCTGGGATGATTTGCCTCTTGCATTGGCTGTGCTGCTGCAGGGCTCAAGACGGTGGACCAGTACTACTGGGGCGCCAACAACACCATCCAGGTGCGAGACCACCCATGCACATCAGCCAGCGTGCTTCAGCCGCTGCCGTTCAGGGGCACAGCATGCTGCGCTGGCGGCCTTTCTCTCGGTCCAGCAATCACGCTCAGATGCTCGCTGCAAACGCCCTCCCTCCATTACACTGTACCGCAGGTGGCGGGCGTGCAGTACATCCTGGACACGGTGGTGCAGGCGCTGGCCGCCAACCCCACCCGCAAGTTTAGCTACTCGGAGATGGTGAGGTGGGGCGAGGGGCAGAGCAGGCGGGGGCAAGGGCACCACAATGGAGGGATGGTGCCGCTTGGTTGGTAGTGTGCACGGAGGGTCGACACTCCAGCCCTTACCCTCTTGACACCACACATCTGCACCCTGCACCTGCACACTACACTTGCCTTGTTCTCACATCCTCTTCCCGCTGCTGCAGAGCTTCTTTGAGCGCTGGTGGCGGCAACAGGACGAGGACACACGTGCGCTGGTGACCCGCCTGGTGCAGGACGGGCAGGTGCGCGCTGCACCGGCAAAGATTGCTCGGCTGCAACATGGTCCCCTCTTGCATCTTTCCGCAAGCTGCTGCCCAGCTGCCGCTGCCGCTGCTGTAGCGCTCGCTACCGCTCAGCTGGCAGCTGGCATGGTGCCACTGCAACTTTGAACGCTGCCTCCACTGCTGCACTGCTGGCCCGTTCACTCCATGCAGCTGGAGTTCATCAATGGCGGGTATGTGCAGCACGACGAGGCGGCAGCGCACTACGTGGCCATGATTGACCAGATGACGCGCGGGCACAGGTGAGCTGGGCCTCAAGCTGAGGCCGCACGCCCTGCTGGGTGGAGCCAAGCGCTACCTGCGCTGCTGGTTATTGAGGAGCTCTCATCCCTCTGCCCCCCCCCCCCCCCCCCCCCCCCCCCCCCCCCCCCCATCGCTGCACAGCTTCCTGAAGCGCACGTTTGGCGCCGTCCCGCGCGTGGGCTGGCAGATCGACCCCTTTGGGCACTCCAGCACGCAGGCAAGAGCGGCAGACCTCATGTGCACAGCAGCACAGCTGGCTGGGCTGTGAGGCGTTTTGCAGCTGCAGCTGCCACAAAGTGCACAGCACAGCTGCCTGCAGCTCAATACGCTTTCTGCCGCTGCTGTGCAGGCGGGCCTGCTGTCTGCCCAGGTCGGCTTTGATGCCCTGTTCTTCGGCCGGGCCGATTACCAGGTGGGGGCGGCAGGGAGGGCCGGCGCCATCATGGCGCCATCATGTGGGCTTCCTGTTCTGCAGCCTGCCTGCCTTATCCAGCACAAGAAGGCCCTGCTGCTCTTTCACATATGTACATCTTAAAGCGCCGAATCCTGCAAATTAACCCCAGGACATGGAGTACCGCAGAGGGATCAAGGCCATGGAGCTGGTGTGGCGCGGCTCCGGCTCGCTGGAGGACGCCGACATCTTCACCGGCAACTTTGCCAGCGGTGAGGGGTGGGGAGGCAGGCAGAGGTGGTGCCGCCGCTGTGCCGATGGGTGCCACCATGTGCCCCATATTGCACCTGCATAACACCGCAGCCTCGTCAATGGCTGTCATGTAAGCGCCCAGGCCTGCCGCTCATCTTCATGCGCCCACCTGCCCACCTCCCTTTTACCCGTGCCTGCGCGCCAGGCAATTATGGCCCGCCCGAGGGCTTTGCCTACGAGTGGGCCTCGCCGCCCATCATGGACGACCCGCGCCTGGACGAGTACAATGTGCAGGAGCGGTGCGGCAGGCTGGCATGGGCGGCGTTGCAGCCTTTGTGGTTGGGGCGGCAGGCAGGCGCTTGGGGAGAGTGAGTCAGACGTACATGCATGCATCAGAAAGCTGGCATGTGCACGCACTGCCGCTGCCTGCTTCATTGCCCCTCCCTGCAGCGTGGATGCGTTTGTGGCGCAGTGCCGCGCGCTGGCCAACGTGACGCGCGGCAACGACATCATGCTCACAATCGGCTCCGACTTCCAGTTTGCCAACGCGCACCTGCAGTGAGCGGGCGCGCGGGGCGGCGGGGTGGGATGTGGTGCAATGCATTGGCACACTGCTGCAGGGGCAGGGCGGCACGGTGGGATGCGGCGCACCGGCATGCGGTCGCTGGCGCTTGAAGGACAGGCCGTGACTGCTCTCGCTGATCCTGCCTGCACATAAGTTGCTCGTGCCACCACACCGCCTGCTTGCCACTCTGCCTGTCCGCCGCTGCAGGTTCAAGAATCTGGACAAGCTGATCCACTACGCCAACCAGGACGGGCGCCTCAACGCCTTCTACTCCACCCCCGCCGCGTAAGCCGGGCAGCGCGCATCCAGGCAGCCCTGCTGCCCTGCAGCGGCTAGAGTGCCGCAACCCCGTAGCCAATGCTTGCTTTGCTGATGTGTGTTCCGCTCAGGCGCATGGTCTCACCCACCAACCCTCCTTCTCTGCTGTTCCAGGTATGCCGCCGCCAAACACGCCTACGATGCCGAGTGGCCGCTGAAGCAGGACGACTTCTTCCCCTATGCCGACTTCCCCCACTCCTACTGGACAGGTGGGGCAGAAGGGCGGGGCGGGCGCCGGCCGGTGGGATGCTGTTGTCTCTGCTTGAAGGCTGTTTGCTCAGTCCCGCTCGACAGCTCCAGACTGCTGCACGCATGCCTATGCTGTCAATCACATCAACCATTGCTAACCGCATGCACCGCCTGCAGGCTACTTCACCAGCCGAGCCGCCTCCAAGGGCTTCATCCGGGCAGCCACCAGCTACTTGCAGGCTGCACGCCAGCTGGAGGCATTCATGGGGCTGCCGAGCGAGGAGGATGCAGGTGCGCGCATGGCTTTGGCTGGGAACTTATTGCGGAGGGCAGTTTAATGAAGCATAAGCGAGTTGCGTCAGGCCTACACCCGCTCTCCCACTTGCTCACTCACTCGCTCACAAGCCCACCCAGCGACCTGCCGGTCCACTTGCAGGCCCCACCACCGACGCCCTGGAGGAGGCGGTGTCCCTGCTGCAGCACCACGACGCCATCACCGGCACGGAGAAGGAGCACGTGGCCTGCGACTACCACCGCCGCCTGGCCAGGGGTGAGGGGGCAAGGGAGGGGCTTATGAGGGCAGGGAGCTGGCAGCATGGATGACCCTGGGTTGGGTTGGTGCTGTGTGGACGGGGCGCAATGGTGGCGGCAATCGCTGCAGTACCTTGGCCCAACTTGCATGGAAAGTTGGAACATATGCAGGATGGCTGTTGTCCAACTCGACAGCATGCACTGCTCTTGCCCTGCTTGCCAGGCTTGACCGAGGCGCAGGCGCTGGTCAACGCCGCCCTGGAGCGCCTGATCCGCGGCCAAACGCGCCCCGGTGGCAGCGCACTGGCTGGAGACACCAGCACAAGCTCTGCAGACGGCGCTCAGAGCGTGCTGCCTGCAGCCAAGCCGGATGACACAGCACACCTGGCTGCCAGCCAGCGGCGGCTGCAGGCAGGCGGCAGCGGCGGCGCTGCTGGCGGCAGCAACCCGGTGGACATGCCTGTGCCGCTGGAGTCGTGCAACTGGCTCAACATCTCGGCCTGCAACGCCACGGGTGGGTGCTTGAGCAGCAGCTGGCCGTTTTGCAGCAGTGGTGTGAACAATGGCCTGCCGCTGGCATGCCGCCCTGGCCACCTATGCCCACGCTTGAGAGTGCAGCAGGTGGCTTGGGCGACTGAAACATGTGTTGCGCCACGCCGCTGCTCTACGGTCGAACCACTTTCCATTCTTTCTGCCCCGCAGTGCGGCTGTCGGCGGCTGGCAAGGGCGTGCTGGCGGTTGCCTACAATCCGCTGGCCTGGAGCCGCGAGGTGCTGCTGCGTGTGCCGCTCAACACCAGCAAGACCTGCGCCTGGAAGGTCACAGGTGGGTGTGGCAGGGGGAAGCAGTGGCGTGTGAACATAACGGGCGGCATGTTGCCCTGGGTTGGCCTGGCGCTGTACAGCGTGTGTAGTTGTTGCTGACTTGCATCTCTGCTGCTTGTCATTGGCAGGCCCTGAGGGCGAGGAGGTGGCGTCTCAGCTGGTTGGGGTGGCACCAGCCACCTGGTGCCTGCAGCAGCTGCTGGCAGGCGTCAATGCCACCTGCCCCACCACATATGGAGATGCGGGTGGGTGGGTGGAAGAGTGTTGGTTGCTAAACCTTGCCTGCTGGCTGCATGTGACGGTTGCACACAGACGCTGCTCTAGCATGGTGCTGGTCATGCAGGAGTGACGTCAACCACCTCTCGGGTGCCCAATTTGCTTGCTGCCTTGACTTGCAGAGCTGGCCTTCATTGCCCGGCTGCCCCCGCTGGGCTACAGCACCTTCTACCTGGAACCCCAGCAGGACTCCTCCTGCACACCCGCCAGCAACAGCCAGGCTGGCCAGCGCAGCTGCGGCGGCGGGCTGCCCAGCACTAGCAGCGTTGCCAAGGCTGCCAAGGCCAGCAGTGGTGCCAGCAGGGGCGGGAAGTATGAGAAGCTGGACAACGGCCTGGTGGCCCTGGAGTTCGACACCGAGACGGGTGGGCACTGCCTGCGCTGGGATGCATGCTGCTGAGCCTTAGAGTCTTGGGCCACACTCGTTCAGCTGCAGCTGACAACAGCCTGCAACTCATTGTTCTGCTGGCTGCTCCCACCACAGGTCTGCTGGCGCGCATCAACGCTGGCGGTGTGTCTGCCCGCCTGTCCACGGGCCTGGCTTGGTACAACTCCAGCACTGATGCGGAGCAGCCCTCGGGCGCCTACATCTTCAGGTGGGTTTGCGGGTGTTCATGCTGTGCATGCACTGCACAAGCGTTGCCCTTGGGAAACCTGTGGGCAAAACCAGCAGGTTGCGAAACCAGTTTACTGAGGATTTTGCTTCCCTTAGGCAGGCCTCGCTGCGCTGCCGAGGTAGCATGCAGCGTGCTTGTGGCTGTGAGCCTTTAACTCATCTGCTAGCTTGCCCTCCACCCCTGCAGGCCAAACGGCTCCTATCCGCTGCCTGAAGAGGAGCCCAGCAGCGGCAGCTGGTGGCAGTGCCTGTGGGGCGGTGCCGGCGCCGGCGCATGCGGCAAGGGCGGCAAGCCAGCGGTGCAGCTTGAGATTATACGGGGCGAGGCTGTGTCGGAGGCGCGCCAGTCGTTTGCGGGCTGGGCCGCGCTGGTCACAAGGTGGGCTTGCTGGAGTGGTGGGAACGGTGCACATGCTTGATGGGTGGGCTAGCATGCCACGTCAGCTTGCTTGTGATCCTGGGGAGGCCTGCAGCTTCTAGCCCATTTTTTGCTCCAGGTTTAGCGCCCGACACGTTCTCCATTTGCTTCTTCCCCCTGCCAGGCTGTACCGTGGCCAGTCCCATGTGGAGGTGGAGTGGACAGTGGGACCCATCCATTTCGAGGATGGACTGGGCAGGGAGGTGGTGGTGCAGGTGCGGCGTTCTGCTGCGCGTCGGGCCGCCGCCGCCTGTGGCACATATCGGGCCAGGCAGACCTGGCCTGCCCTTCTGCTTACTTCTCTGTTTACTTGGGGCAGGCCCCTGTCTGCTGTGGCTGCAGCTGCCCTCCAACTGTTGTGTGCAATGGAGCCACAGCAGTGCTGCAAGGGTGCTCAACCATTCCCCAATCGCCCGCCCCACTCCCTCGCCTCCCGCCCCGCAGTACACCAGCGACCTGGACAGTGGCGATGAGTTCTGGACTGACGCCAACGGCCGCGAGATGATCCGGCGCATCAGGTGCTGTTGTGAAGTGCAGTCGAGCAGGCGTACGGAGCATCCAGCCGGCAGCCTGCGCCTTGCGTCACTGTTGCAAGCATCCGGCAGATGGCGCTGCTGGGGCCGTTTGGACCGAGGGTGCCCTTCCTGCTGTGAGCAACGCCTGCTCATCTGGCTGCATTTTGACATCGCTGAGTAGACGGCGCGTGTGCGTGCTTCTGTGTCCTCTGCAGGGACTTCCGGCCCAGCTGGGAACTGAACCTGACCGAGCCCATTGCATCCAACTTTTACCCGCTCACCGGTAAGAGGGCGTGGGCCGCAGTGCGGACCGCGATGAGCTGCTCGGGGTGGGCGGCATGTGGGGAGGGGTGAAATCCGCACACTCCTGCAAGCCACCTAAAACGCACACTCCTGCAAGCCACCTAAGTTTCTACTTATAATGACCGTCCACCCTGCCCCATCCGGTCTCTGATCACGTTCTGCAGCTGCAATGTACATCCAAGATGACAAGCGGCAGCTGGCGCTGCTGACAGACCGCGCGCAGGGTGAGTTGCCCTTGCCGCCGCATGTGCGCTCAGGCTGAGCGACTCGCTGCCTCCACGCCGGCTGCTCTATTCTGCGAACACCATCAGCTACGACATGCGTTTTGCTAATCAACGATGCTTCGTGCTCTGCATGGCTGCAGGCGGCGCCTCGCTGCGCAGCGGCCAGATGGAGGTGATGGTGCACCGCCGCACCATGGCAGGTGAAGCGGGTTTGTTTGCATTTGCTTGCGCTGCCGCTTGCCTGCCTGGCTACATGCTGGTTTGCCTGCACTGCTGGCACAGCTAGATGCCACACAAGTCCTGCATGACCTGCTGCTGGCTGTGCACCACCACATCCAATAAAGCACGCCCAGTGCCGCAGACGACTTCCGGGGCGTGGACGAGCCGCTAAACGAGACCGCCTGCGGCTGCAGGCAGTGCAACTGCCCAGGTGAGGGAATGTTGGCTGTGCAGTCAGGGAACCAAGCGACTTGCACACAGTCACTTGCTGCAATCTGGCCTGCAATCTGCTGCCTCCCAGGCCTGGTGGTGCGCGGCCGCCACTGGCTGCTGCTGGCCCCCCGCGACGAGGCGGCGCGGCCCCGCCGCACGCTGCAGCAGGAGCTGAACGACCCGCCGGTGCTGGCCTTTGGAGCCATTCCTCACAGCGTGGGAAGGTGGGCAGGGTGGGTAGGGCATGTGCGGCATGGGTGGGTGGGTGGGAGGGTGGGTTGAAGGTGGGCCGGGGAAAGTGCACACCTGCAGAGGCTAGCGGCATGCTGATGCGGCTCGCTGCCTGTAGCTGTGCATGACGTAGCCCTGCCATGTTCCTGCACCGTGAACCAATGGTGCAGTGATGGCGGCAGCGAGGGGCGTGTGGAGGGACGGACGGGCCTGCGCCGCACCTGGAGCCTGAGCGAGGGCCACATCATGCACAGGTGCGGTGCGGTACGCTGCCCTGCTGCCCTGCTGCCTCCATTGCCTCTGTTGGCTGATAAATTGCAAAGCAACAGTTTACATCAGGTAAGTGGACAATGGATCTTGATGTTGGATGTGCACGACTTGCTGGCACTGCTCATGCCTCACAGTTGGTCCAGCACGTACAGCAGGCTGACCTCCACCACAGCACCCAGCAGCAGCCAGGTGCCGCCCAGCACCCACATGGTCTGCGGGGGTGAGGGGCAGAGGAGCAGCGAGGCATGAGCAGAAACCTGTTCGGTTGGATTTGGAGATGGGGCAGCAGTGCGAGCTGTCGGCATGCTTATGATGCCTGCGACTTTCACTGCATGGGAGCATGGCTGCCACCCACCAGCGGGATGAAGGCGTACAGGAAGCGCAGGCCCAGCGAAAAGAAGGTCTGGCCGCGCAGGCACGTCCTGCACGCTTGGTCAGGGGGTGCCAAACTGAACTCACCCTTGGCTACCAGCTGCTGAAATGCACGGCCCAACACAGGGCATCGCGAGTCCAGCAGGCATGGCATCCAAACCATCTGCCACCTGTCAAGGCACAAGCTTTGTTCGGTCCTGCCCACCTGATCGCCTCCCCGGCCAGGCAGTCGCCCTCGGCATCACCCTCAGCCTGGACTCCTGTGTGGTGGCAGTGCGCGGAGGCGCGCACCAGGAAGGGGTAGTGCACAAAGAGGCGCAGGGCCTGGGGGGGGAAGGGAAATGCGGCAGTCGTGCGTTGCGGCATTGCGATCGCCGCCATCAGCGCGCAGTCTGCTGCTAACTGCCAGCCCGACTGGGCTACTGGCCTGCTGAGTGCTGCTGCATGCCCCTCCTGACCTGGGCCAGGGCGAAGAAGGACATGAACAGCGCGCCCACGGCGATGCCCACCTTGGCCTCCGGGGCGATGATGCTGCCAGGGGAGGGCGCAGAGCAGGCGCTGCCACGATATGCTCCGCATCTGCATTCGCCTCAAGCCAATGGCATGATGGCTGTGTGATGCAACACGGTACGGTTACTAGTTCCTTGCCCTCTCACCTGCTGCCACCGGTCAGAGGGTCGTACCGGCTGCGGGTGTGGTGGGGCAGAGGGGGTGGAGTTGAGCCTAGCGCAGGCAAGATGGCGCTGCTTTAGCCAAGCCAATGTCAAGCAACATGGCCATGCCATGCCATTCTGCGCTTTGAGAGGCAGGCAGTGGAGGTGCGCCGATGCAGGCGACGGCGGTTCTATCGGCGCACCTCCACTGCCGCACCACCGCCATCTTCTGCTGGTCCACAATGATGCCCATCAGCGTGGTCACTCTGCATGCACGGAGCATGGCAGGGTACATGGTTGCTGGGCAGCAGTGCGAGTCTGAGGCATGCAGCACACAGCACCTCTGAGTAAGCAATGCCTGTGGCTTTTGACTCAGCGGTCCTTGCCAACCGGTACTCACCCAACTGTTGTGCCGGTGCCAAGGATGCTGGCCGCAGTGATGGGGTTCCTGCAGGGCGGGGCGGCCAGCAGACCAGAAGAACATTCCAGCAGGCTATAGCTATGCATCCGGCTGCAGCGGCAGCAGCGGTGGCCTGCCGCTGTGCAGTGCCCTTCCCAACTGCCGAGGTGCTCAATCTCCTGGCCGCCCACCGCATCGCCTGCACCGCCAGGTTGAAGTCTTGGTCGCTGCCGGTGGACAGCACCGCCTGGGGACAGGAGGCATGCATTCAGCAGGTTGGGCACAGGCGGTCTGCCTTGTGCATACAGCATGCTTCAGGGGCTGCAAGGGTTTGCAAACTTGCCAGCTGCCGACCGTCAGCGCACCAGCGTGAAGAGGTGGCGCGCGCTCTGCCCTGTCTGGTCAAGCCGGTGGTAGCCGCCGCCATGCTGCAGGCGGGGGCTGCCACCGTTGCCCTGGCCGATCCAGAGGTGCCAGGAGTAGTACCAAGCATGATACAGCAGCCTGTGTCAGGTGGCAGGAGGTTGGAAATGCGCACTACCTCTGGCCGGTGGCGGCCGCGACGCCGGCGGCGCCGCCGCCACACCTGTGCAGCATGCAGTGCGGCCTGCCTTGGCAAGCGCCATCCCGCAGCCTCACCAGAGGCTGACGCTGAGCACTGCAAATAGGAGGTCGAACACTTGGGGCGCCACCAGCCCCTTGGCCAGCGCTGCTGCCGCCCCTGCTGCCATTTGATCGTGGTGGAGGCTTCAGGGATGCAGTGGCAAGTGTCCAAGGCTGCACGGCTAAGCCTTGTTTGCCACTGCTGCGCTGCCGCCCGCGCCCGCTCATCCGCGCGCTGCGGCAGTGCCCAACGCAGCTCCTCCCCTGCCTTCCATGCCTCTGCAGCAACGTGCACCTGCTGACCCTGAAGGACACCGGATCCTCCTACCTTGTGCGCCTAGCGCATTTATACCAGGCAAGCCTGGGCGGCTGTCATGTGGTAAAGTGCAGCAAGCGTGCCGCCAGCCAAGGAGCACCCCACAACACCATGCTGCATGCATCAATGCACAGTTGACCTACTTATTTTGCTGTGTGCAGGAGGGGGAGGACCCAGCGCTGGCCCAGCCAGTGACCGAGAACCTGAATGCTGTGCTGCAGCTGCTGGAGTACAACGCGGTGCGCCTTGGGCACGTTGGATGGGGGAGGGCGATGGCTTTGACAAAGACCGAGGCTTATGGCCCGAGACTTCAAACATATCAGAAATTCACAGCAAACATATCAGAAATGCACAGCAGGGTGTGTAAAGTTGCCCGCAGCTGCTGCGTCCTAAACCTGGCACCGGGAAGCGCGGCAGCACAATCCTGCTTCTTATTGCTGCTCATTTCACTGCTGTTACTGCTGCAACCATATCCCTGCCTCTGCAGATTGAGGAGCTGTCGCTGTCTGGCAACCAGCACCGCTCCGACATGCTGCGCCGCCGGCTGCGCTTCAAAGCGGGAGACAGCCTGACCAAATGCACCTGGCTTGAGGGCGGTGGCGCCGCTGGCGGCGTAGGCCGCGGCGAATCGGGCAGCAGCAGCACTGACGCCACGGCTGCTGGGGCCGCTGAGCTGGCGGGCGCTGAGATCATCGACTGTCGCAGTGAGAGAGCTGTGGTTTGTGTTGCATGTTTGCTCTCGTGGCTTGCTAGGCGGCGCTGCTTGCACCTGGCTGCAGGCATCAGGGACTGGCCATGCACCACCCTGCACCCGCCGTCCCCCACGCACCCTCGCAGGCGGCTGCCGCAACGGGGAGCTGCTGGTCACCCTCAAGCCCATGGAGGTCCGCACCTTCAACCTGCTGTACAAGCCCTACTGAGGCAGCGGCATGTTTCGGTGCAGCAGCGAGCGGAAGAGCAGCGAGCGGAAGCAAGATGTGCGAGGGCAGCCTTGGAGCGTGGGGGTGTGCGGGAGCGGCAGTACAAGCGACATCATGTTCTTCATGCTTAGTAATTGGTGAAAATGAAGCGAAAAAATTCGTGTTGAGCAGTGGCAAGCTCTGTAAAGCTACCTGTGCCGCCGTCCGTCGCATCGCATAAACATGATGTCGGCCGCAGCGGCGGCGGCGGCGGCAAGAGGCGCGCGCGTCGTGCCCGGCGGCAGCGCTCAGCTTGTTTGCAGCCGGAGAGGTCCTCGAATTGCGACAGAGCGGGGCCAAAGATGGCGGTCGGTGACACACAGCCCTGCAGCAAAGCGGCGCCAGCCCACTCCGTGGCCTTTGTGGACACGCAGCGTGCGGAGGCGCTAGCACGAGCGTTCGAGACCATCTCCCACGTGAGGGCGGCTGGGACTCCAGTGCTTCACCGCCCACCGCCGCTCGCCGCCGCCGCTCGCCGCGCGTGCTTCTCATGTTCTGCCCCTCCCCCGCCGCTGCACCTGCAGGCCTTGCTGACGGATGTTGTGGGTCTGTACCTGAGCCGCCCCGGCTGCGAGCACCCCTTCCACCACGCCGTCTTTGCGTCCTACCTCGCCTCCGCGCCCCAGATGGTCCTTCAGTGCGCCGACTACGGGTGCGCGTGGAAATGGCCGGCTGCAGCACTTGTTTGTTCCTGCAAGCTCTGGACTGTTTGTAGTCGATTCTGGGACAGTGTGGAGCGCTGCACAGGAGGCCGCCTATCCCCTGTGCCCTCCCCCTTTAACGCCCCTTCCCGCCACCCTTCCTGCTCGCTGCCCCAGCTGCTGCGCCATTATGGGTGAGGTGCAGCGGCAGCGGTTAGACGCACCGCCCAGCAGCGCACCCCTGGACCCAGCGGCAGCCGAGGCGGCGGAGGCTGAGATGATGCGGCATGCCAAGGAGGAGCGAGGGGAGGCGCTGCAGCGGCTGGCCACGCAGCCGGTGCTGCAGCGGCTTGTGGAGGTGCGGATCGAACATGGGGATAAAGCGGCGCTTCCGGTGTCTGTTTGCTGCATGCAAGCGATGTCTCGATGAACTGTGTTTGGAACTGTGTTTGCTGCAGTTGTTTGCCGCTGTTGAAGCATCCAACGGCAACCTGCACTGTGGGCATCCCTGCGACACTCATTCGCCCACCGGCCGCCCTGCCCACATGCCCATCCAATCAGGAGCACGGGGCGGCGCTGTGCGTGCACTTCATCGGCGCGCACCCGCAGCGGCAGGGGCAGGGCCTGGGCGGCGCCATGCTGTCCCACATCTGCGAGCTGGCCGACCAGCGGCGGCTGCACGCTTACCTGGAGGCCTCCACCCACCGATCCAAGGTGCGCAGGAGGGCCAGTGCTTGCTTGTACGGTTGGTTGTACAGGGGCATGCATGGAGGAAAATGGCGCGCCCTGCCTGAACCTGAAGCAAACACACACCAGTAGCAGTGCCGTCTTGCGCCCCGGACTTCCTGTGCTGGGTCGCATTGACTGCACGGCCACCTCCCTCTTTGCACACCCACCCACTCGTGCACCTGTGCGCAGGAGCTGTACGCGCGGCACGGCTTTGTGCATGTGGCTGACAAGCCACTGGGTGATGAGGAGGGCGCACCCGTGCTCAAGGTCATGGTCCGGTCGCCGTCCAGCGCGGCCCTGGCTGCAGCTGCCGAGGCGCAGGGCGCGGCTGAGCGGGCAGCGGCGGCGGCGGTGGGGCAGGCGGACAGTGTGGAAACGGACTGATGAGTGCTGGGGGATTGAAGGCAAATGCTGCCATTGTGAGGGACCCATTTTGTATTTCATTTGCTCTGTACAACATTTCATTGGATGCCGTGATGGCATGGCGAAAATAGAAAATGCAGCGCACTCAACAAACGCTAAACAGACAAGCAACCTGCACTGGCTTGGCAAAGATGCACACAGACTAGCAAACTTCACAGCTTGCTGCGGGGTGCGGGCGCCTCCACGTTGGCCTTGCCGGCAGTGCTGCTGCCGCCATATTGCTCCGCTGGCTTGCCCTGCCTGCCGCCTTCGCCCTCCTCTCCATCGGCGCCGCTCTTCTGCTGCTTCTGCTTGCCGAGCTGCTCCTTATCACCGATCTGCTGGCCGGCAGCGCTCCCCTCTTCCTGGCCCTCGCCCGCCAGCCCCTGCCCCTCCATGCGCTGGCTGGCGGCCTTCAGACCCTCGCCGCCCGCCGCCATAGCTTCTCCCACCTTCTCCATGGCAGCCTTGGTGGCCTGCGTGGTGTGGAGGGGAAGGGGTAAGAATGGCGCCACTGCTTTGCAACGAAAGGGCTTGTTCCCCAGCTCTAGACAGACAGCTGATCAAGCACGTGAGCTAACTAAGCGCACCTGCACAGTCTTGACTGCGGCAGCAGCCGCCAGCTCTTTGCCCACGGCCAGCGCCTGCGACAGGGAACCAATATGCAGATTGCTTGCAGCATTGCAATCACTAGCTAGAAGCAATGCGACCAGCAGACAAGGACCTCAGCAAAACTGTTCGTCCATGCTCCCTGCAAGCCCAGCCAGACCAATGGACTTAAATTGCGCACCTTGCTGGCGTACTCAGTGGTGCGCTCCACAGCCGCCTGGCCTGCAGGTTCATAATGAGCAGGGCAGCTTACAGTGTAAAAAGCTTGACACACAGCTTGAGCATGTGCTGTGGCGCACCTAGCAATCACCCTCCTGCACTTCAGCAGCATGAAAACAAGCTAAAAACCTGCTGAAATGAACCGACTCAAGCCGCACCTGCAGCAGTGCCCTGCACCTTGGCCGCCGCCTGCTGTGAACCCTCCTTGGCCGCTTGCCCCGCCGCAGCCGCCTTGCCAGCAGCAGCCTGCCCCGCCTCCGCGGCAGCCGCCTTGGCGCTCTGTGCGGCACCCGCCACCTTGGAGGCAGCAGCCTGGCCTGCCTCACCGATGGCGACCTTGGCGCCCTGCGCTGCGCCTGCCGCCCGGTCTGCCACTGCCTGCCCCGCCTCGCTGGCGGCCACCTTGGCGCCCTCTGCTGTTGCGGCCGCCTCGCCGGCCCCCTCCTTGGCAGCCCACATGACCGTGCGAGCCGCCTCTGCCGCCCGCCCCTCCTGCTGGCCCTCAGCCTTGACCTCAGAGCCGGCACGTGGCGCAGCATCAGGGCCCACCTCTGCGCCGCCCTGCCCGCCCATGCCAGTGCTGCCCATGCCCTCCAGGTCAGTTGCAGCAGCGGTTATGTTCTGCCTCAGGCCCAGTCCAGGGCTGGTGCCGGGGTGCGCCTCCCCGGGCTCATCCTCGGGGCGCTGCTTGGCCTGGGATGGGTCGCCTGCGTCACAGAACAGGAGTGGGCAGAACATACACCAGATCGATGGATGACAATGGAGCGAGCAGGCTGGCATGTGCACTGAGACTTTGGATTGTTGCAGCACCGCTGATGCCACTTAGAAATTGCAGCCGCGGCGGCTGCGCTGCTGCCACCACCGCTAGCGCTCACCTTGGGCGCGGGGCGGGCCTTGGTTGGTCAGCGGCTCCTCGTCCTTCTCAGCGGCCGGCTGGCTGCCTTGAGAAGGCAGTGGGCGCGCCCCGGTCTGCAGCGCCTCCTGGCCTTCCACTGCAGTGTGAGAGGGTGCTTTGGTAAGTGGGGTTCAGAAAAGGGCCGCAGGCGGCAGAGCTCAAGAGCAGAGGGCAGACAGGCCCTGGGCGGCGGATGCACCAGTGCAGCGCTCGAATATGTGCAAGCCCCAACTTGCCTGACGTGGGGCTGACACCACTCTGCTTCAGCTCCTCCGCCATCCGGCCTGCCGGCAGCGGCTCGCCTGCACCCCGCTTTTCCATGGCTGCGGCAAAGGTGGCAGTGGTCGAGTGAGCAGCAGCGGCGCACCTGCGTGAGCGGCGGCGGCGGCAGCAACCCAGCGGCTGGCGGAAGGCGGTGCAGGCAGGTAGGCTGCAGCCAGGCCTGGCAGGGAGCGGGTTGCCTTCGAGAGCAAGCACCTTGGACGCCTCTGCTTCGAGCGTGGAGCGTGGAGTGTCGGTGGACTGCACCCGTGATTGGCTGGCTCCTCTTTTTGTATGCTAGATAAAGCTTCAACGCAGCTCTGCAGATGTTTGCTGGACTGCCTACTCAGCGCCGGCCGACTCAGCGCCGCCACCCCAAGCTGCTGCGGCAGACTTTTACATTGCTCTGAAAACAGACAAAACAGGACACGTCTATTTCCAAGATTCCAAGACCAGCATATGTCGACAACTGCACTTCATCGCAGCGAGGCGGCGGTGGGCTTCATGCGCTCCGCCGCCTGCTCCGCCCGCACTTCCAGGCTGCCCAGCCCCACGCCGTGCGACCGCCCGTTGGCATCCGGCAGCGTCTGCATCCACTCCCACATGCGCCGCGCGCCGGCCTGGGGGGAGCCCCAGCCCGCACCACGGCCCTCGCCTGCTGCGGTCAGCGCCTGGTGATAGCCCTCCAGCAGGGGGGCCACCACGTGCGCCGGCTCGTCCACTAGCTCCACTCTGCATGCAAGTGGGGAGTGACAGAGGAGTGTGAGGCAGGGATGTTACATACAATCAAGGCTGCTTGGGGACTGTGCATGGTCTGTGTATGCAGCGCGTCCAGAAACCGTGCTTGCCAAGCGCAGTGCCTGATCCAGCGGCATGGCACACAGTCCTCCAAGCGACTACGCCGCTCCCCACATGCCCTTGCCTGAAGCAGCCAAAGCCGGCGGCCACAAACTGGGGCAGGAAGGGCAGGCCGGACTGGGCCGAGGCGTTGAACACTGCGCGGGGAAGGAGGTGCGAGGGGAAGGAGGAGGAAAGGTTGGTAGCAGCTGGCATGTCAACAGAAGTTCCCAACCAGGACCACAGGGATGGTCAGCTGCTGCAGAACCAAGCATGATTCAGCAAGCAGGCGGAGGCTGTGGCCCTCACCTGTGTTGCGGCAGCCCATGTCCGCCAGCACCAGGTGGTCGGCGCCTGTTAGGGAGGGGCCAATGGACAAAATAGACGCGTGGTTATTCTTCAAACTGCCACGTGCAAAACCGCAAGCCTATTGCAAGCCACCGCAGCTGATGACATTCAAGTTTGGACGGCACCCTCCCAACCGCACGGCCCACCCACACCCCACTCCGCGCACCTTTGTCGTCCCGCAGGTGCGCGGTGTGCGCCTCGCAGGGGTGGCCGCAGTCGCGGTAGTCGCTGCCCTCGGACAGGAAGCGGCAGAACACGCAGTGCTCTGTGCGGGGGGTAGGGAGGTTCGACCAGGGAGGCGGAGGGAATGACACATCCTGCTACTTGATTGTGGCCTCTCATGTGGCACCGCCAGCAGCTGCTTCCCACCCACCCTCCCACCTGCCCACCCATACACCTGGCACGCACCTGTGTGGAAGATGGGCAGGTGCTGGTGCAGGATGAGCTCCAGGCGGGCGCCCCGCTGCCCCAGGCTGCGTGCCATGCGCTGCAGCTGCTCAGCATTGCAGTCGTGGGTGGGCGCCAGCCGGCTGCAAGCGAGGCAAGTGGGACGGTTGGGGAGGCAGGGTTGCAGGCGAGGGAGACACAGGCTCTATTCATCTGAGGAGCTCCTAATCAACCCTGATGCATGTGACCTTTGCCACATCAGATGTCCTCCCCCAAAACCCTGCCCCACCTGATCCCCGCGCGCAGCAGCAGGTCTGCGCTGATGGCGTTGGCGGCATTGAGCGAGAAGTCGCCCTCCAGCTGGGGAATGGGGTGCTCACAGCCCTCTACGACTGCGTCTGCAGAAGGAAGGTGGACAGGCATCTATGTGATGGGCCCAGCTGGAAACCTTCGAAAGCCGCTGCTGTTGGCAAGTGCCTTCCGTTAGGGGCTGGAGCTCTCGTCCCCTCCTCTACCAAACCGCCCTGCCCCGCCCTGCCATGTGCCCCCCTCACCCGGCCCGCCCAGCTCCGTGAGCCGCTGCAGCACGCCGGCGCTGCGCAGCAGCAGTGCGTCCGCCCCCAGGCGCAGGTAGAAGAGCCAGAGGCGCTGCTCGTCGGGCTTGAGGATGCGGGGGGTGGCCACCACCACCCGGCGCCCTGCCGCCCGCACAGCGGCGCACGCCTCCTTCAGGCCGTGCACCTGGGGAGGGCGAGGGGAGGGGAGGAGGGGCGAAGATGTGGATGGGTGACTGAAGAGCAAGCCAGTTTTCGGCTTCCTGCCCCATGCAAGTATAGCAACCAGAAGGCTGCTGGCTGGTGCTGCAGCTGAAACAAGTCGGTGGCACAAGACTGACGCACTCACTCCCACCCGGAGGTCGCACCTCTAGAAAATCCAGCACCACCTCCTGCAGCCAGGGCAGCGTCAGCGCTGCATCCACCTGCGCCTTGCTGCGGCACAGCACGCGCAGCACGGGCAGCGCAGCGTCGCCCCGCCCAGACGTGGACACCTGCTCTGTCTCTGCTGCTGCTGCAGCTGCTGCCTCTGCTGCCTCAGGTGCTGCTGTCCCTTCTGCTGCTTCCACAGCTACCGTTGACACAGCAACAGCAGCCCCATCAGCAGCAGCTGGCGTGTCATCGGAGCCGTCGCCTGCCTGCCGGATCTGGGCCAGCAGCTCTCCCAGCACGTCTCGCTCCGGCTCCATCCCCTCTGCTGTGGCCAGTGCCGCCTGCCGCCGCGCCTGCAGCAGCGCGGCCACCGCCTGCCGGCGCGCCTCCTTGACTGTGGCTGCCGGCACAAACAGGCCGGCGCCAAGGTCGCAGGCAGACAGGTCCCAGGAGGCGGCGGCCAGCGGCGCTTCGTCGCCCAGGTGCTGCCCAACCGCTTTCTGCAGGTCGGCCGCACTGACCGGCCGGCCCGTCGCCGCCTGCACCGCCGCCTCTGTCTCGCCGGTACCAGTATTGCCCTGCGGTTAAGCGGGAGAGCGGCATGCTCGGTACACAACAAAAGACGCACAACTGTCCTCGGCAACCGCAGCTTGCTGCGCCTCCCACTGCCCCGTGCCCTCCCGCCCCTCCCCTGCCCACCTGCTCGTCTGTGAGTGTGACCTGCAGCGGCGTGCCCAGCGCCGCCTGCACCGCCACCGCCACCGGCAGGCGCCGCTGGCTGGCTGCTGGCAGCGCCTCGTAGGAGGCTCGCAGGCGGCGCTCCAGAGCGGGGTCCCGGTTCTTCCATATCAGGTCGCCCGGTCGAACAGCGCGCAGGTCCAGCGCACCCCGCCCAAACACCAGCTGCACTGTATCGCCTGCAGTGGGTGGGCAGCGGACCCGCGATAAGCAAACGGTCAGCTATGCGCAGCAGCAAAGAAATGGTCACTGCAGCAGTGCGGGAGCAGCACGCAGCAAGCAATGCAACCCTTGTCCCTGCGCCCTCACCGGGGCTGCCGCTCTCCAAGCCGCCGCTGCCGCCAGCAGGCAGGATGTCGTACACGGCCCCGCCCTGCTCCGCCTCCTGCGGCCGACCGGCATCAAACACAATGCCGTCGCCGCGGCGCACCGGCTGCTGCAGCTGCAGCACCACGCCTGAGCGTGTGACCTGGGGGTAGAGGGGAGTGGGGAGGGGCGGTAGGCTTAATGGTGTCAGGACCGCTGCTCACCTGCACTCCAACTCCGCACCGGACTCAGCACAGCGACAACGCATATCAGCAGGCCCTTGTACCCACCCCAACCCCGCTCACTCACCGCCTGCACGGCGCCCAGGAAGTTGCCGCGGTGCCGCGGGCTGCGCCCCCGCACCAGGCGCTGGTGCTGCGAGCCCTCCAGGAACCCGGGCGTCAGGCCGCCGTGCCCGCCATCCTGCCCCCGAGCAAACACCTGCTGCAGCTCCCGCCACTCCCCGTCGCTGAGGCGCAGGCGGCCCTCCTCGGCTGCGGCTGCTGCTGCGGCTGCTGCCACTGCAACCTGCTCTGTGTCCTGGGCTGTGCCGCTGCCGCTGGTGGCATCGTGGCTGCCGCTACCGCCGCTGCTGCTGCTGCTGGCACCCTCAGGGCTGGTGAGCACCTCCCAGGCGGCATCCACTGCCCGCCGGTAAACGGTGGTGGTGGCTGCCACATACTCGGGCCCCTTGAGGCGGCCTGCACGGCCATGGCGGGATCAGAAGCGGAGCATCACCTGGCCATGTCCCAGCCCAGCTGGCCCACAACGGTGAATGGAGCAGGAATCACTGTATTATAAACCCAAGTGCTGAATACCAAGCCCAGGCCTGGTGAGCTGGACAAACAAGCGTTTCGCACCCTCAATCTTGAAGCAGCCCACGCCCGCTTGGATCAGCTCCGGCACCAGCTCCACCGCTGCCAGGTCCTGCAAGGGCGCAATGCAAGTACACAAACGTGGTTGAGGCTGAGAAATGGGCTGCTGAACAGCAGGTGAGACCTGCCAACCAGCAAGAGAACAAGCATGGTATAGGCCACCGCTGGGAGTCGCTGCCTTGCTGGTCCGTCCCCTCCCCTCACCCACCAGCCAGCTAGCTACCCGCCCTTCCCACCCGCCCCCTCCTCTGCTTACCTGCGGCGACAGCAAGTACTGCATGTCCCCCAGCTCCCGGATAATGCCGTCCACAATCAGCGCGTACGGCAGGCGGCAGGCCTGGTGAAGTGGGAGGTGAGGAGGTAGGGTGGGGAGATTGGACGATGGAGGTATGATGGACCATCAACACGGACCAGCATTTAGGTGCCAGCTTGCAAGGGGCCCGACTGACGCACAAATCCACATGCACCAACCCCCACCACTGACTGACCTGGGCGCACTTGCCGCGGTTGGCGCTGCGGCCGCCCCAGGCCTCGCTGGAGAAGCACTGCAAACGCGATTGGGCAAGCAGGCTGCTTACATGGGCAAGAAATCAGACTTCGCTGTGCAGTGCATACTGGCTGAAGCCGATCACACAGCGGACCAGCGGATGGAGGCATACCATCGAACGCAGCAACCCATGCAACGCCCCCCACTTCCCACCTGGCCGGAGTAGGAGACGCAGAGCGCGCCATGCACAAACGCCTCCACCTCGGCGGCGCTGCCGGCCGAGACGCGGGAGATGTCTCGCACCGACAGCTCGCGCCCCACCACCACACGGCTCACGCCCAGCTGTGCAAGGGGGCGGGCAAAGGGGGACTTGACGGTGAAAATCGTACAGCAAGACCTTGCAGAATTCCTGTTTGCAACGGCCCAGTGTGCCCCCACATCGTCGCTCAGAAGAGCCCCTTGCACACCCACCCCCCTGCCCTTGCGCACCTGGCGCGCAAACTCGGCTCCCTCGGGCGAGGTGATGCTCATCTGGGTGCTGCCGTGGATGGGCAGGCCGGGGGCGGCCCGCCGCAGCAGCTCCACCAGACCCAGGTCCTGGGGACAGGGCGGCAAGGGTGGGGTGGAGTTAGCAAGTTGGATACAAAGCAGCGCTGAGGTGGGTGGTGAAGGGCCCAGGGCAGATACCAGCTCTGCCGCTTCGTGTATTCCGAGCCGTGATTTACACGCTCACTTCGTGCGTCCTCTCTGTCGCTAAAACCGGCATTATACAATCAAGCCAACGCCCAGTCGGCCCGCTGAAAACGCACCTGCACAATGACGGCATCCACGCCGGCAGCCGCCATTTGGCGGGCCCGCTCCTGCACCAGCTCCAGCTCCTCATCAAACACTGGGGGATAGGCGCAGGTGGGTGGAGCAACAAGTGGAAGCAACAATCGAAAGGAGCATGTTGAACTCCGCTAATCAACCCCATGCAGTTGTAGCAATGCTGCTTGCAAGACCGCCACTCTTGCCGGCCCCTGCGGAGCAGCTCACCCAGCACGTTGACCACCACGTAACCCTTGACGCCGCGGTCGTGCAGGTATGACATCACCTCGGGCAGCTGCATTCAGTTGTGGGGAAGCGGCAGCATGCATGGACTTGAACCATCACCTCCAGCACCTGCCGCTGTGCTGAGCTGCCAAAGGGCGCTGCCACAAGGCAGAAAAGGCACATGGGATTCCAGTTGCATTGCAGTGCAGCCACGACATGCCAAACCTCCAGCCCACAGCACCTCAACCACGCCCTGCCACCCTACCAAGCCCACCTCCTCAGGCGTGAAATTGGAGGCACGGGCGCGGGCGTTGAAGTCAGTCAGGCCAAAATACACAGCATCCGCGCCGCTCTGTACAGCAGCCTCCAGCTGCGGCCAGCCACCGACAGGGGCAAGCACCTCGGGCTTGTGCCGTGGCAGCGTCACAACAGCGGGCTTTGCGGCGGGGTTTGTGCTGCCGCCGCTGCTGCTGTCGTTGCCGGGCCGACCTGTGCCCGCGGCTGCTGCTGCCTGGCTGGGCTGGGCGGCCAGGGCATACAGCTCCGGGTTCTTGCGTTGCTGGTAGCTGGGCGCATCACTCGCGCCCCGCTGCTGCCGCTGGCTGGGAGCCTGCTGGAATGGCGCGCCGCTCGAGCCCCGCTGCCTGGGTGGCGGCGGCGGCGACGGCGGCCCACCACTGGCGCGCCTGCTGCTCTGCTTGTCAGATTGTCGTCCGCCTGCCGGTCGTTGGCGCTGCTGCTGGGGCCGGCGGGGCCCGCCCGTGGCACACACTGTGGCGGCTCCCATCGCTCCCGGCGCTCTGCGCGCCCTCCGTGGCCTCGGAGTGCTCGCAACAACTGTTCTGAAAACGTTCAGACGCTTGGCAGCCCATGCATGTGGAGCTGGTCTCCGCCGCCACCCTGGCCAGCGCCGGCGCTCTCCAACGTCTGGATTTTACTCGCACGGCTATTGACCAGTGGTATTTACAAGTCAATTGTGGAGACATGACAGAGATAAGTTAGCTGGGCAGCATCAGATTGCAGCCGCCAAGTTGCAGCCGCTGAAAATCGGTGGCAGCAAGCGTCAAGTTCTGCAAGTTCTGAATGCGGGGCACGGAGAACAACCGGCATGAGTTTGTCACATACAATCGTTAGGTACAGGATTTGGAACCATCGATCCGCTACGGCGCCAAGCGGTACAGCACCCGGTTGCGGCCCTCAAAGGGCAGGGTAGCCATCCGGATGCGCTGCGGGTCCTTGGCGATCAAGTATCGGCAAAACTGGTCGTAGCTGGTGACCGGCTGACCGCACAGCATGCGCCTGCAGGTAGCAGCGGGGGGGGCATGCAGGTGGGTAAGGGGGAAGGATCGGCGGTGTTTGCAGCCTGGCCAGCACAGCTGCGAATGCCTGCCTGTCCCTGCCGCGATCAGCTCACCGAGGGAAGTCGCCAGGGAAGACGCAGCAGGGTACGACGGCAAACGGCTTGCCGTGGGCGATGGCCAGGTCGACCACAAACTCTGCAGGCGGGTGCACTAGGAGTACTGAGGTTGGGTGGCGCGGCCAGCGGTGGCGTGATGGGACGCCAGGGTGGTGTGCTCAACAGCCGCACGCTCAAAAGCTGTGCAGGGCAATCGTGATCAGCAGGCTCCATCTGCACTCGTTCAGCACACTGCCCTGCCCAGAGCCCCCACTACCGCAACCCGCACCTGTGGCCTGGTCGGGGTGCATGCCAACCACCACGCTGCACTGCGTCAGGCGGCGCCAGGCCTCGCCCGCATCAACCACCTCCCGCGGCTCCTGCTGCTGCGCCTGCTTAGCCTGCCCGCACTTGGCAAGCTGCTGCTGCTGCTGGGCCTGCTGCTGGGGCCGCTGCTGTGCTTCCTGCGACTGCGCTTCTTCTCGCAGGCTGCCCAGCGTCACCCCTCCGCTGCTGTTGCTGCTGATAGAGCCAATGCCGGTGGCTCGGCACCACCACGCCTCCTCCTGCTCCGACTCGCTGTCGGCTGGGATGCTCCACGCCACTGCGCGCCGCCGCTGCGGCGCCGCCAGTGTCGCTCGGGCAGGTGCGGCCGGTTCAGGCGTCTTGGGCGCAGCAGGCTCTGCAACTGTCTCCACTGAAGTCTGAGTGCCGTCCTCTGTGCTGCGCTTGTCGCCTGCCACGTGTGCCGCCCGCTCATGCGGCGACGCGGGCTTGAGCCACCGGCCGCGGTGCGCCTCGGCTCGTGCCTGCTCAAATGCCGCGGGCCACTCGGGCGGCTGGCCTGCACTGCTGCTGTCAGCCGCTCGCCCCACCAGGCATGCTGCCAGAGCGGGGCTGATGACCAAGCGCAGGTGGTCCGGCCTGAGCACGCTGCCTACCGCTGCTGCCGACTGAGTGCCAAAGTGCTGGCTTGCCGCAACCTCTGGATACTGCTGCTGCTGTGGCTGCTGCTGCAGTTCGCTGCCGCCCTGCTCCACAGCCATCGGGCTGCAAGACTGCGCCTGCTGTGCCTGCTGCGCCTGCTGCTCCAGCGTGCTGCTGATCCACACGCGGTCGTTGTAGCGGGCGTGGTGCGGGTTCCAGTGGTAGAAGCCGTTCTGCGGTAGCAACAAAAGAGCATGGGCGGACCAGTTTGCTACTGTGTTGGCAGTGTCCAGATGCACACCGCCGCATGCAGGTCCGCCCTGTGCGCCACGCATGCTGGACAGCACCAGGCGCTGCAGCACAGACTCAGCACTCAATCGCCCTTCTGCCTCACCAGCAGCCACTTGACGCGGCGCTGCAGGTCCAGCGGCCGCGGCTCCAGCACGGTGGCGGGCAGGCCGTTGAGGTTGAGCAGTTCAAAAGCCAGCTCGCCCTTGCCGCCCGCCACGTCTGCAGGCGGGTGGTGCAGGGAGCAAATTGTTGGCGGCTTATCAGCAACACACATGCAAGCCGTGCCATCATTACATGAGCATGCACATGCATCAGCCAGACAAGCCCGGCCGTGTGCCTGGCCAAGCTCCTGCTGCTGCCCCGCCCACCTAGCACGCCCGCGCCCTCCCCCAGCTTCTCCCGACCGAACGTGTCCAGCAGGAATCTGCAGCAGCACGGTTTAAAGACAGTGTAGGCAGGTTCTATAATCCGGCAAGCATCGGTTGGTGGGCAGTACTACTGCAACACTGATGTCCATCCATCAAGCTGCCAGCAGGCGCGGCGCAAGCACTCCTCCCACCCCTTGCCTGCGGAAGGCGCCCGCTCGGAACTTGTTGCGTGGCTGCGCCCGCCGCTTCCCCGCCTGGTTGGCTGCCCGCTTTGCTGCACCCCTGCTGCCAGCATCAGCCGCATCAGGCACCCTGCAGGAGGGCAGACGCTCCAAACTCAGCGCTGCTGTGATAGCATCCCAGGCGTGGCAGCAGCTTGTGTTAGTCCGGGACAGCTGCTAGGGAGCCACCAGCAACAGGCAGCAGCAGCCTACAGCACGCCTCACCCTTGCACTCGCTGCTGCCGGGACAGACCCTCCAGGCACTCGGGCGGGTGGCGGAACACGCAGCGCTCGCCAAAGAGGCAGAAGCCGCGGGAGCGCCAGTGCTTGCACACCTGCACAGGCAGGGCGGCAGAACGATGGGTGGGCTAACAGCCCTGCCATGCTGCGGTGGTGCCCGAGCTAACCAGAATTCAACGGCTAGATTTTGCGCCCCAACAATGCTGTGCGGGTTCAGTGCGGTGGGCCTCACCGGCGCCCCGGGGGTGGCTGATCCAGGGCTGGACGGCAGGTTGGCCTTTGCACAGCTGAGGTGCAGAACGCCAGGCTCGCTGAGCTCCCCCTCCTGCAGCACCAAACAGTAATCAAGGCCTCGCCTTCACTTTCCAATATCAATGAAAACAGGGGCAGCACACTCGGACAGCGCAAGCGGCGCTGGTGGCCTCTGCAAGGCTCCGCCAGGCGAGAGCAGCAGCCGGCGCACCGCTGGTCGGAAGATGCGCTCGCCCGGCTGGATGGCCAGCCCGCAGACCAGGCAGGGAGCCGTGAGCTCGGCCCGCTCCCACTGCATCCCTGCGCAGCTGGCGGGGCGAGCCTGCAGGGCGAGGGGGAGAACAAGGCGTGATGGGTGCGCGGCGAGGGGCAAGGCGGCGGCAGGGCGGCAGCGGCGTGCTGCCACTCCCATCGGGGGTCGCTCAGGCTTCGCACACTGTTTGCGCACCCCTGCTCGATGCGGTTGCCAGGGGCTCGGGGGCTTGCGGGTGCTCGCAGGCTGCGCCTCAGCGTGTTGGCTTGTGGCGAGCTTGCAAGTGTTGTTCGGGCGTGTGGTTCACTCTGCAGTCGGTATGCAAGTCGCTAGGATGCGCTGGAAGGGTTGCAGCCCCGTGCTGCAGCCTGCATTTGGGCCAGACGGCACACAAGCTGCCGGGTCAACCCTTGCCGGCTTTGTTGATCTGTGTGTCCTAAGGGTGTGTATCATAGTACAATAATAATACTAGAAACCCGTGACCACCGCCATCCAGTGAGTGCAAGTGCGGCGCCGCCGCGTGCACGCTCCTTTGCTGCCGAGGCTCACTTGATTACATCACCAGTGGAAGATCATAGAGATCAGAATCGCTGTCACGCAGAGCCACCTCGCTGCTGCCGCCGCCAGCCCGCCGCCGCGCTGCTATTCTGCAGCCCTGCTGAGCAATGCTGGACCTGGAGCAGTATAGAGTGGGCGACCTGCCCACTCTGTACTACGTGCCCGATGCCATCACACCGGCCGAGGAGCAGAGCCTGCTCACACACATCACAGCATCCAAGCAGCAGTGGAAAACCGTCTCTGGTGCGGGCAGGCCCTGCCGGCTTGTCGCCGCAGCGTGCCGCCAGTGCTGCTGCTCCAAACCACCGCTGTCTGCCTAGCAGCACCATTCTGCGGTCAGTCTTCTCAGCAGAACCTCACCTGACAAATCTTCACACCCACCCACTCAAACGGCTCGCAGGCCGGCGGCTGCAGAACCTGGGTGGCATTGTGCACAAGAAGGGGCTGATCCCGGCACCGCTGCCCAGCTGGCTGCAGCCGCTGCTGGGCCGGTTGGCACAGGACACGGGGGCGTATGGCGAGGGGCAGCAGCCCAATCATGTACTGATCAATGCCTACCAGCCAGGGGAGGGCATCCTGCCGCATGAGGTGCGACCGAGCAGGCTGGTCAGTGCTGGTGGCTGCGCAGTGGTGGTGAACTAGCTTGCGCTTGGTGTGCAGTGCATCTGCCTAAACCTGACAGATGTTGCCTGCCCTGGCACAACTGCCCACTTGCCTGCAGGACGGGCCGCTGTACCACCCAGTGGTAGTCATTCTCAGCCTGCAGAACCCGGCAGTCGTGCGGTTTGCGCGCAAGCGGCGGGATGAGCAGCAGAGTGAGTGTGTGAAGTCTGCCAACCAAACGTCCAACATGTGTGCACCAACAAGGGTGCGCACTAACAAGGGCGGACAGGCCAGCTTCCCAACAGCCTGCCTACTTGCACTCACTTCTGCCACAGGCAATGCGGCAGCAGCAGCAGAGGGCGCGGAGTCGCACGGGCGAGCGGGGCAGCTGGTAGCATCGGTGGCGTGCATGCCACGGAGCCTGCTCATATTCAAGTGAGCTACGATGCTTGCAAAGAAAGTAGGCAACCAGTTGTCAGCAGGGGGGGACATGCATTCCAGTGGGGGACCGGGGGCGCGTTACTTAGGCAGGGGCCTCCAGCCATGCTTTCTGACTCACCTCACCCACCCTCCTGCCCCCTTGCTTTGCAGGGACGAGGCGTACAGCGGCTGCCTGCACGGCATCCTAGAAGCAGCGGTGGAGGATATAGATGCCAGCGTGGTGAACGCGCAGCAGGCGGGGCTGCAGGTAGGGCAGGCGCTGCCGCGGGGCGGCGAGCGAATATCGTTGACGGTGCGGCGCGTGCTGCACACCTACAGCCTGGGCCTGCGCCTGTGAGACTAGCAAAGCCCTGTGTTATTGCATGCGTTGCGTGTTACAGTGCTGCGTGCTGTGGAGCGCAGCCCGTCATGTGATGTCAACACAAGCCGGCAGGCGGGGATACAACAGGTGTCAGTGCAGCCAAGCGCCAAGAGAGAGCAACGTTGGCAGTGCAGAGCGTCGGGAGGAAGAAGCGGGAAAGGGGGAGCTCGTCGATAGCATATGTACAGAGCCAAATCCACTGGAATGCAAAACTTGCGCCGGGCTGCCTGCAGGCTGCTGAGCAGCAGCTGCAGGAGCCGGTCGGGAAGGCGGGCCGAGCCGCCCAACCAGTGCCGCTGCTGTTGGGCAGCGGCTGGGCACGCAGGGATGTGCACGGAAGGGCGCCACTCAACAAATGTTTGCTCACTGGCAGCCGCACTCCTTCTTCAGCCTGCATGCGGTGGCATCATGCGGTGGCATGGGTGTACAGCAGGTCACATGGCATAAAGATTATAGCAACACAGGTGGTGCAGCCGATTAGCTGGGGAAGGAAGGGTGGCTACACAGCGACTGACTACCCCACCCCAACCCACCTCTCGATCTCCTCCACCTCCTCCTTGCTGCCCAGGTAGATGGGCGCCCTGCAGGTAGATGGGTGCCCAGGCAGCCAGAGTGTCCATGCTGAACGGCAAGGCCAACCAGCAGGGCGATGATATGGACCAGCTAAGCAGCGGCCACTCAGTGCCTGGCTGCATTGCATAATGCTAATGCACTCCCCGCCCCTGCCCAACTCGGCTGTCCTAGCAGCGAGCTGCTTGCCTGCCGTGGATGGAGGTGGGCATGATCTCCATGGTGCGCGAGGTGCCGGTGGTCGCCTTGCCGCCCGCCTGCAGGCATGGGGGTGCAAGGGCAAGAGCAGGTGGCAGGTGGTCCACAACACGCATGCTACAGCCCACGTGCCGGCCAGCCACAGCAGCCTGCCGCCCATCCAAAAGCAGGCTACTGCCCAACCAAAGCAGGCTACTGCCCCAAAGCAAGCTATCGTCCACACAACACAGCCCCCCTCCCCACCTGCTCCACCAGGAAGGCCATGGGGAAGCACTCGTACAGCACGCGCAGCTTGCCCTGCAAAATTAGGACAGCAGGGGGAGGTCGCCACAGGGGTGAGACGCAGGCGACAGAGGCACTGCTCAAGCAGCCGAGAGGGGCTCCAGGTGGTGAAGGATGAGCAGGGCGGCCAGCCAGGGAATCCAAGTGGCACCACGTGCGCAGCTGCTTCCCAGTTGCAGCCCGCTCGCCCTGCAATTCTTAACCCGCACAGCACCGCAACCACACCAGCATTTTCCAGCACTGCAACGCCAGCATTCCCCGGCGCTCCCTTCTCCCCGCCCCCTCACGCTGGGGCTCTTCTTGTCCGCGGGGTACATGAAGATGCCTCCATACAGCAGGGTGCGGTGCACGTCGGCCACCATGGAGCCCACATATCTGCAGGGGCCCAGGGCGGGGCAGATGGGTTGCAGGAGCGTGGGCAGCTGGGGTATGGGGCAATGCCACCGTACTGCGCTTTGATTGCATGCAACGCAGCGCGTCATCCGGGTTGTTCACCGCCCGCCTCACCGCAGGCTGTAGGGCTTGCCGTTGTTGTACTGGCCGCTCTTGCAGTTCTCCACGTACCTGGGAGACAGGGCAGGTGAGCGGAGAAACAGGTTCAGTTCCTTTCTGTGAGCAGAGGAACCTGCAACAGCACTGTCAAGCTGCAACAGGCAGGCGCCTAGCCCCCAAGCAAGCGCCAAGTAGACTGGCGCGAGGAGTGCGTCCGCGCCCCTAGCTGGACCTTGCAGCTTGCAACCGCTTGCCCCTCACTTGGTGGTGGCTGGGTCCCAGTTGGCAGCGTTGCCCTCGTTGATGGAGTAGATGGTGCCGCGCGGGGGCACCTGCACCTTGGGGTGCGTGATCACAAACTCGCCTGCACATAGGAGGGAGTGGAGGACGTGGCGTGAATGCTGAGAGTTAACAGGTGCAAGTCAGCTGTGTGTTTCCAGCCAGCTGCTTCCGGGTCCTGCCCTGCCACACACGGCCCAAGCCTCTGCTCCCTCTGCCTAATTCCTGCCCCTCCACCCACCCAGGGTGGGGTCCAGCGTGAAGCCCGCCACGCCGTTGCCGGTGGTGATCATCATGTAAGCCATGGAGCCTGAATGGGGCAGGTAATGGCAGGGGAAGGAAGGGGGAGAAGGTGAGAGTGAGCCGGTAGAGGGTGAGCCGGGTAGCACGCAGCTTCAGCCACCCATCTGTTAATGCCCAGCTGTGGCCCAATAAGCCACAAAAAAGAGCTCTCTCACCATACATGCAGTAGCCGGCCGCCACCATCTCAGTGCCGGGCTGCAGGGTGTGCAGATTTTTGGATGGCATCAGCGCAGTACGACAAGCGCGCAAGAAGAGGATGCACCGCTTGCTGAACAGATCGGCAGCATGCACACGGGCGGTGCGCCGGCTGCAGCTGTGCGGCGGGCGGGGATGCGCAGAGCAAAGTTCAGCGGCGCCGCTAGGCGGTTTCGCTGTCGCACCCGCAGCACATCTTCCAGCGTGGAGTTGCCGGCCAGCTCGGCCTGCGGGTCCTTGGCCTTGTAGATGCCAAAGATGGTGCCCACTGCGGCACAGAGAAGGCACGGCAGTGAGGCTCGCAGGTTGGCATGGCGGGGCAAGGCAGCACCACAGAGCAGGTGCAGTGCTTGCATGCTGCACCAAGCTGCTGCTGTGCAAAGTCAGTCCTAGGCCAGATGAGCAGCCCAGGGGCGCCATGTGCTGGACGGCTTGCAGACCATGCCCCTGCTGCCCCTGTTCCCGCCGCACCCGACACGCCGCAGTCGATGTTGGAGGAGCCGTCCAGGGGGTCAAACACCTGGGCAGGGAGACATTTTGAATGGGTGCAACGGGTGGGTGAGGTAGGGGCGATGCCACCAATATGCTGCATTGACTGGCTGCCCACTGTCTCTACACCGGAAAAATCTACAGCGTCTTGTGGTGCCGCTTGCTGCAGAAATCGGCCAACCAAGCCAGCTGAATGGGCCTCAACCCAGGGGCAGCCACGCACCACAATGTAGATGCCGCGGTGCTCCTTCTCGATGAAGATCGGCTCGTCCTCCTCCTCGGTGATCTGTGGTTGGGCAGGCGTAGCAGGCAAGCCACACGCTTATAAGCTGTAACGCTTCACCTCTGGCCGGCTGAATGGGTGCTGCCAGTGGCAGCAACATGCACACCCCTGCATCCCATCCAGCAGCAGCAGCAGCAGCAGCAGGGCAAACAGCCTCGTCCCCTTGCTGTCCCCCACGCCGGCACAGACAGCAGCTGCAGCCACAGCCCCTGCCGCCCTGGCGCCCCTCCGCTGCGCCCTCACCAGGATGCAGCACTGGCCGGAGCGGCGCAGGCTGTTCTTGAACACCTCGTTGGCAATCACGTCCAGCTTCTTCTGGTCCTCGCCCTGCATGCAGGGGCAGCAAGCAGCACGCAGGTGGAACAAACTGGGACAAGTATTGCAACCAGCAGCAGCTTCTTCTTGTCCTCCTTCGCCCTGTGGGGGCAGCAAACGACGCCCGGCTGGTGGAGCAAGGCAGCACTTGCGCACACCATCGTTTGACACGGGTCGCCTGCAGAGCTGCCCAACATGACTGAAATCCATAAGCGCTGACGAATCCGCCCCTCAACCCCCTCAGCAGCTGCGCACCTGCACGTTCTCGCTGCCCGCCATTCCCATCATGCCCGCCAGGCCCGCCTGCAAGTATGGAGTTGAGTGGGGAGTGAGGGAAGCACATATATAGCGGCATTTGAGTGCAATCTATGCACTCCAGCTGGCTCGCGGCAGCGCCCATCGCGCCGCCGCAGCAACTCACGCGGCGCACGGCGCTGGCCACAAACTTGCAGCCCACGCCGATGGCATTGAGCAGCACGGTCAGGCGGCCGCGTGCACCAGGGGAGCGGTGCTGCTGTGTCAGAATCCAGGCGCTCAGCGTCAGGGGGTCCGTCTGCGGATAAGGGAGGGGAGGGCAAGGTCGAGCGGGGGCTGGTGCGCTGGCGGCACGCGGAGAGCGGCGACAGGGCGGCGGCAGCCAGAAGGCGCGATCGCCGCCGTCCGTGAGCCTGATCGCATGCTGCCGCAGTCAACTCAAGGCGCGGGGCAGTCCCGGCGCCCCGGGTTTGCTCCTGCGGCGTGGTCCAACAAACCTGAAGCAGCTCGTGGTCCACGGTCTCAACCTGCGACGCCATGGTGCTTGTGGTGGTTGCGAGCGTAAAATGCAGCACCCAGGAGGGCGCGCTGGGCGGCCAGCAAGTGGGCTCGGTTCAAGGACTGCGCAACCCGAGACTTCAGCGCCGTGACAGCACGCTATCCAGTAACAAGAGTTGTCGAGACGGCAAATGCGAGCCGATCGTGCTCCTGGCTTCGCCCCCATGCGGGGCGAGTGTAAATGCAGCTGGCACGCCCTTGGTTTTCTCCAAATTGCGTGTTTCAAGCACTGCTGTAGCGATCTGTTTGATCCACAGCGGCACAGCCGTGCCTGCCCTGCCACTGCTCCCCGGCAACTCGGAAATCGGCCTTTGGCCGCCCCAGCAGCCGTGCCATTATCACCAGATCAGGGAGCAGTGACCCAAGAGTAGCCTGAGAAGCAATGAGCGCACAACGAGTGCAGCTGCCGGCAGCGGCGGCGCCGCCGCCTGCCCACCTCCCTGCACTGGCCGTGTTGCAGCATGCTGGCACCAGCAGCGAGCCCAGCACACCGCAGACGGGCATGGTCGGCACAGCAAGCGGCGCATCCACTTCGCCCAAGCTCAAATCAGTGGCTTCGCTGGACCGCGGCGGCAGCACAGCCAGCCCCTTGTCGCGCCAAGGCTCGGGTACGCTGCCTAGCAGAAGTGCATGAAGGGCACCGCTGCTGATTCCTACAGGGCGGCACATGCTTCGTCTGCAAGTCAACTGCAGCTGCCTCAGCCTTTCATTGTGTACATGGCTATGCATGAGAGTCCCAGACGTATCGGCTCCGAAGGCTTTTCACCGCAGGCTGGCCTGACATTGTCTACCGCCCAGGTGCCGGCAGCCCCGAACAGCTGCAAGGCGGCCGCTACCGCCAGCCCTGCAGCCTGTACTGCTGCAACTGTTCCTACCGCGGGCCATCGCAGACGAGGTGAGGAGTGAGAGATCTGGCGCGCAAACGGCAGCAGACATTGGCTGATTGGTTGCCAGGCACTCAGCACAGCACAGCTGCTCAACATGCAACATGCTCAACCTGCCACATCGTTGCCGCTTCACTTGAGATCTCAAGCCGCCAATCCACCTTATGCAGAGCGCAGTGCGGGCTCGCGCGCACGCTGTGGGCGCTGCTCACGCTGGGCCTGGGCCTGGCCTGCCGGCGCGCAGGAGCGGACGTGGCACACTACTGCCCCTCCTGCAACACGCGCGTGGCCACATGCAAGTACTTGTGATGCCGATCGCGATGCAGCAGAGTGTTCAGAGTGGCGATTCCACCGCCCCCAACCTGTGTGCCTGCTCTTCTTTCTGCGATGCCTCCTTGCCACCTGAGCCGCTGGCCACTGGCCGCTACTTTGCATGAGAGCGACGCCCCAGCATGCCCAGCAACAATGTGTGACAACAACTGTACAAAGCACGCAAGGCTGGGCATGAACTAAGTCACAGCTTGATCGGCTGCTCGACCGACTGCACTGATGCATCACCGTCCATCTGCTGCGCTGCGCCAGCACACTGTGGCAGCCCTCACTGCGCAGCCGCCGCCTCGGGCGCTGCCGCCTCGTTGGCAGGCTCGAACCCCTCCTTGCCAGCTGCAGGGGCAGCCTCCTTGATCTTGCCTCCAGCCGCCTGCACTGCATCTCCAGTTGCAGTCACAGCGCTGGCTGCCGCCTGCTTGGCGGCACCAGCCACAGCCACGGCTGCCGCCTCCGCAGCGTCTGCCGCCTTGTCCTTGCCTGCAACCAGTGCATCGGCACCAGCAGCCGCCAGCTGGGAGGCCTTGGCGGCGGCAGCCTCCTTGGCGGCTGTGGCGGCGGCAGCCGCCTTGTCTGCCCCAGCAGAGGCCAGCTCGGCGGCTTTGTCCTGGCAGCGGCCGCCACGTTGGCCGCCTTCTCCTGGCCAGCCGCCGCCAGGTTGGCGGCAGCGTCCTGGGCGGCGGCCAGCGCCTGGCCCGCCTTGTCTGCCGCAGCTGCCGCCACATCAGCGGCTGTGGCCCTGGCGGACTCGATGACGGGGGCTGCAGTGCAGAATCGATTGCTCAACAGGTTCAGCGCCTTGGGAGTTGAATGCTGTATGGCTGTGCTGTTCAGCTCATCTCGCAGCCTGCACCCCGGCAGGGATGCTCGTAGTCAATCACCAGCCAGCACACTCGAAAGCATACAGACCAGTCGCCCACCTGCAGCCTCAGCGGTGGCCTGAGCCGCCTCCTGTGCCTTGGCAGCCACCGTCTGTGCAGCAGCCGTGCCCACGTTGGCTGCAGGCAAGAGTGGGAGTGCGAGGGAGCAGCAGCAGTGTTGTTCTTTGTTCAGGTGAAGCAGTGGCTTTCACAGCCCACGCTGCATGCTATCATTCGAATGCACAGGCTGGCTAGCAGCACGCAAATTGTACCTGCCACATTGGCAGCAGTGGTGGCGGCAGGTGCGGCCACGTCTGCCACAGCCTGCGCCGCCTGCTTCACTCCAGTGGCCTCCACGTCAGCAGCAGCCGTGTTTGCCACAGCAGTGGCGGCGGCGCCTGCAAGTCGGAAAGATCGAGGTGGACAATGACTCCTTAGAGCAACAACAATGCGGCCAATGGCAACGGCGTGCAGGCATGGGGCTGGCACTGCGTGGAATGAAGAAGCCAGCTCATTCTCAGCTGGGCCATTCGAGTCAGAACTTGCCTGCTTTGGCCGCGGCTCCGCCCACAGCGTCCACAGCGGCGTCCTTCACACCCACGGTAGCCTGCAAGCAAGCAGCGGCAGTCAGAGGAAAGCTTTGGTACAGCTGTGCACAGTGCAGCTTTCATTTCAACACATGTCAAGATGCAGTGCAGGCCACCAGTACTCGTACAACAGGCATGCCACACCTATCGATACCCACTGACCTGTGCGGTGCCACCCGTGATGTCGGTCAGCCCCTCCACTACCTTGCCCGCTCCCTGTGACCAGGAGCAGCAAAACAGTGATGTAACGTCCCTCAGTAAAGGATCAACATCAGCATATATGAATAAACCAGCGCCAAGCTACTAAGCAGCCTCTGCTTGTGGAAGGCACCGCCTGCAGGTTAAGTCTGCCGTACCACGGCCGCATGCACATGCTTGTACCCTGCCATCCCCATGCAACACTCCACCACCCACCTGCGCAACGGTGACAGCCCCATCGGCCACTCCAGGCGCCACATCGCGCACGGTGTTGCCCACTGCGGTTGCCACCGTCTTGGCGGCATCAACAGCCGCTTGGCCGGCGGCAGCCGCCACCTCGGCAGCACCCTCTGCCACCATCTTCGCTCCGGATGCAGCAGAGGGCCCCTCATTTGTGCCAGCACCGGCCGCACCGCCGGCCTGCTCAGCAGCCTGAACAGCGGGGTGCGCCGGCTTGTCCTGCAGGTGTTTTCAGCAGATAGAGAGCATGAAGTCATGTGTCAAGCCATGCTGTGCCATGCCGCGTCATGACATGCTGTGCCAGGCCCATGCCATGCCATGCCATGTGCACGATCCCAGCTGCTGGCCACTTTGCTTCCCACACAATGCGATCGACATGCAAATCGCACCCCGTCCGGCGTCACTCACCGCCGGCGGGCCCTCGCCCGAAACACCGCCCTCCAGCATCGCCGCCTCCATCTGGGCCTGCTCCTGCAGGTGGTGATCAGAGGGGTAGGACGTTATGGTCTTCGGGTTTGGACAGAAAGAAACCATGCCGTCTGCCATGTGCACATGTGTCATGGTGCAGCCACTGTGCTGTGCTAGCAGTGGCACCATGCATGAGCTGATCTGCCGTTGAGCAGTTGCCTACAAACTGGCTTTGCCATTTTGCCATTCCCCAACCAACAGCACCTGAGGGGGCTCGACCATCTCCATGCCGGCCGCCTTGTCAGTGCGGCGGCGCTTGGCGCCCTCGCCGCCCTCCCCGCCCGCAATGGTGGCGGCGGCGGCTGTGGCCTCAGCCTCACGCTTGCTGCCAGGCGCCCTGCGGTGAGCACGGGGTGACATGGTTTGCACGTGGGTGGCAGGGCCGCTCCGCTGGGCGGGCATGACTTGCTGCAACTGGCGTCCCACTAAGAGCTGTGGCCGCCAACGCACTCACTCCATGACGGCGTCGCCGTCGGTCGTCGGCTCCAACTGGCCGGTCTCCTTCAACTCGCTCAGCAGTGCGCCCACACCCGCGCTGCCGCCCAGCGACATGCAGCGGTGCCTGCGCGCAGGTCTGCGGAAAGAGCATGGGTTGAACGGCGTCACTGGCGGGCGGCGCCGCCACCAGCCAAAACGATTGATGGCCACGGCAGTGCTTGATCTACCTGCCTGCTGGTGTTACTCACGATGACAGGCTCCCTGGGGCAGAGGTTCACACTCACGGTTCGGGTTGCGGGGCCCAGAGAGACCGATCGATCGGGCTGTGTGTTGGATCAACAGGCTGGCAGCAGGCGATCAGCGCGTGAACTGCGATCGATCGAGCCGAGCATCGCCCGTCATGGCATGGCAAGCTTCCCACCGCCTGCGCCGTGCTGGGCAAGCCATCATGTTTGGCACACGGCTCACTCTACTGGCTAGATTTACAAGGAGTAACGCATGTTGAAAAAAAGATGTTCATGCAAGCAAGTAGGGCGAGCGCTGTGCAGCCTGTTCATGGCTCTGCTGCCGCCTCGCTCACGCCACCCTCGCCGCCAGCGGGCGCCGCCTGCTTGATCGCTGCACCAGCCTGCTCCAGCACCTGTCCTGCTGCCGCCAGGGTGCTTGCAGCAGCCTGCATGCACATGGCAAAGTAGCTAGTTATCTGGCGCCCATGTTATGCCTGCCCGCCGGTGCCTCCCCAACTTCCCCTCCCGCCTGCCACCCCGTCCCACCTGCTGGGCCGCCCCGGCTGCGGCGCCCGCCAGCGTGGCAGCCTTGGCCTTGCTGGCTGCTGCCGCCTCCTGAGCGGCGGCAGCCACACTGGCGCCGCCGGCAGCCAGAGCTACCTTGCCGCGTGCAGCCGCCTCTGCCACCTGCTCCTTGGCAAACAAACGGGCATCTTCTGCCCGGCGCCCAGCGGCGTACACACCCTCCGCCGCCGCCTCCTTTGCCTGCCAAGCCGTGGCCTGCACCTGCTGACCCGCTGCGGCTGCCAGCCCGGCGGCGGCTGTGGTGGCTTGGCCGGCACCGGCTACCAGCCCACCAGCAGCGGTGCGAGCAGCCTGGCGTGCGCCGTCCACCACACTTGCTGCCTGCTGCTTGGCACCTGCAGCGGCGGATGCTGCCATGCCTGTGGCAGTCTCCTTAGCGGCTGAAGCCATGCCCACCGCACCCTCAGCAGCGCTGGTGGCCAGCTCAGCCGCCATCTCTTTGGCGCCAGCAGCCACTGCCTCCGCCTTGGCCTGCGCTGCAGCTGTAGCCGCCTGGCCGGCGGCGGCAGCCCGCTCCCCAGCCTGCTGGGCGGCCTCCCCCACCGCCTGCCCAGCCGCTGCCGCTGCAGCCTTTACTCCCGTCACCTCTGCTGTTTTGTCCGCTGCGCTGGCCAGTGCACCCACAACATGGCCCGCAGCCACCGCTGTGCTGCCTGCTGCCGCCACCAGAGTATCCTTGGTTGCAGCCGCCACATCTGCAGCTGTGGCTGCCGCACCAAGCGCTGTCGTCCCAGCCTCCTGCACGTCTGCTGCCGCGTCCTTCACGCCTTCTGGCAGCACTTCTGCCGCAGCTGCAGCTGTGTCAGCAGCCAGCAGGCGTGCCTGCTCGCTCAGGGGCGGGCGGTTGGTCACCTCCATGCCCTGCAGCAAGCCAAATGAACAGGACATGTGCATGTTCAGTGAGCCTCGGGTGCCAAGCAGACCACTAGCACAGGCCCATGCCCCAGTGTCTGCCATCAACTGTCCTGCAACCCTCACCTCCTCTCTGACCCAGGTGAAAATGGGGCCGCCAGGCGCGGAGGGGAGGCTGGTGGGCACAGGCGGGCCAGCGGGAGGCAGGCCGCTGCTGCCACCCGGCACGGCATCGCCTGCAGACAGGTGCGAAGCGACTGAGATCAGCTAGCTGGCTGTGCAGGCAATGTCTTGTTGGCTCGGCATCAGCGGCATGCCTTGCACATCACATGCTCTGAGCCCATTGGTCGCACCTGGCTCGGGCACGGCGCAGCCCTCCACGGCATGCGCCAGCTCGGGGGCTGCCATGACCTGTGTGCGCTCCCCGCCATGCCGCCCCTCTGCGCCAGCAAAGCCAGATTCCACTGCAGCAGGGGCGCCGCCACCCAGCTGGATCGACTCGCCGCCGCCTTCAGCCGTGCGGCGGCGCTTGTCGGCAGACGGCGGCGGCAGGTGATCCAGCGTCGGGCTGTCGGTTGCCTCGAATAGACCCGACCCTGAGGGCGTGCGCTTCTCTCCAGCCCTGCAAGCAAGGGAACAGGCTGGATGGGTGGGTGTGCAGGCTGCAAGGCAGGCCTTGGAAGCCCCACCCACCAACAGACCTGGGAGAGCCGCCCTCTGCCTGTGCTGGGTCGGCTGTGATGCGCATGGTGCCCTGCAAAGAAAGATTCAGCAAGCAGGCACGAGTTGCAAGTCTTCATGCGCCGCCGGCCGCTGAGCAGCTGCGTGAGGCTGCACTGCTTGAGAGACGCCTGCTCTTCATGCACCGCCAGCTCCAGCAAGTGGAAGCAGTGCACACCACTGCCGCTGAGCTCTGGGCCGAAGCTGGGCAGGCACCACGATGGGGGCGCTGAACAAGCAGCAAGGCGCAGTCCCAAGCGCTGCAGGAGCCAGCAGCAGCGCAGCAGGCGCAGCTTCAAGCGCCGCCGCCCCAGCTGCCGCCGATGCGGCCGGCACGCAGGGGCTGCTGCTGTCCATCCCCGCCGCGGTGCTGCAAGAGGCAAGCCGTCTGCTACAGGGCTCTGCAGTAGTTCACACTGTCCCTGGTCGCTTGCTAACATGTACAACCTATTCTGGGCCGCAGGTGCGCAATGGAAAGCAGAGGCAGGTCGCCCAGGGCCCGCTGTCGGTCTTGATTGTGGATGGCTGGGACGCAAGCGGCGCGGCCTCGCCAGCTGCCGCCCCCGCCACCCCAAAGGCGCCCAGCGAGCAGCCGCGCTCCGGCAAGCTGTACCCAGAGCTTTATAAGGGCTCAGGTGCCAGCTCTGGCAGCACCTCCAGTATCCAGGGAAGCGAGGGCAGCGAGGGCGGCAGCAGCGCCGCCGCGGCTGCGGCAGCCCAGCAGAGCGCCAGCATCGTGCTGGCTGTGGCTGACGTGGCATTTGAGATCCTGCCCGCCAGCCAGACACTCAAGGTGAGGCCTCGTAGCAGTGGTCGCTGCAATATCGTCCAGTTGGTCCAGCTTGCACACGCTTGATTGTCCCACAGCAGCCTGCAGTGCCACGTGGGCGTTCATTGCTCGCCTGCCAATCGTTTGACACGCCCCAGCGCACTTGTAGGTGGGGGAGCTGACCTGGGTCTTTTCCACCCATGACCCGGACAATTACCTGGGCAGCACCGAAGGGCTGTTCCTCACGGGTGGGCGGGCGGGGAGGGGCAGGCTGGAAGGTTTGGAAGGTTGCTTACGAGCAGGAATAGCAGGAGGCTGAGGGGTCACTTGCAGGCAACACCAGCAGTGACTTCAGTAAGACACATGCACAGAGGCAAACTGAGCACGAATATCCCACTTCTTTGCCGCCTGTGCAGTCACGCTGGCGTCCGATACTGAGGCGGAGGCGGCGGGCATGCTGGAGGCGATCCTGGAGGCGGCCTCCATCTACAGGTGAGGAGCACAGCTATTCGCTGGCAGCATTGCATGTCATGGGTGAGGCCGGTGCCTTTGCTGCCGAGGTCGCTCGGTGCAGCAGCCTCAGCTCATGATGTGTGTTGCCGCTTGTGTGGGTTGTAGCCAGGTAATGGTGCAGGTTGCAACACACTGCCGACAACAGTTGCTGGGTGAACATCCGCGTCTGCAGGGAGTCGGAGGCGCTGCTCAGCAGCGCAGAAGCAGCGGCGGGCGAGGCGGCGCTGGCCTCCCGCTGCGCCTACAAGTGAGCTGTGGAGCGCAGATGGCAGCTGGAGTTGGCTGCTTAGCAGGATACAGATGCTGCTGACAGATGCTGCTGTGCCACCAACAAGTAAGGAGGCCGTCTGAATGTAGTCCAATCTTTCCACCCTGGCTGTCATGCTGCTGTGCAGGTCCGGCCTGGCGCGCGGCGTGCACACGGCCAGCAGGAAGGTGGCGGGCGGCCTGCTGGTGAGCGCACTATCTGCTGTCGCAATACACTGAGCTGTACTGCCTGCAAAGCCGAGGCCAATAACTTGCAGATCGAAGCGCCGCATGCCATCCTCGCTGACACCTGCTGCTCAAGCTCAGCCAGAGCTTTGACTTACGCTACTCGTACCTTCCATCTCACTCCTGCCTGATCAGTTCTTTGGCACCGCACCACCTACCCACAGGCCTCTGCCACCTACGCCTCCAACAGCATCTCCCGGGGCGCCTCCTACTTCACGCCCGCCCAGCCCACCGCCACACCAGTAGCCATCTCCCCTGGCATCAAGAAGCGGTGCGCCAGTCTCTTGTGGCCGGGCACAGCAGGACATAGTTTTACTGCAGATGGCACTTGTCTGTGTGTGAATCAGGCAAAGTGTCTTCCCGGCTGGTGGCATCAGCTTCTCATGTCCATACAGCCCCCAATATCACCCAACCCTGCCGCTCCCTCCACCAAGCAGGTTTGCGCAGACGGCGCGCCTGGCCGGCTACGCCTCCAAGGCCGTCAACTCGGCGGTCAGCGGGCTGGCCTACGTGGGAGCCAAGGTGGCGGGCGGCGGTGAGGCGCTCCTCTGCGGTACATTTGCCGCCTCCGGTGTTGCTTGGCGGCATGACAGCTGTGGGCTGTGCAGCCAGCTGTGGCCGCATTCAATCACATGTGCCTGCCCTGCTGTGCTTATGGCCTGACCTCGGCATGGCGTTGCTGCCACTTTGCCCTGCCGCAGTGCTGTGGGTGGCGGGCGCCAACAAGCCGCTCAAGCCTGGGGAGGAGGCGGGTGAGCGGGTGGCATAGACAGGGTTGGCTGGTGGCCATGCAGGGTGGGCCAACAGAGCCATCCAGCTCCCAAGGTGCCATATACGCGTCTAATGTAGTGGGCCGCTGCCATACATGTGACCGCATCTTCTGGTACGACAACTTGCGCTCCACCTGCAGGCACGCTGCGCGAGGTCGGCCAGGCGGCGGTGCTGGGCTTCACCCAGGTGAGCCCGGCCGGCAGCATGCGCAGCAATATACTGCGGTAGTAGCGCCTGCACTGCACGTGTGCATGCAGCCTGCGGGAGCTCTGCCTATTGGCAGTGCCTGCGGGGCTTTCAATTCCAGCTGTTGTAGCCGTGACTGCAGACCTGTAGCTGTCCTCTCCACACCCGCGCAGGTGTGGGACAGCATGGAGGAGGCGGGCCAGACGGTGCTGCTGTCCGCCCGCGACTCCACTGCCGGCGTGATGCGCCAGAGGTGCGGCACCTGAGGGGGCGGTGTGGGCAGGGAGTGCAGCAGCTAGGCGGCTGAGTCTGCACATGCACATGCACACTGCAACTTGCAGTCATTGAGTCCTCGATGCGTGAGGCGTACCTGGCGTTTGCTGCTGTCCAAACTTTCCTGCCCTAGCTCTGTCCCACATCCACCCACACAACAGGTATGGGCGGGATGCAGAGGAGGTG
>VFQQ010000987.1_pt1 | contig 45207 bp, 70 predicted proteins | sample 3512341 | NCBI WGS metagenome assembly VFQQ01 (sample SAMN10412373, study PRJNA504923) | tailings metagenome | isolation source: Relicate 2 Philex TSF1 revegetated site | place: Philippines: Tuba, Benguet | collected 2017-08-29 | reverse complement strand
GCCACCAGCCATGATTCCGGCTGGCTGCCGAACCGCCACAGCACAGACCGCAACAGTGGCGCTGCCGCTGCTGCTACCGGCTGGCATCAGGTCCAGGAAGCTTCCTGTTTGCATAACAAAGGCATCCAGCAGGCTGGACAGGAAGGCAGCGTCGGCGCCACCAGCAGCAGCAGAGGGGCTGGCTGTGCCGGCAGGGGCGATGAGCGTGCTGACGTGGCGAGCAATGGCCGAGATGGTGGGGTAGTCGAACACAAGCGTGCCCGGCAGCTCAATGCCCAGCCGCGCCTCCAGGCTGTTGCGGAACTCGACTGCAGGTTTGGGATGGACGGTTCGGCACAGGGCTGGTGCTAGGTAGAGCATAGTCCTGTGCCCTTCCCCAAAGCCAAAGCTGTGCATCCACGTTCCCCCAGGTGTGCAAGCCCACACTGATAGCTATTGTTGCCTCCACCCAGAATGCTCAAGCTCACTCACCCGAGCTCAGGGAGTCGAGGCCAGCGGACATGAGCGGAGCATCATCGGGCACGTCCGCGCCCAGGATGGTCCTCGCCACCTCAGCCACCTCGCCTTGGATGTATGCCAAGTGCTCGGCGCTCGCTGCCGCTGTTGCTGCAGCCGAGGAGGTTGCTGCCGCCTCACTGCCGGCGCTGGCCTCAGGCAGGGCAGACGGGGCTTGGTTGGCGGCGATGAAGCCGGCAATAGCAGAGATGGTGGGATAGTCGAACATCAGTGTGCCCGGCAGCTCCAATCCGAGCTTGCCCTCCAGGCTGTTCCTAAGCTCAACCGAGCTGAGGCTGTCCAGGCCAGCAGCCACCAGTGGTTCGCTGTGGCTGATGTCAGCACCCAGGATGCTGCGAGCCGCCTCGGCCACCTCGGACAGCACCTGCTGCCGGAATGCCTCAACAGCAGCTGCGCTCTGGGCAGCAGCGGCGGCAGCCACAGCCGGGCGCTGGCTGGCTGCTGGTACTGCCATAGGTGCCGGGCGGCGGCTGGGAGCCGCGGTAGCCTGCTTGGCAGGGGCTGCTGCTGCTGCTGCTGCTGCATCTGCGAATGCCGCAAACATGGGAGGCACAGGCTTGCCTCCCATGCGGCCAATGAATGTTGGCCAGTTGAATGGCACAGCGGTGAACAGCCCGCCACCCAGCACAGCAGGGGCAGCCGAGCTTGAGCCCTGCACCAGCAGGTCCTGCAGAGCCGCCATGCCGCTGGCGGCATCAATCATTGCCATGCCCATGCGCTGCACACGCAGAGCAGTGGAGCGGTCCTGTGCCGCCATGCCGCCGCCCGACCAGGCGCCCCACTGCACGCTGGCTGCTGGCTGGCCCTGCAGGTTGATGGATAGGAGGCAGGGGTGCCAAGTCAGCGAGAGTGCAAACCTTAACAAGAGCAAACACTAAATCATTGCATGCTGGGGCTTGCCAAATGCTTACCTGCTGCTGCAGGCTGGTGGCCATTGCATCCAGCGCCGCGTTGGCTGCGCTGTAGTTGGCCTGGCCACCCGAGCCCAGCAGGGCTGCCACCGAGGAAAAGAGCACCTCAGCCGCAGCTGGCTGGGCCTGCAGGCTGCCCCGCCAGCGGAGGGCTGCCGACACCTTGGCAGCAAATACGGCGCGAATGCCGGATGGTGCCTGCTTGGCCAGCGTGGCATCAGCCAGCACACCACCAGAGTGGAAGAGAGCAGCCAGCGAGGCGCCTTGAGTGCCAGCCGCAGCGCCAAGGGCTGCTGCGCTGCCCTCGCTGCCTGCCACATCGGCCATGGCAAGAGTCACGGCTGTCAGGGAGCGAGCCAGGAGAGCGGTCAGGCCGGGAGAGGCGTCGCCGTCAGCCAGGCGGCCGGTGCGGCCCAGAAGCACCAGCTCTGAAGCGAGCTGGGCAGCCTCTGCCCAGCTGGACAGGACGGTGCCAAGGGATCCCATGCCGCCAGTCACTGCAACACAGCCCCTGGCTGCCTTGATTGCCTGCAGCTGGCCAGCTGAGCCACCCAGGGCTGCTGCAGCTGGGATAGTGCTGGGCAGCAGGGTGGCTGTAAAGCTCAGACCGCCCCGCTCAGCCCCGCCATAGGCATCAGCGCTGCTGCTCCCCTTGGCAGCCGCTGCTGCGAAAGCCGCCAGGCACAGCAATGCGGTGCCCGGAGCAGTGGCAGCACTGTGTGTAGCCGTTAAGCTGTCGGCGTCTGATGCAGTGGCTGTTGCTGAGGTCTGCTCAAGTGCCACAGAGCGCAGCATGCCCCACAGCAGGCTGGCTGCTGAGCTGGAACCGCCTGCTATGATGGATAGCTGTGGCTGAGCTGCTGTGGTAGCAAGGTTGAGCGATCCCTGCTGCTCAGCTGCGGCCACTTGGAATGCCGCAATGCCTGTGCTGCACAGCGCGGTGGCATCGCTGCGGATTGCCATGGCTGCCGCCGCAGCGCCGTCAGGAATGGGCGCCGGCACCTGCTCAGCCGGCTGCCGAACCGCCCAGCTGACGGCATACAGCATACGGTCGATAGCCGCAGCTGCGCTGGTTGCAGCAGCTGCCTGCGGCTGCGCCCCCAGGGTCTTGGCCTGCAGGCCGCTGACGGTGCAAGCACTGGGGCCAGCGGGCGCCAGCAGGCTATAGTCAATCAGGGATGCCGCTGGACTGCTCTCCAGCTGCAGGGCGGCGGCTGTATAGCGGGAGCTGCTGCTGAACCCACTGGCCTGTGCTGCTCCAGGAAGGATGAGCGCCTGGATGCCAGCTGGCACCTTAAGCTGGCCTGCCACAGCTGCCGGCAGAGCACCCAAGTGCAGGCAGCAGTCCAGGACTGCCGGGGACAGGAAGACGTCAGCTGCATGGCGTGCAGAGTCATCAATGTCGCCCACATATGCTGGCTCTGCCGAAGGCTGGCGGAGGCTGGGAGCGACCATGTTGCGCAGGGCTGCCTGACCCACAGCCATGGCGTTTGCGTTGCTGCTGGGAATGTGGCCCAATCCAGCAATGGTGGCTCGCATGTGGATGCTCCGCTGCCCGCTGGTGACCTCAACAGCGCCGCTGGGTGCATCCAGCTTGCAAGCGAGCACTGCTGTGGCGCCGGGCTGCCCAGGCTGTGTTGGCTGGGCAGCAGGAAGCACCAGGGGCGCCGGAATGGTCACACCGATGAGCGCCGCGCTGGCATCCAGCGTCAGCAGCGTCTTGGCCGCCGCAGCAGCAAGCTCAAAGTAGCCGGCGCCAGGGAAGAGGGGCTTGCCGGAGACCTGGTGGTCCCACAGGTATGCCAGGGCGGGGCTGGCCAGAGGGGCAGAGTGCACAATGACCTGGCGGCCTCCGGATGCCAGCACAGCGGCGCGCAGCGCTGCAACGTGGGAGGGGGTGGGATGATTGATGAAGGGCCACCTGGATAACGTGCACCAGCAAATAGCTGGGACATGGCGGCAAGCCTGCAGATAGCTCCCAACTAGCGCACCTGTGTGGGGGCGAGGTGCCACCCAGAATCGGTGGCGGGCCCAGTTGGCATTGGGCTTGCTAGCAGTGGCCCCAGCGGCCTCAGCCGCAGTCATCACAGCATGCGCGTTGGTGCCTTGGAAGGCAAAGGCGCTGACGCCAATGACGGCGGCGGAGGCAAATGCTTCGGCAGCAAGGCTGCCCGGCTGGCGGGCCACTGCCCAGCCAGCCTGCTTGCCAGTCATCTCCATGGCTCCTGCAATTGTAGCGCAGTTTGGAGGCAAATGAATTGACAGCTCAGACCAACTTGACTGGACCTGATTGCCGACTGACTCAGGCATTCAGTACAGTACTGCCCCCAAACACAGCCTCGCACCTGTCACATATGGGTTGATGTTGCCCAGGTGCAGGATGGGCAGCAGTGCCGCCTGCGCAAGTGCCGCTTGGGCGTGCACAAGGCCCACCATGCCTGAGGGGAAATTGTTGTGCACCAGAGGGGGTCATGTCACAGTTGAAGTTGCATTGCGCCGCAACAATGTCAAGCCCGCAAAGCAGCTTTGTGATTGCTGCAGAATTTCCTCCGTTTCAGCGCCACGCCTCACCTGCACCCGGCTCCGCATGCCCAGTCCACGACTTGGCTGCCATGAGCGCCAGCGGGGCGCTGCCGGCGGGGCGGCGCTCCACCAGTGCGGCAGCCAGCGCGCCCACCTCAATTGGGTCTCCCAGAGAAGTGCCTATGGGAATTTGAGGGTTGCATGGGGGTTGCATGTCACTGTGCACTGTAAATGCACCAAACAAGCAGCCCTGCAACCTTCGTCACCGCTGCGCACGCATTTCTCGCACCTGTGCCGTGCATCTGCAGGGCCGTCACCGCAGTGGGAGGCAGCTGGCTGGAGGCCAGTGCCAGCCGAACCACGTCCTGCTGGCTGGGGCCGTTGGGAGCAGTGAGGCTGCTGCTGCGGCCGTCCTGGTTGACCGCCGAGCCAGCCACCAGTGAAAGCGCTGCACCCTCGCCAACAAGGGCAGGCGGCAGCAGGAGCATGGCACCGCATGTGTCGGCCCGTGCGTAGCCGTCTGCTGAGGGGCTAAGGGTCTTGCAGCGGCCGTCCAGGGCCAGCATGCCGGCCTTTTGTGTCATGGCCGTGGTGTTGGGAGTGAGCAGCAGGTTGACGCCCGCATTCAGGGCGGCAGGGCACTGGCCCAGCGCCACGCTCGAGAAGGCAATGTGCAGGCTGCGGGACCGGGGGAAGGACACCAGGGGGAGTGTTCGCTTGAACTCATTGCTGGGGTACGCAGCACCATCCAAGAGGCAATGCACTATTTACCTGTATAAAGCAATGCAGCAGAACATGCCTCTCACCTGACCAGCGAGGACGAGCAAACGGTGTCCACTGGCAGCGAGGGGCCCTTCAGGCCAAAGGTGTAGGACAGGCGGCCAGCCGCCACAGAGGAGGTGAGGTAGCCGGTGGCAGAGTAGGGGGTGAACCCGTGCATGTGGCGCTGCGGGGAGCGGAGAGAGAGCGTGGAGGGGCAAGCGGAATGGTATTGAGCGATGAGGGCGACATGGAGGGGTGCGCCACTGGTGCAGGTTGGCGATGGCAGGCCAACAGGCATTGTTGCCGCCACCTGCCCCAAGCATGGAAGCGGCTGTCACACACCCACCTGAGCCAGCTGGGCATACTCGGTAGAAGTGATGCCCACAAATACACCGGCGCCACCGACCGCCTCCGCCAGGGCGGCGGGTGCGGCAGCGCCGGCTGCACCGGCAGCCAGCAGCGCTTCGCCCGCCGCCTCCATCAGCAGGCGCTGCTGTGGGTCCATGAGCAGTGCTTCATTTTCGGAGATGGCAAAGGCTGCCGCATCAAACTGGTCCACAGCATCGAGGAAGATGGAGAACCTGGAGGAAATGAGGGGTGGGCAGAAGTGGAAGTTGGAAGTGTGCATCCTTGTGCAGTACAATAGACTCCACGATGAGGCGCCATGCAAACCCGCAGGCCAGCTGTCGGCCCAAGCTTGCCTGATGGGTGCACCTCCCAGTGCCGCCTCCTGCTCCGCCAGGTCCCAGCGCTCCAGAGGCACCGCTGAGGTGGCATCCACCAGTGTCAGGTCTGCACGAAGCGCACCCTGCAGCGGCAGCAAGCATAATGAAGCATGTGTGTTGTGTCTCAATCTGCCTGAAACGAGTGCGTGTGACACGAACGGCTCAAAGCACACAGATTCCTCCCTGTAACTTGCCTTGGGGGACCGGGTGGCGAGGGCAGCCACCGCCAGTGGCTGAGGGCCAACCACCGGGCCAGCAGCAACCATGGCTCCAGTGCCGACGGAGAAGAGGTCCAGCGGCCCTGCAGCCTCAGCCGTGGCAGCAGCTGGCTGCAGCCGGGAGGCAATGAATCCAGACAGGGCTGCCACTGTGGGGTAGTCAAACACCAGGGTGCCAGGCAGAGTGATGCCAAACCGGCTCTCCAGGCTGTTGCGCAGCTCAACCGCACCCAGGCTGTCCAGGCCGGCTGCCATGAGCGGCTGGCTGGGCTCAAGGCTGGTGCCCAGGATAACAGCAACCACTGCCGCCACATCAGCGGACACACGCTCAGCATTGGCTGCCACACTAGCTGCTGTGGAGGCTGCCGCAGTAGCGGCCAAGCCGGGCGCTGCGGCAGGTGCCAGCTGCGCTGCGATGTAGGCCGCAATAGCCGAGGCAGTCGGGTAGTCAAAGATGAGGGTGGAAGGCAGGCGCACACCCAGCTTTGACTCCAGGCTGTTACGCAGCTCCACTGCACCCAGGCTGTCCAGGCCGGCAGCCATGAGCGGGGAATCAGGGCTCGTGTCTGCACCGAGGATGCCGCGCAGCACGGCCAGCACATCCGCCAAGACAGCCGCCTGACTGGCAGCTGGGGCAGCCGGTGCAACCGCCGCAGCTCCACTGCTGCTGCTGCCGGTGCTGCTGCTGATGAAGGCAGAGAACAAGCTTGGTGCGGCAGGTGTGCCTGTGCGCAGCTGCTGCTGCTGGGCCAAACGGTCCCAGAGGAATGGAACGCCCGCTGCCACAGCAGGGGCTGGATCAGCACTGATCAGCTGGTTCAGTGCAGCCAGACCCTCGGCAGGCGCAATCATTGCCATGCCCATGCGCTGCACACGCAAGGCAGTGGAGCGGTCCTGTGCCGCCATGCCGCCGCCCGACCAGGCGCCCCACTGCACGCTGGCTGCCGGCTGGCCAGTCAGCTGGGCATGCTGCGCCGACGCGTCGAGTGCCGCATTGGCTGCGCTGTAGTTGGCCTGGCCGGGGGAGCCCAGCAGGGCGGCCACCGAGGAGAAGAGCAGCTGGGTGGCTGCCGGCTGCAGCTGCAAAGCTGCCTGCAGGACGGCCAGGCTGGAGACCTTGGCAGCAAAGACGCGCTTGATGGCACCAGCCGTCAGATTGGGCAGCACAGCATCGGCCAGCACACCGCCAGCATGCAGCAGGCCCGCCAGCTGGTGCTGCGCTGTAGCTGCCGCCATGGTGGCTGCGGCATCCTCCGACTGAGCTGCGTCGCAGCTGGAGACTGTGAGGGCTGCTGAGCTGCTGCTGAGTGAGCCCATCAGGGCGCTTGCCTCGCTGCTGCTGCCCAGCCGGCCAGACCGGCCCAGCAGCTGCAGGTGGGTGGAACCGCTCCCGCTGTGGCCGCTGGCCAAGAAAGCGGCAACCATCTGGCCCAGGGTGCCGGTTCCACCGGTGATGACAATGCTGCCCTGCTGTGCCTGCTGTGCAGGCGGCACTGCCTGCGTGCTCGCTGAGAGCAGCACGGGCCGGAATGTAGCACCAGACCGCGCTGCCACGCCGTGCACGTCTGCCGTCACAGCTACGCCCGCCGCCTTGCCGAATGCCAGGACTGGCCGGGAGCTGCGCTGGCTGGGTTGGAAGGCATCTGCATCTGCTGCAGCATAGCTGCTGCTGGTGTTCTCCTGGGCGGCTGCCTTGAGGAGGCCTTGAAGGATGCCTGCTGCCACAACCGACGCTGCCACAGCTGTGGGAACTGGAGCAGCCACAGCACCCGCCTGCCCGCCAACGCTGGCCAGAAGAGCGCTGCTTGCACCGGCAGTGCTTTGCAGGGTGGCGGTGCCTGCGGCTGCAAGCTGCCCCCGACGCACGGGGCTGCTGTTGAAGCGGGCGAATGGCAGGTTGGGGGCATCCGCGGTTGCCTCAGTTGCCACTTCGCCAGCCGCCCAAGCAACCTCGTAAAGCATTTCAACCGGCGTATCATCGACCTTTGCAGCTGCGGCACCTTGCATGGCTGCTGCTGCGCCAGCATGCTGGCGGCCCATCGGCCGGGCCTCCAAGCCAGACACTGTGCAGATGCTGCTTCCGCCGCTTGCAGGGGCTAGCCAGTAGCTGTTGACCACGCTGCCGCTGCGGCTGTCGGCTGCCGTAGGCTTGCAGCCGCCCAGCAGCTGAGGGGCGCCACCGCCGCTGCCCTGCACTTGGTATGCCGCTATGCCAGCCGGCACACGCAGCTGTGGAGTGGCCGAGCTGGCACCGGCCGGCAGTGCCCCCAAGTGGAAAGCAGCATCTAAGCAGGCAGGGTCAATGCCCCTCCCGCCCAGCCGGCCATCCTGCCGAGCTGCCTCGATGGCACCGATGCTGGCCTGCTGTGCACGCTGGCTCTGAATGGTGGCCAGGAGCAGCAGGGCCAGTGCTGCCGATGGGCTGGCCGCGACAGTGGTGGGCTGCTGGGTGCCGGCCGCCGCAGCAGTGACAGCTGAGGCAGCAGCAGCGTACAAGTGCTCCCTGCCACGTGCGCTGCCGCCGCTGCTAGATGCCAGCCGTACACGGCCGCTGGCCGCATCCACCTGGCACTGCAGCACCAGGCTGCCGCTGCTGCTGACGCGGGGCGGGAGCTCCAGGGGCGCTGGAATGCTAACCGAGGCGAGCAGCAGGGCAAGGCTGTCATCGCCTGCTGCTACCGTCATCTGCAGACAGGCAGCTGCGGCCTCAAGGAAGGCTGCACCAGGCAGAATGGGCCGCCCAGCCACGGCATGGTCCCAAAGGTGGCCATGCTTGGGCTGCAGCAGGTCTGCAGCAAACAACACCGCTGCTGTGCCTGCTGCGCCTGCCACGCGCGCCACGCTGCCGACCAAAGCGTGCGGCTCGGGGGCGATCCAGAAGCGGTCCTTGGCCCAGGTGGCAAAGCGCGGGTTGCACACACCCAGCACAGTGGTAGCTGAGGCATGGCTGCCCAGTGCCAGCAGCGCATGGGCGTTGGTGCCTTGGAAGGCAAAGGCGCTGACGCCCCAGGCGCTTGCAACGCTGGCCCCGGCGCCCTCGGCTGTCGCCGCCGCTGCCGCTGCGCCTGAGCTGGGTGCTGGCTGGCGGGGCAGGAAGAAGGCGCCGGGGCGAGGCAGGGTGCTGGCCACGTGGGGGTTGAGCGTGGTCAGGTGCAGGATGGACTGCAGCACGGCGCCGCTCAGCGCCTACGGCAAGACAAAGGGTGACAAACCGCATATGAGGGTCTCACAGCATAGAAGATCGTAGAGCACCAGAAAGGACTGCCTGCGTGAGCTTTTGAGACGGCTGCAACGTAATTGTCCACCAATCGCAGCCCACCTGGTGCAGGCGGGCCAGGCCCATGATGCCTGAGGCCGGCTCGCTGTGGCCCAGCCCCGACTTGCTGGCCAGCAGGGGGAGGGGCGCCGCCCGCCCCTCCAGCAGAAGGCCTGCGCAGTGTTGGCAAGATAGGGAGAGGCACCATTGCATAATTTTGCAATATGGCAAGAAGATAGGTTCACAGCAAGGCCAAAAAAGCCAAGCTAGCAAGCACGGCCCCCCGAGCGCACCTGCCGCAGCGCCCACTTCGATGGGATCGCCCAGCGAGGTGCCGGTGCCGTGCAGCTGCAGGCCCTGCACCTGGTGCACCGCCAGGCCTGCGGTTGTACAGCAGATGGGTTGGGGAAGCACCAGCAGAGCCATGTGTTGAGTGAAAAGTGCAGCATACACACGCTCAGGGTCAAGAATTGGGCTGCGCATGGGCTCCTCTTGCCATCCCTCCCATTATCCAAGCCTCCCACCCACCTGCCGCCTGGAGTGCCAGCCGCACAGCCTCCTGCTGGCTGGGGCCGTTGGGCGCAGTCAGACTGCTGGCGCGGCCTCCCTGGTTGACGGCAGTGCCGGCCAGCAGCACATATGCCCCGGTGGTGTCGTTTGAGGGGTGGGAGGTGATGAGCGCCAGGGCACACGCCTCGGAACGCACATACCCATCGGCTGTTCGGGCAGGAGATGATGGGGCAGGAATGGTCGGGCAGATGCATGCTTAGCACTGCAACACTGCTGCAAACGATGGCCCGCAATGCAACATGACCATCCAGCCTACCCCTGCAGGCGGTCAGTCGCCACCAATGCAAGCCGTGCCCCTCACCCGACTTGTCGAGCGCCTTGCAGCGCCCATCGGCGCTCAGCATGCCCGCCCGCTTGAACATGAATGTGGTGGAGGCTGCCAGCATCATGTTGATGCCACCCGCAAGTGCAGCGGCAGCCGCAGATGTGCCAAGGGTGGCCTCCCGGGCTGCGGCAGACAGAAAAGAGGGAGCAGGAAAGACGTGCGTGATGCAGCAGATGGTTGGGAGGTACAGCAGCCATCCTGATCTGAGTGCGGCATTAACCAGCCATAGGCCATTGCCTATTGGGTAAGGCAATGCCGAGCTCCACCAAGATACATTTGAGTGCCCCCGCCTACCTGAGTTGAGCGCCACCAGTGAGGATGAGCAGGCTGTGTCGACGGCCAAAGCTGGGCCCTTGAGACCATAGTGGTAGGCCACGCGGCCGGGGCACACGCTGAGCACGGCGCCCTGGGCGGTGTAGGCGGTCACAGCTGCAGGACAGAAGTGGCAACACAGGTTTGCTTGCATGCAACAATGCGTCCAGGGAGGGGAGAAAAATCGCTGACATGTCCCTGCATGCCCAGCTTATATAAAAGCACCCGCCCAAAACTGCCGCTCACCTGCCCCCGCCTCGACCGCAATGCGGGCATACTCGGTCCAGGAAATGCCCACAAACACGCCCGTCTGGGCCGGCTTGGCCACGTGCAGGCCGGCACCAGCGCCCAGCGCCTCGCCCGCAGCCTCAAGCACCAGCCTGGTGGTGGGAGGACGTTTGTTGGGACGCGGGGGCAGTTAGCCACAGCCCAGCAAGGTGGTGCAATGCTGAGGCTGCCGCAGCCAGACACCAAGTGCAGGAACGTGCAATGCGGGGCAGATGCATGTAGGCCCACACCAGCCCAAACAGCTTGTGCCCCACCGTGCGCCCACCTGTGCTGCGGGTCCATGGCAGCTGCCTCAGCTGCCGACAGGCCGTAGGCGCCGACATCAAACAGCTCTACTCCTTGCATGAAGGCGCCAAACTGGGTGCAAAGAAACAGGAGGGAGTGGGAGCAGGTACTGGGCAATGGTCTGTCAGGGAGACGCCCCACTCTGAAGGCAGGAAGACAGAGATGCATCACTGCGCCAATGCCCCACTAGGAGCAAATGAGGAGCAGTGGGCAAACAGCACCCCGTGTGCAGGAACGAGAGTCCACCCACCTGAGCGGCCAGTGTGAGTGCATCCCCCTGCAGCGCCTCGGCCTGATCCAGGTCCCAGCGCTCCAGCGGCACGCGGTGGATGGCGTCCGCTGTGCCAGCTGGGCCGGTAGCCTGCAGAGTAGAAAGAAAGGTGTGCAGCGTGAGAGCATTCCAGAAAAAACGCTGCAGAGCGGCACCCAGAGATTAGCTGGCTTCAGCCAGCCAGGAGCACATCAAGCCGGCACCCATCTCACCTGTTGCAGCGCCGCCTCGGCGATCAGGGGGCGGGCCACAACTGCCAGGACCGCCAGGTGGCGGTACCGTGGCGTCCACTCGCCAGCCACCACAGCCGAGCTTGCGATGCTGCCACCATCTGCCAGCTCGCCGCCAGCCCACTCCTGATCAGCAGAGCCTGTGGCTGCAACAGCTGTGCTGCCCGCTGAGGCAGCAGCGGCAGCTGCTGACTTGAGCATCTGGGCAGTCAGGTACTCTGTGACAGCGGCGACCGAGGGGTAGTCAAACACCAGGGTGCCGGGCATCTGCAGAGAGGGTTTGTTTGGCAAAGCGGTGGCAGGATGATACCTTTCCTCCGCACTTCCCATTCCGGCATAGCAGGCAGCGCTCACTACCCAAGCAGCAACCCATGCACACACACACACAATTGAAGGAATTTAGCTCTGTGCACTTGCCTGCATGCCCAGCTTCTGGCTGAGTACGTTGGCAAACTCCACGGAGCCCAGGCTGTCCAGGCCGGCAGACATGAGCGGCTCGTCATCTCCCACCGCACTGCCCACCACCTGCGGTAATTGGGGCAGCAATGCACAGGAAGCTCAAGAGGGTGTGATCGCATGCCAACTGCCAATGCAGATATCATGGCAGCCATGCACTTGACGGCTGCTCATCGACACCAACACCCACCCAACCTGCACACCCACCTGCAGGATGGCTGCTGCCACCTCTCGCTTCACTTGCTCCCGCACCGCTGGGTCAGCAGCAACCGCAGGGGCAGATGCTGCGCGGCCTGCAGCAGCTGCTGCCTTCCCGCCCGCTGCTGCTAGCTGGCCCGCAGCAACAGGGAGTGCCTCAGATGCCATCTCAGCAAAGAAAGGAGGCTGGCTGCTCTTGAGGTAGGTGTCCCAAATGAAGGCATTCACCGCCAGCTGTGGCAGCGCTGGTGCGGCCGCCGTGGCAGCAGTGCCCCGCAGCGCAGCGGCCAAGGCGAGCAGGCCTTGATTGGCAGTGATGCTGCCCTGCCCAATGCGGTTCAGGCGTCGCAGAACTGCCTCGGAAGCCATGCCTGCAGGAGGGAGTTGTGCACAGGTTAGCACCCGAGCTGGTCATGCTGACTAATGTGCAGTGGATCAACAGATTGCTGGGTCATCGCCAACTAGCAAGCCGCCAAGCCACCAACAGTTTGTGTCACTGACCAGCCAACGAGCCCAGCAGCCACCTCACCCGAGCTGGCCCAAGCGCCCCACTGGATGGCCTTCGATGCGCCGCCCGCCGCCTGCCAGGCATGCGACCAAGCATCCAGCGCCGCATTGGCTGACGCGTAGTTTGCCTGCGGGTGAATCAACCAACATTGGTGTGATGGAAGGGCTTGTGCTGTGCATCAACAGGGATGCCCAAACGCATCCGAGGGCCTGTCCCAAATTCATTCCCAAGCCGCATCGGAAGGGCAACGCTACATTGTGCACCACCTCACCTGGCCAGCAGCGCCCAGCAGCGAGGCCACAGAAGAGAAGAGCGCCAGGCTGGAGACCGGCTGGCGCTGCAGGGCGGCCGCCATGGCAGCCAGGCCGCCCAGTTTGGGAGCGAACACACGCCTGAACGAACCCGCACTCTGCTTGTCCAGCAGAGAATCAGCCAGCACACCAGCGGCATGCAGCACTGCCTGCAGCGCCGGGCCCTGCTGAGATGACGCACTCAGGGCAGCCGCAGCATCTGCCGGGGAGCCCGCATCAGCCATTGCGGTGCTGATACAGCTGGCTGTGGCCGCCAAGCTGGCGGCTGTGGAGGTATCTGCCACGCGGCCGGTGCGGCTCAGCAGGCGCAGGTGGGCAGGGCCAAAGCGCTGCACCAGCCACGCAGCAATCATCAGGGCCAGTCCACCTGGAGAGAGAAAGGGAGACAGAGATTGGTCCTCTTCAATAAGGCTTGGCGGACTGGCAGCTGTGTGCTGCCCATGCCTCGTGCTGAGAACGCGCAAGCCTCTTTCTAATAGTGGAGCACCCAAACTGACCTGAGCCGCCAGTGATGGCCAGGGAGGGGCGGCTGCGTGGCTGGACGGCAGGCGGGGCGTCACCCAGGCGCTCGGTTGACACCACAACCTTGCCCACGTGGCTGGCCTGCAGAGGGTAAGAAGACACCGCATTCAGCTCGATACATTTCAGCAAGAGGCAACTGCGCATCGGCCTGGTTGACCTGAATCAAACAGGCATGCACCTCCGCCTCCCAAAGCACCACCGGCTGCCCCTACCTGGATCATCTGTCGGAAGGCGGCTGCCACGCTGCCCATGCTGTGGCTGATGTGGCGCAGCGGGCGCAGCTCGCCGGACGACAGGCGGCCTGCCACCTTGCGAAGCGTCTTGCCAATCACAGCAGGCGGCAGGAAATCGACGGCCACCAGCGAGTAGCGCACGTCCGGGCGCTCTGTTGAGGGCAAGAGGCGACACCGCAATGGAATTGAGCAGATGGACAGGGTGCCTAGCCAATTGCAGAGTGGTGTGGTGCGATCGTGCATCGGCACACCAGCCCCCCAAGCTACAACTTACCCTGCGCCACGCGCGCCACGCTCCAGATGTCACGCTTGCTGATCTCCACAAACCGGCCGCCCGCGCCCAGGGCAGCCAGCGAGCCCGCCACCATGCCGCTGCTGGTCAGGCTGTTGAGCACCACGGTGGCGCCGCCCAGCTGAGCGGCCTCACTGACAAATGAAGTGTCGCGGGAGCCAAGCACATGCTGCACACCCAGACCGTGCAGCAGTGAGCGCTTGGCGGTGCCACCAGCGGTGGCCACCGCAACTGCTCCCTTCGCCTGCGCCACTTGGATGGCCGCAAGGCCCACGCCGCCGGCTGCGGCATGCACCAACACCCTGTCTGCACTGGTCATGCCGGCAGCCCGCTCCAGCGCCATCTCAACTGCAAAAGACGAGAAGAAAGCAACCAGGCGTGTGAGGTGAAAACACACACATAAGAATGGTCAGAGCCCTCTTAACACATGGCGGGCTCTCTCAACAAGCAAAGCGGGCGAAACTGTTCACCAGTGATGAAGACGGTCGGGGTGGTGGCCGCCTCTTGGAAGCTGAGGGTGGCGGGCAAGGGTGCCAGCATGGCAGCGGGCGACACAACAGCCGTGCCCAGGCACCCGTGTGCCAAGCCAAACACGGCATCCCCTGCAGACAGGAAGGTGGAGTGACCGGCGGCTGCAATTTGTGTTGCTTGAGTGCCCAAGTAATGGTACGTTTGGACTGGTTGCAAGTGCACCCTGCGGACCTGGCTGCAAGCCCTGGACAGCACTGCCGGCGTGCATGATGACGCCAGCGCAGTCGCTGCCAGGCGGGCCGGGGTCGCCAGGGTACATGCCCAGCACATTGAGGACATCCCTGCAGCAGGTGACATGGTGCGATGGGCAAAGTTGAGACGCGAACCCTAAGGGAAAGGAGGGAAGCCCTAGATGCATGCAACCTGTGGGTGGCCTTTGTCCTGCCCATGCCTCACCTGAAGTTGATGCCCACCGCCTTGACAGCCACCAGCACCTCATGCGCCTTCATGCGAGCAGCTGCAGCAGCGGCATCAAGCGGCTGGGCAGCCAGGCTGGCCAGTGAGCCTCGGGGCATAGGCCGGATCTGGAGCAGCTCTGAGGCGGGGGCCACGGCACGGCTGCACAGCAGGGTGGTGGAAGGACCAAACTTGAGCAGTGCCGCAGTGCTGTCAATGCTGAACTGCAACAGGTGACCAGCTCAAGAAAAAAACACCAAACCCTCTGCACCCACCTGGGGAGCAGGCGAGGCGCAGCAGCCACGGCAGCCCGCACGCGTGTCGTGCCCAGGATACCTCGCTCCTGCTGCTCAATAGCTGATGGCTTGCCAGCAGCCAGCCTGTCCTTGGCCGTCAGGCTGTACGTGCTAGAAGCATGCTCGGTGGCGGCCACCCGAAGCAGGCCCTCAAGCGAGCCAGCAGCAAGCAGCTGGGTAGTCCCAGCCGCGCTGGGCCCAGGAGCACCCTCCGGCAGTACATCAGGGAGGGCAGCGGCCACCCCAGCTGCTTGCACCGCCTGCGCATGCTGCACCAGGGTCAAGGCTGCCGTGGCGGCGGCAGCAGGGCCAGCAGACAGATCCACTGCAGCCGCAGCGCCATCAATGGCTAGTGCCATCCCCGCTGCCGGCTGGCGTGCTTGCTGAATCGCCGCAGCGGGGGCTTGGTGGGAAGCAGCCTCCCAGTCAACCTCATAAAGGAAGTCAGCTGGCTTGACAGAAGCTGCAGCTGCCACCTGTCCAGCCGCCTTGGACTTGCTGACTTTGGTCTCCAAATCAGCAAGGCCGGCCATGGCACGGCCTGAAGCTGTACGCAGCGCAAAGCTGGCTGTGTCTGTCGTGCCAGCTGGCACGCTGTGCTGCGCTGATGTGGCGCCGGACAGCTCGCTCGTCCCGCTGCCCGCTGCTGCCGCAGAGCCACGGTCGGCAAGGGCGAATGCACCAACCGCCACAGGCACCTTGGCACTGCAGCCGGGGGCAGCAACGCCCAGTTGCAGGCAGGTGTCCATGCAAGGCGGTGGCACCAGGTAACCATCAGTGGCCATCCGGCAATCTGCCACAATGCTACCAGTGGCATGCCCGGCAGGCATGGTGCCCACAAGGGCAGCAAGGGCCTTGCCCAGCAGCACATGCCGCAGCGCCAGGGCGCGCACTGCCACCGAAGCCGCGGCCTGCGCTGCAACTGCTGCCGCCGTGGCCGCGGCAAGAGCGTAGCTGCCCGCTGCACACTGTGTACTGCTCTTGGTGCCAGGACGCTCAGCGTGCGCCAGCTGGAAATCGCCGCTTGCAGGGTTGATGCTGCACCGCAGCGTGACACCACCGCCGCGCTGCTGGCCGGGCGGCGGCAGCACCAGCGGGGCACTGATGGACATGCCACACACAGCCGGTGCAGCGCCGGTGCCGTCCTGCGTTGCTGTGACGCCGGCTGCAAGGGCAGCCTCCAGCATGCCGGCACCAGGGAAGAGCACCCTGCCAAAGACAGTGTGATCGGAGTAGAGCGCCAAGCGAGGGGCCGCCAGCTGGCACTCAAAGCGGATGCTGCGTCCAGCAGTGCCGGCGCCTCCCGCCCGGGCGCTGCCAATGAGCGGGTGGGCTGCCGGAAGGACCCAGTAGCGGGTGCGCTGCACGGCGGCTGCCACTATGAAGGCCTGAGAGGCGCCCGGCAGAGCAAAGGTGGCCGCATCTGTCTGCTTGGCCAGAATGGCGTGCGCGTTGGTGCCCTGGAAGGCAAAGGAGCTGATGCCTCCCAGCAGCTGCCCATCTGCCTCCGCACATGCGCTGGGGGCCAGCTGGCGGGGAGCCGCCACGCGGTAGGCAGGCCCGTGCTGGCTGGCTGCCGCCACTGCAGGTGGCGGGGGGAGGCAGGCAAGACGGATTTCGCGAACACTGGAGTGCCCTTGCGCTGCAGCTGCTGCTAGCACTGTGGGCACTCATGTCAAGCATCAGCGACAACCCACTGCCTTCCATGCAGTGCAAAACCCCACCTGCGCTGGCCACATAAGGGTTGATGGCCGTGAGGTGCAGCAGCTGATCGGCGGCCTGCCGGCCCAGGATGAGCGCCAGTTTCACCACGCCCACGATGCCTGGAGGGAGGAAAATGAGGCTGCGGGTGGAGGTGCTTCGCGGAAGGCCCGGCAGCTTGACTTCAGCAACAGCACTCATTCCACGTTGGGGCCTGTCCGCCTTGTATTCAACAGCAGATAACAGCCGCTCACCAGCAGCAGGCTCGGCGTGACCCATGAACGACTTGGCGGCGGTCAGGTACAGGGGGGAGGCACGCTGCAGGCCCGACTTTAGCAGCACCGCTGCTGCAGCGCCCACTTCAATTGGGTCGCCCAGGGACGTGCCTGCAGGCCACAGCGGGACGCAATCGAACATCAAAGCACTGTGCTGACTGCCGATGCCTGCCCACATCAAGAAAAGTCAGAAAACGAAAATCCTCACCTGTGCCGTGCATCTGCAGGTGCGCCACCTGCCACGCCGCCAGGCTGCCGCTGCGCAGCGCCGCATTCACCGCCTCCTGCTGGCTGGGGCCGTTGGGCGCAGTCAGGCTGCTGCTGCGGCCATCTTGGTTAACGGAGCTGCCGGCAAGCAGGGCAAGCGCCTGCCAAGCAAGGTCCTCAGAGCCGGGCGGCGCATCTGAGCGCTTGGCAGGAGGGTCGGCAGGGTTGGCCAGTGCCAGCATCACGGCACCCACACCCTCTGCTCGCACGTAGCCGTCTACGGAATCAGAGGGCAGGTTGTGACATACCTGACATGGGGCAGGCACCATAGCAACACGCAGGAGGTGCACATGCATGGAAGCAGCCACCAATTCCATGCATACATATGCATGGAACACAGCAGCTCTCCACAGGTGCAGGGTGCACGCACCTGCCGAGGCGTCCAGCGTCTTGCAGCGCCCGTCCTCGGACAGCATGCCGGCGCGCAGGCAGGCGCGCGTCCAGCTGTGCACCAGGGTGAGGTTCACGCCGATGCTGCCCGCAGCCTCACACTCTCCGCGCTCCAGGCCCTGAGATGGTGGGTTGGTGGGTGGAGTTTGACATCGGGTAGGGGCAGAGCTTGGAGGGAGCGCACAGAACACAAGTAGAGTGCTCAGAATGTGTTCTGAGGCACAGGGCAAGCGAGGGCGGTCCGCCGCCTGCCTGCCCAGCTGTCTGTCTCAACTTCCACACCATGCACTCACCTTGGCGGCCAGGTGGGTGGTGACCAGCGAGGACGAGCAGGCGGTGTCCACTGTGAGGGCAGGGCCCTTCAGGCCAAACGTGTAGGACAGGCGGCCTGCAAGTGGGTGGCACGGCATGTGCAAGACGATGAGCTGCTCTGTTGTGCACCAGCGGTGTGACCTTGCCAGCGTGTTTTGTGTTGTCCCTTCCTGCCTCCCTGTTGCTGTCAAACACAGCATGCCCCCAAGCGCTTCCAGCACAGGCCCCCTGGCTCGCTCACCAGACGTGACGCTGAGATGCGCTCCCGTGGCATAGTAAGTGTTCAGGGCTCCACCCGCCTCCAGACTGATGCGGGCATACTCCAGCTGAGAAACACCCACATACACGCCCGTGGCACGTGTGGGCTCCCGGAACGCCAAGTGGCCGGCGTACGCCTCTGAACAGAAGGGGGCAGAGGCAGGGGCGGGAAGGTGTGCAGCATGCAGGTGAGCGTGCGAGGGCCTTTGGTCCACGCCAGATTGCATGCGCAACTATAAAGCTGCCCTCCACTGCACCGCATCTTCAGCATAACAACTCCTCGCCACCCTTCAGCTGCAAATCCTTTCCCACCCACCAACAACAACAACCAACAACTTTGCAAAAGGCAACCCCCACCTGAGAAGCTCTGCATGGCCAGGCGCTGCTGCGGGTCCATCAGCAGCGCCTCAGCAGGGGACACACCCAGGGCAGCCGCATCAAACAGGTCGGCGCCCGCCAGGAAGCTGCCAAACGGCTGGTTCAGCTCTACAGGGGCGGGTGGGAAGCAGAGGGGGTGAGGGTGATGAGCGACCACGCCGTGACCTGGACCCGCTAATATTTGCTGCTGAGCAGAAAAAAGCTGCAAATCGCATAGGCTTGCATCCTGAGCATCACACAGCACACCTGCGGGGTTGTCGGCCGCAGGCAGCTCCACATCCCAGCGCTCCAGCGGCACCACACTGATGCGGTCGTTGCCGGAGTAGGCGGGCTGGAAGGCCAGCTGGCCGCCTGGCACAGCGTGCGCAGCAGCGGTGATGGCGCACACTGGGCGGGCCGGCTCCTGCGTGTGGATTAAACCAAGGACATCGCAGATTTAGGGAAGAGCTACCTAGGGAGTGAATATACCAGCACCGTTGCTGCGCCAAGTGCTCCACACCAGCGGGCCGCACCCCACCTCACCTCGAATGCGATGACCGCAGCGGCGGCAGGGGCGGGGGCCAGCTGGGTGGCCAGCTGAGCTGCCATGGCAGCAGGCACCAGGCCCTCAGCGATGAGGTAATCAGCGATTTCGGAGGCTGCGGCAGTCACAGGAGGGCAGGAAGCGCAGCAGATGGGTGATTGGGAGCAAACCGACTGTAACTAAATCCGGCCGAAGCATTGCATTCACATCACCGCGCAAACACGGCCAAGCAAGCGCAGATGTACAGTCGCTTGCCACACCTGTGGGGTAGTCAAACACCAGCGTGCCGGGCAGCTCAGCGCCCACAGCGCCCTCCAGTGCCGCTACCAGCTGTAGAGCCAGCGCCGAGGTGAGGCCAGCAGACATGAGCGGCGCATCAGGTGCCACATCAGCGGCCCCTGATAGGTTGGCCACCTCGCCGAGCACCAGCTCCACAAGGGCGGCCTTCAGCTGGCCAGCCGCTGCCGCAGGGGGAGCGGCGGCAGCGGCAGGGATGGGCGCCGATGCTGCGCCGGCAGGCGTGGCGGCAGATGCGTCGCCGGGCAGCAGGCCCTCGGCCACCAGGAAGCTTGCAATCTCAGCGGCTGAAGGATAGTCAAACACCAGAGTTCCGGGGAGTTCGGCTCCGATGGTTTCCTCCAGCAGCTGAGTCAGCTGGACGGCCAGGGTGGAGGTGAGGCCGGCAGACATGAGCGGTGCATCGGGTGCCACATCAGCGCTGCCGCCCAGCAGCTGGGCAACGCGCTGCAGCACCAGAGCGGTGGCAGCTGCCTCCTGCTGCACCCTGCTGGCAGCTGGGGCGGAGGACACAGCTGGAGCCACGGGCCGAGGGGCCGTCGGCGCAAAGGACGCCTGTGCGGCGGCTGGGGCGACGCGAGCCGGCGGTGCGGCTGCTGCGGAAGTGGCAGCCACCTGGCTGGCGCTGCCGCCCATAGCTTCTTCAGCCAGGAAGGCAGCCATTTCGCTGATCGAGGGGTAGTCAAACACCAGGGTGCCTGGCAGCTCCGTGCCGAGGCTTTCCTCCAGCTGTTGGGTCAGCTGGACGGCCAGGGTTGAGGTGAGGCCAGCAGACATGAGAGGCTCGTCTGCCCCCACAGCTGCAGCGGCCTCCTCGCCCATGACTGCAGCCAGCGCTGCTTGCACAGCAGCCCGCATGGTGGCCACGCCGGCAGCCGCCTTAGGCGGCACAGCCACAGCGCCAGGGATAACAGCTGGCACTGCGATAGCCGGCTGTGCTGCCGCCGCAGCTGCCTGTGCGGCCTTCACAGCTGCTTCGGCAGCTGCTGTCTCAGCTGGGCTCACAGGGGCGTGCAGCACGACTGCAATGGGCGGCAGCAGCTCCCGCACCGCAGCCAGAGCGGTGCGCAGCTGGCTGCTGCCGCCGCTGCTCAGATCCACTGCAGCGGAGCAGGCGGCTGGGTCCAGATGAAGCACTGCCAGGCGTGCACCAGTAGCGGAGAGCGCAGCCAGGCCAGACAGGTCGCTCTGGGTCGGGCGCTGCAGGGTGATGACAGCCACGTTGCGGAGGCCCTTGTCGCCCACAGCCTCCTCCAGCTGCAGCAAGCGGCCAGGGGGAGTGTGCAGGCGAGGCGAGTAGTGAGGAGGAGGTTGTTGGACAGGTGATACAACTTGGCAGCCAAGCGTGACACACGGCAGCCAGTCCAACCGTCCGCCAGCCTGGACCAGTCCCTCACCTGGGCTTGGATATCAGCGGCTCGCTCGACAACCAGCAGGTAGGTCAGGCTGGGCAGCAGCTCGCGGCCCCACTCAGTGCCCAGACCGCCATCCAGCGGCTGGCAGCTGACTGTGCCGCCGCATGCCGCAGCCAGCACAGCGGCCGCCTCCGCCACAGGGACAGCTTGAGCATGGGCACGGGGGGAGGACAGGGCGGCCACTGCCTCTGGACCGAAGGCAGAAGCATCCACTGCCGCCACGCCCGCCGGTTCAGGGGCAGCAGCGGGAGCGGGGGCGGCAGCCGGAGCGCCGGCAGCAGAGCCAGCAGTGGGACCGGCGCCAAACATCTTGCGCAGCTCGGTCTTCAGAATCTTTCCAGAGCCGGTGGTGGGCATCTTTGGCAGGACGTGCACAGCGGAGGGCACCTTGTAGTGCGCCAGCCGGGCGGCGCACCAATCGATCAGCTCACGGGGCGTGACCTGCAGGGCACAGAGGGATGTGGTGGGTTTGGCGGTTGAAGAGCAAGCTCAAGGTAGGTCAAGCACGGTACAGAAGCTGAGAGCATTCACCTGCAGCAGTAACATCACTCTCTAGCACGCGTGCCGTCACCAAGCACACCCACCAACAGGCACATGCATTGCATACACAAGGCACCCTTCTGCAACCGCCCCCAGCGGCTGCCCACAGCGGCTGCCCTACACACACCTGAGCCTCAGGGCGCAGGGTGACAGCGGCAGCCACAAGCTCCCCCATCACTCGGTTGGGCACGCCAAACACGGCAGCCTGGTGCACGCCGGGGTGCTGAAACAGCACAGCCTCCACCTCGGTGGCTGCAACAGGGCAGGGAGGGTGGGGGTGACGCAGGGCAAGGCTGTGGTCAGGCCGGCAGTGAGGCGTGATTCACATTGGCAGCTGTTGAGCATACGGTAGAGGCAGAGCACAGCGGCTTGATGTGCATGACTGCACTGCCGTACCAACTGGGCCCCCAACCCTGCACTGCCGCCCACAAACCCAGGCAGCAGGCAGTACTCACTGTATACGTTTTCGCCACCAACCAGCAGCATGTCCTTCTTCCGGTCCACCACCTGCAGAACATTGTGACAGAGAGCCACAGCCACAGCTTCGGCGCAACTGAACACATTGCCGGCCAGGACGCAATGCTCAACGCATGCACTTGTGAAGTGAGGCAGGGACCAGCCAGGCAGCGGCATGGTGCAGCGCAAGCTGACCGCCCAGCTGACCTGGATGTAGCCGTTGGCGCCGGCTGTTGCCAGGTCGCCGGTCCTGCAGGGTCAAACATTCGTACCTTGGTTAGAAGATGTGCCTTGCTGGAGGCACTGCCCGGACACGTGCCACATTTCTGCTGCGACATGACGCCAAAGTAAGAGGCCGGCATCCCCACCGCCTGGCTCACTTGAACCAGCTGCCCTCTGCAAAGGCCTCGGCGGTGGCATTTGGCAGGCCAAAGTAGCCGCTGAACACGGTGGGGCCGCGCACCCACACCTCGCCGACCTGCAATGAAGCAGGGGGTGGAGGAAGGCCGGCGCTCATGGCAGTCATCAGCAAAGCAACTGCGGTTTGCTTTTCTGCTGAACACGTACATTTCCCCAACCACAGCACAGCACAACAGGCGTAACGCAGCTTGCCATGCGGCATGCCTCTCACCTCGTGAGAGCCCTTGGCTACAGGCTGGCCGTCCTCGCCCACCACCCGCACATCAATCAGCTCAAAGGGCCGGCCGCTGGTGGTCACCAGCGCCAGCTGCTCCTCAACTGCAGGGCGTGAAGAGACAGGACGTGCATAGACACGCTTCAAGCCTACTGCATATGGTATGAGTGTGAGCTAGGCTGCCGGGCATCGCACCAATTGGACAGCAAGTTGTGCACGCTCTCCTGCCCTCCTGCCCTCCTGCCCTGGGCCCGCTCCCCTCCCAGCGCCACCCACCCGGCATGCGCTGCGGCGCGCCCTCCGGCAGGATGCTCATGCTGATCTTGCCGCAGCACTCGGTCATGCCGTAGGACAGGAAGAACTCGCAGCCAAAGAGCGCGATGGCGCGCACCACGACTGCAGTTGCAGGAGGGAGGTCTCGTTGTAAAGTTTGGGATGGGAGGAAGCGCGGGGCCGCACCCAGTGCAGCACACTTTCCCAGCAGCTGCCACTACCGCGGCAACCGGCTCCCCAGCCCGCAGCTGCATGTGCATGTCCTCCCCACACCTGCGGGGCTCTGCGGGCTGCCGCCGCACGACAGCACCCGTAGGCTGGTCAGGTCCAGCTGCTCAGCCAGCGGGTTGTTCACCAGCATGGCAATCATTGTGGAGGCCACGTTGGCGGCGCTCACGCGCTCCCGCTCTGCGGCAGGCAAAGAGGATAAAGGCAACAGGGTGCATGTGCATGGAGACAAGAACGCCACGCTAGCTGTTGCAATGCTTAATGCTTTATGATGGCGCTGGTTAGCCACGCGCAAGCTGAGGCAGCGAGGCTGAGGCTGAGTGCAGCATGCAAGTCAGGGTGCGGCTGAAGGCGCACCGATGGCGAGCAGCGCGTCCTGGGGCGTGAAGGTGGGCAGGATGACGTGGCGGCCGCCCACCTGCGCAGCATGGCAGGCAGGTGGAGAGGAGCAGCTGAGAAGAGATGAGAGCAGCTTGGCAGTGTATGCGCACTGAGGTCCCAGCTTAGCTAATGTGCCAATCTTTCTCACGGCTCTTTCAAAGTGACTCCGCAAAGCAGCAGCTCACCAGGGTGATGGCGTAGATGGCAAACACGTCCACCAGGTGGAACATGGGCGCAAAGTGGCCCCACACATCCCCCGCGTTCAGGTTCATCTCTGCACAGCGGCAGCGGATTGCAGGCACATGGCAGGTGGTGATTAACAACAGTTGTGGCATGAGCCAAAGCAAGCGGTTGCAAACAAAAAATGCATGTCAGGAGGTCAGGGCAAGCGGAGCACGCCAGCAGCAGATGAGCAGGCACACATGCACATGGCGGCAACGCGTCATGCCGCCTGCCAAGAGCGCACCTTTGATGGTGCCCACGGCGTGCGACACCACAATCTTGTGGCTCAGCATGACTCCCTTAGGCACGCCAGTTGTGCCGCTGGTGTAGTACAGGTGGTATCCATCCTCCTCGCTGCCCTGCTCAAGCGCCTCGGCGCAAATGCCGCCGCTGGCGCCGGCGCCAGACGACATGCGGCCCAGGGGGGCTGCGCCCAGGGGAGAGCCAGCGCCACCAGTTGTGGCGGCAGCCACGGCCGCAGCCAGGCAGGCCTCATACTCATTTGCCTGCAGACCCTCTGCGGCCGGGGGCAGAGAGGGGGCACCTCCCTCCAGATGCATCCACACCACGCGGCCAAAGACCGCCGGCGGTGCGGGCCGCTCGGCGTGGGCCGCCTCAGCTGCGGCCTCGGCTGAGGCTGCCTCAGCTGCTGCCGTCTCGGCTGCCGCCGCCTCCTCGCGCAGCTGGGCATGGGCCGCCAGCAGCTGCGGCGCGCAGTGCGTGTCTGCAAACACCAGCACTGGCTGGGAGTCGGCACAGATGTAGGCCAGCTCGCGCGGCGCCAGGTGGATGTTCAGGTTGACAATCACAGCGTGCAGCGCCGCCGCCGCAAAGTGCAGCTCGATGACGTGCGAAGCGTTGCGGGACAGCAGGCCGATGCGGTCGCCACGCCGCACACCCGCCGCACGCAGCGCCGCCGCTGCAGCTAGAGCGCGCTCGTGCAGGCCGGCATAGGTGAGCGTGCGGGCGCCAGCCCCACCGGGCCCGCCCGCAGCGCAGTCCACAACCGCCAGCTTGTCGGCATGGTGGATGGCTGCCAGCTCCAGCAGCTGCCACACATCCTGCTGCGGCCGGTCGGAGGCGCCGCCGGGCGCCCCGCCGCCGCCGTCGTCGGCTCCCGCAGGCATGGCGGGCGCCGTTCAGCTACTGCGATACTAGACTGCGGGTGGATGGCAGAATGCGATGCTCAGGGCGATACAGGGAAGCGCGGTGAGGCCGCAGTGGGCCCGCCAGCGCCTCCAGGGTTCTTCGCCTCCCGACCAGCCTCGGCCGATCACCGCAGCCCTGCTGCCTCACCCTGGGTGCTGGTAAAGTCTTGCAGAGCGCCTCTCGCTCCAAACGCTGGTCGGCTCCGGTCAGTGGCGCTCGAGCAGCCACAGCCCGAGCTCCCGGGCGCGATGGTGCAGCAGTGCTCGATCTGACTAGATCGGAGCAACAGGGTCCAGATCGCGGGACGGGCGTTTCGACCCATGGGCAGGGCGGCGGGACGGTCAACATGGGGCGGTGCGCCATGATGACCGAACATGTGCTGAGCGGGGCTTAGGACTGGCAGCGTGTGACTTTTATGCTGCCTCACATCCAGCCCAGTGCAGCCTGGCAATATCAACAGAACTCCCGAGCCAGCCGCAACTCGCACTGCGCCCAATCCATTGGGCAAGCCACATACGTGCACTCGGTCCGGAGCAAGTTTACAGGTTGGACACGTGGGAGCGCAGGAGAGGCAGCGAAAGCAGGTGTAGCAAAACAAAGGGCAGCAGCATGGTACAAGGGGCGGCCGGCCGGCCGGCGGCACTATCTGCGGCTGCTGCGTGCGGGCGTCAGCCTCACAGGGGCAGCTTGCCGCAGCCATTGGCTGGCCGGGTGTCAGCCGCTGAGCAGCAGTGTGAGGGCAGGGTCATGGCGGGTGCCATCATGCGGAGCCCTTGATCTCTGCCGCTTTCCTGTCTGCCCAGTAGGTTAGGCTGCTGTCGGGGCGGGCCGAGAGGCCAAAGGTCAGCATCGCGGTTGCTGCGCCAAGCGTGAAGTACCTGCGCAGCAACGGAGCAGCGGCCGGTTGATGCCATGAAGAAAGAGGCCAGAAATAGCAGCTGATCAAGCAGCACACGCACGGGCAGCGCAGCAGCTGCCTCAAACAGCAACACCAGTGGCCAAAACATGGGGGGAGCGGCAGCGGACGCACCAGGGGCCCTCCCACGACTCCCACTTCCTAGCCTGCAATGCATGGAACAGTCGAGTGCGAACCGATGAGACGATCAGCAGCGCATAGCAGCCAAGAGGGCCGGTCAACGAGCACCGCCGCCGCCCGCTTGCAAGGCGGTGGAGCGGCAGCTGGGTCCCTCCTGCAGGCGCCGCTCCGCTGCAGACAGGTCATCATGGCAATCGCCGGCGTCTGGGACGCTGCCTCGGCCGCCAGCGCGCTGTAGCAGGCACTGCTGCAAGGGTGCCGCCCAGCGGCTGCCTCCCACGCCGCTCCGATCAGTGCGATTGACAGCCCGATCATACCTGGCCGGGGGGAGGCGGGGTTTCGCCAAACAGGTTGCCGCCGGGCTCGTGCTTGCCCTCCGCGAAGAAGCTGCCACCACCGCCGCCGCCGCGCGTCTTGCCGCACCGCCGGGCCGCCAGGGGCAGCCTGCGCAGCAGCTGCGACATTGCGACGCCCGCTGCTGTCCGAGCCGAACTCTGGCTGCGCGCCTAGGGCCGCTCTGGCGAGTGACGGGGTACAACCTGAAGCCAAGGTACAAGCGCAGCGCACTAAGCTGCGCGACGGCGCGATCGGGGACATGAGGGAGGCGCCATGCGTGCCGCCGCAACCCCAGCACACGGCGGCGCTCGTATGCTCTGTCCCTCCCTGCCCTCCTGGCCCATTCTAAGACCATCTCCTGCCTGTATATGTAGCCTTACACATCATGCGTGCGCCAGGCATGCGGCGCATGCTTAGAGCAAAGAAAAACGTGATTCGTTCAGCGGACGCTGGGGGCGTGCATGCTTGGCATGCGGCGTGAGGGTTCGAAGTTGTTTTGTGTTTGCGTACAGCTGATACACAGGGCGCGAACGCAGCACAAGCTCAGCGGCCATCAAGGCCGGGGTCCAAGCTGCACAGCGCCCGCCGCCCTTCCTGCTGCTGCAGGTGTGCTGCCCTCCCGCCAAAGCTGAGCGGCTTCAGCTGTCATCATCCCAGCGCCTAGCCCAGCCAGGGCGTGCGCGAGGGCGGCCTCCCGGGGGCATCTGGAAGCGGATGCTTAAACCACCTTGCCGGTCTCCACAATCTGCTTCACCTTGGCAATGGCCTTGCCGGGGTTCAGGCCCTTGGGGCACACCGTCGCGCTGCGGGAAGGGGCGACAGTGTGGGCAGAGCAGCAGAACAGCGGTCAGGGCTGGAGCAGGTGGGGACGACATTTGGGCAGACATGCAGGCATGTCTGGACACCAGTGAGCTCCTTGCCAGCGTCCGTTCAACACCAGTGGGCGGACCGCGCGTGGGCGCACCATAGCACGCACTGCTGTGCCAGCTTTGCAAAAGTATCAGCCACCCAGCCGCCACCATAATATCAGCAGGCCGCGCACCAGTTCATGATGGTGTGGCAGCGGTACAGCTTGTACTGGTCGTTAACCTGGCGGATGCGCTCCTCCGTGAAGTCGTCGCGGCTGTCCACAATCCACCTGCGGCACGAGGAGGGGTGGCGCAAGCACGGGTGGCGGTGTGCCAAGGGGTGGTGCCGAGGGCGGTGTGCCATGGAGGGGCAGAGGGGCTCCTGTGCTCCACTGCCGTGTGCATGTCGCTGTACCCCAAGGGGGCAGCCTGCCCAGCTGCCGCCCAACACCAGTAGTGAGCAATCTGGTCGCAACACCCTCTGCCCACTCCGCCCCACCCCGCCCCACCTGTACGCGGCCAGCAGCACGGCGGGGCCGAGGTACTTGTCGGCATTCCACCAGTAGGAGGGGCAGGAGGTGGAGCAGCAGGCGCACAGGATGCACTCGTACAGGCCTGCGGCAATACAGGGGGAGGGCAGTGTCGTGAGAATTGGGACAGGGGCGGTTCGAAGGCAGCGCTGAGCGCGAAGCAGGCCAGAGCAACAACACAGGCAGGCCCAAAGAGCAGCAGCGGCGCACCGTCCAGCTTGGCACGGTCCTCCTTGGTCTGCAGGAACTCCTTGCCGTCGCTGCGGCAAAGAGGGGAGGCAGGCATGCAGGCTCAGTTTGTAGGGCAGGCACGGCAAGCTACCTGCAAACGCAGCGCACATCGAAAGGGGACTGACCAGGGCTGTGCCAGACCATCCAGTTGCAAGCATGTCAGCCACTGTACAGCAAAGCGGGCTCCCGGCCTGGCTCAGCCCTCCCCCAGCGCTGCTCACGGCTTGGGCTTGGTGGTCTGCAGGTACGGCTGGATGTGCTTGTACTGCGCGTAGAAGTTGCTCATGTCCACCACCAGGTCCTGTTTTGTTGCAACAGGGTGCAGTAGAATAGGGTGTCAGGGAGGCAGGGCCAGCAGGTGAGCGCAAATACCTAAGCAACGCCAGAACCCGGCGCATGTGCTGCTGACACGTTTCACAGGCACGCTGCCAAACCCTGCACATTGCATCCCGTTGCGTTCAAGCACGAACGCCGCAAGCTAGCTGCAAGCCAGCAGCCCGACACCAGCCCACCGCCAGCGCACCTTGACCACAAACATGTGGGGCAGGGGCGCCACGCGGCTGACCTTGGAGGCATCGCGGTCCACCTGCACCGCACAGAGGGCGATCAAGTTGAGTGTTTGGTGGGGCAATGGATCAGCCCAATGGTAAGCAGCAGTGCCAGCTAGCGGCGGCCGAGCCTATTGACAAGCCTCCACCACACAAGCCTGCTTGCAGCAATGGCCCAAAAGGCTCCCACCCATCCCAGTGAGTGCCTGGTCACCTTGGTGAGGCAGGCCAGGCCGTTGGTGCCGTCGATGTTCATGGCGCAGGAACCGCAGATGCCCTCGCGGCACGACCGCCGCAGGCTCAGCGTCTGGTCCTGCAGGGCGGTACCAACATGAAGTGATTTTCAGCAGCCAGGTGCACGACGCAGCAGTGGCAGTTGGGTTGCTCAGATGCGCATTTTGAAGGCGCTCGGCCCAACAGCACCCAGGCAGTCCAGCGCACCTGCTCGTCCTTGATCTTCAGCAGCACGTCCAGCATCATGGGGCCGCAGCTGTGCAGGCAGGGACAGGTGTGCGTGTAGATCTGGCCAGAGTGCACATCAAGCAGCACGGGGTGGTATCTAGCGGCAGCAGCTCTGGCAGCAGCAGCTCAGCAGGCCTCCTACCAACCAGTCCAAACTCAAAACAGCCCCAGCAAGGACTCACGCGTTGATGTCCACCTTGTAGCTATCGTACTTGGGGGCCTCCGAGGAGTCCGGGTTCCAGCGGTACACCAGGAACTGCAGCCACAGTGCATATCAACACACACAGGCATAAGCAAGAGCGAGTTGCAACTGCTGGGCGGCGCTCGTTCGGGTGGGCCCGGCGAGGTTCGGCGGACAGAATGCCGCCCAAGGCGCCGCAACAACACCGACAGGCGGCCTGCTGCCAAGCAGCCGCCACGCACTGGCGCACAGCAGCATTCACTCTGCATGTCTGCCTTGTAACACCTTGTAACACCATCAGCGCAGCAGGCACGCACCTCCTTCTCCACCACCGGCTTGGAGGCGCCGCCGGCCGCGCCCGCCGCCGACGCCACGGTGCGCACCAGCTGCGTGAGCTCCGGCCGCAGCGCCTGGCCCAGGCTGCTGGCCTGCCGGATGAAGCTGAGCATGGCGGCGCGCTGTTTCGGCTCGCCCCTAGCAAGGTCGACGGCCTAAAAGCTGTAACCCCAAACGAGCGGCGGCCCGCAGGGCGCTGTTGCCTCCGATCAAGGCCTCGAGACGGGTATTGCGCGCGCAAGCCTCTGGGGTGCGGCCTTTCAGGCTGCATGAATGAAATGCTGCGTGCTGGGCTGGCACCACAGAGGGGTGCCAAACAGCCCGCTGCTCAACTGCATGCACAGATCTTGTGACGATGCAAACAATGGGAGCCATGTCGGCGGCTTGGCGCGCCGCCCCTCCTTCCTCCCGGCCTTTCTGCGCACCTGCAGCAGCCCGAGCATTTACCAAGCAAACTGCAGCACCTCGCACGCGCTATCAGAGGCGCGGACACGCCCCAGCTGCCAGCACCGCGGAATACCGAGTGAGCGAGCTGTGCTGCCGGCCTTTTCAGCGCACTGAGGGCTTTATATGCGTTGTACAATACCCAATTGCCTTCTGACACCCGCTGCAGGAGCTGCTGCGCGAGCTGGAGGCCCTGGGCGAGGCGGAGCTGGCGGCGTGGGCGGCCACCCACCGCGAGCGGCTGTCGCTGCCCTTCCTGGGCTGGCTGTCGGACGAGGAGCTGGCTGCTGCAGCTGGGGAGCCACAGCGGCAGCAGGCGCTGTGGGAGCTGGGCAGCCGGCTGATGGCGCTGCGGGAGGGGCTGTCCCCAGTGGCCAATGAAGTGCTGCAGGCCGAGCTGCGGGCGGCGGCGCTCAGTTGCAGCGGCGCCGACAGCAGCAGCAGCCAAAGCAGTGGCGAGGAGGCAGGGGATGCGGCTGGTGAGGAAACGGACGCAGCGGATGCGCAGCGCCGGCAGCAGCGGCTGCAGGATGCGGCAGCACAGCAGGCGCAGCACGCTCAGCAGGACGCTCCGGCGGCCCTGGCCACCCCGTCCTTTGCTTCCGCTGTGCAGCGCACCGCGGCCCTGGGGCTCAGCCCTGAAGGCATGGTGCTGTTCCAGCAGCAGGCGGCCGCACTTGAAGCAGTGGTGGGCACCTCACGTGCGCGGTCGCTCACAGAAGTGATCGGCCGGGCGCGGGTGCAGGATGCGCGGCAGGTGCAGCGCCTGGCCGAATCCGATGCTGCGGTGAGTGGTTGCGGTGCTGTGAGGGTGCTTCCTGCGCGGTCTTGCGTGCGTTTCCTTGCTGTTTGGGCTCGCAAGGCAGGCAACCACGGCCTGCCCCGGGCAGCCTGCCTTGGGCTGCCTCACCCGGCCGCCCTGTGACCTCACGCTTGCCCCCAACTGTTCACAACGGAACCCTCATGCAAAGCCTGTTAGCCTCCAAACACCTTACTTGCAGGTGCGAATCCTGGATGTGCTGCTCAGCGTGCACGATAGGCAGGCACGGGCAGCCATGCTGCCAGACGCCTTCACGCCGCCCGGCAGCACCGCAGGTGCGCCGCTGCTCATCGGCAGGGTTGTGCATGCTGATGGAACGGCCATGTGGCTAGCTGGCACAAGCCGGGCTCGTAATTGCCTAGCTGAGTTTTCCGCCTGAGAGCAACATCAGAGTGGTCCTCACATGAGCCGCCAATGCTCACAACCTGCCAGCGCCAACCCACCCTTTCCACCCTGCCCACCCTGCTGCTGGCCGCCCATCCCTACCCGTATGCAGCCGTGGACGACGACGCAGACTACTTCTCTCCAGATGAAGACCAGGTGTTCACCAGCCCGCTGCGCCTGCTGCAAGCCATCGACTTGTACATGACGCGGCTACAGGGCGGGCGGGGCGGGGCAACAGACCCCGCCGGCCGCTCCGCGGCACAACTGACGGGCGCGGGCATCGGGCTGACGCTGGCACAGATGCAGACGGCGCTGCGGGAGCTGAGGGAGGATGTGGAGGCATACTGGTCTGGCAGCGACAGTGAGGCGTGCTGAGCGCTGCAACCTCCGCCTGCTGACCAACCAAGGCAGTCTGTACATGATGCTGACTTACGAATGTTGCCTCTGCTCGGCTTTCGGCTCTCAACTCTGTTTGGACTGTTGAATTGTAGGCATGCAATTATGGTTTCATCCTGATTCCCAGCGTTTGACAAAAGGTCAGAGTTGAAGAAAAGTATGAAGGCAGTTGGCGCTTGCATTGGCAGGGGCATAAGCAAGGCATGGGAGAGAAGACGGTGTGGGGCGCAGGCACGAAGGGAATGAATGGCACGCAATGCGTGCAGAGAGTGATCAGGAAGCAGAGCAGTAGAGAGGAAGCCAGCGAGGGTGGGAGCATCACGGCTGCCCGGGCGGGGGTTGCACATACGCATGCGTCAAAAATGGTGTGCATTCAATGCTCCAAACTGGCTGTTCATTCGCGCCTCAAAACTCCCAGGCGTGCGCCGCAATGGGCGGCGGAGGGATGATGGTTGCAATGGGGCCCATCAGGATGGCCGACAAGAGGACTTCTCCTTTAACCGCAGCGTGCAGCAGCGGGCGCTGCGACAAGGGGCGGCCAATGGCCCACCTGAACAGCATGGCGGCCCCCACACTGGTGAACACCAGGGGCAGCAGCATGAGGGCGGCCGAGGTGAGCACACACAGCAGCATGTGCGCCAGCAGCAGGCTGGCCGCAAGGCAGACCATGAGCGCTCGAGCCAGCGGGTTGGGCTCTGGAGCATGGCGCAGGCGCCACAGGCGGCTGCCGTCTGGCCCGGGCGTCATCAGCAGCAGGTTGGCCAGATTGATGAAGCTGCAGCGATAGGGAGCAGCGGGAGGGGCGCAGTGGGTCTCGTTTCAAAAAGGTAAGATTGATCTGTGCACTGAGCAGTTGCATGCCTTTCAGCAACGACTCCCGCACCCTGCCAAAGCAAGGCACCACCGCCACCGTCCCATGCACTCAGCACACTCACCGCGGCAGGTGGCCCCGCATCTGCGCGTCCCACATGCAGGAGCCGCGCGGCTGGCGGCGCAGCATGCTCAGCAGCGCCCAGGTCGACACGCGGCACCCGTCGATCTGCAGGCGTGCCAGCTGCTTTGCATGCGAGCTGCTGAGCCGCTGCAGGCCGGCGCCGGTGACCTCGGTGTGTGACAGGCTGCAGGGTGGCAGGATGATGTGCAGCTTGCAGGTGAGTGGGCAGGCAAGTAGCAGGTGTGATGCAGCAGTGGTCTGTAGCAAACCTTGCCAGACACGTGGTGGCCCGGTGCCTGACTGTGGCTTACTTGAGGCTGGTGAGTCCAGCCAGAGGCGCCAGCTCGCCGCAGCAGGCGTCATCGAAGCCGGTGCTGCTGACGTCCAGCTCAGCCAGGGCCACCAGGCTGGACAGACCGCCGAATTGGTCAGCACGCATCTGCAGACAGGGAAGGCCATGGAGAAGAGGCGAAGGATATGTTATGTAGAAATGCAAGCGAGAGGCCACTGTCTTGTTGTGCGGATTGCGCGCGCTGTCCCCCTGTGCTCTGTATCGCGGGAGACAACTGCCCACCTGGGTGCCTGCCAGGCGCAGGGTGGTCAGCTGCGTGAGGCCCAACAGGAAGGCAGCGCTGCCGCTGGACAGCTGCAGGCGCGACAGATCCCTGCAGACAGGCAGGAAGCGAGCGATGGGCAAGTTGGTGGGCCAGCCAGTTGGCTGTTATCATTTTGCAAGGTGGCGGACGGAGCATGCCCGCCCGCGCTTTCAAGCGGCAGGCATCAATGATAGATGGGGAGGCAGCAACATGGCCTCAACAGAAGTTGCGCACAGGTGCTGCAGGCGGACGAAGGTGCGGAGGTGCGCCAGGCCGTCTGCTGTGACTGCTGTGCGTCCTGATAGGTCCAGGCGGGACAGCTGGGAGAGGCCGGCCAGGTGGGCCATGCCCGCATCGCTGACCGGCACGTCAGCCTGGGCCTGCGGGTGGGAGCGAATTACGCTGAACATGAGTGAGGAATGATTGTGCGAGCGTGTGCGCTGAGGGACCGGCGGTGGGCTGCAGCTAGTGTTTACCCAAGCCGCAGGTACAGGCACAGGCACGGCACTGCGGTCCCGGCAATTTCCGTTGGTAGGCTGCTCTAGCTAGTGCACCCACCCGGCGGCAGGAGAGGTCCAGGTCTTGCAGCGGCAGCGCGGCCAGCGCAGCCAGTCCCTCGTCCGTCACCAGACCAGCATCCGGCATGCGCAGCTGCCAAGATGGGGCGGTGAGAGAAGGGCATGGTCATGTTCCCGCTGGGCGCCGGCTGCTAGCCAAACTGGCACTGAGCAGCCCTGCCACAAGTGTCAGGTAAGTTGCTGCACAGCTTGCACGCACAGGCAGACCAGGGCACAGCACGACACAGCACAGCACAGCACAGCACGCAGCACAAAGCACAGCACGGCACCTTGGCGAGCGCGGGCAGTGCGGCCAGGCGCGCCATGATGCTGTTGGTCACCCCCACTCCGTGCAGCTCCAGAGCCTCCAGGTCTGTGGGTGGAGCATTTTGCAGGCAGTGCAGTTTGAGAGGCTAGAGCCTCAAGGGCAGCATGTAAATGGGTCTGTATGGAGTGATTCGATGAGGATCGAGAGGCATAGATCGAGTTGCCGCACAGCAGTTTCCAGCATGCGTCACAACGCAGACAATGCAGTTGACCGTGATCAGGCGACAAGACGGACGCTGCCACTATGGTCAGGTGAAAATGTGTCCCCTGCCACCACATCCGCCAGCCGCCTCACCCTTCAGCGAGCCCAGGTTGGTCAGCCCAACAAACGACTGCAGCTGGTGCGCCTGGGCAACCGCCAGGCGGCGAATGCGCGGCAGGAAGGCCAGGGAGCGCAGGGCAGGCGTCTTGCAGGCGGGGCTGTGCGACTCGACCGCCAGGCGGTGCAGCGCGGTCAGGCTGCAGGATGAAGGGTAAGCGTGTGGGACAGGGTTTGTTGAGGAGGTGCACTGGTGGGGCTGCAGACAGCCCTGGACAAGGGCAGCAGTACTCGCCTGCAAGCTGCAGCCAAGCAGCAAGGCATCACACATCAGGCAAAACTGCAATGCAGCGCACCTGCGCAGCGTGTCGTCCAGCTGGCCCGCTGTGGGCCCGCAAACGTCCGACATCTCCAGTTCCTGCAGCTGCGGCAGGCGCTGCAGTGCCAGCACCGATGCCCCCTCCGACAGGCGGCACAGGCTGCAGCATAGGCACCGTGGGTGGGGCATGTCTCTCAGGACACAACGGCACAACACATTGCAAGGCGGGCACACTGCGGGCGAAGACTGGGTCACATGCAAGCATGCTCACCGCATGTGCAGCGCGGTGAGGCGAGTCAGCCCTGCCACATTGGCCATCTGCTTGGGTGCCAGCTGCATTCGCTCCAAAGTGAGGCAGGTCGCATAGGGGAACGCCAGACGGAGGCGCTCGGTGTCGGGCGGGGCGCCAGCAAAGCGCAGCGAACGAAGCGCCAGCTGCACGGCGCGGCGCCATGCCCGCGACACCAGGTGCGCCGCCGCCAGCGCCGCATCGCCCTCCTCAGCTAGGTGGGACAGGGCGAGCAGCAGGAGCGGCTCCGGCAGGGCCTCCCAGCGGGCCCGGGCGGGGGCGCCAGCGCTGGCGGGGGCGCCAAGCGCCGGCGGCAGGACGGCGGCCGTGACAGGCAGCTCGGCCGGCTTGGCCATGGGGTGCTGGCAGCTTTGCTAAACCCGGCTGGCTGCCCCGGCGGCTGTGAGCGCTGTGGGAGCAAATTGGTCGGGGGTTGACTGCTGCCAGGGCTTGTTGGAGGGGCTTGCAAGTATAATGAGACGGTGTTGAGTGGCAATGCAGCCCGAAAAATGCGTAACAGCGGTCTTGGGGGCTTCCAGCGAGCGGGCAAATAAGCCCCTGCCCAAACCCGGCGCCTATGGGGGCGCTGCTTAAATTCACGAGCTCAGAGCGATGTGGGAAAGGTGCCAATGGACCTCCAACCCTCAGACTGTCCATGTAGGCGCCTTCGCAATGGCACAATGGTCCGGGGCGCACTGCTCCTGGGCCGATCGCTGCACTTGCTATTGTAGTAGAATTGAAGACGCAGACAAATGGCAATGCGGGGGGCCTCCACGGTCGCCCTGCGCCTGCAGGCTCGCAGCCTGGTGCGCCGGTGGGCCAGGGGCCTGAGCGACAGCGTCACTTACGACGCGGGCAACGCTGATGTCGAGGCGCTGATCGAGGAGAGCATCGTGAGTGACACCTCCAGCTGCCGCCGCTGCCGCCGCCGCCGCCGCCAGCCTGCCGCTGCTGGCGACCCTGCCGCTCTCACTCCTTTCGTAAGCCGCCATGCATGGCAGAACATCTAGACGGGTAGCTAAGCTGCCTGGCTCATGTTGTGCTGTCTCCCCGCAATCCCGCCAAGGACAGGACAAGACGACGTTCCGGCGGCGGGAGGACGAGTCGCCGTTCCGCCTGCTGACCACACGCCGAGAGGCAAGCCGCCGGCTGAGCCTTTCGCTACTGCGCTGATGCAATGCATCGCCATGGTTGCATTGCGCGTCTGGTTTTGCTGCTGGCACTGCTGCCTGCTGCGCTCTGTTCTGCGTTGTGGAGCCTGCCACGCGGCGGAGCATGAAGCCTGTCTGCACGCCTCGTCCCTGCTGCACCATTCAGCTGCCCATGCATGTCCTGCAGGCGCTGGCACTGTATAGAGAGATCTGGCGCATCACTGCACTCTTCGACTGGCCGGATCAGAACGGGCGGCTTTGGTGAGTGGCGCGCCAGTTGTGGAGGGGCATGTGTGCACAGCAGGGAGGTCAGCTGAAGACATTGTTTGCCCAGCGGCGGCGGCTCCGGCTGCCGGTTTGGTGCAGTTGCTGCCTAGCGCTGCGCTGCTGCTGTGCGCTTTCCACACCTGTTGCACGGAGCGATCGCAGCGCCTGCCTCTTATCGCCCCGCTGCAGGCGTGATGTGCTGCGAGAGAGCGCTCGTGCAGAGTTTGAGGCGGCTCGCTTCGAAGACGACCCCGAGATTGTGAGCCATGTTGTTGTTGGGGTTGGTTCGGTAGAAGGCTGCACTACAGCCATGCAGCACGGCACACCCAAATGTCTATTATTTGACCCCAGGCAGCCGTTTGCTGCCTGCGTTCCTTGTCCCATCTGCCCACCCACTCACCCGCCTGCACCACCTCCCCGCAGCTCAATCGGCTGCTGGTGGTGGGCCGCGATGCGGTGCACCGCGTAGCGGAGCAGTTCCTTGCAAAACGGCAGCAGCTGGCGGCAGACGCAGAGGCAGCATATCGAGCGGGGGGTGGCGGGCTGGGCGGCAGCGGATTTGGCGGCAGCGGCAGCTTTAGTGGCGGCAGCGGCGGCTTTGGCGGCCCTGGCGGCGGGTTGCCGACCCCCGGCAGCCTGCCATTCCCGCCAGGGAGCCGCTAGTAGTGGACAGGGCCGCTGCCACCGTGATGCAAGCTGCCACATGATGCAATCTCTCCTGTAACGCACTCGGTCGGTTACATGGCTGGGTTTTGTTGGTACAGCAGGTATCGGTAGTAAGACGCACACGAGGGGACGAAGGACACTAGGGGGGCAAAAAAGGGGGGATGCGGTGGCTGAACGGCCATGTATAGCTTGCTGCAGCATGCAGGAGGTAGGAAGAGAGAGACGAGCGATCTGGGGGACGCCGCATCCGGCGGCGATGGGCAGAGAAACCAAAGGGGCCGGGCAAAAAATTATGGATGGGTGCGGGGCGGCAGGCCTGCGAGTGGGAAGCACACACAGGCGGCTGCGCCGCAAGGTCGTGGAGGGGAAGGGCTGACAGGAGTGCGGTTTGGAGTAAGTTCAAGTTGGCCGAGTACCGAGCTTGAATGCATTTGAAAGGCGTGGCGAGGAAAAGACAGGGGATGAGTTTGGCGGGGAGCATTTCAGATGAGCGCGCGGGGGCCCGCGGCAGGCAAGAGCCGCAGAGGCGGAGGCCGGCACTCCTGGGAGAAGGCTGGGGTGAGCTGGGGTGAATAAAGCGTTCCGGGGGCTGGGCTGGAGACTGTGCGGTGAGAGTGAGGGGCTGGCGCGTGCTGCAGGCGCGGTTTGGCTGCGGCTGCAGGGGCCCGGCGTGGGCCCGGCGGCCAGCCACTGCGAGCAGCTGCAGGGGTGCTGTATGAAGCTCCCAAGGCTGCGAGCCGCTGCTGCAGTGCCCGGCCAGCCGCTACCGCTTGTAGGCGGTTGGGATGGTGATGAGGGAGCCGCCGGCCATGCCGCTGGCGGTGGCCGCCTCCAGGCTCTGCAGCGCCGCCGGGCCCTGCTTCTCCAGCGCCAGCACCGTCGCAATCTGCGAGGTGAGGTGGGAAAGAGAGCTCATGTCAGGGCTGTTCAGTGCCCCATGTGCCAGCACTCACCGCTGGGAGGTTCGCGCCTGTGCACACTGCTGCAGGGAGCAGATGCGATGCGTGCCCACAAACGGACACTCCAACCACTCCCCACTCAGTGCCCCACGACCGCTGCAGTTGCTGCAACTGCAACTGCACCCACCTGGTAGACGTCGGGGTAGAAGGGGTAGGACTGCACGATGGCCCGCGCCTTTTGCAGCGGGCTCAGGATCGTCTTGAACACGGTGCCGATGAACTCCATGCCCGCCAGGTGCTCCTCCTGCAGGTTGGCCTTCAGCTCCGCAGTGCACTCGTTCACCTGCACAAGCGGAGCAGTGGGAGGAGTTCGGTGGGTGGGCAGGGGGTGAGTTCCGTGCAGGAGCTGCGCAGTGGTGGGCCACCTGCCAAACAAGGCCAGCCACCCACAGCGCGCTGCGACTTGCTTGGCAGCAGCGCTGAGCCCATGAATAGCGCCCACTCCAACAGCCGTGCCGCCCGCCGCCACAAACGCAACCACAGCAACAGCGCACCTTGAGCGTCTCGGAGATGACCGACTGCAGGGCCATCATGCGGTCGGGGATGTTGACCATCTGCAGCTTGGCCAGGATGTCGCGCCGCTCCTCCATCACCTGTGTACAAGCGAGCCGAGTGCAGCAGGCAGAAACAACTTAAGACAGTGCGTGCATGGAAGCCCCAGAGGAAACAGCCTGCACTCGACATGCACCTGACACACAGCAGCACTAAGACAGGGTGCAACTGCCCCAGCAGCAACACGCAGCAAGACGAACAGCAGTGCCGCCAGACGCACCTTGGTCATGCGGCGCAGGAAGATGGCGCGCAGCGAGATGATCTGCGCCCGCTGGTCGTTGCTGCAGCACAGGAGGCGCGCAGGTGGCAATGCGTCAGCCCTTTGCCAGCCTGCCGCCGCCAGCCACCCTGCAACCTGCTGCTGCCGCGCCAACCAGCGCTGCTGCGCCCTTGCCAGCCGGTGCAACTGCCATCCGCTCCCTCAGCTCCTGTCCGCACCTGAGCTGCAGCGACTGGGTGACGGCGGCCCAGCGGGTGCGGTCTTCGGGCGTGACGCCGCTGCGCCCGTCGTCCAGCGTGGCCGCAATCAGCTTCTGCACACCATAGGAGAGCAGGGAGGGCAGAGCGCATCAGCATGCAGCCATCAGCATGAGGGTGCGGCAGGCCACATCGGGCACCATAGAAGCCACCAAACAGGGCGTTACCGCAAGCAGGGTCTTTTCAACACGCAGCCGCAGCACGCGCCTGCATGTTGGTGGGGTGCAGCACCGCGGTGTGCATGCACAGCTGGCCCGCGCTGTCCAGCACTTGGCACAGCGCCTGCATCGCCGCCTGGTGCCGCGCATCGTTGGTGTCGGGGCAGCCCTCAATCTGCAGGGGGGGGGCAAGCGGAGGGGGGCGCGGCACGGCTCAACACCAGCACACACGGAAGGCAGCAAATGGCAGTTGCAGCTACGCAGAGCAGAGCAAACACAGGCAAGATCATGCTGGCCAGAACGCAGCCGCACACCCCAACTGCATCTTCTGCGCATCAGCGCTGCTGCTGCTCACCTGCACCAGGATGTTGCCCAGCTCGCGCACCGTCTCCTTCCACCGCCCAATCACCGCCTCGGAGGGCATGCCCTTGACGGCCTGCGGCACCAGGAAGACGCAAGTGGGTTGAACGCGGCTGACAAGAATGCCATGCTCACTCTGTGTGGCAACACGTGCAGGCTGTGCTAATGCTGTCGGCACAGGCAACTGCATCCACCAACTGCAGTGTGCGCCAGTTCAGGGCCAAATTTCGTCCACTATGATCTGCTCCTGACCTTAATCTCCATGGTGGTCAGCGGGCCGGCGGTGGTGCCCAGCGTGAGCGCGCCCGCGCCCGCCGCGCCGCCCGTCAGCAGCTTCTGGCTGCTGGACTGCAGGTAGTGGTTGCCCAGGTCAAAGACCTGCGGGGGATGGATTGTACAAGTGTGGCTAAAATCATGAGCGCTGATGTGACGTTGTGTGCTGACGTCATGCATCACGCGCGCCAACGATGGGCCAGCCACATGTGACATGGCGCCCCAGACCTCTCACTATGGAGGCAGCAGCAGCAGCAGCAGCAGCAGCAACTATCGAGCATGCCGACCCCATCGCCCCCCAGCGGCCCCACCGCCAATCCACCCTCCCCGCACCTGCTGCTCGTCCTGCAGCATGCGGATGTGCTCATCCCGCAGCGCCAGCACCTTCTCCAGAATCGTGTTGCGGTTCTTCAGGCTGTTGTTCTCCACCCGCAGCTTGCTGAGCTCCGAGCTCATGTCCTCCAGCTGCTCCCCCATGTCCTTCATCTTGGCTTTCTGCAGCGGGCAGGCAAGATGGGGCGACCCCAACGGGCCAGATTGAGTGAACAGCCAGATTCAGCGTATGGTGCTGCGAACGGCATCTTTGAGTCTGAAACGGGCAGTGCAAGCAGGTGCGAGCGCTGCATGCACCAGCCCCAACATGTGGGAGGTGGAATGCGCAAGCTGCCGTCCGGCAGCCGGCACAGGCATGCCGGCACAGGCATGCCACCAGCGGCACGCATGCAATGTGAGCAGCGCACCTGGCGCTCGCGGAAGCGCTTCTGCGCGCGTCGGTTCTTCTCCTGCACTGCCGCCGCGCGCTGCTCCGCAGACTTCTTGCCCCTGCCGCCGCCGCCGCCTGAGCTGTCACCGCTGTCCGGATCAGCGCCGCTGGCTGGGCCAGCGGTGGTGGCCGGCGCCGCCGCGCCCAGCATGGTGGCGTCGTTCAGCCCCGGGATGCTGCTGAACAGGTTGGCGGTGGGCGCCGCGCCGCCAAAGCCGCCCTGCAGGCCGCCCGGCAGGCCGCCCATGGGCGGCAGCCCGCCCCGGAAGCCTTGCTGCATCATCAGCGGGTCCGGCATGCTGCTGGGGCCCGTGGCGTTGAAGAAGTTCTGCGCAGCGGGGGCAGGGGGAGGGCCTGTTTGCCGACCGCGCTGCAGGGAAAGCGGGTGGTGGAGCGGCGGACAGGTGGCGCGCCGAGGTGCCGGCAGCTGCGCCGGCGGCGGCAGCCGGCGAGTGGTGGCGGCGGCCCTCCCGCGCCACGCTGAGGGCAGGGCAGCGCTGCTGAGGGCTGCAGAGAGCGCGCGGGGGCCCAACCGAGCAGCGCACGCACGGAGTACATATGTAGGGCTCGGGCGTGCGGCAGCGGCGCGTGGGCAGCGCGCAGGCAGGCCAGCAGCTGCTGGGGGTGTGGGGCCGAGGCGTGGGCGACCCTCCAACTCAAGCTAGGGGTTTACGCAGGCCGGGGGTGAGCCGCCCCACCTGCAGGCCGTCCAGGTCCAGCCCGGCGTCCGCCCCGGGGCCTGGCAGCCAGGCCATCGCGTCCGGCTCCATATCGCTGTAGCGCGCGAGGCGCTCTGCTCCCCGACCGGCTTGTGTGTGTTCTGCGGCTCGCTGCGCGCTGCCACAGCTGCAAAAATGTTGTGCAGAAGTGCGTGCGTGCCGTGAGCGTATACGCCCATCCACGCCCGCCCCTAATGGTTGAGTCGAGCCGGAGTTTCCCATGCTGCCTTGCTGTGGCCTACCGCACCTGCAGGTGTCAGCACGCCTGGGAGGGCAATGGTGCCCGAGGGTGGGGCCGCAGCGAGCCCTGGGCAGCCCGCCGGCAGTGGGCGCAACCCTGCCGTTGCCCCATGTTTGCCCCAGCTCGCAACTTAGGCACGACGCTGCCGAAGCCCTTGCAGACTAGAGCCTGGGAGTGTGTAACCTGTTTTGAGGGAGTGTGTGGATTGTTCTGAGGGACATCCGTCGCAGGCAGGTGCAAGCTGGGCCTGCACGCACGTTGCCCAAACCATGTTGCACGGTTGGAATCTCGAGCCGCAAGTGACAGATCAAATGTCAAGCAAGGTTCATCCATTGCTGGCAGCCAGTACCCCTCAGCGGCAGTACACAGCCGGCGGCGCCGACTCCGGGATCTTGCCCTTCTCAAATGCCGCTGCCGCCCAAGCCGCTGCATTCGGGTCGTCTGCCGCCGGAGCGCCGCTGCCTGGGGGGGCTGCCGCTGCTGCCGCTGGCTGGGCTGGTGCCGCTGCCCCAAACGCCCCAAACGCTGAGCCGGGAGCAGCTGGCGTGGCACCAAAGGCACCAAAGCCGCCGCCTGCCTGCTGCTGCGGTGGTTGCTGCTGCCTGCGGAAGGCATCAGTGGAGACGATCTCGTCAGCAAATTCCGCTTCACACCCTGCCTGCGGCTGAGCACTTGTACCTCTGCCCCATCCCACCCAGCCCCAGCTTACCCGAATGTCCCAAAGCCACCGCCGCTGCTGGCCGCCTGCCCGCCAAAGCCACCGCCAAAAGCAGTAGGAGCTGCCGCTGCTGGCGGCTGGCCAAACGGCGTGCTCCCAGCAGCGGGCTGCGCAGGTTGGCCGAATGGCGTGCTGCCTGAGGCAGGCTGGCCAAACGGCGTGCTGCCAAAGCCGGCTGCCGGCTTGTGGTGCCCAAACACCGGCTTGCTGCCAGCGGTGGCACCAAAAGCGCCGCCAAAGCCGCCATGTCCAGGGGCCGCTGCCTGGCCAAACCCGCCCGCTGCTGGTTGTGCGGCCTGCCCAAACGCTGCCTGGCCAAAGCCGCCTGCTGCCGGCTGCGCTGCCTGACCAAAACCGCCCGCTGGCTGCGCTGGCTGCCCAAAGCCGCCGGCTGCTGGTTGTGCCGCTTGCCCAAAACCGCCCGCTGGCTGGGCAGCCTGCCCAAAGCCGCCACCAAACCCGCCTGCTGCTGGCTGCGCTGCCTGCCCAAATGCGGCGCCAAACCCGCCGCTAGCTGGTGCCGCACCCGGCGCTGCTCCACTGCCGTCCAGCTGCACGCCTGCAATGCCAGCAGCGGGCGGCTGCCAGGGAGCGCCCCCGCCGCGCGACGGCGGCGCCTGCGCCCGCATCAGGCGCTGGAAGGTCTGCACGCGCGCTTCTGAGGCCGCCTTGAACTCGGCGGCCAGCTGGGCGGGTGGCGTGCCTGCCGCTGCTGCCTCCATGTTGGCCCATCGCACCTCCTCTGGGCTGATGTCTCCCAGCAGGTCTGCAGTGGTAGGCAAGCCATGAAGTGGTGAGGTGATGTGGGTTGCAAGGACAAGCTATGGGCGGTGCGGTGCCACAAGCATGCAATCCCAGCGCGCTTAGCGGGCCGGCGATGCAAGCAAGAGCGCCACGTTCAGCAAGCCACTGCCAGCCCACCATTGGGCCGCTCGCGCTCGTTGCCGTAGCAGGACAGCAGCCAGCGGGGCCGCTCATCCTGCAGGTCTGCTCGTGCCACATCCCGCCACGGCAGCTGGTCCTGCCTGCATGCGACGATGGGTGGGCGGGGCAGGCAGCGAGCAGGGTGATGCAGCAGCTTGAGGAAGCAATCGAACGCAAGATTAATTTCAAATCAGCCAAGCGCACTTGTTGCCGCCGCCTCCTCGACCGCCCCGGCCGCCCTGCTGCTGCGATTGATAGCCGCCGCCGCCGCCGCCCCGGCCGCCGCCGCCCTGATAGCCGCCGCCGCGGTTCTGGTTGCCCTGATAGCCGCCGCCCTGGTAGCCTGCAGTGTGTGGGCAAGTGACGGCAGGTGAAGCTGTTTACCAAGCGGGCCAGCAGCAGGCAAAAGGCGTTGGCAACACGCAATGTTCTCACCTCCCCGACCGCCGCCGCCACCGCCACCGCCGCGGTTGCCGCCCCAGCCGCCGCCCTGCAAGGACCAAAGTGATTGGCAGGTTATGCATGTCAAGACAGCAGCTCGGCAGGGCGGCAGGCGGCTGCTAATGGCGGCGCTCGCCTGGTTGCCGCCCCCTCGGTAGCCCCGGTTGCTCATCGCGTGCACAGCTGATAGGTGGTGATGTGCGATCAATGTCGCAGCAGCCAAAGGAGTCCTTCTGCAGCCGGGGACGTGGCGCTCCCATGCTGGGGCTGCCTTGGGCCACTGCTGCCTCTGTGAGCTGTAGAGGACTCGACAGCGCAGCTTTGAAGGCGGCTGAGCCTCGCCAAGACCCTAGGCGGCAGCTGCAACCCAAACTCGTTCGCAGGCGCAGCTCCCAACAGGCGGCAGCGGATGCCCGGCTAGGCTCGCAGCCATGCCGCCCAAGCTCTTCCTCAACGTCAATGCCAGCGTGCGGGAGAGCTTCGCCCCGGCGGCAGCGGCCGCCGCCGCCGCTGCTGCCGACGACGACGGGCCCGCCATCGCTGCGCTGCACGCGCCGTCCATCGAGATTGGGCCCTCCGGCACCCTCAAGCTGTTCAAGTCGTTCCAGGCGTTTGAGTTCAACCCGCTGGGCATGAAGCGCAGCGCCGCAGAGACGGCGCCACTGGCCAGCGGTGCCGCAGCCCTGCACTCGTCGTACAAGGTGCGAGGGGGCGGTGCGGCTGACTGCCGGGTGTTCAGCTGACCTGCATGTGCAGAGCCTCCTTTAAAAGTACAACAGCAGGTGCTGTGCAGCAGCACGCCACTCAGCTGCGCAAGGTGGTGCCAAAAATGAGCAGCCGGCTGGCAGGCAGCACACCGTCATGTGCCACCGTCGTCCATCTAACTTTTGTGACGCAGATCTCAGAGCACGATGTGCGCATCGTGCGCACGCTGGGCAGCGGCGCGAGCGGCGTGGTGCAGAAGGCGTTTCTCCCGCGCGAGTCACGCTTTGTGGCGGTCAGTGCAGGCACACCAGCGGGTGGCGGTTGGGCCCTGCCGGAGACGAGCAGCCTCGACCTGCCCAGACGCATTGTGCAACTCTCACACAGCCCGCCTGCCGGTGTGCCGGATTGCTGAAGCTCACTGATAAAGTGTGCGGCTGCGCAAACTCCTGCAGATCAAGAAGATCAGCGTGCTGGAGCGCGACAAGCGGCACCAGCTGATGAACGACATCAAGGTGCGCTGGGTTCCAACAACAAGTGGTCGAGTGACTCGCGTATACCAATCCTCCAGCTGGTTACTGTGGGTGTGGGAACGACTGCAGCAACAAACACCAGCGCAGCCTTATCCTTTGTATTCTTGAACCGCACTTCACACCTGCGCACTGCACGCAGGCGCTGTGCAACGCGCCGCTGATGGACGGCCTCATCCGCTTTTTCGGCGCATACCATGCCGCGGACCGCGGCCAGATCGCAGTAGTGCTGGAGTACATGGACGGCGGCTCGCTGGCGGATGTGGTGCAGAAGGTGGGGCGGCTGATGGGCGGCCAGGAGGGTGGGAGTGGCAGCAGGCAGCCGGGCAGATGCAGCAATGTGTTGCAGAGTGCGGCTGCAGGAAGTTGCACCTTGGCTGCAGGTTGCGGCAAACGATCACAACTGCTTCATGTGGGTGCTATCCTGTCTGCCATACCTCTGCCCTGCTCAGGTTGAGCGCATCCCCGAGCCGGTGCTGGCGGGCATCACCGCCCGCATCCTGCCCGCCCTGGCCTACATGCATTCGCACCGCATGGTGCACCGCGACATCAAGGTGGGGACGGACGACAAGCAGCTGCGTGCACCGGACGCAATGCGCCGCAGCAGGTGGTGCCCTACATTGGTCAGCAGCCCTGGGGATGAACCAATCAAAGCAGCTGCAGTCTTGAAGGCAGACATCAATGCTTCTTACAGTGCCGCTGCCCAATGCTCCCAAACCCCACGATGGCTGCAGCCCGCCAACATCCTGATGTCCACCGACGGCCAGCCCAAGGTGTCCGACTTTGGCATCTCCGCGTTCATGGACAACACGATTGCACAGGTGGGGGCCCTGCGTGTG
>VFQQ010000986.1_pt1 | contig 45220 bp, 36 predicted proteins | sample 3512341 | NCBI WGS metagenome assembly VFQQ01 (sample SAMN10412373, study PRJNA504923) | tailings metagenome | isolation source: Relicate 2 Philex TSF1 revegetated site | place: Philippines: Tuba, Benguet | collected 2017-08-29 | reverse complement strand
TTTCAGGCTGGGTGGGAACGCCCGGAATAACCACATCCAAAGCGCAGTTGTTCGGGATGATGTTGGGTGTCCAGTTCAATGGGTTGCTCCATGCCGTGCTTTGAGTGCCGTTCCACGTGAGGGCGCAGTTGTTTACCGTTACCACTGCACTGCCGCTCAAATCGCCTGAGGTTGCTGCGCAGTTGGCATCGCTTAAAGTAGCGATGGTGTAGGATATAGTTGATGTTGGCGACACGTTCACCGTGATAGGGCTGCTGCCATTAAACGCTGTGCCATCCGACAAGGTGCCGATGAATGGTGCTGTGCCGCTCGCAGTTATCGTAAGCGTAGTTCCCAAGCCGTTGCAAATGGTGGCAGTGCCGCTGATGGATGCAGTGGGGCGGGGGTTGACAGTTAACGAGGGTGAAGTGAATGCCGCTGTGCAATTGTTGTTGGTAGTAACCGTAACCGTGTAGGTTCCAAAGCCGCTTACTGTTCCTGTGGCAGTGTTGCCCGGTGAAACACCGGTTGACCAAGAGTAACCGGTGATGCTGCCGCTGCTTACCGATGCATTAGCATTAACTGTTGTTGACGGACCTGAACAGATTGGGTTGCTTGCAAAATTAGGTGAAGCAGATGGGGCTGCATTTACCAAAACAGAGTAACTTACCCATGAAGAATTCAATGTATTACCTAAGCCCAAGGCTCTTACTCTAATAGTTGCATTACCCGAAAAGCTATTAGCCCAGTTTATGGAAGCAGCGGCAGGTGTGCCTGAGGGGGTAAGTGTTCCTGCAGCTGTTGTTACCAACTCCCATTCAAAATCTGAATAATTAGTGCCTAACAATGGGGCTGTGGATGGATTAGGAAATGATGCCGTGTAACTTGAAGATGTACCGGCACAAGCTGTTGTATTTCCTGATACATCAGGTAATTTGTAAACTGTAGGGTTTTGAAGTGCGGTTGCTGTGCATCCATTACCATCAGTAACGGTAACGGTTGCATTGGCTAAGACAGAGTTGTTAGGACCGGAGTAAACTGGTGTTAATGTAACCGGTGTTCCGCTTGCAGTTGCCGGTGTGAAAACACTATTTGACCAATTGTAAGTTAATGAACCGGTTCCGCCTCCGCCAGTCGCTGTATATGTATATGCTGTGCCGCTAAATTGAGGACCAAGCGGTGTGCGGGATAATGATACTGTTACAGCTGTTGGTTGATCCACTACAATGTTGCTTGAAAGTGCAGTACATCCATTGACATCAGTTGTTCTTATTCTATAAGTTCCGGCAGCAACCGTAAATGTTGTGCTTGTTTGATTGGTTCCGAATGAAGTGCAGTTACTTCCTGAGCAAATCGCAAATTGCTTAGCGCCTGTTCCTCCTGTGCTTGATGCGGTAATAACGCCATTTCCTCCATTACATGAAATGGCAGTTGTTACACTTCCATTTGAAGTGAGCGCAGTTGGTTGCGTAACTGATATGTTGCCTGATATTCCGGTACATCCATTGGCATCAGTTGTTCTTATTCTATAAGTTCCGGCAGCAACCGTAAATGTTGTGCTTGTTTGATTGGTTCCGAATGAAGTGCAGTTACTTCCTGAGCAAATCGCAAATTGCTTAGCGCCTGTTCCTCCTGTGCTTGATGCGGTAATAACGCCATTTCCTCCATTACATGAAATGGCAGTTGTTACACTTCCATTTGAAGTGAGCGCAGTTGGTTGCGTAACTGATATGTTGCCTGATATTCCGGTACATCCATTGGCATCAGTTGTTCTTATTCTATAAGTTCCGGCAGCAACCGTAAATGTTGTGCTTGTTTGATTGGTTCCGAATGAAGTGCAGTTACTTCCTGAGCAAATCGCAAATTGCTTAGCGCCTGTTCCTCCTGTGCTTGATGCGGTAATAACGCCATTTCCTCCATTACATGAAATGGCAGTTGTTACACTTCCATTTGAAGTGAGCGCAGTTGGTTGCGTAACTGATATGTTGCCTGATATTCCGGTACATCCATTGGCATCAGTAACCCTAACTCTATATGTGTTTGCTGTTAAAGCGCTGAATGAAGTGCTTGATTGATTAGCTGTGAATCCTGTAGTGCAGTTTGCTCCCGTGCATAAAGCGTAGTTCAATGTGCCTGTGCCGCCACTGCCACTTGCAGTAATAGAAGTTGTGCCGCCATTGCAAGAGATTGAACCTGCTGTGCCGCCCGCAGTTGGGCTGGGGTTTAGTATAATATTTGATAATGTTCTAAATGCACTGTTACCACAACTGTTTTGTGCTCTCACTCTTACTTGAGCAGTAGTGCTGGTTGCACTTGGCCAAGGTACCGTTGCTGAAGCCGTTCCTGTGGTTGTGATGGTGGTGTAACCGTTTGAGTTGGTGGTTCGCCATTCCCATGTATAGTTTGCCGCTCCTGAAACAGCAGTTATGGAATATGAGCCATTTGAAGCAGTGCATAGCGATGTTGGACCTGAGATAGTGCCTGGTTGAGCAGGAATTGAATTTATGGTTATAGTGTTGGTTCTTGCAGTTCCATTACTACATGTTGATGGTGTAACAGTAATGCTGCCATTGCTTGACCCAACTGTCACATTTACAGAGTTTGTGCCTTGTCCGCTGTTAATAGTCCAACCTGATGGCACAGCCCATGTGTAGGTTACACCTGAAACATTGGTAACACTGAAGTTAACCGATGCTCCCGAACAAGCTGTGGTGGGTGAAATATTGCTTGGTTGACTTGGCGCTGTGCAAGCAGTGTAATTAAACCTCACAAATGCTTTGTTCCCGGTTAAGCTTATGCCTGTTGGTAATCCTCCTCCGCTTGAACTTGTAGTTCCAAATCTGCATTGACTTGCCAAGTCTCCATTCGCAGCTGTGGTGTATTGACCATACCTCCATGAAGGGCGGTCAGTAGAGTTAAGAGAAACATTGCTTTCTTGTGTAATAATTACTTTGATGTTTGAGTTATTATCCCACGCGAAGGATGAGCCGAATGTGATAGTTTTCCAACCGTAGGAACCACTGTGAGTGTACTGCCCGTTAAAAACCTGTGTGAATCCTGTTGTATTCCATGATGAACCGGAGAGCGTGGTGGTGGTGGTGGGTACTGACTGAATATATACTTTAACGTTGGGCGTATTGTTTGTGGAGTTGTTGGTTGTGCTTGTTGCGCCACCTATTTTTTCAAACTGTATGCCTGTTAAGTTGGCTGCCGAGTTGATACCTGCTGCATTTAACTGTGCTTTTGTCCACAAGTATTCCGACACGCTGTAGAAAACATTTTGCCTGTTTATAGGGTTCGTGGAGATTCCTGCTGCACCGGCATTTGTACCTATGGTGCTGCTGGTTTGCGCATTTGAATCTAACTGAACAAATGCTAAGAGCGCAAGAAACCAAAACTTCTTCATGGGCATATTTTTATTGTTTTTGAAATACTACTAACGCTTCAATATCTTCTTTGTTAACGGAGAATTCTCAACCTTAACCACAAGAAAATAAAGCCCTTGTGCTAGTGTTGAAACATCAAGTAAACCCACCGATAAAAATTCACCATGTTGAACTTTTCTTCCTGAAACATCCTCAATAGTATATGTAACAATATCAGAGAAATTTGTTTCAACAGTAAGCAAGGAAGAAGCCGGGTTCGGATAAATCCTTACATCCCAGTTTGCATCAACCTTTTCTATTCCAACACTTGTAAAGTTGAATGCACTGCTGCTTGCAGAGCAACCGTTGCCATCGGCTACTTCAACAGTGTAGTTGCCGCTTTGGGTGGCAACAATGCTGTTTGTGGTTGCACCCTGTAATGGTTGCCCATTAAGGAACCACTGATAACTGCTGAAACTCCCTGTGCTAAGATTATTTCCATTTTGTATAATAGCCGGCTGCGGTAATGAATTTACAGACAGGTTCAAAATCACTGTGCTGTCGCAACCTCCACTGCCCGTGTAGTTTGCAGTGTAAGTTCCTCCTTGAGTAAGCTGCTGCCCATCAAACAAAAAGCTTTCACCCGAGCAAATGCTTTGAGTGATGTTGTTTTGAATGGTATTGCTAACAGTAAGGTTGAGTGTTACAACGCTGTCACAACCTGAGGCATTGCTCAGTGTAGCAGTGTAAGTTCCTGTTTGCGAATAGGTTTGTCCGTTGAAATCAAAACTGTTGCCGCTGCAAATTGCCTGAGTAACGGAAGATGCACTTGCGCTGCCGACATTTAAGGTGAGCGTAACAATGCTGTCGCAGCCGGTGGTGGTGGAAAGTGTATCGAAATACACGCCACTTTGTGTTAAAGTTTGGTTGTTGAACGTGTAATTCTGCCCTTGGCAAATAGTTGCGTTGATTGAACTTGAAGCAAAACTGTTTACACTTAAATTTAGTGTTATCAAACTATCACATCCTACAGCATTTGTCAAAGTATCAAAGTAAACACCTGCCTGAGTAAGGTTCTGATTATTGAAAAAGAATGAGCCGCCTGTGCAGATGGAGTTGTTCAGCGATGAAGCGGAAGGCTGATTTACCGTGATGGTAACAGTGGCTGTGGCGGTACAATTTTCGGCATCGGAAACAGTAACTGTGTATGTTGTTGTAGTAACAGGTGAAGCCGTTTTGGTAGCCCCCGAGCCTAAAGCATTGCTCCAATTGTAGTTAGTGCCTCCGCTTGCAGTGAAAGTTGCTGAGCCACCGGAGCAGATTGCTGCTGAAGAAGGTGATACTGAGGCAGAAGGGGAGGGGTTTACCGTAACCTCTCTGCTTGCAGTTGCAGTGCAATTATTTGCATCTGTTACGGTTACGGTGTAGGTGGTGTTGGTGTTTGGCGAAACTGTTTTTGATGCACCTGAGCCTAATCCATTATCCCAGTTGTAAGTATTGCCGCCACTTGCAGTTAGCGTTGCAGAGCCACCTGCACAAATGGAGGATGTGGCAGGAGTTATTACAGCATTGGGCAGTGCATTCACCGTTACCAATCTGCTTGCAGTTGCAGTGCAGTTATTTGCATCGGTTACGGTTACGGTGTATGTAGTATTAGCAGTTGGTGAAACAGTTTTTGAAGCTCCTGCTCCCAAGCCGTTATCCCATGCAAAGGTGTTGCCTCCGCTGGCGGAGAGTGTTGCTGAGCCACCTGCGCAAATGGAGGATGTAGCAGGAGTTATTACTGCATTGGGCAGTGCATTCACCGTTACCAATCTGCTTGCAGTTGCAGTGCAATTATTAGCATCGGTTACAGTTACGGTGTATGTGGTGTTAGCAGATGGCGAAACAGTTTTGCTTGCGCCTGTGCCTAAACCATTGCTCCAGCTGTAAGTGTTGCCACCGCTGGCAGTTATAGTTGCTGAATTGCCTGAGCAAATTGTAACAGTAGCAGGCGAAATAGAAGCCGATGGCGATGCGTTCACAGTTACGGCTCTGTCAACCGTTACTGTTCCGCAAGCATTGGTAATGGTTGCTCTTACGGTGAAATTTGAAGCCACATTGCTTACTGCGCCAGTAGAGGAGTTGATGTTTGCACCACCACTTTGGATGGCATAGGAAGTTGATGTGCCATTTGTGGCAGAAGCTGTGTAAGTAGCTGTGGCACCTGCACAAAGCGTTGTGGGTCCGGAACTAAATGAGGGGTTTGATGGTGGAGTGCAGGATGCGGCACTATAATTAAACCTTACAAATGCTTTGTTCCCGGTTAAGCTTATGCCTGTTGGTAATCCTCCTCCGCTTGAACTTGTAGTTCCAAATCTGCATTGACTTGCCAAATCTCCATTCGCAGCTGTGGTGTATTGTCCATATCTCCATGACGGGCGGTCGGTGGAGTTGAGCGAAACATTGCTTTCCTGAGTAACAATTACCTTGATGTTTGAATTATTATCCCAAAAGAAGGAGCTGCCAAAAGTCATGGCTTTCCAACCATAAGCTCCACTGTGTGTGTATTGCCCGCTAAAAACTTCAGTAAAACCGTTTGTTGTCCAACTTGCGCCCGACAGTGTGGTGGTGGTGGTGGGAACCGACTGAATGTACACCTTTACATTGGGGGTGTTGTTGGTTGAGTTATTAGTTGTGGATGTTGAACCGCCAATTTTTTCAAACTGAATACCGGTCAAGTTTGCTGTTGAATTGATGCCTGCAGCATTTAACTGTGCTTTCGTCCACAGGTATTCCGATACGCTGTAGAACACATTTTGCCTGTTTATAGGGTTCGTGGAGATTCCTGCCGCACCGGCATTTGTACCTATAGTACTACTTGTTTGTGCAACTATACTTGTGGCGATAAGGGATAGAACAGCGAGTGTAAATTTTCTCATAAGTGTTTGTGAATTATATGTGACTGTTTAATTAAGCAAATGCAAATTTAATGTTGAAAAAATAAAAAGTCCAGTATAAAACACAAATGGTTGCATGCTTTGTTAAATTATATTTTTTACAGCTTTTTAGCTTTCTAAGTTTCGGGGGCTTTGTGCTCATAAAATAAAATCACCATTAACTTTTACTTCGCTTAAATCCAAACTATGCATTAGAACAAAGTTTTACTGCATAGCGATTCCCGAAATACATTTTCTATTTGCTCGTTCCTCGCAAAGAAAAAGTTAATCGGGACAAGTAAGAAAATCAAGCCATTTGTGTTTCGCTATGCTTTCCAAATGGTGATTTTCTAAATGAGGTTTATCCCGATTGATTCCAATCGGGAGATTAACCCAATACGCTTTGCTGTTATTCATTAGTTCGCTTTGCTTCTAATGAATAAATTGGGTTAAAATTGCATTCATGGCATTGATTATTCCTGTACGCGGCTTTAGTCCGCAATTCGGTAAAGATTGCTGGCTTGCTCCAAACGCCACAGTGGTGGGCGAAGTGAGCATGGGTGATGATTGCAGCGTGTGGTTCAATGCAGTGGTGCGGGGCGATGTGCACTACATTAAAATTGGGAACAAGGTAAACATTCAGGATGGGGCGATTATTCACGGAACTTACCAGCAGGCACCCACCGAAATTGGCAGCAGCGTGAGCATTGGGCACAGAGCCATTGTGCATGGCTGCACCGTTCAAAACAATGTGTTGATAGGCATGGGCGCCATTGTGATGGACAAAGCTGTGATTGAAGAAAACTCAATTGTGGGTGCAGGAGCTGTGGTGAGTGAAAACACAGTGGTGAAAAGCGGCTGGATTTATGCAGGTGTACCCGCCAAGCCCCTGAAGCAGGTGGATGAGCGCAACTTCAAACATTTGATTGAGCGCATCAGTAACAACTATTCCATGTATGCCTCGTGGTTCGAGGAGTTTGTTGCCAAGCAAAGTTGACCACTAAGATGTCATCCACAGTAAGAATAATACTTTGTTTACTGATGGTAGCTTTTGGCTTCCTTTCCGCTGAGGCGCGTGTAGAAAATGCACCCGGCAAAATCGGTATTTCAGCCGATTACTATTTGGGTAAGCATGTAAGGCATTCGCCAAAAATTATCCCTGCATTAAACGGGCTTACACATGCCTGGGAGGTGAGTTGTTTCAAGCAAACCTCAGGCAAAGAAGCATGGCAGCGCAAGTTGCTTTACCCTGAAATTGGCGGCACTTTTTATGTGGCACACAACATCAACCCCGGCATTTTCGGCACCACCATCGGGCTGATGGGCACTGTGAAGTTTTTTATGCTGCGCAGCAATGTTGCCGACCTCTACATCAGGCTTGGCAGTGGCGCTGCTTTTCTTACCAACAGCTACCACATCAACCGCAATCCAGATAACAATGTGATTGGCTCAACGCTTAACGCTATGGCGCAAATCAAATTCGGGGCAGATTTTAAACCACTGCCGTGGTTTCATATTTCGCTGGCGGGTGCGCTCATGCACCAGTCGAACGGGGGAATTCAGCAACCTAATTTAGGCATCAATGTTTTTGCCGGAAGCATTGGGTTTAAGTATTACCCCAATGCCAAGCCATTCAGTTATGAGCGTGCGCGTATTCCCAAACCTTATCGCCCGAATGAGTTTATCTTTCGCTTTGGAATTGGCATCACCGACCTTTGGAAGAACGGACCCAAATACCCCATTTACATGGCAACCTTTGCTTATGCGCGCTACACCAGCATTGTGAATAAAGTAATTGCAGGCATCACTTTTGAATATAACTATGCCATCCGCGATTTCGAGCGGCAGGCAGAAATTGGCAATGCACGGCAGCAGCGGATGAATGCTTTCACACCTAGCATATTCATTGGCGATGAAGTTATCATCAACCGCGTGGGAATGCTTTATGCTGCAGGCGTTTACCTGCACCACCCCACGCAGCGCACCTCGTGGGTTTACCTGAAGGCAGGAGCAAACTATTACCCTTTTGATTTGGGAAAAAACGGAACCATAAAGCCCTACATAGGGGCGCATTTAAAGGCACACAAAGCCATTGCACAAACCATTGAGTTTTGTGCAGGCGTGTTAATCAGATAACCCATGAGTTTAGTTTCCGATTTAATAAATGTGCTCACATATGAGGAAGTGAAGGTGCTTGGCAACCTCAACACCAATCGGCAGGAAACAGCTTTGCTTCATTTATTGATTTCGCACCGTCACAAGCCTGAGCCAACAAACGAGTGTTTAACACAAAAACTGCTGACCACTTCTGCAAACTGCGATAAGCTGAAAGCCATTTTGCTGCGCAAAGTTTACCATGAACTTGTGCCCGATGGCGGCTTGAAATTGCTGGAGTTTCTGGCGCGTAAAAAGTTAGTGAATCACCTTTTTTACCGCGAACTGCTTCGAGCGGAAAAAGAAGCCGAAAAAACTTTGAGCAAGGATGAACTCAAAACTTTTTACAAACAGGTTTTCTTTTTGCTAACGGGGGTAACCTATCAGGATTACAATGCAAAAGCAGCGCGCAAGTTTGCCGACAAAACCATTGCGCTTTCCTCCAATGCCGATGACAAAGTGTTTGTTGAAGCAAAACTTTTATGGACGGAGGTGAATGGAGCGGGTATTTCGGCATCCATCGGCAAGCCTGCTGTTCGCAAACATTTGGTTGAAAAGATAAAAGCCTTCGAAGCATTTGCATTGGGGGTGAACAGTCCTGAGGCGCACTATCAAATTAACTACCTGTGGCTGTGGTTCTGTGTGCTCACCGATGCCTATGCCGATGCGCTGATGCGGTGTGAAAACAACATTCATTTGCTGCGCAGCCATAATGGGATTTTTCCGGCAAACTACCACCTGAACACTGAGTTTAAGTATGCCGAAATGTTGTATTTCAACAATCGTTTTGAAGAAGCATTCCGCCAATACAAAGCGCTGTTCTATGAAAAATATCCCGAGCGGCTGAACTCCGAAATTTACCACATAGCCAAGTTTGTGCAGGTGTGTGTGGTGGTTGAAAAATTTGACGATGCTTTGCATGCTTTGGTGCACTACTCCTCGCAAGCCAAGCCTGCCATGAACGCCTCGAATGTGATTGCCATTCTGCATTTTGCAAAAGTATATTTGGCAATGGGCGAATTGGAACAAGGTTTTAACCATGTGCTGAAAGCCCGCAGCATCATCAACAAAAACGTGTATGTGCAATATGAAATCGAACTGCGCAATTTAGAAAATGCCTATTTCTATCTGCATGGCGACCGCAAGTTTGCAGTGGCGCTGGCGCGCAAAAACCTGAAGTTTTTAAACAGCAGGCAACTCACCTCCAACATCACCGATTACAGTTACTTCTATCACCTGATTATTGCTTTTTTCAACCTGCAGGAAAAAGGCAAATCTCTAACCGCTGAGCAAATAAAAATGCTTGATCGCTACAGTCAGGCTTCCTACGCGCAGTATGGTTATTTGCTGAAGAAAATGCTGGATAACTGCAAGTAGTTTGGAAATGCGTGTTTGTGTTGAGATGTTTTTGTGTAAGTTCACAATGTATTTCTTAAATCCTTTACTCGCTTTATGATTCAAATACTTTACACAGCCGACCATTTAGAACGTGGCGCAGCACTTGCCAGTGAAATTGGTGCACAGCATGGTTTAATCAGCATCACGCCTGTGAGCAACAACCTGCACACACTCATTTTTTGGGGGCATGGCGATAGCTATAACCTATGCAAAAAAACGGCTTCGGAAATCAAAGACATAGTGAGTGAATGGAAAAAGAAAAACCCCACTTTACACACAGTTGAAATTCTTACTTGCAATGCGCGACATGCCAAGGCAGGCTTAGTGCCTTTTGCCAATGAACTGAAAAGTAAGCTGAACTCCTTTTTCGGCAACACAAAAAAGATAACACTGAAAGCCCTCCCCACCAATGTAAATGGAAAGCATGGTGCACACTCGGTGCTGCTTGCTGATGCCGGAACTCGCTCGTGGTGCTATGTTACCGCCACAGGTGCCGATGATAAAAAAATGTGGGAAGGCGCAAGTAAAATCACTTTTCATGAAGTGGGAGGGAAGAGTGTTTCCTACAAAGGCAATGTTGCAACGCGCGCCAACATGGTTGCCTCCAAAAACCCCGACAGGCAGTTCACCCTGAACTATGGCAGCTTTAGCACCCTGCGCAATCAGTTGGTGGAGGTGTAGCGTTTCCTACTTATCCAATTCATTCAAACGCTTTCCTTCAAAGTTGGAAAAGCGTTGGTGTTTGGGTTCGCCAATGGCTTGGCGAATGTAAATGCTGTTGTGCCCCGAAAGCAGATAAGCAACAATGCAGGCAATGGCTACATACACGCCCGATTCGCTGCCGAACAATTCAATAGCCATGATGCTGCAAGCAATGGGTGTGTTGGTGGCTCCGGCAAAAACAGCAACAAACCCCATGCCTGCCAAAAGCCCGGTTGGCAATGGAATGAAAAAGCCGAGCGCGTTGCCTAATGTGGCGCCAATGAAAAACAAGGGAGTTACCTCACCACCCTTAAATCCTGCTGCAAGCGTAACGATGGTGAAAATCATTTTAATGGCGAAGTCGTAAGGCGGCTGTTGTGTTTCAAATGATTGAACAATGGTGGGTATGCCCAAGCCGATGTATTTGGTTGTGCCGATTCCCCAAATTGCCAAAGCCACTATCACTCCACCCGCCACAGGGCGCAATGGCGGATAGGCGATTTTTGTTTTAAAAATGGCGCCCACTTCGCGAATAAATTTGCTAAACGATGCCGCACAAACTCCGAATGCAATGCCCGCAATGATGGCATAAATGATGTTCAACAAAGAAACTTCGGGGATGAAACCTATGTGGTAATGTGTGTGTGGTGTTTGCCAGAGTTTGGTTACCCAATCGGCTAAAATGGAGGCTGCAAAGGCAGGGAAAATGGCATCGTATTTCAGCCGCCCGATAATGAAAACTTCCAGTCCGAAAATTGCACCTGCAAGTGGTGTGCCGAAAACCGAACCGAAGCCCGCAGCAATGGCTGCAATGATTAAAATCTTCCGCTCGTTGGGGGTTAACCCAAATGGTTTACTGAATTGGTCGGCAATGGCTCCTGCCATTTGCAATGCGGTGCCCTCGCGCCCAGCCGAGCCGCCAAACAAATGTGTGGCGATGGTTCCCACATAAATGAAAGGTGCCATCTTAAACGGAATCAACTTTTTGGGTTCGTGGATGGTATCAATAAGCAGGTTGTTTCCGGCTTCAATGTCGGTGCCGAAGTGGTGGTACAGCAAGCCGATGAGCAAGCCGCCAACAGGCAGCAGTGCAATCAGCCACAGATTGCTTTCGCGGAGGTTGGTAGCCCAATCAAGCGATTGTAAAAAACCTGCCGAGGCAGTGCCAACGCAAAGCCCGATGATTAAACTAATCGTTGTCCATTTTAGGATATAAGGAATTGCCGGTTTGCGCCTGAGCAATACCTTGAGTTGTAACTTGATTTTCTTGCTTGTTCCCTTTCTTTGTGTTGGTTGCATAAACTACCCGACTAAATTTTATTTACTCCATTTAATCAGGCGTCATCAGCTCAATCAGAGCGGTTGGGTAAGGAAGAACACCATTTCCTTTTTTGCTTTTGCAAGTGTAAATATAATTTTCGCTCTGTCAAACATCCTGCCATTGACTACGTGCACCGCCAAAACAGTTTCAACCTTTGATGAATAGAAAGTTGGCTTCGCTGCGCTTGTCATCACATTTGTGCGGCTTAACAAAACCATAACTATTTGTTCACGTGCTATGGTTTGCGGCTTTTTTTCATTTGCAATGTGGTTCGAAATGATTGTTGCGTTTGCCGATGAAAAAAGATTTCCGCTCATTATTGATTGAAACCTTTCGCTTCAACGCGCTGCGTTTGTTTCTGTTCAAAGAGCGGAACTTTTTGCGAACACTGATTATCCTCTTTATCATTTCAGGTGTTTTCTATAAAAATCCGCTCATTGCCATGTGGCTTGGTTTTATGTTTGCAGGCTATTCTGCCATTGCTAACGACAGTATTCAAACCATAGGCACTTTTCTTTCTTCCAATGCCGATAAAAAATGGTGGCAGTTGTGGATTTTTATAGGATTGATTTTTGTTGTAACGGTTACCTACAGTTGGGTAACTTTTGATGGTGATGTTTCCTATCAAAGGCTCACATCAAAAGGTTTTGAAACTGCGCCCACCAACTTTGAGTTCCTGCAACTTGCTGCGCCATTGGTGTTGCTTTTTCTCACACGGCTTCGCATGCCGGTTTCCACCACCTTTTTGCTGCTCAGCACTTTTAGTGCAAACAGCCAGGGTATCATTGACATGTCTTTGAAAAGTGTTAGCGGTTACGGAGTCGCTTTTTTTACATCGCTCATTGTGTGGAGTGTGTTTGCAAAGCCAATCCGAAGGCTTACGACCGGTGAGCCGCACCCGGGTTGGACGGTGGCGCAATGGATAATCAGCGGCTGCTTGTGGTCGGTGTGGTTAATGCAGGATGCCGCAAACATTGCAGTGTTTCTGCCGCGCAGTTTGAGCCTGAATCAATTCCTGCTGTTTGTGGGTTATGTCTTTTTGGGACTTGGCTTTTTGCTGTATTTGCGAGGCGATAAAATCCAACAAATTGTGGATGAAAAAACAGAAGTGAAAGATGTACGTGGCGCAACCATCATTGACCTTGTTTACACCTTCATTCTTTTCTTTTTTAAAAACCTCAGCAACATACCCATGAGCACCACTTGGGTTTTTCTTGGCTTGCTTGCAGGGCGCGAAATTGCAATGGTTTACTCGCAACTTTTTGAAACGCGAAGCATCAATTTTACTTTAAGACTCATTCTTTTCGACATTGGCAAAGCGCTAACCGGATTAGTGATTTCGGTGGTGCTGGCAGTGGTGGTAAACAAAACCATACACGATGAACTGCTTGCCATGTGGCGCGGCTGGTTTCAGTGATTCGAAGTAATCAATGTTGCTTGCTTGGGTTAAATTGCAGGTAAACCTAATAGCTCGCGGGTTTCGGCAATGGTTGCAGGTTCGCTGCCCAGCAAACGGGTGAACTTAGCAGCTTCTTCCACCAATTCACCGTTGCTTTTTGCCATTTCGCCATTGGGTAAATAGAAGTTGTCTTCCAGTCCCACACGGAAGTTGCCCCCCATGCTTAAAGCCACTGCTGCCATTGCCCATTGCTTGCGGCTGATGGTAATTACCTGCCAATGTGTGCCTGCCGGAACACTTGCAATTTGATGCATCAGGTTGGGAGTGGTGGCAGGAATTCCACCCATCACACCCATCACAAAACTCATCACATAAGGTTTGGGCAACAAGTCCATGTCCATGAATGGTGATGCGTTGTTAATGTGTCCGTTATCGAACACTTCCATTTCAGGAACGGTTCCTGCTTCTTTCATTTTTTCAAGAAAAAACTGAATGTCGCTGAACGGGTTTTGAAAAACGAAGTCGTGGTAAAACTGTTTTGCTTTTGGCGAATAAATGCCATAGTTCATGCTGCCCATGTTGAGTGCCGCCATTTCAGGCTTTAAAGCAGTTACATGATGAATGCGCTCTTCGCGCGAAATTCCAATGGCGCCTGTTGAGTAATTCAAAATGGCATTGGGCACACGCTTGCGCACTTCTTCACCTATTCTGCGGTAGGTTTCTATATCATAGGCAGGCAAGCCATCGTCTTTGCGGGCGTGGATGTGCAGAATACTCGCACCCGCATTGGTGGCGCGCAGCGCTTCTTCAGCAATTTCTTCGGGTGTGTAAGGAATGTAAGGGCACTGGCTGCGGTTGGCTAAAACTCCGGTTAATGCAGCGGTGATTACAGTTTTCTTTTTGCTCATAAAACTTTTGAACTTTAGATTTTACTGCACATAAATACAATTTCTTATCAGGCTGAAAAATGTTTTGATAAGGTGGCATTCATTCCCGGCACTAAACCAACGAATAATATATTTTCGCGGGCTTATGATTGCTGTTGAACAACTCCTGAAAAACCTTGCGGCTAAGGCATTTGCTGCGCTTTACAATAAAAGTGTTGATGAAAAAGAAATTACCATCAACATCACCAAACCCGAGCATGAGGGCGATTTTACCATTGTGGTTTTTCCGCTCACCAAACTTTCGGGTGAAAGCCCCGAGCAAACCGCCAACAAAGTTGGCGAATGGCTTACGCAACATGAAAATGCCATTGCAAAGTTCAATGTCATTAAAGGCTTTTTAAACCTTTCATTCAGCGATGCTTTTTGGGTGAACAGGCTGTTGGAAATTGGCAATAAAAATGACTTTGGTACTTTCCCTGAAAACAAGAAGCGTGTGCTTTTGGAGTACTGTGGACCCAACACCAACAAGCCTTTGCACATTGGGCACGTGCGCAATATGCTGCTTGGTTTTTCCATGAGCGAAATTTTAAAAGCCAACGGTTATGATGTGGTTAAAGCCAATATTTACAACGACCGTGGTATTTCGATTTGCAAAAGCATGGCTGCTTATTTGGAGCGAGGAAACAATGCAACACCTGCAAGCACAGGAATAAAAGGTGACCATTTTGTGGGCGATTACTATGTGCTTTTCGGCAAAATGGCGGAAGAAGAACTGCGCGAAAAATATAATGTTCACGACCCCGAAACCAATGTTTTCAAAGCCATTGGCAAAGACCGCGAAGTGGCAGAACAGGAAACAGCTATTTTTCAAAAAGCAAAAGATTTATTGCTGAAATGGGAAGCAGGGGAGGAGGCAACCGTTGCCCTTTGGAAGCAAATGAATGCTTGGGTTTATGAAGGGTTTCACCAAACCTACAACCGCATTGGTGTTGATTTTCAGAAAGACTACTACGAAAGTGAAACTTACAAACTCGGCAAAAACATTATTGATGAAGGCTTGCAGAAAAATGTTTTCTACAAGCGCACCGATGGCGCGGTTGCCATTGATTTATCGCCCGATGGATTAGATGAAAAAGTGTTGCTGCGCAGCGATGGCACTTCCATTTACATCACTCAGGATTTGGGAACTGCCCAACTCCGCTATGATGAATTTGCGATGGAGAAGATGATTTATGTGGTGGCAAACGAGCAGGACTATCATTTTAAAGTGCTGAAATTGGCTTTGCAAAAGTTAGGCAAGCAATGGGCTGATGGCATTTATCATTTGAGCTATGCTTTGGTGGAATCACCCACCGGAAGATTCAAAAGCCGTGAGGGAAAAACTGCCGATGCCGATGACATTATTGATGACGTGTTGCAAATTGCAGAAGCACAAACCAAATCGCTGGGCAAAATTGATGGCTTCACCGAGGAAGAAGCCCATCAGCTTTATCAAACCATCGGATTGGGCGCGCTCAAATTCTTTGTGTTGCGTGTAAATCCTTACAAAAAAATCATTTTCAACCCTGCCGAAGCCATTGATTTTCATGGGCACACTGGTCCGTTTATTCAATATACTCATGCTCGCATTTGCGCCATTCTTCGCAAGGCTGCACAACTTTCAGTTTCAGAAATTTCAATTGCCGATGATGTTGCTATACACCCGTTGGAGCGAGCACTCATCATCAGTTTGAATGAGTATCCGCAAACCGTGAAAGCTGCTGCTGAAAAGTATGACCCATCGGAGATAGCCAATTACGTTTACAAACTGGCTCAGGCTTACAATAAGTTTTATGCCGAATTGCCCGTGCTGGCAGCTGCCAACGATGCTGAAAAACTTTTGCGTGTAAGCATTTCTGCGCAAGTGTCGCGCGTTATTCGCAGCAGTATGAAATTATTGGGCATTGAGGTGCCGGAAAGGATGTAATAGCACTTTGCATCTCTTAAAAATGATTTCTACTTGAAAATTTACTGTGTATTAACGCAATTGCTTTACAATACAAACACTCTTAAATGGGAAATTTTGACCGTAAAAAACATTGGGAAAACATCTATCAGACCAAAGAACTGAAAGATGTGAGTTGGTTTCAACCAACACCGGAAACTTCGTTGAGCTTCTTTAAAAAATTCAGCGTGCCTATTACTGCGAAGGTAATTGACATTGGCGGTGGGGATAGTTTTTTAGTTGACCATTTACTCGATTTGGGTTATCAGGACGTTTCAGTTCTTGATATTTCAACAGCAGCCATTGACAGAGCAAAACAACGACTTGGAGACAAAGCAAAAAATGTAAAATGGATAGTTGCAGATGCAGCGACATTCAAGCCGACAGAGCAATATGACTTTTGGCATGACCGAGCAGCGTTTCACTTTTTGACAGACGAACAAGAAATTTTCAACTACATACAAACTGCTCAAGAGAGCATCCGCCCGACTGGTGTTTTGGTTATCGGAACATTTTCAGAGCAGGGACCCAAAAAGTGTAGCGGAATTGAAATCAAACAATACTCTGAAAACTCAATGACCGATAGATTCAAAAACTTCTTCGAAAAAGTTAAGTGCATAACGGTTGACCATAAAACACCATTCGGCACTATTCAGAACTTTGTATTTTGCAGTTTTAGAAAATTACATGCAGTGTGAAGGAAATAATAAACGTAAAAGACAAAAGCGAAACCGGAAAACTGATAAAAGTTGCCCCGTTCAAAAAAGAAATCAGGAAAACGCAACCTCATAAACACAACAGCTACTTTGAAATCATCTACCTGTCGCAGGGTAGAGGCACCCACACCATTGACCATCAAAAATTCAGCATTAAACCGCCACTGTTTTTTTTCATTAGAAACGAACAAGTTCATCATTGGGATATTACTGCTGAACCGGAGGGAAATGTTTTGATTCTAAAAAAAGAGTTTATTGAAAAATCTTTTGACAGCGAATTGAAAAATCTACTCACGGAGATAAGTAGCTTTTCGTGTTTGCAATTAAAAGAATCAAAAGCTATTGAAATGATTTTTGAATTGCTCACCGGAGAAAACAACTTTCACGCCATCGAAGGACTATTAAAAGCATTGCTTGCAAAGATTCTTGAAACTGCTCATCCTTTTGCAAAACGAAGCAAGTCGGGCAACAATACTTTTCAATCATTTACTCAATTGTTAACGGATAGCCATCAACTGAGAAACAATGTTTCTTATTACGCTGCTGCGCTGAACACCACACCGCAAAATTTAAATGCTATTTGCAGGAAATCTGCGAATCGAAAGGCATCGGATGTTATTCGTGAACACATCATGAGCGAAGCAAAGCGACTGCTTACATACACCGACAACACTGTTTCGGAGATTGCATTTGCACTTCACTTCAACGATGCTTCACATTTTGTAAAGTACTTTAAGAGAGCCACGGGCAAAACCCCGCAACAATTCAGGCAATCTTAGTTTTTTGTACCAAAGTCTTTTCATTTATACCACAAACCTGCCACTGCATTGTAGTTATGTTTACGGGCTAACAAACGGTTTAAAGAAATGAAGAAAAAGTTCGCACTCAACCAACCCCTTTTCGTGCTTTTGGTTTTAGTTTTTACAATGCAGGTAAACACAGTTTCTGCATTTTGGGTTGTGAACTTTGGTTCGGCAGGCACTTTGCCTAAAGGAAAGATTGGCTTTGCCGCAGGGCTTGGCGGGCAAATGGTTTTTGTGGGACAGCCTCAAAAAACAAATGCCTTTTTTATGATTCCACATGCCGGATTTCGTTTTGGCTTGGCAAAGCAAATTGATTGCGGCATTCGCTTAGCTCCTGTTCCTTTGCCTTATTCCACAGTGGGTCCGGGTTTTGGAATGAACTTCGATGTGAAGTTCCACCTCACCAAAGACGAGGCAAAGGCGCAAGTGGCATTGATTGCAGGCATTGGCGGTGCACACGTGCTGATTAGCGGTCAGCATCGCGCTGCATGGAGCCCAAACGCAGCTTTGCTAAGTTCGTTTGTAATGAAAGATAAAAGCTACCTTACTATGATGGCACGCTATGTTTATTTGTCTATTCCCACCGCCAAAGACGGTATGCTGAATAACTTCGTTCACATTTCGGGTTTGTCGCTGGGATGGAAAAAAAGCCTCACACCTGCCATTTCCATCTTGCCCGAAGTGGGTGTTTATTGGTATGAAGGAGCTATCGCCTCGGCACGAACAAGCGGACCCGGATTTCAATATGGCATCATGGTGGCTACAAGTTTTGACGCACTGCGGAAGAAGAAAAAAACAGCACAGCAACTTTAAACTTTCTTTTATGAAATGGATTAACCAACTCATTCAAACAGACCATTCAAAAACCACCATCATCATCCGCCTGATTGTTGGAGCAGTGTTTTTATCGGAAGGCATACAAAAGTTTTTGTTTCCTGCCATTCGCGGAGCAGGACGATTCGAGAAAATTGGTTTGCATTCACCTGAGTTTCTTGGAAGTTTTGTAGGCACATTTGAAATCCTTTGCGGAGCATTGATTTTGCTTGGTTTGTTTACACGCATTGCAAGCGTTCCGCTTATTATCATCATGCTTGTTGCTTTCACAACAACTAAATCTGAAGTGTATCTGGAAAAAGGCTTTTGGGAGCTGCTGCACGGCAGCAGAACAGATTGGTCAATGCTGCTGTGCAGTATTTTTTTGCTCATCAAAGGCGGTGGATTTTGGTCGGTAGATTTTTTACTTTTCAAAAGGAAGCAGTGAACAACATAACTCTCTTCTTGGTCTCATTTGTTTTCTGTAGCTGCACTATAACTGCACAAACAACTTCTATTGTTAAGATTACGGGTGAGATGCGGAATGTGATGTGGAAAGGTCAACTTTATGGAACTATTCACCTCGACACCATTGGTGATAAAACAAACCTATACGGACTCGGACCCGTTGAGTACCTGGCAGGAGAGGTTTTGATAATGAATGGAAAAAGTTACAAGTCAACAGTTGTGTCAAATTCAGAAATGAAAGTTGAAGAAACCTATGATATAAAAGCACCTTTTTTTGGTTATGCTAACATCCCGAATTGGACAGCTTCGCATTTGCCCGATAGCATTGAAACCATTCAGCAACTTGAAGTTTATATGGACAAGATTTCTAAGTCACTTCCAAGACCATTCATGTTTAAACTTTCGGGAACGGTTGAGCAAGCCTCTATCCACATTGTGAACTTGCCCAAAGGCGCAAAAGTCAGTTCTCCCGATGAGGCACATGTGGGGCAGGTGAGTTATCAACTGGAAAACGAACCTGCTGAAATAGTAGGCTTCTTCTCAACTAACCACAAAGCAATCTTTACACACCACGATACTTTTTTGCACATGCACCTGATTACAACTGACCTGCAAAAAATGGGACATCTTGATAATGTGCTCTTCAAAAAAGGAACCATGATGTTGTATCTGCCAACCATGTAGAAAATGGAAATAGTAATCATATCAATAGCAGCCTTTTTAGTTGCCATTCTAACTTTCTTTTCAGGCTTTGGGTTGGGCACCATCCTCACCCCTGTGTTTATGATTTTCTTTCCGGTGGAGTTAGCCATTGCATTAACCGGTGTGGTTCACTTTTTCAACAACATTTTCAAATTGCTTTTGGTTGGTCGTCATGCCAACAAAGAAGTTTTGTTACGCTTTGGTATTCCTGCTGTTATTGCCGCCATTGTCGGTTCTTGGATTTTATTGAACATAACCGACTTACAACCTTTGTTTTCATACAACGCATTTGGAAAACACTTTGAAGTTTATCCTGTGAAGTTTATTGTTTCCATTCTGCTCATCATTTTCGCCAGCATTGATTTGATTCCCTACTTCAGCACATTGCAATTCGGGAAAGATAAACTGCCGATTGGAGGCGCATTGAGCGGTTTCTTTGGAGGGCTTTCAGGCAATCAGGGCGCTTTGCGCAGTGCGTTTTTGATTAAAGCCGGACTTTCAAAAGAAGCCTTTGTTGGAACCGCTGTAGTTGTTTCCACTTTTGTTGACTTCACCCGCCTGAGCATCTACGCCACAAGGTTTTCAAAATCCGGTTTAACCGACAATATGACTTTGGTAGTTTGCGCAACCTTGGCAGCCATTGCAGGAGCCTATTTGGGCAATAAACTTCTGAAGAAAGTTACGTTGCGTTTTCTTCAGGTTTTTGTTGCCATTGTGCTGATTGTTATTTCGCTGGCTTTGGGCGCGGGGCTGGTATAACAAAGCCTTGCCTTATTTATTCTTACTGCAACAACTGTGTTTCGTGCAGTCGGTTTTGTTCAGTTCTGGGCTGATGTAGGGAATGCCCAAATTCATGCCGCGTAAAATAAGCACCAAAGCCATAGCCCCCACAAAAACGGGAACTGCTTTTCTGATTTTATTGCGCCATGCCAAGCTGATGGAGCCGGCAGCCACAGAAACCGCCAACATTGCCGGCAGCGTGCCCAAGCCGAATGCCATCATAAACATACTTCCCTTGAATGCATCTCCGGTGGCAATAGCTCCGGCAATGCCCATGTAAACCAAACCGCATGGCAAAAAACCATTCAGCAACCCGATGGTGAAAAGCGAAGCCATGCTGCCGTTGGTGAACAACTTACCAATGGATGATTTCAGCCGCTGAACAACATGCGCTGCAAATCTGAAAAGCCCTACAGATGATGTAAGCCGCGATGGCAACAGCAAACCAACCAAAATCAAAACGCCTAGCCCTATAGAAAGCCATTGTTGATAACCACCAATCACAAAGCCTTTACCCAACAACCCGAACAGCAATCCGAAAACCCCATAGGTGAGCGCCCTGCCAACATTGTAAAGCAATACACCTGAAAATTTTCTTCCCCATGACGACTTCCCTAATGGCAATGCAAGTGCTATGGGTCCGCACATCCCCACACAGTGGAAACTACCCAAAAAACCAAGCGATAAGGCAACAATCAGAAAAGCCAAAATAGATTTTTGATACATTGATTTAATCCGCTCACCTCCCAACCCTCACCGTCCCCTCATTGTAATAGTTTACTCCACCGGCTGTCCAATCAATTTTCATTTGATACACGCCATTTTGTAATTGGCTTTTATCAAGAGCAACCACGCCATCTTTATCGGAAACAGCCTCAATGGAAACATCTTTTTTTGCATCGGAAGGATTGTAGAAAACAACTTTTGCCTTCACATCACTACCGCGAACTTCCTTTGGGAATGCAATGGAAATTTCGTTTTGTTTCACCTCCCATTGCACAGGTTCGCTGAGTTGGTTTGCGCGATTTTGCTTATCAATTTGTTCCTGAAATTTCAGTTCCAAAGCGTAATAGTCTTTTGCCACCAAATCGTCTTTCACGGTGGTGGTTTTAAAAACCATAAACAACATAAAAGCCACAAATGCTATGTAAAATGAGGCGATTCTCCACCCCCAATTAAAACTGCTTTCCATTTCTGATTGTTTATTGATTTCTGATTTTTTTTTCACCTATAACTTCCGACTTCGGTCATCCTACATCTTCAAATTTTCAAATCTCCTCATTTTCAAATTACACTCGTCCTACTAATTAGGCGCCATAAAACTCGTTTTCACCACATCAATTTTTTTATCTCCGCTATACACGCCTATCTTGATTTTGTTCTTGCGGGTTTTCAGTTGGCTGCGGTCAATCAACACAAAGAAAATGCCATCGCCCACCGCTTCTCGCTTCACCTTTAAATCGTTGCCAACCATTTTTATCTCGCCTGAAAAATCATTGCCTTCCAACTTTAGTGTAATCGGAATTTCCTTGCGCGTTTTGTTCACCATCTTCACATTGTAGAGGTTGCTGATTCGGTTATCGGGCTGCACCTGATACAATTTCCCTTGTGCGCGCATGATGGTGGTTTGAATGTCTTTGCGGGTGGCAAGGAAACCGGTGAGCACACCCAGCAACACCAGCAACACTACCGAATAAGCCACCGAGCGCACCGTTGGGCGAAGCTTTTCGCCCTTCTTAATATTGTTTTCCGATGCGTACTTAATCAAGCCCGTTGGCTTGTTCACACGGGTCATGATGGCATCGCAGGCATCAATGCAGGCGGTGCAATTCACACATTCCAATTGGGTGCCGTTGCGAATGTCTATACCCGTTGGGCACACTTTCACGCACTCAAAGCAATCAATGCAATCGCCTTTGGGTTCGGTGTCGCGTTTGTTGATTCTGCCGCGCGGCTCGCCCCGAACATAGTCATAAGCCACCACAATGGAATTGGGGTCGAGCATCACGCCCTGCAAACGCCCGTAGGGGCACACAATGATGCACGCCTGCTCCCGAAACCACCAGTAAACAAAAAAGAAAACCGAAGTGAACGCAACCAGCGGAATGAATGTTGCAAGGTGCACAAAAATGCCTTCGTGCATATACACCAACACATTATCCATGCCAATGAGGTATGCCAAAAAATAGTTGGCAATCAAAAACGAAAGGGCAAAAAACGAAATGAACTTAGCGCTGCGTTTGATGATTTTTTCCTGATTCCAGGGAGCGGCACTCAAGCGTTTTTGCTTATCGGCATCGCCTTCAATCCAGTATTCAATTCTGCGGAAAACCATTTCCATAAAAATGGTTTGCGGACAAATCCAACCGCAAAACAACCTGCCGAAAACTACTGTGAACAAAACGATGAACACAATGAAAGTGAGCATGGAAAGCACAAACAAGAAGAAATCCTGGGGCCAGAAAATCATGCCGAAGATGATGAACTTCCGCTCAAGGATATTGAGCATAAACAGCGGCTCGCCATCCACTCTTATCCACGGCAATGCAAAGAACACCACGAGGTAGAAAATACTGACAATGGTGCGGGCATTGTAAAGTTTACCAACGGGTTTCTTGGCAAATATCCAGTTGCGCGTCCCTTCTTTAGTAATGGTGCCGATGGAGTCGCGAAACGCTTCGTCTTTCATTGATTGTTAGTATTGAGTACTGAGTAGTTAGTAAGTAGTAGTTAGTAGTTAGATAGAATACAGCATCATCCTACTCATTTTCAAATTTCCAAATCGCCACATTTTCAAATCAATCTGCTAATCTGCTAATCATATAATCTGCTAATTAATTCCTCTGTGTAACTTTGCGCTCCTTTGTGTAACTCTGTGTAACAACTTGTATTCGGCTGTTCTTAATCTCACTTCTAAAATCTAAAATCTAAAATCAGAGTTGCTTCATTTCCAAATTTCCAAATCGCCACATTTTCAAATCAATCTGCTAATCTGCTAATCAATTTGCTGATTGGTTAGTCAAAGTGTCTGCACTTGCTGTTTCAACAGCTTGATATAAAGTTCCTTCAGCTTCTTTGGCGTTGGGTGGATTGGTGCCCGCAAAAGTGGTGATGAAACTTGCCACATTTCTGATTTGCGAAGGGCTTAAATCACTCTCCCATGCTTTCATCCCTTTTGCCGGAATACCGTATTTAATGCTCTTGAAAATGTTGTTCAATGCACCACCATGCAACCAGTAAGCATCGGTCATGTTTGGTCCCACACCACCTTCACCAAACTCGCCATGGCAGGCTTTACAGTTTGCCATGTAAATGCTTTTGCCATCCGAAATCCCTCCGGCATCTGCCAGCGTTACATTGCTTTCATCAATGTTCAAAGCCTTTTTCTTCTGGTATTCTTCCACCTGAACTTTTGCCAGCAAAACTTCTTTTTCATATTCATCGGCACTAGAAGGTCCGTCACCCACATGGTAATAAATCATGTAAACAACCGCCCACACTATGCTGATGTAGAAGCTGTATTTCCACCATGGCGGAAGGGAGTTATCTAATTCTTTAATGCCATCATAGTTGTGGTCGAGCAGAATGTCTTTTTCATGCTCAATGGCAACACTGGCATTGATGTTATCAAACAAACGCGGCAGTTCAAATTGCTTTTCTGCCACTTTTTCTTTTTCGCCCGAAAGCACATCGGCTAACGAATAAACCCGCAGCAACATCCACAGCAGCACCAGCATTTCCACCCCAATCACCGAAACTGCAACAATCTTATCGAAGGAAGAGAAGCCAACGCTTGCAGCAGTAGTTGCCTCCTGTGCCATAGCACTGAAAGTGGCGGTGGAAAGCAGCATCAGCAAGGCTGCCAGTTTTTTGTTTTCGTAAGCTAACTTGGTGAGGCGCACAATCACATTGCCCAACACCAAAATGCCGAACAACAGAATCACGGCTGCGGCAATCAGCATATACATCAAACTGTTGTCGTGGGATGAAACTGAACTTGCAGCAGGCGCAGCATCCTGACCGAAAATTATTCCCGCATTCGCAACTGCAAGGATGAAAGCGAAAGTTCTTTTTATGTAGTTCATACGATTGTTCTTTTGAGTTTTGATTTATTCCAACGGAAGTTTTTCCAATTCGCTGATGTAGTTTTTGTTGGCGCGCAATGCAAACCATACCATTGCCGCAAACACCACCACAAAAAATATCAATGCTACCTTCGGATAGACCACCGCATCGTTCATGGTCTCGGCTACTTTTCTGATGAAACTGAACATGATTCTCTGTTTTTATGGTTAGTTATTGTTTTCGGCTCGCGGCTCGGCTTTGATGTCGGTGCCGAGGCGTTGCAGGTAAGCAATCATGGCAATGATTTCCTTCTTCTCGCTCACCTCAATGCCATCCTTTTTCAAACTTGCCTGAATGGCTTTTGATTGATTGTTCAAATCCTCCAAAGCCACCTTGTCGAAGCCCTCAGGATAAGGCACACCAAGCGTTTGCATGGCACGGATTTTTTTGGCGGTGTTGCGGGTGTTCAGGTCTTTTTCAATCATCCACGGATATGCCGGCATGATGGAACCCGGACTCATGGTTTGCGGGTCGTCCATGTGGTTGAAGTGCCAGCTGTCGGGGTAGCGCCCGCCCTCGCGCGCCAAATCGGGTCCGGTGCGTTTTGAACCCCACTGGAAAGGATGGTCATAAACAAACTCTCCTGCTTTGGAGTATTCGCCATAACGCGCCACTTCGCTTCGGAACGGACGAATCATTTGCGAATGACACACATAGCAACCTTCGCGAACGTAAAGGTCTCTGCCTTCCAGCTCAAGCGGAGTGTAAGGCTTCACACTGCTGATAGTGGGTATGTTGCTTTCAATCATAAAGGTGGGGAAAAACTCGATGATGCCCCCAATGGCAACCATCACCAGCGACAACACCAGCATTTGCACCGGCTTGCGCTCAATCCAGCGATGCCAGTGTTCGCTGCTGTGGGTGGTGTATTCTTTTTGCAATGCAGGCGCTTCGGCTTCTTCGTTTGCCAGGAAACTTCCCTGGCGAATGGTTTTGTATAAGTTGTAAATGCCCACCAAAGTGCCGCCTAAGTAAAGCGCACCGCCAAATGCACGCATAATGTACATCGGCATAATGGCATTAACGGTTTCCAAAAAGTTAGGGTATTTCAAAATGCCCTCTTCGGTGAATTGTTTCCACATAGAACTTTGCGTGAAACCAGCCCAGTAAAGCGGAACGGCATAGAAAAGAATGCCTAAGGTTCCCACCCAGAAATGAATGTTTGCCAAACGCTTTGAATAAAGCTGTGTGCGGAACATTTGCGGAATCAACCAAAACAACACCCCGAAAGTGAGGAAGCCGTTCCAGCCCATTGCGCCAATATGCACGTGGGCAATCGTCCAGTCGGTGTAGTGTGAAATGGCGTTAACGGTTTTCACCGAAAGCAGCGGACCTTCAAATGTTGCCATGCCGTAAGCAGTGATTGCCACCACATAAAACTTCAACACCACATCATCGCGCACTTTATCCCATGCGCCACGCAGCGTGAGCAATCCGTTTATCATACCGCCCCAGCTTGGCATAATCAGCATCACGCTGAATACCGTACCCAGCGATTGTGCCCAATCGGGCAAGGCTGTGTAAAGCAAATGGTGCGGACCCGCCCAGATGTAAATGAATATCAAAGCCCAAAAGTGAATGATGGAAAGCCGATAAGAATACACCGGACGATTAGCCGCCTTAGGCAGGAAGTAATACATCAACCCCAAGTAAGGCGTGGTGAGGAAAAATGCAACAGCATTGTGCCCATACCACCACTGCACCAAAGCATCCTGCACACCTGCATACACACTGTAGCTTTTGAAAAGCGTAACCGGAATGGCAATGGAGTTCACGATGTGCAACATCGCAACGGTTATCCAGGTGGCGATGTAAAACCAAATGGCAACATATAAATGGCGCTCTCTGCGCGTGAGGATGGTGCCGAACATATTCACACCAAACACCACCCAAACCAAGGTGATGGCAATGTCAATAGGCCACTCCAACTCGGCATATTCTTTGCCCGAGGTGATGCCGAAAATCAATGTAACAGCCGCAGCCACAATGATGAGTTGCCAACCCCAAAAGTGAATAGCGCTCAGCGCATCGTTCCACATGCGGGCTTTGCACAGGCGCTGCAACGAATAGTAAACACCCATGAAAATGCCGTTGCCCACAAACGCAAAAATCACCGCGTTGGTGTGCAGCGGGCGAAGCCTGCCAAACGAAGCCTGTTCAATGAAATTAAGTTCGGGGATAATGAATTGAAGCGCTACTATCAAACCCACCAGCATACCCACCGCGCCCCACACAAAGGTGGCAATGCCGAAGTTGCGCACTATCGAATTGTCGTAACTGAATTTTTCCGTTTGCATTGATTATTGTTTAGATGTTGATTTTGATTTGTTGTCGAAAAGAATGCGAACCGATGGCGTGTAGTCATCATCATATTGTCCGCCAATAACACTGTAGATGAAAGCGGCAAGAAACCCCAGCGCAAACACCAAACTGATAGCAATTAAAAGATACATAGCACTCATACCTGCTTCGTTTTTTTTACGCGGCAAATGTGGCGTTCAGCCATGCCCAAAGGCATGAGTAAGGAAAGGGGGAGATATGATTTAAGTCATTGAAGGGGATTTAGTGGGTAGGGCAAGTTGAGGTGTGAGATGGAGAAACAGGGCTTAGAGATATGAGGCTATTCAGAAAAATGCTTAGGAAAATCCTCTTAACGAACAAATGTTGGGATATTCAAGTAGTGTAGTAAAAGGGGGGCGAATATTTGATATGACCTCAACCCGGAAAGCAATGCCAAAAAGAGTGCATTCTACAATACTTTTTGCTTCCAGATTTACACGTACATTTGAGGAAAATTTTGTCAAAAATAGATATATCTATAAAAATGAGCTTAGACGATAAAATTCGCAAAGAGCAAGAGAGTAATGAAGTTATACTTAGAAAAGTTTCATCTTATGTTAGAAATGGAGTGAGCAATTTTGAGTAAGGTTGAACGAGGACAACGAAAAGCAGCTAAAGAACAGTTTTTGAAAATTGCTCAATGCTTTAACGCAAGAGAAAAAAGTCTGTTAGTTGTTTGTGCTCAGAAAGTTGGTTAATGAGTAAAATAATAACAGTTTGCATTAAGGGTATTGTAAGTTGCTGAGGGAAAAGTTAAACTCTATACTGAACAACGGGAGAATAAAAATGAAAGTAGTAGATAACATTCTTAAACAACTTCAGGAGTGTTTGGAAACAAACACCTTCAAGGAACTTGAAACTGATAAAGTTGAGCTGAAAGATTTGTCAGGCGGTGATGACTGGAAAGAAATGTACAAATCGGTTTGTGCTTTTTTAAATACGCAAGGAGGTATTGTCATTATTGGGGTAAAAGAAAAAAACGACAAATCTGCATATCAGCTACATGGTTTCAATCCCAATATTGAAAACAAGTTAAAAGAACTACCTAAACAATTTACTTCTGATAGTGGACATCAACTTGAATTGAATGAATACATAAGACCAGACCTATTTGAAATAAGAGATTTTATGGCAGGAAGAGTTTGTATAGTTTATGTTGAAAAGCTCCCTGAGGATAAAAAATTTGTGATGTTAAATGGGGTTGCATATGAACGAAAATTAACCGGGGATCATAAGATAAGCAAAGAGGATGTTGAAAAGCAAAAAGAACTTAGAGTTGAACTTGAAACGATAAGAGAGTTGCGAAATGTTGAATCTGCCAGTTTAGATGATTTGGATATTGACAAGTTGAATGATTTTATTCAGCGACTCAATCAGGGAATGAAAGTAGAAACCCTGAAGCCCGATATTCAAGCCGCCTTATCATTCTTGAGTGGAAGGAAATTTGTTGTTAACGGCAAGCCAACATTTTTGGGAATGCTTGTTTGCGGAAAAAATATCTATGACTTTGTTGAAAGCCGTTGTCAGGTTGATTGTTTTGTTACGAGTGAAATTCAAATTGCTACCAACAAAAAGATTTTCAAAGACAACATTATTCCTTTGCTTGAGAGTAGTATTGGATTCGTTTTTTCAAACATTGCCACTGGAATTAGTTCAGCAAAGGGCGGCACAACAGTATTTGAATACCCTGAACGACTTATTCGTGAAACAGTAAATAATGCTCTTGCACATCGTGATTACAGTATAAACAAATTTGTCAACATTACGATTCATCCGAATAAACAAATCGAGATTAGAAACCCTGGTAAGTTCAGACATGAACAGTTAATGCACATCAATGGAGAAGTTCCTGTCCGCAGAATAATTCCAATTCCTAAAGCGCACAATCCGAGGTTAGCTGATGTTCTCAAAACATTTGACAGATGGGAGGGAAAAGGTTGGGGAATGTCCTCACTAACGAATATGGCTTTGGAAAACAAAGTTGATTTACCTTATTACATTCTTTATGCGGAACAAGATGTTGGTTTGTTTATTCCAAAAGGAAAAGTTCTTGATGATGAAATGAACTGGTGGATTATCAGTTTTGAAGGTTACATATATAAGAAAACCAACGGTAGAGAATTGAATGAAGAACAACTCACTGCACTTGCTTATTTCTTAAAATCGGAAAGAATCAACAAATCTGAAAGATATACGATTGCACTAACTCCTGATAACAACCACTTTTCTGTCATTGCAGAGTTAGAATCATGGGGGTTAATTCATAAGCATTCTGATAGCCCCAAGTTGTATCCGATTTATATTGTTGACAGAGCGTTGACAAGGTTTGATTTCATTGATGAACTTAGAGCAATTTATGGAGGCAGTTATGACGACTTAAAGCCAGAGTTCAAAGAAGTTCTAAATGTCATTTATCACTTTAATCAATTTGGCAAATCAATAAAAGAACCAAGTGCATCTCAAGTGGGTAATATTTTATTCTTCAGAAAGCATCAAGTTGTAACAGATGTTGAGGTATTCAATGAGTTCAAAAGAAAAATTAGACGGTTAGTTAATACCTTGACAAAAAATGAATTTCTACTAAAAAGTGGTGAAGGACCAAAATCTAGTCATACATTGAATTACAACTTCATAAGAACAAATTCATTGTTTGATTGAGTTATGCAATTGCACAGGCTCTCTCAGAAAGCCCCACAGTTTGTTGAATAGACCAACGGCCCATAGGCACCACCTTACATATCTAAACGCCCCCACCCCCGCTTGAAGTCTCGCAAGCGTGTTTGCAATACACGTCTCGCGCCCCTCTTAGCAAAAGCTTCCACCTGGCTGTTCAACTATTGTGCCTATGTGATTAACCCGGCTGTTCTCTCAAGTCCTCCCCATTTTTTTGTTAAAGTTTATTGAACAGACCCTGAATAGACTCGACTTTGGGGCTTTAGTATGCTGCTTTTAGCCACAATCTGAAAAGAAATTGATGGCAAATGCCGAAAGCATTCCTCCCGGAGTAACAAAGGCAGTAGCCTTTTGCCATAAAGCATTCATAAACTGATGCAAGCCCATTCTCCTTTCTGGCTTTCAACCTTTTCACAACTGCGCAATTTTATTTTTCGATTTTCGCGCGGCTGTGAATTCCGGAATATACTTTGAATCGGCTTGGTGGTGGTTGCCCTTGTGTTTGCTGTTAGGCGCGGCTTACGCTGTTGCGCTTTATTTCAAAGAGAAGAAAATTGCCGATGCAGTGGGCGAAAAAATTTGGCTGCTTTATGCCTTAGCGTTTTTCAGGGCGTTGTGTGTTGCAGCCATTGCTGTTTTGCTGATGTCGCCTTTTTTGAAGATTAGGTTTACCAAAGAACAAAAGCCGGTGATTGCCATTCTGCACGACAACAGCGAATCGGTGCGCAACAGTTTTTCAAAGACAGATTCAGTGATATATGCCAATAAATTGATTGAAATACAAAAGCGGTTGGACGAAAAATTTGAGGTGGCTGACTACTCGTTCGGAGATAAACTTTCCAAAGGCATCAATTTTTCTTTTTCCGATAAAGCCACCAACATGGCACAGGCGATTGAGGAGATAAACGAGCGCTATTTCAACCGCAACCTCAGTGGAATTGTGCTAACGGGCGATGGCATTTACAATCAGGGCGCCAATCCTGTGTATGCCGCATCGCAAACAACAGTTCCCATGCACACAGTGGCACTTGGCGACACCAATTTGCAGCGCGACCTGAAATTCGGCAGCATTTTGTTTAATAAAACAACCTACCTGAATGAGCAGCTTGCCTTGCGGATTACGGTTGAGGCAAGCAACCTGCAGGGTGCATCGGCTGAGCTGAAAGTGGAAGAGATGGGTGAAAATGAGGAGCGAAGATTGCGCTACTCAAAGGTGGTGTTCATTGGTGGGCAGCAGAGTTTGCAAACATTTGATGTGTTGCTGCCTGCCGAAAAAACAGGCATTGTTCACTATCGGTTATCGCTTTCGGAGCTTGCTGGCGAGGTTACTTACCGCAACAATGTGCGCGATGTTTTTGTGGAAGTGCTGGATGGGCGACAACAAATTTTCTTTGTAGCCAATGCACCACACCCCGACATTGCTGCACTGAAAGCCGCCATTGAAAGCAACAAAAGTTTTAGTGTAAAAGTGGTTTATGCCGAAAACTTCAATGAGCAATTGAACAGCTACAGCCTGGTGATAGCCCATCAGTTGCCATCGGCAAAAAACAGGGCTGCATCGCTTTTTGAAAAGGCAAAGCAGTTGAACAAACCCGTGCTATATGTTGCCGGTTCGCAAATGCTTTACGGTGAATGGTCTAAGCTGCAAAGCGCGGTAAGCATCAGCGCTTCGGGCGAGCGTTTTAATGAAGTTTCGGCAGTTATCAATAAGAACTTCACACTGTTTATACTTGCGCAAAGCACTGTTGATGCTGTTTCAAAGTTTCCGCCACTTGCTGTTCCCTTCGGGAATTTCACACCAAACCCTGCCACACAAACTTTGATGTTTCAGCGCATCAACAATGTGCAAACCGATTTTCCTTTAATCACTTTTTTTGAAGCAGGCGAAAGCAAAACAGGTGTGATTTGCGGAGAAGGAATTTGGCGGTGGCGCATGTATGATTTCATGCAGAATAAATCACATCAGGCAACTAATGAAGTCATTGGCAAAGCGGTTCAGTATTTGTGTGTGAAGGCTGATAAAAGACCATTCAGGGTTTCGCTGCCCAAAAATGTTTTTAATGATAACGAACCCGTGATTTTTGACGCGCAATTGCTGAATGCAAACTTCGAGTTGGTGAACAACCCCGATGTTGAACTATCCATTCGCAACAAAAAAGGGGAGGAGTATCCTTTTCAGTTTGCACGCACCGAAAGTGCTTACAATTTGAATGCCGGCAGCCTGCCCGTTGGCGACTACACCTATACCGCAAAAACCACACTTGGCAATAATGCTTTAACTGCAAGCGGAAAATTTACGGTAAGTCCGCTGCAATTAGAATCCATGCGCACCCGTGCCGACCATGAAGTGATGTATCAGTTAGCTGCGCAGCATGGCGGCAAAATGTTTTACCTAAGCAACATGGAGCAAATTACAGATGAACTGTTGCAATCCAATGTTTCAAAACCGATTTTATATGACACTTTCCTCACCGAAAATGCCATTAACCTGAAATGGATTTTTGTGTTGCTGCTGCTGTTGCTGAGCGTGGAGTGGTTTGTTAGAAAATTTATAGGGACTTACTAAAAAACGAACGATGGATTTTTTGCCTGAAAATGTGAACCAGTACTTAGAAGATTTTTCTGCAAACGAAGATGAAGTGCTTCAGCAACTATCGCGCGAAACTCACCTGAAAGCGCAAATGCCACAAATGCTGAGCGGCAACATTCAAGGCAAATTTTTAGAGATGGTTAGCCGCATGATTGCGCCATCGCGGGTGCTTGAAATTGGAACCTACACCGGATACTCTGCCATTTGTTTGGCAAAAGGTTTGAAAGCAGATGGATTGCTTTACACCATTGACATCAATGAAGAACTTACGCCAATGGTTCAGAAGTATGTTGCGCTTTCAGGCAAGGCAAATCAGGTAAACATTATGGTGGGCAATGCCATGAGCATTCTACCAGGCATTGACGAGGTGTTCGACATTGTTTTTATTGATGCCGATAAACAAAACTATTCCAACTACTTTGATTTGGTGATTGATAAAGTGCGCAGCGGTGGATACATTATTGCCGATAATATGCTTTGGAGTGGAAAGGTGGCACAAGAGAATCACGACAAAGATACTGCCGCCCTTCATGCCTACAATAAAAAGCTTTTGGACGATGAGCGGGTGGATTCATACATTTTACCGCTCCGCGATGGACTAAATATTGCACGAAAGTTGTAATTGCGCACAACATAAAGTGGGTTTCGCCCGTTTAAAATGGTAGCATCATCACTACTTTTGTAATTGAAAAAGTGTCTGCCATGAATTTTCAACGATTTATTATTTCAGGTGTTTTGTGCTGTTTGCAGTTTGCGCTGTTTGCCCAGGGCAAAGATTTATCGCAGGAAATCATGAGATATATTGAAACCTACCGAGGTATTGCACAGGAAGAAATGTTGCGTTCGGGTGTTCCTGCAAGCATCACGCTTGCTCAGGGCATTCATGAATCAAACATTGGAAAATCGGTGCTGGCAACCGAAGCCAAAAACCATTTTGGCATTAAATGCCACAAAGAGTGGACAGGACCCGGTTACACTTATGATGATGATGCAAAAGGCGAGTGTTTTCGTGTTTACGAAAGCGCCATACATTCCTATCGCGACCACTCTGACTTTCTTACTTCCCGCCCGCGATATGCTTCGCTTTTCACCTTAGATAGAAAAGATTACAAAGGATGGGCAAGCGGCTTGAAAGCGGCAGGTTATGCCACCAATCCAAAGTACCCTGAAATTATTGTTCGCTTGATAGAGGAATATAGCCTTCAACAATATGACGAATTCAGCGGTGCGGTTTATGCTGAAAAGAAAGAAGCCGAGAAGCCGGCACCGGTGCAGCCTCAAGTGGATGCAGCGCCAGAAGTGGTTTCGTTTGCCGAGATAGGTTCTCACAATGGCATTCCATCGGTTTTGTTGGAGCGCGCTGCAAAGCCTGCTGAGGTTGCCGCACATTACAGCGTTCCCTTAAAATCATTGCTTGCTTACAATGACATGGATGAAGGCGATGTTTTTCGTGCTAATGACAGAGTTTACTTTGCCGAAAAGAAAAAGATTGGCGCAAGCAGTTTTCACACAGTTGCGCATGGCGAGAATATGTGGAGCATAGCGCAGCAGCACGGCATTAAACTGCAAAAGCTTTATGAGCGCAATAAAATGCGCATGAATGACCAACCAATGGCAGGCGAAAGCATCTACCTTCAGGAGCGCAGAATTTCTGCTCCATCTACCATGAGTTATGAGGCTTACTTAAAATCGGTCTCGCAAACTAAAAATGTAACTTCAGCAGACGTGGCTAAGCCTGCCTTTGAAGCGCAAACAGTAACTGCTTCGGTAGAAAAAATTTACACACCGGTAACATCGAAAATTGCAGTTGAAGCAGTAGAATACAGCAACAACTTTAATGATGATGGAACGCGCTACTATGTGGTGGAACCCAAAGAAACTTTGTATGCGATATCGCGCATGTTTGGCGTTTCGGTTGAGCAGCTGAAAAACTGGAACAACCTTGCCGGCAACGAAATTAAAGTTGGGCAGATGTTGATTGTTCGGAAACCTTAAGCAACCAAACTTTTGTTTCTTTTTCTTTTGCAGCATGCAAAACTTTCACTGCATCGCGGTAATTGCCCGAAGCATAAAATCCAACAACAGTTAATGCATTTCGATTTGTTTTCAGCAGCGGCACATCGCTACCTAAATCGCTGTGCAACTCGTTGAATTTAGCTTCGGCATTTTCAGCATTGGCAAATGCACCAACTATAACATAGTAACCTGACGTTTCAGTTTTTTTTTCCTCAATCGGTTGCTCTGCTGCTGCCGGAGGCAAGGCTGGAAGCGCTTCATCGGCAGGTGTAGAAGCCGTTAGCTCCGGTTTTTCAATTACAGGGCGGGTTTCAGTGGAAGAATCTTTAAATGGCAGTAAAGTTGCTTCTGAAACATTGCTAAACTGCGGATTGTTCTGAAGCATTATCAACCCGGCAAAACCTGAAATCAGCAACACTGCAAGCATTACCACAGCCGAATACTTCAACAATGAAATCCTGCGCTTTCTTCTTTCGGCATTTCTGAAACTGATGGTTTTTTGCCTCGAAGTTTGCGCTACCACAGGCGCAACTTTTTCAGCTTTTTGCGCTTCAACTTTTTCAACCGGTGTGGCAAAAATTTTTCTGAATCCAAAGTCGGTAACAGATTCAAAAGACTGTGAAAGATGGAATTGAAGGTTATGCTCTTCATCAAAACTCAATGTGCCGATGTTGGGCAGCGCAACTTCCTCACCCGATGCCATCAAACTTTTTGCGGCTGCAACATACTTTTCAATTTTGTTCAGCGCATCGGTGTAACCGATACCATGCTGTTGTGCAATATGATGCGCCAAAATGCCATCGTTTTTAGTTAATCTTGAATTGAATGACAATGTTTGTTTCGGAGGGAGCAGCACTCCGTTCTCGCCCCATGATGCACTTTTGCGGTGTGCCAGAAAGCCACCGAGATCCGGCACAATCACGCACTCGTGGGTGTTCAGTAATTCACCAATAATTTTTGAAATATCAATACTCACAACGGCAATAGTAAGGTAAGCAAAACTTGTAGGGAACAGGTTTTGGCGGTTGTGCGTTGAATGTTGAGAAAAACTTTTTTGCCCACAGTTTTTCAACATCAATTCAACAAAACCTATTGGTGCCGCACTGACCTTTTAATTGCAAGCAAACCAAGCACTGCAGCCACAACAGAGGTAATCAGAATGGTGAATTTTGCAGCATTGATCATGTCGGGGTCATCGAATGCCAGCAAAGCAATGAAAATAGACATGGTGAAGCCGATGCCGCCCAGCACGCTTACACTCAAAATTTGAGGCAGGGTAACTTTGGTGCCTTTCAAAGTTGAAAGACCGGTTTTGATGGCAATCCAAACAAACAATGTGATGCCAAGAGGTTTGCCAACCAATAAACCCAAGAAAATGCCGATGGACATTGGCGTGCCTATGTCGTGCAACATATCGGAGGTGAATGTGATAAGGGTGTTGCTGAGCGCGAAAATTGGAAGAATCAAAAAGTTTACGGGCACATGCAACTCGTGCTCCACTTTATCGAGCGTGGAGTTTTCTTTGTTTTTGGCATCAAACGGAATAACCATGGCATGCAAAACACCTGCAATGGTTGCGTGAATGCCCGATTGGAAAACAGCATACCACAGAATTAAGCCCGGAACAACATACCATGCAAATCGCTTCACACCTGAGTAATTCATAATGAACATCCACACCATCATGCCTCCTGCTGCAAGCAAATAGTTGAGTTGCAAATCCTGTGTGTAGAAAACTGCAATAACCAAAATGGCGCCCAAATCATCCACTACGGCAAGCGAAGTGAGTAATAGCTTCAGTGCAAATGGAACTTTATCTCCGGCAAACATTAGCACAGCAAGTGCAAAAGCAATGTCGGTAGCCATTGGCACACCCCAACCACTTGCGGTTTCAGGATTGTTGTGATTGAAAATTGCATAAATGGCAGCGGGAACAATCATGCCGCCAAGTGCAGCCGCAACAGGCAACGATGCCTGTTTAAATGAAGAGAGTTCACCGGCAAGCACTTCGCGTTTAATTTCCAAGCCCACCAAAAAAAAGAACACAGCCATCAAGCCGTCATTTACCCATTCATGCAAACTCAAATCAAAATGAAATGACCCGAATTTAACACCTGCATCAATGTGCCAAAAAGCCTCAATAACTTCGTGAAAAGGAAGATTGGCAGCAATCAAAGAAAGAACAGTGGCGCCAATGATGAGGAAACCCGCAGATTGCTGGTGACTAATGAACTCATAAAACTTTTCATTCAGTTGTTTCCTGAGCGCTTTTATCATCGGTGGATAATTTTGAGGCGCGATACTAACTCAATTTGCGCTAAGTTCTTGCTGCTTAGGTTTTATTTTGAACCACTTTGAAACGAGCAAAAAACCATAGCGCAGCAACATTTGCAATCAAAAGCATGGCACCTGCCTGATGTAGCACCCCCCAAAGCACAGGGATGTGTCCGCGGCAGTTCAACACTGTGATTATGCCAACAGCAACTTGCAGCAAAATACTAAGTGGCAAAAGATGGATAACAAGCGATGAATTGTTGATGAAAAAATCTTTTCGTTTTACGTAAAACCAAAATCCAACCAATGCAATAAGGTATGCAGTTGTTCGGTGCATGAACTGAATAAATGTTCTTCCCCAATAATCGTTTGCATTGTATTGTAAGAAAGCCTCAGTGTTTGGCGATTGGTTAAACAAAGCTGCAGGAACTATCTCGCCATTCATATCGGGCCAAGTTGGGTAAGCCAGTCCGGCTTTCATCCCGCTTACAACTCCACCCATGAAAACTTGCAAAACCAACAGGAAAGAGAGCAGCAATAATGGATTTTTGAGCTTGGGAAACTCAGTGTTTTTTAAAGTTGCTCCATTCAAAACATAAATGGTTATCCAAACTAAATAGGCAAACAAACTCATGGCTAAAAGCAGGTGAATGCTGAGGTGAAAAGGAGGAACATACATTCCTGTTAATCCGCTTTTAACCATAATCCAACCGTAAACGCCAATCAGCCCACCCCACAAAAAAAGCACTCCGATTTTTTTATAGAAATCCTTGTTTAACCATCCTTTGGCAATGAAAAAAACAAAAGGAAAAATGAATGCTAAACCCATAAAGCGCGCCCAAAAGCGATGGAAGTATTCCCAAAAATATATCCACTTAAACTCATTGAGGGTGATGTCCTGATTAAGTGTTTTGAACTGAGTGATGTTTTTGTACAACTCAAATTCTTTCTGCCAGTCTTCCTCGCTCAGTGGTGGCACAACACCTTTAAACGGTTTCCATTCGGTGATGGATAATCCTGATTCGGTGAGGCGGGTAACCCCGCCCACAATTACCTGAAAAAACACCATGGCGCAACCCATCAACAGCCACGCACCAACCCATTTTCTTGCAATGTCTTTCATAAGAAAAGCGAACTGCGAATGAAGCAAAAGCGTTGTGATTTGTTCAATCCACACCACTTGTTGCAAAACCTTAACAACGATTATTTCATTCAGAAAGTTCAGATGTTCAGTTTAGTGTTGTAAATCATTTCTATGAGGTTTTCAACAACACTTTTTGTGTTTCTTTTCGCGCTCACACTCAAGTCGCAGGGAGTTTTTAAAGGAGTTGTTTTAGAGGACAGTGTAACGCGCACTCCGGTTTATCAAGCCAAAGTTTCGGTGCGCGAAAACAACATTGAAGTAGCGCGATTGCTTACTTATTTTGATGGAAGTTTTACGTATCCCACCCAAAAGGGAAAAGTTTATGAGTTTACTGCTTCGGTGCCGGGCACAAAGGATGTTTCGGTTTCGGTTGTTTCGGATAAGCGCGGAATGCCCGCTCCGGCATCGCACAGTTTTGTAATGAGGCGCGATGGTTTGCGACTTGTGGGCAGAGTGAAAGATGCAGTTTCCGGAATGCCTATTGATAAAGCAGAAGTGGTTTTAAAAGATGTGCAAACTCGGGAAGAAACACGCTTTACCACCAACATTGATGGTTTGTACAATTTGAAGTTGAAGTATGAAACCAATTACCGTGTAAGCATTGATAAACGTTCGCCCGGCATTGTAAATCGTTATGAAGACACCGTTTTCTTTGTTACCACCATTGGTTTTAATCAGCCTTTAGATTACGAGTTGGATATTGCTTTAAGGCGTGCGCAGCAACTGACGAACAGAACAGAGTATGTTCCACAGCCATCAAAGCCGGCAACTAAACCTGTGGTGGAAGTTAAAGTTCCTGCTGCCGAACCGAGCGCAAAAGTACAAGCCGAAAAAGAGGCATCACTGCCTCCCAAAACTACAGAGTCAGTAAAACCTAAAAGTGATGAGCAGCCTAAAAAAGATGAGGTGAAAGCTACGCCAAAAGTTGAGGTTGAAAAAAAATCAGTGCCTGCTGAGCAACCGGTTGCAAAGCAGCAAAAGCCTAAAAAGCAAAAAGAGGAAAAGAAAGTGGATGAAACTAAAGAAGCAATTAAGCAGGCAAGGGTGTTAGAAAAGGAAAACAAGAAAAAGAAGAGGGATGAGGACAAATCTGCTGCAAAGCAGCCTGCTGAAAAGCCTGTGAAGCCAAGCAAGCAACCGGAGCAGAAAGCCGTTGCGCAGCCGCTGCCACCTCAGCCACAGCCTGCGGCTCCGCGCGTTGAAAAGGTTGAGGAAAAAGTGGTTGAACGCCTGGAAGAAAAGCTCAATCGCAAAGCAGTGGAAACGCAATTGCCGCCACCTCCACCAACCATAATTTACTTTGCAAAAAATGCAGCTTACATCACCGATTTTTCCAAATCAAAATTGCTGCCTTTGATTGAGCAGCTAAAAGCCAATCCTAAGCTGAAAGCAAATGTGAACGTACATGCAGGTAAAGACGAGGCTAACCCTGATGAACTTTGCAATAAGCGCAATACACTCATTAAACAGTTTTTCGCTCAAAACGGAATTGGTGCCGAACGGTTTGCTATAAAGAACAATGGCGCAAGTCAGCCTGCAAACGATTGTCATGTAAAAGGCGGGTGTGCCGAACAAGTACTGATTTTGAACCGAAGGATTGAGATTGTAATTACTGAGTAGTGCATTCCATACATTTCAAAAATGTTTTGCTGTGGCTTTTTTTGTTTGTTGCAGGCTTAGGTTTGCCTGCGCAACATTGCAGCGAAGTATATGACACCGCTTTGTTTCAGCGAACAGTTAACTTCATCAAAAGTAATTTGCAACTGAAAGTTCGCGATAACTTTTACATGCAATGGAAGCCGCATGACTCTGACAGCATGTATTACTATCTCTATGTTTCAAAGCCAGACACCATTCAAACTGCATTGGACGGAAATCGTGTGTTCTACTACTTCACTTCTGCCGACACTGCCGCAATTCAGGAGCAGTTTTACCGCGAAAGCGGAATGCACACTTTGCTTTACAAAACAGCAGGAACATCGGGCGCTGAGTTGAACTGCAAGTTGGTGGGTTATCCGGCTGAAGCCATTGTGTTCATTCTTTTGCATGAAGCAACTCATCAGCACATTCGAGGTTCTGAAACAAAAATCAATTATGCGTTTGAAGAGGCAATGTGCGATGCTGTTGCCGTTGTTGCTGGCAGGAAGTATTTGCGCAAAGCGCATCCATCATTGCGCAAAGCATTTCGTTTGCAAACAATGGTTTTAGAAGGTGTTTACAAGCATTCCAATAATTACATTGACGGCTATGCAACATTTAACTCGGGTTTGAAAATAAGGTTGGAAAAGGCGTTGAAAACAGTAGAAAAAAATGGAAATGCCTTTATGAAAGACAGGATGCTTTATCCTGTAAACAATGCATACCTAAGAAGAATTTCCGACTATTCCGTTCATTACTTTCGGATGAAAAAATTACTCGGTGGCAAAGGTGATTTTAGCAATAAGCTACATCAGGCAATAGAGCTATCGAAGATAAAATAGCTTGCTAACCGCCTAAGATGATAAACTCCGTTCGCCTGTTTAGGCGATGGCAATCGCAATCGTAAATGCCACAATCGGGGTCGCTGGTGCAATCTTGCAGCAGCATAGTTTTTCCATAGCCTTTTGCTGAAAGGCGAGTGCGGTCAATTCCTTTTTCCACTAAGTAGCTTACAACACTTTCAGCGCGCTGTTGCGAAAGTTTCAGGTTGAAATCATCATCGCCTCGTGCATCGGTGTGCGAGCCAATTTCAATCTTTAGCTTAGGATTTTGCTGTAACAAACTGAAAAGTGTGTCGAGCGCTTCGCGCGAATCTTCATTTAAAAGTGCGCTGTTGTAGTCGAAATATATGTCGGCAATCCTAAATGCTTTGTTCACTTCAACAGCTTTCATCATCAGTGCAATTTCATTGGTGTCGGATGAACTGTATGCATCAATGTAAACATCATTCTGAAGGTTGAAATATCCATTTTTGGTTGCGTTAATCACATACTTTCCGTTTGCAGGAAGTTGAAAAAACAGTGTTTGTTTTTCCTTTTCTTCCAGCACATTCCCTGCCTCATCAGCAATAGTTATTTTGGTATATAGAATGAAATTGCCGTTGCTGTCCACTGCCGAAACTTTCAGCCATGGACGAATTGATTTTTTGATTTCAAACGAAAATATATCATCGCAACAGGTTTCACTTTTAATGGAACTTACTCCCGGTCGGTTCGATGTAAAATACCCCTTTTGCCTCTCGGTTAAGCGATAAAAAGATTCGTCATAGCTTGAGTTTAGGGGTGCCGGAAGTGTTTTAGGTAAACTGAATTTGCCCTCGCCAAATCTTGCATAAAACACATCTAACCCACCTTTGCCAATCAAGCCTGATGAACTGAAAAAAAGTGTGCCGGTTTTTTTTTCAAAGAAAGGAGTTACCTCATCGCGCGAAGTGTTGATGATTTTTCCTGCATTTTTTGCTTTTTGAAATTTACCTCCTTTTTCACGCTCGCTATACCAAATGTCGAAGCCGCCTAAGCCCCCCGGTTGATTGCTTGAAAACCATAGTATTTCTTTGCCGTTTTCAAGTGAAGTGAGATGTGGATGTGTGCTTGAAAAGCCGGGGTAGTTGATTTTTTCATTTAGTTCAAAAGTGTTTTTCCACTCGCCATCTTCAAAGTCGGCACTCCAAATGGCACAACTGTTTTGCTGCAACTCTCCATTGCATAGCGTAAAAAACATCCGATTGCCATCCTCGCTGAACGACACATTACTAATATGTTTGTTTGCCAAGTTCAATGCACTGAAATGCTTAGGCTTGGTCCATTCTCCATCTTTAGTTTCAGAAAAATATAACTGCATGAAAGGCTGCTTGTAGCCTGTGTCTGGTTTTGAAAAAACCAAAGTGTCAGAATGAATTGAGGCAAAGAAGAGTTTGTTCTTCCAAAGGGTAGGAGAGAGGTCGCTATATCCTGAATTGATGTATGCAGGAAGCGGTTGAACCACAAAAGTATCCTCGGTGCTTTTAATGTCGTAACAGCCCATGATGTCTGCCACCACCCATTCTTTGAGTAACTTATCACTGCCTTTGTAGCATGCTATAAACTTATTGAATAACTCAATGGCTTTGTTTGAATTGCCCAATATCTTTTGTGTGAGCGCGTAGTAATAAAGCCCATTTCCCATGCAGTTTTCGTCTGCAATGGCAGCGTTTTCAAAGTGCCGCAGCGCTTCCTTATAGTCGCGAATTTTAAAGTGTGCCATGCCGTTTTGCAGAACCACTTCTGATGCGGTTGAGTCTCTTTTTAACGCTTCATCGAAGTAGCGAATGGCATCGTAGAAATAGCCGTTTTTAAAGTCTTTGTTTCCTTGTCTTACAAGTTGTTTGAAACTCATGCCTGGCAATGAATCTTGCGCTGCTGCTTGAAAAAGCATTATGCAAAAATAGAAAACGCAAATGAAGATTCGACTGATGACTCGCAATGTTTCAGTTAGTGATGGTGAAATTATTTTTTTTGGAAAAGCGCCATGTAAAAACCATCAAAATCTGTTTCTGATGGCAGAAAGTTATGTTCCTCCAGTAAAGTAAACTTATCACCGAATGAGGATAAAAATTTGGCTGTTTGCTGCTCGTTTTCAGATGGTAAAACACTGCAAGTTACATAGAGCATTTTGCCCCCGCGTTTCAGCATGGTGTGGTAAGTACTTAAAATTTCCCACTGCAAATGTTGGTAGTGATTAAGTTTTTCTGCTGTAAATTTCCACTTAGTGTCAGGGTTTCTGCGCAGCACACCTAAACCGCTACACGGCACATCCAACAGCAACTTGTCAGCCTTCTCAAACAAGTGGTTTTGTACAGTAAAATCCATTAGCGCACAGTTCACAATTTTAGCGCCAGCCCTCGATGCGCGGGTTTGAAGTTCTGATAGTTTTTTATCAAAAACATCCGTTGCGAAAATGGTCCCTTTGTTATTCATCAATACAGCAAGTTGCAGTGTTTTTCCACCTGCACCCGCACATGCGTCAACCACAAAATCGCCCGGCTGCGGGTTCAAAATTTTTCCTGCCTTCTGCGAGTTTTCATCTTGAATCTCCACCCATCCGCTTTTATATGCGATAGTATTTTTAATGTTTTTGCGCTCTGTCAATATCAGACCGTTTTCGGATTTTTCAGTATTGATGTTTTCATCAGCCAGTTGTTTTTGTGCGTTTTCAATGGTTGTTCTGATGGTGTTCACCCGAAGGCACACTTTAGCTTCATGGTGCATTGCTGCAATTTCTCTCTTCCATTTTTCAGCACCTAACTGCGCCATTCCAATCTCATGCAGTGCATCGGGTATGGAGTATTTGATTTCAAATATGCTTTGAGCGGTTTCATGCCTTTGAGTAACCTCATCTGTGCTTAACTCTCCAAACTGTTCCCATGCAGGCAATTCCACCTTTTGCAGCAACAGTTTTGCTTCCACAACTTGCCATAAGTTTTCACTTGCAGCACAATAGCTGTAAAGGCGATAGTTTCTTACAACATCATAAACGGTTTCGGCAACAAAACGCCTGTCGCGACCACCCCAACGCTTGTCCGAATGAATAGTTTTTTCCACCACATCATCGGCATGTTTACCTTCATTAAAAATTTTAGATAGCGCATTAATAGCAGCTTCTACCAAAGCACGGTGCAGTTTCATCTTGCTGTAAATAAAAAAAGGTTTGGGGGAATCCAAACCTTTTCAAATCAACTTATTGTTGTTTACTGTTGTGATTGCAAAGTGGTTTTTGGAGTATTCAGCAATCGTAAACGTTGGTAAATCAATATCTGCTTTTTGTTCAAATCTTCATCCACTTCCACGCGCACCGGCTCACCTGAAATCACTTTTATCTTATCATTCAGCGAAGATGTCCTTGGCTTGTTTAGTTTCAATGCAAAAACAGGAATGTTAGTGCTTTCATTACCATCGGCAACCAATTCACTATCAATTAGTGGTGCAGTATCTGCAATTTGAAACTTATCGGATGATTGTGTTTGAACTGGTTTTGCAGAAGGCTTTTGCTTGGTCTGTTTTACTTCCACCACATTCACAACATTTACATTTGGCACAATTTGTTCCCCAATTTCAATGTTGGTTTTAACCGGAGTGTTGCTTTGCCTTGTAGCCAAATTTTCCTCAAAAGAACTTTTATTTAAAAACAGAAACCCTAAAGCTACTGCAACACCCGACACAACTGCCGCTGCTGCATACTTCCATACTGGAGATAAAGATATAACGTGGGTTGACTCAACAGGTTTTTCAAAAGCATCTAACTTACCTTCGATTCTGCTCCACAAGTCTTTTGGGGGAGAGGTGGATGCCTTTTCAAAGCTATCCTTCATTATTTTGTCAAAACTATTTTCCATAATCCATCGGTTAATATATCAGACGTAAACAGGTGAATTAAGTTGCATTTTAAACCGCTTCGCTGATGGCGGGTTGAGCAGTATTTGCAATTTTTTGCTGCAAAAGGTAGCGCGCACGTGCCAACTGCGATTTTGAAGTGCCCTCCGAGATGTTCAGCATTTCGCCAATTTCTTTGTGTGTGTAGCCTTCCACCACATACAAGTTGAAAACTGTTCTGTATCCGTTTGAAAGTTCGCCAACCATTTTCATAATGTCCTCCTGTTTCAAGCTCTCAAGCGCATTGTGGTCGTAGTACTCATAGCTTTTCACATCCGCTTCCTGAATGGCGTAAAGCGTTGTGTTTCTGCGGTAATGTTCGATACAAGAATTCACGAATATTCTCCTTATCCAACCTTCAAACGAACCTTCGCAACGGAACTTTTCAATGTTTCTAAAAACTTTAATAAAACCATCTTGCATCAAGTCTTCTGCTTTGTTGCTTTCGCCTGCGTAGCGCATGCAAACGGCAAACATCTTTCCCGAAAATTTTTCATACAATGCTTTTTGAAATTTACGGTCGCCATTGATACATCCTTGGATGATTTCTTTGTCGTTGAGTTCGGTTGAGTTTGCCATAACAAACGTTTTATTGTGATTAAAGATACAGACGATAAATGTTAAACGCAAGTTGCTTTTAAAGATTGCCCAATTTAAATGCTGATAACTTTTGCTTTGCGCAGATGCTCAAGTGTTAGCGCTTCTGCCTCAAAAATGTTTTTGTATGCTGCAACATCGCATAGCGCCAAATGATGGTCCCCAACGCACTCAAAGGAAGTTACCTTAAGGTGGATAAATGCAATGGCTTTGTTTAGGTAGCGGAAATGCGCGAACTGCGATGTGTGTTTAAGTAACAGTTTGTGCTTGTTTGTTTTTAAGCCGCTTTGTTTTCCAAGCATTCGCGCAACCTTTAAATTATCCGCTGAAAGATATTGCAGTAAAAATTCCTTGTGTAATGCCACATTGTTGAATGTTTTTGTGTTAGGGTAAATTGCTACTGCAAATCGCTTTGGCTTCATTGAAATTTGAGTGGCATAAGTACAAATGTTCATGTTGCTGTTTCCGCATTCATCATAAGTTGAAATGCTGTAAATAGGAAGGTTTACTCTGTTCCAAGGGCGTTTATTCATACTCATAAAAACTGCAACAAAATTTTTCATGAAGTGTTTCACTTCAATGTTGCTTACGCTTTTACAGTGCCTCTAAATCAAATGGCTTAAACAGCTTTGCTACCTCAAAATAGTAAGCGAGCCTTTGTAGGTATCGCTGGTGTGGTTATCAAT
>VFQQ010000985.1_pt1 | contig 45307 bp, 84 predicted proteins | sample 3512341 | NCBI WGS metagenome assembly VFQQ01 (sample SAMN10412373, study PRJNA504923) | tailings metagenome | isolation source: Relicate 2 Philex TSF1 revegetated site | place: Philippines: Tuba, Benguet | collected 2017-08-29 | reverse complement strand
CCGGCCACCGCCACCGCCACCAAAGCCTCCAGTAAGCAGCCAGCAGAGAGACAGGGAAAATGAGCAGCCAGTTTGAAGCAGATCCGCAGCCAGGACTGGAGTGGACACTTGCAGCTGTCGACAGTTGCGCCCGATCCAACTCAGCCCTGCTGGCCTGCCCGCCCCCTCCACCTTGCAAGCAGAGCCCGCCTCCCCCACCTCGTCCCCCTCCGTCTCCACCACTGTAAGCCGCTGTTTGTGGCTTGAAACAAGCATACAGAGTGACATGCCTGTGGTCTGTCCCCTTGCCACTTTCGCCCACACCAACACTGCTAGCACTCCCTTGACCTGCCCTCAACCGCTTGTGGATGCCTCCGCAGGCCGCCAGCGCCTCCTTCGCCGCCACCCAAGCCCCCAAGGTATGCAGCTGGCAGACCCATTCAAATACGAATTTCATGAAATGATGCAGTGCTGCAAGATTAGGAAGTGGCGCAGGTGCGCAGGGGCATGCCCGGGGCCCCCAACAACCCTTGCCCCGCTCCTCCGCTGTGCAGCCCCTCCCCACCTCCTCCAAGGCCCTCACCGCCCCCTCCATCTCCTAAGCCGCCTCCCCCCAACCCGCCGCCGCCCCCACCGTCGCCACCCTCGCCGCCGTGAGTGATCTTGCTGCTGCTGGTGCCGTTATTAAACTGTGCAAAGCCCTGCGCTCACCTAGCATGAAGTTGATGCCATGGCACCGTTTTTCTGCAGTCCCCCAAGTCCGCCCAGTCCTCCCAGCCCGCCCAGCCCGCCACCGCCGCCGCCCTCGCCGCCACCACCGCCTTATGCGTTCGGGAGTGCAACAGCGACGATTGCCAGTTCGCAAAAGGATCCTGTCACCGGCGTCATCTTTGCGCCACCTGGCAACGTGCTGTGAGTTGCATTTGCAAAGGGGTTGCAGTCCCTCCCCTGGTTCATGAGCTGACCATTTCAAACCACACCCCCCTTGTTCCCGCTGCTGCAGGTATGTCACAGCCACATGCCGAGTGGCTGGCAGGTGCGTGCCACTCGGGCGGAGGGGGAGGGGGGTGTCTTCTTTGCCGTGCCGCATTTTAAAGTTCTCTGAGCCACAAGCGGCCGTCCTGCACCAGTCCATTGCCACCCCATTTCCATGCCCCACTTGTTTTACAGGTATGCGCAGACGGGCACGGAGGACTGGCCGGCGCAGGTGCAGATTTGCGGCGACCCGCCCGGCAGCAGCAACTGCGCCAAGACAAAGTACTCGTCCGAGGGCCCTTTCCTGGAGCCCGCCTCTGTGACGTACGATGGCACCACCTACACAGGTGCGGGCAGGATTAGATGGAATGTTGAAATAAGCCGCAGCTCTGGTTTGCGTGTGTCAGGAAAGCTGATGCAGCCGAGGGTGGATGGGAAAGTTGCGGGTGCAACCGAGCAACATCGGCAGCCCGCAGCGCCTCATGCGACACCCCCTTCCTGCTGCCTTGCAGCCACCTACAATTTCACGGTGGAGAACGCTTGGATTGCTCCCCAAGACATCACATACCGATGTGAGTGAGCAGGCTGGGCTGGCCACAAATGGTTCGCCGCTGTGCGCTGCTCAGCTGCCACACCCCCGACCTGCCGCCACTTCATGCCGCCCCTTTCTAACCCCCCCCTCCCTGCCTCCCTCCTCCAGACTTCTTCTGCCTCTACAACGGCACAGAGGGGCTGAGCCAGCGGTCGGGAGCCAGCCTGGATGTGTACGCCCCGCCTCCGGTACGGACAGCCGGCGACAGCTGGGGCAGCTGGCCAGTGCATGCGCTTGCCGCCCGCCCTCCCGCATGCCGGTTCACTGAGTGTGATTTCTGGTCCATTTTTTTGCATGCAGCCCCCGCCGCCAATGCCGCCCCCGCCTCCAAGCCCGCCCCCTCCATCTCCAAGCCCGCCACCGCCCAATCCGCCGCCCAGCCCGCCGCCGCCCAGCCCCAGCCCGCCACCAAGGCCGCCATCGCCGCCGCCGCCGCCGCCACCGCCTTCGCCGCCGCCCCCCAGCCCAAAGCCACCCTCGCCCCCTCCTCCAAGCCCTCCGCCGCCCTCTCCGCCGCCGCCAAGCCCTCCGCCGCCTCAACCGCCCTCTCCGCCGCCCTCCCCGCCACCGCCCAGCCCCAGCCCTCCCTCGCCACCGCCACCTAGTCCTTTCCCGCCGCCCTCGCCACGTCCCCCTAGCCCTCCTCCACCGCCGCCCAGCCCCCCTCCGCCAAGGTGAGGTCCTGAATGGGTTGCCATGGCGTTCTGCAGCTCAACGCAAACCAAGCAGCGCTTGACCCAGGCCACAGCTGAATCCTGGTTCTGAGCACTGCCCACCGCTCCGTGCACTGCAGCCCACGGCCGCCCCCGCCCTCGCCCCCGCCTCCTCTGCCGCCGTCGCCGCCGCCGCCAGCAGCAGGGTGCGCCTCTGCTGCTTTTCCCACGTGGCATGACATGCCGCTGGGTCGTTCCAGGGCAAGAGAAGACGTGGAGACCTGCATCCTCCTGCACTACATTGCCAGCTGGCTTGCCGCCCCTGCCGACCAAACCCAGCATCTTCCCACACCCGCCTGTCCCTGCCCGCAGCTGCGTTTTCTGTGGCGAGGTTGGCCTCATCCTGACGAGCGGCGATTACAGCGATCCATACGCCGTGTGTTTCCCCCGCTTCCGAGTCAATGTGACCTTCTCAGCCGCCCTCAACAAGAGCGTGCTGCGCATCATCCCGGACCTCATGGCCAACAGCCTCAAGTACGGCGAGGCCAACGCCACCAACGGCGCCAAGGCAAGCATGCGCTCAAGTGAATGCCATGTAGTAATTGAGCATAACGCGTGCATGCAGGTGCTGTTGTGGAGCAACATGCTATTGATGCCAGCATTGGCTGCCCAGCCTGGTCTTCCACAGCACATGTTCACCCCCACGCCTCACCAGCATGTCTCCCTCCCTCCCGCCCTCTATCAACCCCTGCAGGACTGCCCTAAGTCCTATGTTACCACCCTGGTGGCACCCATTGAAGGTGGCGATGTTTGGGACCTCAACTTTGCCTTCGTGCGCGCCATGCGGGCCGCCTCCTTCTCCGCCTCTTATGTGGAGGGCGGGGCCTTTGACGGCGGCTTTGACGGCGCCAACCGAGCCATTCTGGACACCCCCGGCACCGGCCCTGTGCTCACCCATGCCGTTGTTGGCGGGTTCCTGGGATCAGCGGTGTTCCCAGCCACCACCGCCGCCGCCGCCTGCGGAAGCGTCCCCAACTGTGCTGATGCCGGGCAGCAAGCCTCGGTGCGCCTGCACTCCTGCATGTGCTGCTCCAGCTTGGGAGGCAGGGACATGGTTGTGTGCAGTTGGACAGCTGATGCTTGCAGGCTTGCCGTGCAACGCAGCCAGCAGAGAGGCATGCAATTGTGCTGGATCCTTCACTGCAACCCTTGCTCCTGATCCCCTGACAAATTTGCAGGGACGGCGCAAAATGCTGGGTACCGCCGGCCGCTATTCCGTCAGCTTTGGCAGCGTGAGCATCAACGCCCTGTGCCCCGCCGGCCACAGCTGCGACGGCACATCCATGGCGCCTTGCCCCGCGGGCCAGCAGGCCACTTTTGTGGGCAGCACCGAGTGCACCGCCTGTGCTGTGGACACCTATGCGGTCGACGCGGGCAACAGCCACTGCGAGCCCTGCCCTGCCTACTCCCACGCCCACTTCCCGGGCTCCACCGGCTGCCTGGCCTGCTTCTTTGGAGAGCCCCGCCTGGTGGCTGGCACCTTTGAGGATGCCGCCGGCGCCGCACCGCTCTTCCCCAACAACATGCCCTCTGAGCAGCCCAGCACTGGTGAGCGGGTGGGGCTGGTTGGTGGGAGTTGGTTGGGCTGGCGGTGGTTGGCAGGCTGTGTTTGGGCAGTTTACATGCCATGCGGCTGCTTGGACTGCCACTCACACAGCCGGCAAGCCAGTGTGCACAGCTGCCCTGCCCGCGACTTCCCCTGCCCTGCCTCCCTCTCCCTCCCTCTGCCTCGCCCCAGGCTACCGCGTGTTCGCCGCCGACAGCGACCTGGCCTCCTGCAGCCTGCTCAACCCCTTCTCCCGCTGCGACAGCACCGCGGGCAAGGTGGTGGCGGTTGAGACCGACGGCTCCTGCGCCGTGCGGCTGTTTGTGCTGGGGGACAGCCAGTGCTCCCAGGTGGAGGACCTGGCCGTGGTGCAGGGGTGAGTTAGGGTGTGAGTGAGCTGGTGCTAGTGCTGGGGCTGTGCTGGGGCTGTGCTGGTGTTGGGGCTGGCGGTGCGAGATGGCGGTGCCACGCTGGGCAGTCGTGAGGCTTCGTTGGGGTGCACGTTTTTCCGAGCAGGCCGCCGCCGCTGCCGACCGTGCCTCCAGCCTGCACCTTTTCCGATTCACGCACTCCTCCCCACCCGCCACCCACCCCCGCCCTGCCGCAGCGCCTACAAGACCCTGACCACCATCGAATCTCGTGCCTCTGACCTGGTTGACGAGGTGAATGGCGGCGAGGCCCAGAACGGCGTGTCCCTGATTGCCTCTGCCACCTCCTTGGCCCTGGTCAAGCTGGGCGGGGGCGAGTGCGGTACTGGGCTGTCCCGCCAGGGCGCCGGCGCCACCCAGCTGTCCCAGTGCCCCGCTGGCACTGAGCTGGAGGCCAACAGGCAGAGGGACGCCGACACCCCCGCCGTGTTTGTGGCACAGGTGGGCCTGGCTGCAGCTGCTGTGGGCCAGGGAGCTGCCTGCCTGCGCTGGCTTCTGGCTGGGCTGCAGTGCTATGCTCTCGAGCAATGAGTCCTGCCTGCTGGGCAGAAGCAAAAGTCCTGTCCAACTCACCCTCCTCCCGCTCCCTGCCTACCCTCCCTGCCCCAGGCCTGCGGCCCCTGCGAGCCCGGCAAGAAGTGCGGCGACGCCGGTGCCAGCCGCTTTGCGGAGCTGTGCCTGCCCGGCACTGCCAACAACCTGTGGGGTGCCCAGCAGTGCGCTGCCTGCCCGGGCCTGACCGCCGCCATCACCAGCGGTGCCGCCAAGTGCCAGGAGTGCGCCGCCGGTACCACGCCCAGCGCCGACAAAGCGACGTGCGTGCTGTGCCCCGTGGGTACCTACAACACCCTGCCCGGTGCCGCCTGCCAGGCCTGCCCTGCCGGCAGCTACCGTGAGGCCAATGGCGGCGACGGCACCGAGTGCACTCCATGTGCCCCCGGCTCTTGGTCCGCTGCTGGTGCCGGCGAGTGCACCCTGTGCCAGCCTGGCTACGCCGCTCCCAACCAGGGCAGCACCTCCTGCGACGCCTGGTGAGGGCGGATGGGTGTGGTGTGGTGTGCTGTGGTTCGTGGATATAGCCGCAATAAGCTTGCAAACCAAACATGTGAATGCACGACCCACCAGCCTGCACACAGCCCCCAGCTGTCCTCTCTCCACCGTCCCCCCTTCTGCCCCTCTTGCTGCCTGTCCTTGCAGCCCCAGGGGCTCCTTCTCCCCAATCGCCGGCTCCCACGAGTGTGATACGTGCGATCCAGGCACCTTCTCCAACGCCACCGCATCCTCCTCCTGCTACAAGTGCCTGCCCGGCTACATCACCGCGGCCAGCGGCGACGCCGGCGCCACCGAGTGCACCGCCTGCCCCCAGGGCACATTCCGCGCTGCCAACGCCACCGACAACAAGTGCCAGAGGTAAGGGGGTGGGTTTCAAAGATATGTTGTTTTGCTGCTGGAGATGGAGCTGCACGCCACCCCAGGCTTGGCCACGGTGCAGGTTACCCAGCACGCCACCAACTGACTAGCCGGTGGCCCCTGCCCTCCTGCCTTCCTTCAGCTGCCCCGCCGGCTACGGAACCAAGCTGGCCAGCGCAGCTTCTACGTGCACCGCCTGCGCTCGCGGCTACTTTGCGGCCGCCCCCAACACAGTGTCCTGCTCGCCCTGCCCCGCCGGCAAATACAGCGACAGCCCGGGCCAGAAGAGCTGCAAGATCTGCGCCGCCGGCTTTGTGAGCACCGGCGATGCGGGCCTGCCCGCCAGCGGCGCACTGGCTCTGGGCAGCGCCGCCATCAACGCCTCCACCAAGTGCTCGCCCTGCCCCTACCGCACCTTCCGACCCTCCATCTACGCCGCCAACACCTGCACCGCCTGCCCCACGGGGCGCGAGACCAAGCTGGCCTCTGGTGCATCCACTTGCACGGCCTGCATCCCTGGCAGCTTCCTGGTATTCGACTCGGCAAGCAACCGCTACAGCACGAGCTGCACCACGTGCCCCGCGGGCAGCTACAGCGGAGCGCCGGGCACCTTCATGCAGTGCACGGCCTGCCCGGCGGGAAGTGCCGTGTCCGACACTGGCAACCAGGTGTGCTGGTTGGGTCGGTTTGATGACCTCAAAATGCTGGCTGCGTGATGCAAAAGCTAGCATACCTGTATACCTGCATGCCTGCGTGTGTTCGGGCTGACTGCCAGCTTGTTCCTCGTTTTGATTTTCAACACGCAGGCGTGCGACATCTGCCCGCCCGGCAGCTACCAAAACGCCATGGGCCAGCTCCGCTGCATTGAATGCCCAGTGGGCACCTACAGCGAAAGAACGGGCGCCAAAGCGCTGGCCGACTGCAAGCTGGCCCCGGCCGGCAACTATGCCGAGGGCACCGGCAACGATGGCTTCACGCCATGCCTGGCAGGCACCTACCAGGACAAGCCCGGCCAGGGCGCATGCAAGGTGAGGGCTGCAGGTGGCTGGGGCTGGGGAGCCGCTGCATGCTGGTTGCGCCACTTGCTGGATTGTATGCCGCCGTTGCCCGCTGCCGGCATGCGGCTGCCTCCCTGCCCCACCTCAGCAACGCTCACTGCGGCCCCCTGTTGTCGCCTCCCTCCCCGCAGGCCTGCCCGCCCGGCTTTGCCTGCCCCGCCGGCTCGGTCAACCCCAAGCCCTGCGCCGCCGGCTTCTTTGCCGACATGAAGCAGCCATTCTGCCGGGAGTGCCCCAAGGGCCAGTTCCAGGACCAGACCAAGCAGCGCGCCTGCAAGCCCTGCCCCGCCGGCGCCTACTGTCCCAACAGCAAGACCATCAACCCCGTCAAGTGCCCCGCCGGCACCTTCAACAAGAACCTGGGCAGCTCTGCAGCCACCTCCTGCGCCAAGTGCCCCGCCAACGTGAGGAGGCGGGCTAATCCATGCTGCTTTGTGCCCGCTGCCCTGTGCCTGCTGGCTGTGCCTGCTCCTGCTTTGCAATTTCCCGCCCTGGCATCCGGACATCCCACCCAGCTCACCCATGCCTGCCATCCTGCTCTCCCCCTGCTGCAGTCGTTCACCAGCACCGCGGGCCAGCAGGCCTGCAAGCAGTGCGGCAGCGGCACCTGGACAGGGCGCCTCACAGGGCAGAACCGCTGCTGGCCTACCACCCAGGCGCTGCCCAGCCAGCCGAGCGCCGTCACCCGTCGGTGACATGCTTCCCTCCTGCCCAATGGTTTATGTCCAGCAACTAAAGCCTCCATTTTTTACATGCCTCACTTCTCTCACTCGCCCTTTATCATGCCGCCTGGCCCCCAGAACACCTGCCGGCGGTTAGCGCCGGCTAGCGGTCTTCCCCCTGACTTTTGGCCGGCCTGCCCCTCTTCACTCATCCCCGTCCTCTGTCACCACCCTCTGCTTGTTTCTGCTGACACACCGTTGGCCTCCGAAGACTTGTACTTGCACGTATTCAGCACTGCCCAGCTCAATGCATCCCTTGCTACTTATTCCTTGCAGGAATCACCCGTTGCCCCTCAGAGGGCTGTAATTTCACTCGGGTGCCATTGAGTGAGCTAGTCGCACAAAGCTGCAGACCGCAGACAGCCATGCCAGCCATCCCAAACACAACCTAAACACTGGTGCTGTTCAGACGTGACTTTATGTTACTGAGGCACACAAATGCGTGTGCATGTGCATGAAAGGCAACTGGGAACCGAAGGGGATTGCAAGCCGGCAGAGTGTGCAATGAGCAGGTGCACAGATGGGCGCACACGAGTCACAGAGCGGCTGGCTAGGATGGGCTTGGAAAAAAGAGGCAGTAGTCGAGCAAAAAAGCGGGGCCAGCCCGCACGTCAGCCCGCTCAAAGCACTTCCTTGCCGCCCGCGAGGTGCGGCAGGTACTTGGCCGCGTTCTGTGGGCAGGGAGGAGGGGCCAAGCAGGGGCATTCAGAGGCGGGTCAGACCCAACGGTACATGACCTGCAACCCAGCCCTCCTGCGCTGCCCTCCGCAGCAAGGTCAAGCAGCCACCCTCAGCGACCGCCATTGTTCAGAAGTCCTCGAAAGCAGCGCGCCCAAGCCAGCGGCGGCCCTGCTCACCGTCATGTGCTTGTCGCCGCGGCCGCTGCAAATGCACCACAACAACTGCACCATCCCTCCTCAATCACTCTTCAAAGTAGGCAGGTCACTCACCGTCACATCCTTGTCGCCGCGGCCGCTGCAGTTGAGGACGATGCGGGTGCCGTCGGGCACGGCGGGTGCCAGCTTGTCCAGGAAGGCCAGGGCGTGGGAGGTCTCCAGGGCGGGGATGATGCCCTCCAGGCGCGACACCAGCTGGAACGCGCCCAGCGCCTCGTCGTCTGCAGGGGCAAATGGGTAAGCAGGTGTAAGGGTCTGTATCGCAAGCTCCGTTGTGGATATGCAGACTGTAAACCCGAAAACGGAAAATGGGTGAGGGTGAGAAATTGGTAGCCTCAAGAGATCACAAACCGCTGGCTTAGCTGCTGGCGCGCCTGCATTGCCTGGCAGAGCAGTTTGGCACATGGCGGTGGCCTGCTTGGAGGCGAAGCTGGCTTGCATGCCAGCAACAAGCCGCGAGGCATACACAGGACAGAATGCAGCTGTTCCGACCGAGGGCGGCTGTCCTGCAGTGCGCAGCTGCACAGCGTGCGCGGCGCGCACCTGTCACCGCGTGGTACTCTGCGCGGCCAATGTCCTTGAGGAAGGAGTGCTCGGGGCCCACGCCGGGGTAGTCCAGGCTGCAGGGGCACGAGGGCGGGAGGGGGGTTGGTCAGGCTGGCTAAGTTGTGCCGCCCGCGCCGGCATGCGGCGACACCCCAACACCCGCCAGTGCTGCTGCCCAACCTTTCCTGCTTCCCAGGTCACCCACCCTCATCCCGCTCCCTCTCAGCCACATGGCGCATCGCTCACCCCGCGGAGATGGAGTGGGGGTCCACCACCTGTCCCTCCTCGTCCTGGATGAGCAGGCTGTAGGAGCCGTGCAGCACGCCCGGCTTGCCCAGCGTCATGGTGGCCGCGTGCTTGGGCGTGTTCACGCCCTCGCCGCCTGCGGGTGGCATGGGTGACATGACAGGGTGGGCATGAGCAGGCTCAGCGCATCCCGCAGCCCAGGCGGATGGAGCTGCACCGCACCAGCGAAAACCAGCTCGGCTGCATTCGCACGTTCAGGAGCACGCTGTTTGCCCCTCCCCATGCATTGCGACTCACAAGGTCAGTCACCCACTGCCCCGCTCACCGGCCTCCACGCCGATGAGGCGCACGTCCTCATCATCCACAAACTCGTGGAAGAGGCCCATGGCGTTGGAGCCGCCGCCCACGCACGCCACCAGGATGTCGGGCTTGCCGCCTGCGGGGGCAGGGGTGGGGCGAAGAGGGACAGGGCAGGTTGGGAGCAGCGACGGCAATCACAGCAGAAACAGGCAGAGCGGCTGCAGGCCAGCAGGATGTTGGGCTTGCCGCCTGGGCGGGGGCAGGGGTAAGGGCTCAGCAGCAGCGCACAGGGGTGAGGGCGAGGCGGTGGCCACCAGCAATCCAGCTGGGGAATAAAAGCAGCTAGCAATATGGCTGCGAGCAGGCCATCAGCAGCAGCAGCTGCTGCAACCAAACAGGTGAAGCTTGGCAGCGGCCGCACACCAACGACACCAGCCGCCCGCCACCGCAGGCACGCACCCCACTGCTCCTGCGCCTGCCGCCGCGTCTCGCGGCCGATGCAAGCGTGGAAGTCGCGCACCTGCGGCAGGCAACACAGCCAAACAAGTTTGTCACACAAGTTTGTTGTTCAGGGGCGACTCAGCAAGCCAGGCGTGTGCACCAGGCAGCATGGCCTACGCCGGGGACAGCCGCCCCGCAGAAACACAAGCTCTTGCAATCAAGCAGCGCGGCGCACCATCATGGGGAAGGGGTGGGGCCCCGCCACCGAGCCCAGGACGCAGTGCGCTCCTCCCCCCAACAACACAAACTTCTCCATCCATCGTTCCGTCCATCAGCAGGACAGTGAAACGCACCATCATGGGGAAGGGGTGGGGGCCCGCCACCGAGCCCAGGATGTAGTGCGTGGTCTCCACGTTGGTCACCCAGTCGCGAATGGCCTCGCTCGTGGCGTCCTTCAGCGTGCGCGTGCCGCTGGTCACGGGGCGCACCTGCGGGGCAAGGGATGGGTAGGGTAGGACAGCGTGCAATGTGACCAGCCCACCTTGGTGCAAGCACCAGTTTGGATGCAGGCGGCAAGCCTCGCAAGTCATTCCTTGCACCTCGCATGCCACTGCAGATACAGCCCACCCGCCAAGGCACATCAACACACAGCAGGCTGCTCCACCAAAAACTGCCGCGCCTCACCTCGGCGCCCAGCAGGCGCATGCGGAACACGTTGAGCGCCTGGCGCTCCATGTCCTTCTCCCCCATGTACACCACGCACTCCAGGCCCGCGCGCGCGCACACAGTGGCCTGCAGGGAGGCAGAATGAAACGAGCGAGAGGTGTGAGGCGAGGCGCTTGCGTCAGCCGGCAAGGCAGCCGTGCCAAGCACGGCGGCAGGTAGCTAATCACCAACCCGGGCCAAGCTTGCTGGCAAGCCTGCCAGCCCTGGAGCACCCTCCACCGCCTAGGCACTACAAGCTGGCCCCACAAGCTGGCCCCCCCAGCCAGCCCCTCCCCCAGGTGCGCACCGTGGCCACGCCGTGCTGGCCCGCCCCCGTCTCAGCAATGATACGCTTCTTGCCCATGCGCTTGCACAGCAGGGCCTGCGCGGCAGGCAGGCAGGGTAAGCAGGTGATTGGGAGGTGGGAGGTGGGGGGTTGCGCCGGAGCAGGGCATCGCAGCAGGGCAGCCGCACAGATGGCAGCAGGGCAAGGCAAACCGTCCGACGATGCACACACTGCCGCTTCATTGACACAGGCGCACCGTATCTGGAAACTCAGCATGCCTGGAAGTCCAGAATGGCAGGCCCCCACTCTACGGCTATGCACAGCAGGCCGGCCTGCACAGCGAGATCGCCCGCCCACCTGTCCCAGCGAGTTGTTGATCTTGTGGGCGCCCGTGTGGTTCAGGTCCTCGCGCTTCAGGTAGATCTCGGGGCGGGAGCCGTCCGGCCTGCACAGCGCAGCGCAGCGCAGCGCAGCAGGGTGCGTGAGGCCGCAGCACAGGACGTCGCAGCACATTATGTCGCAGCACAGAATGCCCGCCACCAGAGAAGAAGCATGCACCCTCTACGCGCAGCGCGGTGATCGCCTCGGCCTGCTCGCCAGCCGTGTGGGCAATGCGTGAGGCCGCGCAACAGCCAGCAGCAACATACAATGTAGCAATGCCACAGCAGCAGCAGCAGCAGCAGCAGCAGCAGCAGCAGCAGCAGCAGCAGCCAGTAGTTTGCGCACCTGCGGTAGTGCTCGCTCAGCCGGTCGGCGTGGTACAGCGGCGAGGGGCGGCCCACATAGTCCTTCAGCAGCGCGTCCAGCTCAGCCTGCAAAAAATGTGAACAGGGGCGCAACGCTTGGTACAAAGCAGGCCTGAGGAAGGCAACAGCACGGCAGACATCGCTGGGCAGACACCAGAGGTATATGGGTGCTTGCACCATGGCTGATTAGATCCACACACAAGGCGCACCAGGAAGGCGGGGTCTGCGCGCGCCTCGGCGTACGCGTCCTCCAGCTCCTGCAGCGCCACAATCAGCGTCTCCGGCACGTACTTGCTGCGGCAGGGGGGGTTGAAGAATTGCAAGCAGCACAAGTGATGCTGCTGGTGCTGCTAGTATTCACAGAACTACGGCTGAACGGGAGCGGATGGGCATGGATGGAGGCCCGCCTCGGCTTGCACTCGGCCGCAGCGGCGGCGAGGGGAAACCCTCGAGCGGCAAACAACCCACACCCAGTGCGCTGGCTGGCTGGAGCGACTGCCAGCTTACCCGCCGTACTTGCCGAACCGCCCTGCAGGAAGGAGATTGGGTGGCACAGCAAGCGAGCAACATCAGCAAAGGAAGCGAGCGCCCTCGAGAAGCGGCAGCAAGCTGGCGGCGGCGGCGGGAAGCGAACACGCGCCCAGCCGATCCAGCGCTGCGGAAACCGATACGACAGTGCTTCCCCACAGGCCCTACAGGGCCGGCAAACCCTCACAGCCACTGCACGTGCCAACATGGGTGGGACATGGAGCCTGGGCCTCCCCCGCGGGGCTTGGCGGCCACCCAGCAGCGCATCAGCCTTCTCCGATCCGCGGGGATCACGCGCCTGTGGAGTCCGGCCGCTGTAGCTGCGGCTTCTCCGGCGCTGCGGTGGCCTGCACGCTCATTTGCCGCGCGCTACGCTGCTGCTGGTGCCGCTGGGGCACTGCCTGCCGCAGGGAGCTGCCCGTGCGGTGCTGCGAGGCGGCGCTGCCAGCCACCTGCGCGCGGGCGGCAGCCGCTGTGCACTGCATAGTGGCCCGATCGCTGAGCTGCAAAGGGACTGGGCAGGCTGCAGGACGAAAATTGCTGGCCAGAGCTGCGCTGCTGAGCATGCTGTCGCCCAGCCGCCGCGGCGCCGCCCTCCGCCCTGGCCAAGTTCGGGTGCTTTGATTGAACAGAGGCAGCTGAAGGCGTGGAACAATGCATGAAACACGGGGAGAGCGTGCCATCCCGCCAGCAGATGAACCGTCCCGCAGGCCGTGCAGCGGCGCGTCGTTGCCACCGCCGCGAATGCGGGAGCAGGGGTGCATGGGCTGGGCAAAGCGGCAACTGTTGCAGGCATGGCAGGGCCAGCGTCACGCACTTCTTCATATATAAAGGATAATTGCCCAGAGCGTCCCTTACAGGCTAAGAGCTAATGTACAAGTGAAGCAGTGAAACATGCTTGATGTGGCACAACGTGCGTGATTGAGGCATCGGAAGGCGCACCCTAGACAACAAATACAGCACCGCAGGAACAGCGCGGCTTGCCAAACCCGATTGGAAGAGGAAAGGTATGTCAAGGGTCCGAATGCACATGTTTTAGGGTGTGAGCAGCCCTAGGGAGTGAACACGCGGATGGGGCGGCCGCGGGAGCGGCAGATGGGGCAGCGCTGCAGCCCGCCGCCACAGCGTGCACAGGCGCACATGTGGCCGCATGCGGGGAACACAACCTCTGGCTGCTGGTCAAAGCAGATGACGCACAGCCCCCGCGCGATGCCCTCGTCATCCTCCGCGCCATCTGCCGCCGCCGCCCCTGCTTCTCCCGACCCAGTTGCAGGCAGCTGCCCTGCGGCTGCCGCCGTCTCGCCCCCGCCGCCTGCCGCAGCGGCGGCCCGCCGCTCCCGCAGCGCCTTTTCGATGCGCTGCCGTATGCGGCGCTGGCGCAGCCAGGTGGCCGCCTTGTGGGCGGCGGCAGCCACCAGCATGGTGGCTCCAAGGGCGGAGAAGGCGGCTGCCCACTGGTGGCAGGCCACAGAGGAGGCTTGCAAGGAGGCAATGACCTCCGGCAGCGGCTGGCGGCTCAGCAGGAAGGGCCCATCCCGCGGCTGGCGCAGCACAAGCATCTTGCCGCCCCGCCGCACCGCGCCCTGTGGAGAGCAGGAGGTTTGCAAGGCATGCAGGCGGCTATGTCGTTCGTGGTGGTGGTGGCGGTAAGCCCCAGCAGGAGCAGGGCACATGCAAGTGACCCCCAGCGCTGCGCAGCCGCCGTGCAACCCAGCCCAAGAGGCATGGGGATGGACCATACAGCTGCCGCGCAGCACAGCGTGCGCTCGCCTGGAACTCCGAGGGGTGCTCCACTGCGGCATTGAGCTCGCCCACAGCAGTCAGCACGGTGCCCACAGGCAGCATGCGCTCTACCTGCATGGGCCGAGATTGGAGAGAAAATTTCACAGATCCACCCAGCTGCGTACCCAGCCACAACAGTTGGTGAGTTGTTAATACATGAGAGCAAGCGTGGTGGAGGGCACAACAAGCAATCGCGCAAACGGGCAGGGCCGGAGAGGTGCCAGGGCTGAGCAGCTAGGCAGGCGAGGCTTGCCATGCACACCCTGCGCTGAGCCAGCCCGCCCTTCGTCCAAAGCTAGAGCTATCCATAGCTACTGGCCTGCCGCACGCCAATCGAGCGCGAGCCAATCAGCCCGTCAGCAATGCGGACCAGCTGCGGCGAGTTGTCTGGGATGCTGCAGCCAGAAGCGGGAAGGAGGGCACAGACAGCGCAAGGGTGAGCTGTTGCATGCTGGCAATAGTGGCAAGTTGGCGCCCCACTGCAATCGCGGAGTCCAGCAGCAGCGCTGCAACAGCCCCCCATCTCCAGCAAGACAAGAAAAGAAAGGGGCAGGCCGCAGCTCACAGGCGGTCCCCCGACATCTGGAGGTAGTCGCCCTCTGCAAAGCGGCCGCCCTCCACCGGCAGCTCAGCCTTGCTGCACAGGCGGGTGGGCAGGGGAGCTTGGACAGCAGCTGAACGCGGGCGGCAGAGCTGGGCGACGGCATGCACACGGCACAGAGCTCCATCAACTGCAGCGATGCACCGCTGCCGGTAGCTGGATCGGCAAACTGCAAGAGCAGGGCCGCCCCACCTGCCGTCGCCCAGGGCCCACGCCGCCTCCTTGACCGTTTCTCGAAGCAGCTGGGAGTCGGACACCCAGGCGTTGCCGCCCGCCCGCCGCTCGCTCTTCTTCTCCTCCCGCATCTAAAACCAGGTTCAGAAGGGGAGGGGAGGGCAGGGTGCATTGCTTGGCTGGAAAGGGAGTGGAAGGTGAAATGGTCTCCTGCGAGGGCGCGTCTCCCTCTCTGCGGCTGGCCGGTGGAAAGTGCACACAATTACCCACTCCAAACGGGCAGCCACAGCCCAGCTCCCACCAGGATGATTGGCTCCAGCAGCTGCATGCAGCCATCAGGGCAGGGCTGCACCCCACCTCCACAGCGGCTATGGCACAGTTGCAAGGAGTTGCAAGGCACCCCACCTCCCAAGGGCGGCTTCATTCTCCAACATCTCGCAGCCAAATTACGACAGGCACCACAGTTGCAAACAACCACCAAGACAGAGCTGCGCCCCACCTCCACGATTGCGGCCTCGTTCTCCGACATCTCGCAGCGGTAGGGCTTGGGGGCCAGCACCCGCCCCGTCACCGCAATCAGGATGGGCACCAGCGCCCACAGCTGCTTCATCTCTGTGAGGTTGGACAAGGAGTGCCGCAGGAGGGCATTGCAGTGGTGAGGGCAGGGAAAGTGAGCCCGGCTGCACGGGTAGGGCAAGCCACGTCGGCAGCGCACCAGCAGGCACCGCCTGTCCTTCCTCCTGCTGCCCTTACCTGCCAGGCTGTCCACCTGCACGGCGGTGCTCAGCTGGCGGGCCTGGCGGCCTTTGGCCACGCCGACCAGCACGAGCAGCGCTCCCACCGAGCAGCTGGCAACGCCGCCCCAAGTGAGCAGCGGCAGCAGGAGCACCATCCGGCCGGCGCCGCCGCCGCCAGGTTTGTGGTGCGGAGGGGAGGCGGGAGCCGGTGCTCTGTCGTACAAAGCTACGTGGGCGTGTCGAGAGGCGGATGAGGGACGAGAGAGGGGCAGCCGAGGCCTGGGTAGCGCGAGCGTCAGGGGAGTGGCGCACGCAGGGCGGCTTGGCGCGCGGCTGTGATCTCAAACTATCGACAGCGCTCTAGCAAGTGAGCGTGGATGCGTGCTCGCCCCGCTGCTCGCCCATGGTGAAATGCTCGTGCTGCGCCCGGCTGCATGCTCTTAGGCGGCGTTCTTTTGTTGCCGATCACTTCCTGGCTCACTGCTACAGTGTTTGCGCGATAGACAGCGGGTGACCGGTAGCCGAAAGCAAGACCAGGCCCACCGACCTTCCGAGCGGTCACGCTGGCCGCTGAGGGGCTGCTGCCAAGATGGAGAACGGCATGTGAGTGTTTCGATGCCATCAGTAGCTCCTGGGACGACATGAGCGGCCACCGCCGCCGCTGCCGCCGCCGCCGCCACCAGCCTGCGCGCCCTTGACTCACCATCCGCCATACACTGCTGCAGGCCGGCCCTGTCAAAGCTGCGGCTGGAGACAACCTCCACCAGCAGCAGCAGCAGCGGTGGAGGGGCCAGGGGGCTCAGGTACGCTGCTGTCGGGGCAGCCGCACGCAGCGTCGGAAGCTGCTGCAGCCTGGCTGCGCTACGCTCGCAAGCTTGCGCTGCATGCTTTCTTGCATATCTTTGTGTTGCACGTGCAGATCAACACCTTCAGCATGAACCCACACCTTGGGTTTTCAATCCATGTGAGGTGTGAGGGTGTACAGTTCCTTGAAGGCTTGGCGCCGCCGCCGTCGCCGTCAGCTTCCGCCGCGCCGCGACCTGCGCCCAATGCCTCCCTCTCCCTGCACCGCATGCAGGCAGCTAGTGACAGATGCAGCACACCCGCCTCGCGCCGCCGACATCCATGAGCTGCGTGCGCTGCAAAAGGCGCGGGGAGAGCGCGATGCATCTGCCGCCGAGGAGCGAGCTGCGTCACTGTCGCACACGCTGGCGTCGCGGACTCGGCGGGTGCGTGCTGCGGGAATGGGTGTGGTGTGCGCCCTGACCGGCATGCTGTGGTCATGTCCTGTGATGCGCAGGGCTTATGAAGCAGGGGCTGCTGCGCCGTGGCAGGCTCGCCTTTGTTGACTTGTGAACCAGCCGGTGCCCAGGAGCCATGCAGCTGCCCGAGTTGCCCGACTCGCTTTGGCGGCTGCTGCAAGAGAAGCACACCAGCTGCCTGTCTTAGCCTGACACCCTTGCTGGTGTGCGGTGTGCCCCTGAGCGCAGGCGGGTCCACGTGTGATCTGGGGGGAGGGGAGCCGAGAGTATGCACCCGGCAGCCCGCGCACCACCGCCGACCGGACCAGCGGCTTTGTCAAGGTGAAGGGGTGTGAAAGCCGGGTTGCTGCGGGGATGGATGCGGCATCCTTTGGAGATGAGTACCTACAGCCAGGTGCACCCAGGTTGTGGGACTGCTTCTGCTGCACCCCTCAGCTTACTAGGGCTGCGCTTCTTCTCGGCTCTTCTTCCAACACACTCCTCTTCCAACACAGGCAATGTCGGATGCTGGCCTCAGGCCCGTGGTGGTCTACCACAACCTCTCAACAGCAGAGCTGTACGAAAAGGCAAGCTGCATCTTAGGAACGCCCAGGAGGGTCGGGCACCCAGGCTGCCAAACGCCGCTGCCGCAGGGAGGACGGGATGGTGGCAGGGTGCATTGCTCGTGATCTTTCACCATGCTGCTCTCGTCCGCCTGGAGGCTGCCAGTGCTCAGCATGCTGTTTGGCCTCCCATCCTGCCCACTGCTGCTGTTGCTCGCCACCCTGCCTGAGCGCAGGCGCTTCACTACGAGCCCAGCAGCCACATCGTGGCGGGTGGCGCGCTGGCGACGATCTCAGGAGCCAAAACCGGCCGCAGGCAAGCCCCTCTGGCTGACCATGCTGCCACCTGGGATGCCGTGGTGCACCGCTCCCAGCGCCCTGTGCTGTTGATGTGCCTGCAAGCTGCCGGTGGGGCCGCCCCTGCTGCGCCCCGTGCTGCTGCTCCTGCTGCCCCTGTTGCACTGCATTGCCTCCCTCTTCCCCTCTCCTCAAATCCGCACCTCGTCAGCATCCTCTCCCCTTGCAGCCCCCAGGAGAAGCGCATTGTGAGCCGCTGACCTCTAAGCCCTCCCTTATCAACATCCCCCTGGCACTTGTCACTCTGCTGCAGCCCCCAGGACAAGCGCATTGTGAAGGAGCCGCTGAGCCAGCAGGATGTGTGGTGGGGCGAGGGCTCCCACAACTACGAGATGGACGAGCGGTGAGCGGCTGGTTTCTGTTAGCAAAATACGATTAAGTTAGCAAAATACGATTGGCACTGTGGGCCAGGTCGTCAGGACGGCGGCGATGCTCAAACGGATCAGCAGTGGGTGACGAACACGCAACCAATGCCTCGGGCACCAACCTGTGGCTCCATCGCGCCGGATGCGTCCTTTGACCCATGCTCTCATTCTAGCCACCCGCAGCAGCAGCAGCAGCCGGCCGCTGAGCTTCGCTTTGTCCATTCACCCACCTGCAGCACGTTCTCGCTCAACCGCGAGCGAGCGGTGGACTACTTGAACCACCTGGAGCGGCTGTACGTGTGTGACGGGTGAGCTAACGCTGCTGTTTTCCTGAGCCTTTGGTGGCTGTGAGCGAGCACACAATTTTAGTCATGGCAGACATGCGAGCCAATGTGACCTGCCATTGAATGTACCACTGGTGCAGTCAAGCTGTCCTGTCCCGCCCGTTGCTGAAATTGGTAATGCCTCATTGTGCCTCCGCCCTGCCACCCGCCACGTGTGCAGCTATGCGTGCTGGGGCCCAGAGGCGCGGGTGCGCGTGCGAGTGGTGTGCGCCCGCCCCTACCACGCCCTGTTCGCCCACAACCTGCTCATTCGGTGGGTGGTGCTAGGAGTAGGCGGGAGGGGCTACCAGTAGTGCCACGTGCAGAGTGATGCGCTTTGCAGTGCACAGGGTGGTTGCCACCCCCTGCCTGGCGCCGTGCACCTGCCCCCAGCCGGCGATGATCACTTTAGCGCAGCTTGGCCACGTGCAAGTACCATGCTTGTCAGAACCCTGAGCATCGCCCATCTGCCTGCTTCCGTTCTGTGCTCCCCTTAGGCCCACCGAGGAGGAGCTGGCCAACTTTGGGCGAGCCGACTTCACCATCTACAATGCCGGTAGGGTGTGCAGCGGTGCCTGAAGGCAGCACATCTCGTGATTAACACCTAGGTGCACCAGTTGTTCCATGCGTTCAAGCTCCTTTGTTTCGTGTCAACGCAGGCGCCTTCCCCGCCAACCGCTTCACCAGCTACATGACCAGCGAGACTTCGCTGGCCGTCTGCTTCTCCAAGCGCGAAGCGGTGCGCAGGAGGGAGGGTGCAAGCCAGCTGTGCTACGCTGCCTGTGGGTGGTCACAAGTGGAACGGGCTGTCTACCTGTGCCTACCTGCCTTGCCTATCCCTTCGAAGAGGCGCTGTCGTCTCGCTGAGAATGATGCCGCCCCAACAGGCATTCCTCATGAACCAACCGCTTCGCAAAGTGACGCCCGTTCTCCGCTTGCTCTGCCTGCCAGGTCATCCTGGGCTCCCAGTACGCGGGGTGCATGAAGCAGGCGCTGTTCATGCTGCTCAACTGGCACCTGCCCCGGCACGGCATGATGCCCCTCAACTCGGGCTGCAATGTGGGGCCTGGCGGCGACGTGGCCCTCTTCTTCGGCCTGTCCGGTGCGCCACGCTTGCATGGGCATGGGTGGGGTGGCTGCTGGCTTGGAGGTTTGCTCTGCAATAATGAGCAGCAGCGGCATGTTAGGCAGTGTGGTGAACTGCCTGGGCTAAGTGCAGGGCAGGGCATGCTATGTGGCTGCATGGCTGCCTGCTTGTGCCGCAGCCCGAAAACACCGCCTCCGTGTCGTGCTGCGTCTCTCTGCAGGCACCGGCAAGACGACATTTTCCACGGACCCAAAACGCCGCTTTGTGGGCGACGACGTGCTGGGCTGGTGCGCGAGTGGTTTGGAAAATAGTGGGCTGGGTTGATGAGACGCCTGCAGACTTGCTGCCACCGCACCGCTGCCTGCATGCTCCAGCCTGTGCAGCATGCCCTTTGTGTACCATCCTCTCCCGCTGCATGGCCTGCTCTTCGTACGGTGCGTCTGAAAATTGCACGTGTTGTTCGCATATCATCGTGCAGGGGCGATTCGGGCGTGTTCAACATCGAGGGCGGCTGCTACGCCAAGTGCATCGGCCTCAGCAAGGTGGGCTGGAAGGGCCAGACTAACTATAAAACATTGGGCTGGCGGGACCACAGTGCACACCGGCATGCTGGGCAAGTGTACCTGCGACCCAGCTGGCTGCTAAACCCGCCGTTTCCTAGCCCAGCAACAGCGCAGCAAGACATTGGTTCAAGTCTGGGTGGAAACCTGCTAATGCCGCCGCCACTGCTGCATTTGCCCGGCAGGAGCGGGAGCCGGGCATCCACGCCGCCGTCCGGTTTGGTGCGGTGCTGGAGAACGTGACCTTTGACGAGGACAGCCGCGAGGTGGGCTGAAAGCAAATGCTGGTTTGGCGGGAGGCAGCAGGCGGGTCCGGTTCGGAGCGCATCCATCAACATGCCTGGCACAGGCTGAGTGATCACACTGCAATGACAGTGATTGCTCACTTGATGATGCACTCACTGCAATGACAAGCCCCCAACGCCCGATCAATCTGCAGGTGGACTACGACTCGGCGGCCATCACTGAGAACACGCGAGTGTCCTACCCGATCGAGTTCATGGGTGGGTGCTCATGCGCTGCGTGCATTTGCTTCATGGGATGGTGGCCAGGCTTTGGGCGGCGCACAGCTGCTGGCTTGCGCCTGTGCGCAGCAGCATTGTGGGAACTTTGCAGCGCTTCCGAGGGCCGAAGCGCACACGCTCCAGGCCCACAACCCCTGCCCCCGCCCCTCCCTGCTCCCCGCTCCCCTCGCCGTTGCAGCCAACGCGCTGGTGCCGTGTGTGGCGGGGCACCCCACTAACGCCATCTTCCTCTGCTGCGACCTGTTTGGCGTGCTGCCGCCCGTCAGCCGGCTGAGCCGGCAGCAGGCGCTCTACTACTTTGTCAGGTGCGCACCCCAGTAGCTCTAGCAGGGCTGCCGACCGCTGCCTTCTTTTGCTCCACCTGGTTTGCCCCCATCTGCTGCACCGCGTTGTCTGCGTGAGAACTCTACTCATGCCCGGCGCCTGCTCCAACACAACACCAACACTCTGTTCACCACATGATTGCTGCCGCCCTCTCCTTCCTGCCCCGCAGCGGCTTCACCGCCAAGGCGGCGGGGACGGAGGCTGGTGTGGGGCAGCCGGAGCCCACCTTCAGCCCCTGCTTCACTTCCACATCCCTGGTGTGGCACCCGGTGAGCCCCGCTGGCATGGCATGTGGCTGGCATTTTAATGTACTGCACAGGGCACCGCATGCCCCCCTCATGCATGCCGTGGTCCTTCAGTTCACGCATTGCAACGGCCGACTATCTTCCGCCTTCAGATGAAGTACGCGTCCATGATCCCTTGCAGTCGCTCATCATTCAATTGCTCCCTCGCGATAGCTCACTGGCTGCCTTGCTCCCCTGGTGTCTTTCCTTGCTTCATTTCCTGTACTGCAGATGAAGTACGCGTCCATGCTGGCCGACAAGCTGGAGCGGCACGGCACCGAGGTGTGGCTGGTGAACACCGGCTGGACCGGCGGCACGTAAGGACGCAACAGCTTGCGGGCAGGGCGGAGCGGTTTGGGCAGCTGGGCGCCCATGCACCCCTTCGCCTCACTGCTGTGATCTAGGTGGACAGTAGAGCTGGGCACAAGGGTGCGTGACGTGCCGGTCACCGTCCCGCCGTGCGCCGCGCATTTCCAATCTGCCTCAACCGCCTCTCCTGCCCCCTCCTGCGCAGGTTTGGCACGGGCAGCCGCATGCCGCTGGAGTACACGCGAGCAGTGGTGGACGCCATTCACTCAGGTGAGGCTGCAGCGACTGCGAAAAGGCGGGCCACCGCTCCTCTGCAAACTGTGCCAGATGCGATTGCCTCCCTGTGCACAGTCGCAAGTTGCGGCACGCGCCTCTGCAAAAGTCATGCCATACTGACACAATCCCCCCCGCCTCGCCTGCCCCCTTCCAGGCGCCCTGGCAAAGGCGCAGTACCGCACACTGCCCGTGTTCAACCTGCAAGTGCCCACCGCGTGCCCGGGTGTGCCGACCGAGCTGCTGCTGCCCAGCAGCTCCTGGGCGGATGGCGAGGCGTACGAGCGCGAGCTGCGCCAGCTGGCGCAGCGCTTTGTGGCCAACTTCGAGCGCTTCCTTGTGAGCAGAGGGTTGTGCTGGTTGGGCTCCAGCCGTCAACTGCTGCACTGGAAAGCTGCGTGCTGTGCATGTGCTCCATGCTTCACATGGTCTGGCATGACGCACCCCATCACACTTGCGTTCCCACAAACTGCCCTGATATTCAGGATGGTGGCGGCTACGTGAAGCCAGAGGCGGCCCGCAGCATTGCAGCCGCCGGACCCACGCTCTAACATGCCCTGCCTGCACGGCTCGCACATGATTGGCGCGGCTCGCATAGATGGAGCCGGCCGCCCATGCTCACATAAATGCTCAAACCCACGTTGATTTGCTGCCTTGTTCGTCTGCATTGCTGCGTGTAATGCTGCTTGTACTACTCTTTTCCTGCTGCAGCTGTGCCTGCATGCACCTACCGCCCATTGATTCTCATGCGCTATAGACCGGTAACAAATGCTTCCAACCTCCAACCAATGCACACATGTAACGCACCATGCAACGCAGGGCGGGTAGGGTGCAGAAACTAGCGGACAGCCAGCTTGGTGTGCTGATTTACAGCGCTCGCCCTGAGACCTTTGAATCTGTGCAAGGCGATGAATTGCCAGTTGGCGTAGCAAATGAGAGGCCGGACGCTGTGCAAGGTTGGGGGCCGGTGGCAGTGGCAGACCCGTAGAGCAGTGACAATGATTGGCAGGAGAGGGTAGCGTTTGCGAGGGAGTCAGAGATACGAACTGTGTCAAACAAGGGGGTGAGCTGTCAAAAAGGGCATTCTGCTACCTAAAATGAGTGGGCAGCGGCTGCAGCTTGCCGGGGCGCCGCACAGGTGAGTTGCTGATGTGGCAGCAGGAACCGCTGTTGGTTGGCATAGCGGCTGCTCATTCGCCCATCTCCTCCTCATCCTCGATCTGCACAACAATCAAAGAGGGCAGTAGTTGCATTCCCGCACCAGCCACGCCGTGCAGTGTCGGCATGAGCAAACATTCAGGATGCGCCGCCTCGAGCGCCAGGCCATGCACGCAGCCATGTCCTTTCCTCACTGAGCAGCACAGCAAATTGCTTGCCTTTGGCGCGAGGTAGTATCGCACGTAGCCCATGTCTGCGCACTTGTACTCCACAACCACGGGCAGCTCCTTGGACAGCTTGATGACCTGGCAGGTGAGATGATTGGGTGGTTGGGAAGGGGAAGGGGGCTGGGGAGGCAGGAGATGGGCACCAGCAGGCTCAACAGACAGGCGTGTGCTTGCTGCCTGCATTCCGGCAGCCGTAGCTAGCAGGCAGTGCGGCACGGCTGCCACCAACACACCCGAGCGCAGAATGGCGCGGCAACAAACAGGAAAAACAACGATTAGTATATTGCAATCATAGCGCAGCGGGCTCACCACGCTGGGCGACAGGCTGGTTGCCTTTGTGAAGTTGATGAGGTAGCGCAGCGCAAAGGTGAGGGCCACGGGTTCGTTCATGTCGATGTGCGTGGGCTCCTCCTGCAGTACATAGACGTTGCAGTTGTACGACACATCGGCAGCAATGCGGCCGCTCGCAGAACAGTTCACTGTGAAAATCTGCGTCAGCCTGCAGCATGCGAGTCTCAGGCACACAGAAACCGATGCAAGCAAGGCGACCCATGGCTGTAATGCTCGCCTGCAAAGATTCCGCAAGGACAAACTGGTGGAGCCAAGCATGGCGGTATGCACCGCCCAATTCCTTCCAAGCCCACCTTCTTGTCCACGTGGTTGGTCTGCCGGCAGATGACGTTTGCGCTGCCGATGTCGCCGCTGGTGCTGAACTTGATGCCCTCCTTGGTCACGCTCAGCTCCACTGCAGGGAGGCAAGGGAAGCCAAGCAAAGAAATTTCGTCAGGCAAAACAGTCGATGATGGAACTTGATGCCCCCTTTGGTCACGCTCAGCTCCACTGAAGCAACACAGGGACGCGCAGCAAGGGAGGCACGGGAGGCATGAGCGTCGCCAGGCCGGCAGCAGCGCACCCGTGTCGCCGATGCTGCCCACTGCCCCGGCAAGCAGAGGCGCTGTGCCTGACGAGCAACTTCCCACGCAATCGTCACCCACCCGTGTCGCCGATGCTGCCCAGGTCCTTCATTATCCGCTGGAACTCGCTGGAGGGCATGCTGACCTGGCAGGAGCAATGGCGGAGAGGAAGAGCAGGGGCGGAGGGGCAGGTGGGCCTCGTTTTGCGTCCGGCAGTGCAGCGGCAACGGCGCGTTGCAGCCGCTCAAAAACGACCACCAGGCGCAGGCTGCAAGCCAGCCCACTGTGGCGCTGTACTCGGTGTCAAGGAGGCCTGTCCAGCCATCACCATATGGGACAGCCAGTCGCTAGTAAGCCATCCACAAGCTGTACCACCAATGGTGCTGCACTCTGTGTCGGGGATGCCATGCCAAGCCACAATAGCACTTTGCAGCCGCTCGACAGCAAAGAACAATCAGCAGCACAGCTGAATCAGGCCACCCACCGTGGCGCTGTACTCGGTGTCTGGGATGCCTAGGTTTTCGCTGGTGATGTCCATCAGCTTCAGCTCAAACTCAGACACGCGCCCCTGGTCTGCAACAGTGTGAGAGGTGCAGTGGAGGGTGCAAGGTTGGGGTGGGGGGGGGGGGGGGGGGGGGGTGGGGGGGGGGGGGTGTCGTGGCAAAGCGGCAAAACATGACGAGGGCTGTGGCTGGGATGTGCCAGCAGCGAAACGCAACGCCACCGAACTTTCTGACAATCATGTTGCCTCTGCAGCAGCATTCCGGCTGACCAATCATGCAATGCACCAGCCGTGACGTACCGCCTGCATCAATCCATACTCTGCACAGCAGGCTGCCGCCCAGCCAGCCTGGAGCACGAGCACGTGCGCACCTGGCGACTCAAACACAAAGGACACCACATCTGCCGTCTCATCAGCCTTCATTGTGATGACATCGTCGTTGCCCGCACACTTCAGCATCTTGTTCATGTTGTTCAGGTTCAGCCCTGCAAGGCGGTGCGGCAGGCAGGCGAGCAAAGGCATAAATGGCTTGGGGGCAGCGCAGCAGGCGGGCGGGCGCGGCAGGCGGGCGGGCACTTGCTGCCGACGTGCGTGGCGGATGCACGTTCATGGCTCCAGGTTCCATGCTGCGCTGCGGCTGCTGCCAAGCGCCTGGGATTTGAACAAACACATACAGGGCCAGCAACAGTGAGCTGGCATTCTCATCCCTGTGGACCCACCCACCCACCCATGGAACCCACCCATGGAGAAGGTGCGGTCGCAGCGGAAGTGCTCAAAGCCGTCGGAGCGCAGCTGCAGCGCGACCAGCGACACATGGCTGCTGTCCATGGCCTGCAGGCTGATGCCCGTGTTGCTGACCTCGAAGTTGGCCTCCGTGATCAGCTCACGGGTGGCCTCCAGCAGCTGCGATGGCGGGGTGGAAGGGCACAGCAGCGGTGGGCAGCGGTGACCGGCGGCGGCGGCAGCGGCGGCGGCGAACCGTGGAGCAGTCGGGCGGCGATCGGAGGCACGCAAACGACTCTGGAGTGCATGTAAATCAACTACACACGCTGCGGCCCCGGCAGGAGCCCGCAGGCAGGCAGCGAGCAGTGGCGACAGCCTCCAGCGGCCCTGCCAGCGGCCCGCACCTTCTTCAGCAGCGCGCCCTGCACCAGCCGTGCCTCAAACATGTTGCTGCGCTTGAATCGGCTGCCAACCCCGCTGGGAACAGTGCGGCGTGCGCCAAAGCCTCGTCTGGGCGCAGCCCAAGATCGATTGGGAGTCTGAGAGGAGCGGAAACCGGTGATCGATGCCCTTGAGGCCCTCTTGCTCCATGCAAATTCGTGCGGGCTGCTGGGAGCCTGCCCTGTGGCCTTTGCATCATTGCACCACGCCTGCACACCAATTCTCACATTCAATAGGGCGCAGTCACCGCTCTGCGTGCCTCCGCTGTGCGGCCCCACAGCTTATGGCGGCGCTGGCCTCCTCCCTCACTGCAGCGGCCAGCAGGATGATTAGCAGCATTGGCCGGGTGGCAAGGACAGGCCACCCAGGCCTGAGCGCCCTGCAGCGCGCGCCGCAGAGGGCGGCGGCGCAGCTCCTGCCGCCGCCGCTGCCGCCACTGCGCTCGCTGCTGGCTCGCCGCCCGCTGAGCAGCAGCGCGCAGCCACTGCGGCCACCACGCGCCGCAGCCAGCCAGCCAGACTTTGCAGATGTCGACCTGGCGCTGCCCAGCCACTGCTCAGGCTGCGGCGTGCCGCTGCAGCAGGAGGACCCCAACGGGCCCGGGTGAGGCGGGCGGTTCGGCGGCTGGCCCGCCACCTGCGCTTGACGATGGCGGCAAGGGCTTGCTGCACTGCTGTGTGATGCGATGCTAACTGCATTGCTTGCCATGAGTGGGATGGGACTGCTTGAGGCATCTTGCAAGGAGCCGACCGACCCGCATGCACTGGTTTGCCGCTGCGGCTGGGTTTGCCTTAGCAAACGCTCGAATGCATGCCCTGTACGTGTATGCAGGTGCCCCACAGGCTGCTAGACCACTACTTGCCCCGGCATATCAACACCCTGCAGCCTTTCTCAATAAATGCTTGCGGATGTTTAAACATGCTCACGCGTCCCCCCTTTGGTGCAGGTTCTTCCAGGTGCCCCGCAAGCTGCTGGAGCGGCTGGCGGCGGAGCAGCGCGCGGTGCTGGGCGGGGAGGGCGAGGGCGAGGAGGGTGGCCTCGAGGGCCTGCAGGCGTTTGAGGAGGACGACAGCGAGCTGGTTTTCGATGATGTGGGGCCGGAGGTGAGCACTCTTGTTGTGGGGAATCAGTGCTGTGATGTGGTGTTTGACAATGTGGGGCCAGAGGTGAGAAGACAACGATGCCAGAGGTGGGTTCATTATGGCTTCAAGTGCCGTGCTGTGCGCGAATTGGTGTTTGACGATGCGGGGCCACAGGCGAGGTCATGCCGCCTGTGCTGGGTGAAGCAAGTGCCCGTTCTGTCCACAGCCGTACAAGGATGGCGATGGCGCAGGCGACGAGCCCAGCACCTCTGCTGCCGAACCACGCCTATGATCAACATTCCCTTCATGCTGCTCGCACCTTTACTCTTGTCCTTCTGCCAGGCCTACAAGGACGGGGAGGGCGAGGGCGACGAGCCCTCCACTTCTGGGCGCGACCCCGAGGAGGAGGCCAAGTGGGCCGCATTCGACTCTATGGTCGAGTCGTGGCTGGGCGGCTCCCGGCCCCGCGTGGAGGTGCGCCGCATGTTGTTATGTGACATTTAGGTCCTGCCAGCATGTGTAGCTGTTAGGGGCTGTGGCTGGGCGGCTCTCGGCCCAGGGTCGAGGTGCGCTCCTGCTGTCCTGTGTGCTTGGCTAGGGGCTGCCGCTGTAGCTGAGTAAGTTGTTAGCCCTGGCTGCGTGCCGTGCCGTGAGGGTGCACATGCGACTCGTGCTCTGCGCCCACACCTGCAACCGCGCAGCAGCAGCAGCAGCAGCAGCAGCAGCCTGTCAATGCCCGCTCCTCCTCACGACTGCAGCCACCCCTCCTTCCCATGAGCCCAGATCAAGAGCTATGCAGAGGACGAGGAGGAGGACGACACGCAGCATGTGCTGTGCGCGCGCTGCTACTCGCTGCGGCACTACGGGTGAGGCTTGAGCCTGTGTAAATTCGGCCATGCCAGGCTGCTGTGTCAGGCGGCGCCTCTGAGCTGAGCTGGCGGCGCTGGTTCTGACGGTTATTCTGGCTCTCAGGGCGTGGCTGCCGCCCACCAGCTAACTGCTGTGCACCCGCTCCCTCTTGCCACGCAGGCAGGTGAAGAGCGCGGAGGCAGAGAGCTCCCTGCCCGACTTTGACTTTGAGCGCAAGGTGAGTGCCAGTTGCGCTGTTTATTGTTCTTTCACCCTGCTTTGTTGTTGCTGCCTGCGCTGCTGCTGTGCACCACAAAATTCACGCTTCTGGGGGGCGGCAGGTGCTTCCCTTGGGGGGAGCCCTGCAGCGGATGTGAGGCTGTTTCAGCCTGGCCCCAACCTCGCCACCGCATTTCCCCATCTGCCGCAGGTTGGCCGCAAGATTGCGCTGCAGAAGTTCCGCCGCTCCGTGGTGCTGTGCGTGGTGGACGTGGCAGGTGGGCGGCGCTGCTGATGTTGTGTTGTGCAGCGCTGGTGGTCCTGTGCTGCAGTGCCTGCTGCCATGCCGGGCATCAGCTGCCCCTTGCTGCCTGCCGGTGGATCCTGCACAGACTGGCTGCTGCTGCGAACATACCCCTCTCCACCCTGCCCCACGCAGACTTTGACGGCTCGCTGCCGCGCGCCGCGCTGCGCTCCATCCTGCCCGAGGACCTGCGTGCCCCGAGCCCCCGCAACGACGGTACCGGCGAGCGGCCGCTGCCGCTGGGCTTCCGGCTAATCGTGGCGGTCAACAAGGCGGACTTGCTGCCCAAGCAGGTCACGCCCGCGCGCCTGGAGGTGAGAAAGATGAGATGACTATGAGGGACGCAGTTTGGTCGAAACTGCCTGCTGTGCTGTGGTGGCAGCCTGTGACTGCAAAATACAGCGCTAGTGGGAGTTGATGACGACATGGCCATGCTGCAGAGCATTAGATGATCAGATTCCGCTGCACAGCTTGCCAACTGGCGCCACATGCCCGCCACCCCTCCTCCCCCCTTTGCCGCAGCGCTGGGTGCGCAAGCGCATGGCGCAGGGCGGCCTGCCGCGGCCCTCCGCCGTGCACATTGTCAGCAGCACCAAGGGCAAGGGCGTTCGTGAGCTGCTGGCAGACCTGCAGGTGCGGTGTGCAGCGTAATTGCTGGTTTGTGGTGCGTTCATGTGGCATGCGGCAGCTTGCACTGTGAACAGCAGCGGCATGCGGCGTGTTGTTCAGCTGCTGCATTGGGGATGCCGGCACTTCCTCCGCCAAGTAGACAAACCATCACATCGGTCTCTCCACCACACCTCTCTCGTCTGTGCAGGCGGCGGTGGGCATCCGCGGCGATGTCTGGGTCATGGGCGCGCAGGTGCGGCCTGTGGCACAAACTCCTATCAATGATCAGATAGGGATAGCGTGTGTCGTGGCTGGCATCTCAATCGACCTGTCTGCACCCTGCAAACCAGTCTGCACAGCACGCCCCGGGCACCCATGTGTGCTGTCCTATCGCCTGCTTTGCCACTGCATCTGTCAGTTCCCGCGCCAATGATGCGCAGAACGCGGGCAAGAGCTCGCTGATCAACGCCATGCGCCAGGCGGCGCGCCTGCCTAAGGAGAAGGACGTGACCACCGCACCGCTGCCCGGCACCACGCTGGGTGAGCAGCCTGGGGCCTGCACATGACCGCACCGCACCTGGGTTTGCTGCGCCAGACTGCCGCCCACCCCAGCCTGCCATGCCAGCTTGTTGCGAGCAGTAAGTCCTCTCGCGGCAGCTATTCAACAGCTTCAGCATCTGTCCCTGCCTGCCGCCCTTGTTCGCTGCTGCAGGCATGCTGCGTGTGGGTGGCCTGCTGCCCACGGGCTGCAAAATGCTCGACACCCCCGGCGTGCCGCACGCGTTCCAGGCAAGGCAGCGCATACACATGGTGCCGTGCATGTGCAGCACACATGCCGCCGTGCACTGCACACGCTGCTTGCTGTTGGGCAGCTGCTGCATGTATGCAAGGGACTGCGAAGCCTAGCCATACGCTCTTATGCGATAAGCGTCACCCCTGCACCCCTGCCTCCACGCAGCTGGCTCGCCACCTCACCGCCGACGAAATGCGAATGGTGCTGCCGCGGCGGGCGCTCAAGCCCCGCACCTTCCGCATCGGCGCGGGGCAGGTGCGCAGCTTCATTATTGGGGCCGCTGGATGGTGTCTATTGCTGGATGGTTTGGGTTTGCCGCTGTATACCCACCATGGGGCAGGGGCCAGGCCTGCATCCATGTGTCTGCCCTCCGCCCTCCGAACCCACCGTTGCAACCTTCCACTACCCTCCTGTCTCCTTCCTGCTTGGCTCATCAGACGGTGATGGCGGGCGGCCTGGCGCGCATCGATGTGCCGCCCTCAACCTTTGGTCTCAATATCTAGCGAGTGACAGCACCCCATCTCTCTCTCCCTTCCTGCTTGGCTCAGACGGTGATGGTGGGCGGCCTGGCGCGCATCGACGTGCTGGAGAGCCCGGGAGCCACCCTCTACCTCACCGTGTTTGCCTCGGACGAGATTGGCTGCCACATGGGCAAGACAGAGACGGCGGAGGAGCGGTGCGTGGCAAGGCGGGGAGACGGGGATGTGTCGCAGGAGAGGGCGGGAGGGCCTGGGCTGTGACTAGTATAGTCTAGTCTAGTCTGACAGCTTAGCGCCAGCCCCTGGGCTATGGCTGGGCCACGGAAGGTGGAGCTGGTACCGCCAACCACAGCATGTGCAGCGCAGGCACAGCCTGCTTGGCATGGGGTTAACCCACCCACCCGGTCCTCTCCTTCCCTTCCCTGCACCCAGGTACGCGCTGCACGCCGGCGGCAAGCTGTCCCCGCCGTTGGGCGGCGCTGAGCGGCTGGAGAGCTGGCCGGGGCTGGTGGCCACGGATGTGGAGGTGGTGGGCGACAGCTGGAAGGGCAGCAGCGCTGACGTGGCCATCGCAGGTGCGCTGGGGCAGGACCGCATGGCTGGGTTGTAAGGCTTTTTTGCTGCGCCGTGCGTCCGACTCCCAGCAGCATTGCTCGTGACGAATGTTGGGGTGCCCCAGTTGGCTCAACAAGCTCCGGCCACCAGCCCTCTGCCGCATTCCATGCTTAGTCCCTCATGTCTGCCCCGAATCGTCCTCACAGGCCTGGGCTGGGTGGGCGTGGGCGTGAACGGCGCTGCGTCGCTGCGGGTGTGGGCGCCCCCTGGTGTGGCAATCACTACTCACGATGCCCTGGTGCCCGACTTTGCTCGCGATCTGGAGCGGCCAGGCTTTGGCGCCGCGCTCACCGACGCCGGCAAGAACCGGTGAGTGGAACTTTGCAAAAGCATTGGTTGAGGGGTCAATGTGGTGGAGGCGTGGGGATTGGTGTGGCGCTTATGAGCGTAGCTGCTTTGCCTGGGCTTGCAGCGTGACCTGGTGCCCTGGCGCTAGCATACACTTTGTTGACATGGCCATTTATTACGCGTTAAGGCAGTGAGGCTGAGCAAAATACCGTCCACCACCCTCTAGTTCATCTGCGATTACTTCGGCTACTGCACTCTCCCCGCACCTTTGTTGCAGGCGGGAGGAGGAGGCGAAGCAGTTCAAGGCTGGCAAGCAGGCGGCCGCCAAGCAGGCCAAGCGCAAGGAGACTGGGGGGCGGCGGGGCGGCAAGGCAGCTGCAGCAGCGGCAGGTGGCAAGGAGTCGTGATGCCGCCTCCCAATAGACTGAATCGTGGCCGCAATGACCGTGCATCATGCCATATATATGTTTCGTTCAACCTGGCTAGCGTGTGAACCCTTGCGTGACATCCGATCGCTGGCTCAGGGCGCTGCTGCACCCGGCAGGCACAGGTGTGAGAGGCTCGTCTTGTTTGGGAGTCACCTGCCAATGCCCGCCAACCAAGTGGACGCCCCTCGCAGCCGGCAGCAACCAATGTTACAAGGGGAAAAGTACAGTCAACAGCATCATATGATAGAAGCGTGCGCTATGTATGCAAAAAGTGCTCCACGTCGCAGGGCGCATCGAGCCGTGAGCATGCATGTTCCTGCTGCTATGATCCATGCCTGCCATGCTCACCGGTACCGGCGGTACTTGGGGTTGTACCTGCGCAATAGGACACATTGAGGGGGCTAGTTGGCAGGGTGTAACCGCACAACCAACCGCCGCAGCTCACGAGAGGCATTTGTGATGGCGGCGGCGCGCCTACCACCTGCATACCTGCATTTCGGCACCTTGGGGCGCAAGCAAGCCATGCCCCAAACACAGGGCATGTCGCAGTGCAGAGCCCCCGACCTCCAACTCCTCCCACTCACATCCAGGAGTGCGCCTGTGCCACCAGGTCATGCGGGCGGGGAAGCTCTGTGGCCACCCCTACGCTGTATGCCCTGTTGGCCACAGCCGCCGCCACGTGGGCTGCGCACGGGGAGGCAGGGCAGGCAGGAGGTGAGCGGGGTGGCCAGCATGCAGTCATTGGACAGGGCAGACATGATGCATGCACGGCACCCGAAATGCCAGGCAGTTGGAACCCCCGAGCAGCCAGCCCACCCACTGCACATCTCCCCCACCCAACAAGGCCTTCCCATCTGACCTGACACCTCCCGCAGCGCGGCCACGGGCGGCATGAGCGTGCCGGCCGCCCGCTCCTCCTCGGGCACCCTGAGGGGGGCGAGATTGGAGCGAGGGGAAATGAGCAGCGCATCGTACGGCCGGGGCCAGTGGCGAGCATGCGCTAGGGGCCTTGCATGGCTCGATGCTCAGGGCACCCCGCTGCCATCCCAGGGAGCGCCAGCATGCATGCAGCAAGCGGCCGACTCGTGCCTCCAGCAGGCAACTTATCCCCCACAGCCTGTTGGTGGCAGCCGCCTCAGTGCCCGCCTCACCAGCGCGCCAGCGCCTTGGCCGCATCAATAAACATGTCTTCGCGCACGCGGGTGCAGCGCGACATAGTGACACCCAGGGCCAGGCCTTCAGTTGCGTTGGTTGGACAGGGGCGGGCAGCTCTTGATTATGAGGTCGCTGGAAGGACAGCCCTTGACTACACATGCACGCAGCGTGCGAGTGCAGCAGGGTGCTGGTGCCCAGGGCCAGGCCTCCTCCAGGTAACCCTCACACCCCTTCCCTCCCCTGCACCCACCAGGGAAGACATAGACGGGGTCAATGGCGCGCAGGTGCCGGGTCTCGCCGCTGGGCAGCGTCACATCGCCGCTGGTGAGGCGATCAGCAAAGATGGCGCGCCCCTGCAATTATGCCAGTGCAGCAAGTTCCGATGCGTCAAGCAGATAGGCGGCATGGCAAAGCATTGTGGCGGCTGGCAGCGGCTGGCAGACAGGGTGTTGGTGTACTGAATAACCAAAAACCAACCAAAAGAAACCAACCAAAAGTCCAACCAAAAAAACCAACCAACATTCATCTGGCCCTAACCAAGCAGAGCACTGCCGATAACCAACTGCCGCAGCTGCACTGCCCACCTGCGTCCAGGCCAGCGCATCCACAGCCGCCACCTCGCTCAGCTCCTTCTGGCCCTCGGGAGAGGAGCGGGACAGCGGCAGCACGATGGGCTGGGGGCAGCCCTCCGCCATGGCCTCCAGCACCTGTGGGGTGGGGCGGGGTGGGCGGTAGTGCAGGCGGTGCTTCACCCAGTGCTTCAGCCGGACAGACTGTGAACCTCGGTCACAAGTTGTGTCAACATTAGCAAGAACGAGAACCGTGGGCACCACCTGCTCAACGGCCCGCTCCAAGCTGTGCCCCAGGCATCGATTCCATTGATTCACAGGCAGTGCACGGGAGTGCTGTTCACTCATGCAGTTGGACCAGTTGCGCTAGCTGTTGGACTAGACTAGACCAGACTGTTCAATCTACAGGGGCAGCGCACCTCCTTGGTGAATGCATGCGGCGGCGCCTTGTCCGAGAGGCCGATGAGCACTGTGGGCTTGATGCGCTGCACCGCCTCCAGCAGGCTGGGGCAGGGCGGCGCGTCCTGCAAACGAAGGCTCGTCAGTCGGGGTGAGCCCAAAGTGCATCCGCCCAGGGGAAGCTATGACGCGGAGAAGGCACCACAAATGCCCACATTAGATGGCCGGCATGCATCGCAGCCTGAGGGGCCTTCAGCACAGAATGGTGAAGAGCGCAGGCAGCAGAGCCAGTCACCCTTCCGACCAGACCAGGAACAAACTTTCATACCAGCGCCCAAGCTGCACCAGTGCCAGCTTCTCTGGCCAGCGCCCCAGCCGCACCTGGGCATACGGCAGCTTGTGGTCGGCCAGCTGCTCCGCATCGTGCCGGTCCCGCACCACCAGCCCCTGCGCACAGGACGATTGCAGCACAGCCAGCGTGATAAACCGATCCCGCACCACCATGGTGCACCAGTCCCTGTACACAAGCGGGGGGCAACATAGCACAGCCAGAGTCAAGGCATGAACCTGAAGTGCTACACTGCAAGGGTGGACAGGTCTAGTTGCCAAGAGGGAGTTGAGAATGGGCAGGGCAGGGCGCCTTGTTCTGAAGTGCAAGATTTGCAGAGCCTCTCAGCCCACAAACCGGTCTGCCAGGCGGCAGGCAGCCTGCGTGCTCCTCATACGCTGCTTCCTGCCATGCTGCCCGTGAACAAGTAACAGACGGGCTGGCAGACAGCTGCCCCACGCTCACCTCTGTATCAACCAGGTGGATGTGCTTGCGCGCCTCCAGCACCGTGCCCCGCCCCTGCTCCCGCTGCACCGCCTCCTCCAGCAGCTCCGCAATCGCTGTCAGCCGCGGCGTCTCGCCCACCTGGGATAAGTTAAGCATGGGACAGGGGTGAGGCAGTTGGAAAATTAGCTGATGGCCAACAGCCGCGCCGTCTCGCCCACCTGGGATCAAAACGTGAAGCAAAGGTTTTGAGGACAGAGTTGGCCAGGGTCAGGGCGAGGAAGAAATTGACAGCAGGCAGTGACCTGCACACACTACAGCCAGAACTGGCGAGGACGAGGCAGCGCAGTCCCATTGAATCCACCCGCTGAAACCACACTGAAACCGTATAAAACCCACACCCCGCCCCGCCCACCAGCACGAAGCGCTGGTCGGCCAGCTTGGCGCCGGGCGGCAGCGCAGCGTACACAGCAGCCAGCACGGCGGTGGGCAGGCCGAACGCTGAGTCGCTGTACATGGGGAAGGTGCCTCGGTACTGGTTGATCAATTTCATCTGGGCGTCGTAATCTATGCCCGCCAGGTCGATCAGCACTGCGGGGGAGGGACAAGGAGGGAGCAGGGCGGTCAACCAGAGCGGATGCAGGCTCATGACAGCCAGCGTGTCTCCTCCACCACAACTTGCAGACACTCTATCACGCCCGCTGTTGCTCTCACCAGAGGTGCCGTAGCGCCGCTTGACGGCCATCAGAAACTCGTCCACCAGCTCAAAGTAGGCGTCGCCGTGCACGCGGCGGTGCTTGCCGCCGACGTAGATGGGGTCCTGAGAGGAGGAGGGGTTGGGAAGGCAACACAGGCGGTGGGAGTAGGTTGTTGGAGACACTAGGAGTGCGTGTTGGGGATGACAGGGTGCTTGCCGCCCACGTAGATGGGGTCCTGAGAGACGGGTGGCAGGGAGCATTATGCAACTTGTGGGTGCAAGGGTGGCACTCACACGCTTTTCAGTTTTGAAACAAGCCATGCCGTTGATGTCGATGGTGCTTGGCTCTCCTCTGCTGTTTAATCTGGGATGAAGGTTTCTGCCCATTCGCCTGCCTACAAGCAAATAACAAACCCCCGTGCGCACCTGCAGCAGCGCGTCGTTGTCGGTGCCAACATCCAGAGTGATGGGCAGGGTGGCGGAGGGCACGATGCCGCCACAGGCGGTGTAAAGCGCCAGTCGGGAGATGGGCAGGCCGATGGCCTGTGCAGGGCGGGGGAGGGGGCGGTGGAGGGCGAGCAGGGTGAAGGGGGAGGGGGTGGCGGCAGGGGGCGAGCAGGTGCAGGGCGGCAGAGGGAAGGCAGGAGCAGGGCAGCAGAGGGAAGGCAGGAGCAGGGCCGGTGAGGGGGCGGCAGGGGGCAAGAGGGTGAGCAGCCTCGCACAGAAGCCCTCAGTGGCTGGCGCTAAGCTGTTAGACCAGACTAGACTAGCCTCGCACAGAAGCAGCAGATGGGCAGGCATGGCATGCAGCGCCAGGCATGCAGCCGCGCATCACCCTGTGCCCACCCTGCCACTGCAAGACGTGTCACCGCTGCACCAAAAACAAGGTGTGTTGTATTTCTTAGGGCAAGCCGCACCTGCACTCCCATGTCGAAGCGCGTGCCGACGCGCGAGCCGTCCGTGAGGCAGATGGCCTGCGCAGGGGATGCGGTCACACTGCAATCACTTGTTGGTAACTCTAGTTAGATAGATCCTGAAGGTCCTCATGGCTGTGCTCAGCAGCGGTTGGCGGGGCCAGGCAGCCGCCAGGTCAAGCCCCCAAGGCCTGGCCAGGGAGTGCAGCGCAGCTTGCAGAGCACTCGAGCAGGTGGTGCGGCCGTGCACGCGCCTTGATGCGCCGCTCCGGCCAGTTTTTGAGGATGGAGAAGACGGCACCCCGGTCCTCCAGAGAGATGTACATGGCGCGTGGTAGGCTGAGCAGGAGGAAAAAAGAAGGGGAAACAAGTTGAAGAGCGAAGTAAGAGTTAGGTTGGGCCCACTCAAAGGCGGGCAGGGAGGAGTGGTGGATGTCTGCCCTCCAGAGAGATGTACATGGCGCGCGGCAGGGTGAGCAGGAGCAAAAAAGTAGGGCAGGAGTGGATCGAATGTGCATGTTTGCTGCATGTCGGGCCACAGGCCGGGCCATCACCAGAAGCACGCTTGCATGTGGCAACCACCTGCCACCCAGCAAGCGGTTGCTTATGCCTGTGACCACGTGCAGCTGCTGGGCAAGCGGTCTGTGCAGCCACGGTGCCGCCAGCCGCTGCACCCACCCACTGGCCAACCACCCCACTGCAGTCCACCACAATCCGCCACCCCCACCTGCGGAACATGAGCGAGTAGCCTTGGCAGTACTGCCCGATGGTGGGCTGGGACAGCACCGGCAGCAGCTCTTCGAGGTGCTGCGGCAGCGGGGGGGGGGCAGATGCGGAGTGAGTAGTAAAAAAATGCTGTCCATGCAAGGCAGCAGCGGATGTGCACTGGGTCTCAACCAGCACGGTGCTGCGGCAGCGGAGGGGCACCCGGGCAGTGAAACCTCATCTACTGTTCTCAGATAGGGTCGGCAGTGCGCGTGCGTGCTGCGAGCCCCGCACAAGTGCTGCCCTACGGTGCCCTGCAGCCTACCCATCGCAGCATCCAGGCCTCGCACACACGAGGGCGCTCAGCGTGGTGTGGTACGGCCACTTGCATCCAGCACAGCACTTGCACAGCCCTCCTGTGCGCATCCAGCACACCTCTGTTTTAAATTGTGACTATTGGGTTGTTCTCAACATCATTCAACACTGTGCAGCAGCGTACACCCGCCCCCGCCTCACATTCTTGAGCACATAGTAAAACAGGCGCTCGTTTCGCTCCTGCAGGCTCATCAGGTACTGCAGCTGCGCCACCTTGCCCTCCGTGCTGCGGCGGCGGGCGGGCAAGGCAGGTGCACAGGCCGTCAGGGGCAGGCAGCGTCAGCGCCATCACCTTAAGACTGAGTGGCTCTCCGCCCCACATGCAACCCGCCTCAACCATACCCCTCCTGCCCCTCCTGCCCCGCCCAGCAGCAGCAACGCTTGCTCATGTTGGTCATCACCCGCTCGGCCTGCACCTCTTGCAAGTCTACGTCCTGCCCACAACCACACGCCCCTTCTGCTTCAGTGCAACTCCCTCCCATCAGCCTCACTTGCGGATGTTGGTCATCACTCGCTCGGCCTGCACCTCCTGGCTCAGCACCGCGGGCGGCAGCAGGCCCCGCAGGTACAGCCGGTCGCGCTCCTTCTGGCTGAAGGCAAGGCCCTTGTTGTACTGCAATAAGGTAGTCAGAAGGGAGAGTAAGAGTTCTGAGAGGTTTGTATCACAGCGGGGAATGAGTTCAATGCGAACCTTGTCGAACTGAGCAGCCTGGCCTACCAGCGCGCCTCACACATCGAGTCTGTGCCAGGTGGTCACAACCCAAAGTGCAGCCAACTCAGGACCAAGCACACCACAGCTCCCGCACCCACCCGCGCGTCTCGCATGAGGTCCCACGCAACTTGTCATGTCCAAAACGCAGCCAGCCAGGCACTCAAAGCACCCACCCGTGCATCGCGCATGAGGTCCACGCCGCTGATCACGCTGCGCACCCAGGGCGTGGTGGGGCGCGTGTGGTCCTCCTCGTCATGCTGCACTTGGGGCAGGGCGGGCGGCCAGATATTAGGTGCTGCAAGGGCGGCTGAGGGCAGCTTCACTCGGGAGGCATCCATGGCGAAAACAAAAGTGCCGCGTACTGCCGCATCGAGCGCACAGGCCGCCGCCGACACCCCAGCCGCTGCCCCTTGGGTCGTAGCCATCAGCTGCAAGGGTCACATGCCCCTGCTGCATTGCGCAGAGCGGCTGCTCATCGCTGCGCACCTCACTGAGCACAGGCACGCCGCCGTAGCAGCGAGCGGCGCCAAGGGCGGCGGCGGCAGCAGGGGCAACGGCGCGGCTGCAGCCGCCGGCCGCTGCCAGCGCTTCTGCGACCGCTCCCCGCTGCACCGCTTGGCGCAGGGCCGCCAGCGCCATAGCGAGAGCTGGGTCTCGGTTCTGGGGCACCCCGGACCCTGCCTCTTCGACGTTCCCGGCAGCACTGACCCGCGGCGGACGACTCGTGGGGCGCCTTGAGAGCTGATCGGGGCGCTCAACTTGCTGCTGCTAGGCCTGCTGCGGCGGGCGCCGCCTAGGCGCGCCTGCGACGCCGGCACCTGTTTTGCGGCACCCACCCAGCTCCACTCGTACCCCTGTGTATTTCCAGCTTCAATGCAAACGCTAATGTCTCAAAACAATCACGCGTCGAACAACGCCCTGGCCCTGGCCTAGAGCCGCCGCATGTGCGGCTTCCGTGGCGGCCCATCAATGTCCAGCCGACTCACCCTCAGAGCTGAGCATCGAACTTGCCAAGACGGCGTGTTCCATCATGTCATACAGGCATTAGAAGCATCAGAAAGCTACAGTTGGTCATTGTAATTCCATCACTCAAGCATGAGGTCGTCCAGCGTCATTTCCCCCTTGGCAACCGCCGCCAGCGCCTCGCGCAGCTTGCCGTGCTTGGCGGCCGCGCCCAGCGGCGTCTCGCCCTCCGCATCCTCGGCCTGCAGAGTAAGCAAAAAGTGCAGAGAAAGATCACACCAATCGAAAAGCGGTGTCCGCCCTCTGCATTCTCGGGCTGCGGAGTAAGCGGCACAGAGGGAGGGGCGGTCCGATAAAGGGTGCACTGCAGGGGCCTCAAGCCGGCAATGCGTACGCAGGCACATGCATGATGCAGGCAACGCCTTCAGCGAACAGCGGAACCCAAGCCCAAAGCGTCACACATGCACCCACCCACCTCCACATCAGCGCCCTTGCCCGCCAGCAGGATGGCAGCTGGCTGGTGCCCCGCAATGGCGGCCAGCAGCAGCGGCGTGGCCTTGTCCTTGTTGCGCGCATCGATCTTGGCCTTGGCGCCCAGCAGCAGCCTGATGATGTCAGTTCGGCCGGTGCTGGCAGCGCGGTGCAGCGCAGTGGCGCCTGTGCAATCCTTGGCGTCCACCTGGGGAGCGGCAGGGGTGCAGGGAGCTCCCATTGCTTTACCACCACTCAGCCAGTCAGAACCAGCAACCTAGCCTTGCATGCGCAAGGAGCCACTGCAAGCTCCAAGGGGCCAAGCAGCAAGCCTTGCCTGTGATGCACGGTGCCAAGCAGCTGCTCACCAAATCAAGCCCCACAACTCTTGCCTGTACGCCGTGCAGCAGCAGCAATCATACCAATGCACATCACCAAGCAGCCATCAACAGCAGGCCGCCTTGCTCACCTGTGCGCCGTGCTGCAGCAGCAGCTCCACCAGCTCGCGCTGCCCCTTGCTGGCGGCATAGTGGAGCGCCGTCCGCTGCTGCGCCGTCGCCGCGTTCACGTCAGCTCCCAGCGATATCAGCAAGCGTGCCACGGGCTCGTGCCCTGCCGATGAGGCGCTGTGCAGCGGCCGCCAGCCCTGCTTGGGTGGGTCGGGACAGGTGGTGGAGAGCTCAGAATCCTTTTGCAGCACGGACCACCCTGCTTGCCACCGCATGCACGCCACGCTAGCGCACCGCATTGTTCACGCCATGCTGGCGCCCACCCACGCCACGCTGCAACATGCCGCAGGGGCCCTGCCACCACCGCACAACGCACATTCTGGCGCACACCCACGCCCTGCTAGGCATGCCCTGCCACCTCCGCACAGCGCGCAGCGCACCTCCTCGTCCACGGCGTTCACTTGGCGGGCGCCACGCTCCACCAGCCACTGCACCAGCTGCAGGCTGCCTGAGGCGCAGGCCGAGTGCAGCAGCGAGCGGTCGTCCTCGTCCTTGCCCTGCATGGGCAGTGAAAGGTAATCACTTGGTAGCTGATAGAGCAGCGAGCGATCCCGTTTGAGGCGATGATGCGCGGATGGCATTGCATGTGCGACTAAGCGTACTGAACAACCAACGCAGCCGCAGAACTAACCCTCGCAAACCTGCAGCAGCGGCGCCAGCTGGTCGGCAGGCAAGTTGGAGAACCACAGCAGGTCTCCAGCCCGCGCCGCCTCTGCTGCCCGCTCCATGGTCATCCAGCTATGTGAGATGTGCGGTTGTCAATCTGCTATCAAAAACAAGGGCGGCAAGGAGAGGTGTGCAGCGGAGGCAGTGGCAGCGACAGCAGCGGTGGGCGGCGGCGGCTGTGGGAAGGTCGGCACCGCGATCGGCTGCGTTGATAGACTACAGCTGACTGCTCAGATGCACCTGCAAGCGGCGCATTCGCTCCCGGGCGCAGACCTGCGACAACGTTTGGCGCGGTCACAGCCTGTCAGCAGCGCACGAGCTTGTTCAGAGTGTACGATCAAGCATTCATAGACAACCGTGGGAGCCTCCCTGCCCCCGGTTGATGGACAGCATGCCGCGGCGCTCAGCTGCCGCCACGACGGAAGGCGCCGCTTTGCGAGTCTTAGAGTGATTGCACGTTGCGTGACACATTTTACGAGCGTGTCGTTTGGTTACAAGTGGCAGCAGCCACTGCTTGGCGTGATGCATGAAGAAGAATGAGAGGAAATCGACAGATATTGGGCGCACAATGTGTGCGCATGCAAGGAAAAACGGGGCGCAGCCCAGGATTGACAGTGATGCAGCTTGGTGGGGAATGAATGCGTGTTAAAATGTATGCATCAAGCGTTGGGATGCTGGCAGCCACCCACAATGCAGGGCGGTGCGGCCAACTGCATGTTCGGCCCAGCGCTTGCGGTCGCAGCACAGCAGCGTGCCGCACTGTGCCTAGCTTAGTTCCACGTCTCTGTTGGGCACACTTGGGGCCTATGCTGCATGAGCTTGCTGAGTTCTAACTACCTGCCGGCACTCCGCCGCGGCCACAGCAGCACGTCTGCATCAGCGGTGCACTTCTGGTCATGCCGCGGTGCCCTTGAGCAGGCCGTCCAGCTTGGCGGCCGTGTCCTCAGCGATGGAGATCGCTCCCTCGTAGAAGCCTGCAGCGAGCAATGGGAAGCAGTGCAAAGTTCGCCACCAGGGTCGAGCTGTTGGGCAGGCAATCTGGTGCAGCAGCAAGCAGCACGAGTCAAGCACATGCCACCGACGGAGAAACATGCATAGCCGGCTGCCCCCCTTATAGGTCTCCCACTCGCTCACCCATCCACTTGAGTGCCATCTCAGTGCCAGCCCTGCAAACAGGAGCGGAGGGGTTGACAACGCAAAGTGATCAGGGCCAGTCGTCAAGATACAGACACTGCAGTGCGTGTGATTGGAGGGGGTGGGCAAACCCAGACGACTGCAGGATTGCGCCGGGCAGTGCATTGCCCTGCGAGTGAGTGCCATGCACAAACAACATTCGCCGGGTGCAGCGCAGCAGGCGCACCAGTGCACGCGGCCCTGGGGAGGGTAGAAGGCCTGGCCGTACGTTGTCCAGAAGCCAGGCACCACCAAGCCATTGTCTGCAGCACAGGGGAAAGAGCAGAGGCTCGCCAGATGAACGGAAGCCGACGGCAGGGCATCCAATCGTAACCGCACATACGCCCCCGCGTGCAATGCTCCCCACGGCTGCTGGCACCAGCCCGGGCGGGAATCCGCCACAACGCAACACAGCCAGGCCGGCATGCTTGGGCCGCCCACTCACATGCGCCGCCCGTCCACTGCTCGCTGTTCCAGTCCACGTACACAAAGTTGACCGAGTCGGTGGCCACGCGTGGGTCCTGAGTAAAGTAGTGGGGAGGGATGGGGCGTGAAGTCAGCACAGGCTCGGGACCAAAGGCACCGCGACATTTACTGTATTGCAGCCATACCCAAGCTGCCGCAAGGCAAACACAGCCACGCCATGTGTGCATAGGAAAACCTCCATGCAGCCGGCCCTGCGCTCGAGTTTCCATGTTCGATTGCTGCACCAACCAGCCAAGGAAACCTGCCCCCCAAACCATGTCCAGCGCACCTCCATGTAGTCTGCCCAGGCCTTGAGCACCGTTTCCTTGAGCTTGTCGGGCCCGGCCTCGGTCAGCTCGTACGCGTGCTTGGTCATGATGAAGCCCGCCAGAGCGCCGGGGCCGTCTGCAGGAAGGACCAAAGCAGGCAAAGCGGGGCGGGTTGAATGCGGCCCTTGCATGGCGCGAGAGAAGGGGGGCAGGACATGCATCAACTGGCGCTGCGCTGCTCTTGATCAGGAGATCGCTGGCCGTGAGTTGTGGCACGCGACGCAGGCGGCCTTTCTTGCGGCGCGCTCACCAGGCGGGGACACGTCAAAGGCAGAGGGGATGGGCTGGTCGGGGTTGGGGTCGATGGAGAGCATGATCACGTCTTCGGCCTTGTTGGTCTTGCGCCCTGCAATACGATGTGGATGGAACAACAAAGGCAAAGCAGATAAGTGCTGCAACTAGACATAGAACAGGCCGGAGACAACACGGTTGGAGGCGGTCTGCAGGGGTGCTGTTTGACTAGCATGCACATACAGAACTGCAGGCGGGCACCACTGTAGCAAAGCGCACGCCCCCAGAACACAAAGCACTCACAGAAGGGCTTGTCGTAGAAGGCGATGCACTTGACGGTGCTGCCCATGGGCGCGCGCTGCGTCAGCTGCAGGCGCCGCCCCGGCAGCGGCGGCGAGTAGGTGATGCGGCTGGTCAGCCAGGGCGGCACGGCCACAACCACGTACCTGCGGGCAGAAGAGGGTGGAAACGATGCAGGGGTGGGTGGACAGAACAGGGAGGGTGATAACACGTGGCTGATGAGCTGAGGAGGGAAAGAGAGGTGGTGTGGGATCCCGGCTCCACCCAAACCCGCGCTCTCAGCTCCTCGCACAGCAACTCTCAAGCTGGACACTCAGGCTCACTTGGCGCCGTAGATGCCCGAGTCGGAGTAACCACAAACAATACCAATTGGCAGATTTTGTTGTCTAAAATCGACAATCGATCTGCATGGTTTTCAGCTCACTTGGCGCCGTAGATGCCCGAGTCGGAGTAGACGTCCACCGTCGAGTTGGTCTGGGCAATGTGGCGGGCGGGGGAGCTCGTCTCGATGCGGCCGCCCAGCTTGGCAATGTCCTGCGTGGTGAAATCCGGAGGGGGAGGGTAACAGGGCTTGATCGAACGGTGCTGGCACCTCAGAGCCACTCTGGAATGTCGCCATTCAGCGCTGCTTTGCAGGGGGTTCACGGCTACCGGGCTGTTCCCACAACCGCCAAACCCCGGGGTCTCACCGCTGCAAGCTTCTCCACAAACTGGCCTGCAGCTCAGGAGGGGCGGCCGGTGCGGAGGCAAGTCAGCCCAAGCCTCGAGCAGAGAGACAGGCAGTTCCTACTCACGTTCTATGGCTCGCCATCGAGGAAGCACCCTCACCATGGTCCCCAAAACCGCACCTGCCGCGCCGTAGAACAGCTGGTCCTCGGAGCCGCCGTCCCACATGACCGCCTGCACGCGCGCCGTCTCCAGCACAGACACCTGCGGGGGGTAGCAGTGTATAGCTATTAGCGGGTACATGTCATTGCAAAGTGGCGACGTCAAGGCAAGCGGCAGTGCAGCTTAAGTGCCCCCCTTGAGCCCCCATCCTCCTCTCGAGCCTGCGCCTCTTGCACTGTGGCATCAGCTGCACTGCCACCAAGTTACTGGACTTGCAGGGCACACGCAGCGCACCTCTCCGGGGTCGGCGCCGCCCACGTCAGCAATGGGGAAGCTCCACATCAGCATGTTGCGAGCATCCTGGTCCTGCGTCTCAGCCTCCACCCTGCAACCAAATTTGGCAGCAACAAAGGGCATGAAAGCCGGCAGCACGAGTGCGGAGGAGTGGGTGGCCCTGCACCTCCGTTTGTAACTAAATGCAGGGCAGCGTGCAGGGGTGTCAACAAAATCCAGCTGCCGCGCTAGCAGCGGCAGCCAGCAGGGGGCAGGTGCATCACAAGTGCCAGCTGGCAGCAGCAACCGGCCGCTGGGTGTGAACAGGCAGCTCTACAAATGTTCTCACCAGGTGCGGAAGGTGGTGGTGTCCCACTTCTGGGCGTCGGGGATGGCCCACGGCTTGGACAGGTCCTTCAGGATCTGTTGCAGGCAGGGGGAGGGGGAGAGAACACGAAGGTGTATTACATTACTCTGTTAAACACAACAGTGCAGTTTGAGCAGTGCGAACTGCATGCTGTTCGAGCAAGCAAGGTATTTAGGAGTGCATGTTGTTCGAGCAACAGAGGCCGTGTGCAGCAAGCACCTGTGCTTCTCCTCCGCTTCCAGCTGCATGCTGTGCTGGGCGCGCAAGCATGCCGGGCGCGCACCTGCTCCACAATCTTGTACAGCTTGGTGGCCACGCGCTTGTACTCGTCCACAGTCTTGATCTGCACCAGTTGATGGATGCAGCAATGAAGGATCGGGCACAGAGCAGTGCGTGGCCGCGGCGCGTGCTACTGTTGACCGCACGGCCTCAAATGTCCTGGATCAGCCGTCAGCCCGGCCCGCACAGCACTTTCTAACCTGCCATTGCGCTGCTCATTCACAATGCCCAGCTGGCTGCCCACCTGCGCAGCAGTCATGCTCTTCTTCTGCGCGTCGGTCAGGTCCTCATCGTCCCAGTACTCGGTGCCCAGGTCAAGCCACTTGCCGTCCACGCGCACCCGCCACTTGCCCTTGGCCTGCAGGGCAGCAAAGAACAGAGGTGCATGTGTGAGGTGTACGTGCATTCTCGCACGCTTGCCAGGTGCAGCCATGGCCATCCGCACGCGGCCGGGCAGCAACACATACCCTACAAGGAGGCCACCCGTGTCCAACAAGCCAGCTGCATGCACCGCTGACCAGGGCAGCTGTCTGTGTGTGTCATTATTACCTGGGGCGCCTCGTAAATGTCCACGCCGTACTCCTTAGCCATGGCCAGGAAGCGGGGCTGGGCGGGGCCCACCCACTGGCCTACAGGGACAAGGGGGCAGGGCAGGGCAGGGCGCCAAGTGATGCAGCAGCAGCGGATGAAAAACACACCGCAGGCTGTGGCACGCCGTCAACCGGTTTTGCAGCACACGAACCCCTCAATGCTGCGCAGCACTAGCCGCGCCAGCCGCCAGCCGTCAACCAGCCCGCAGCTAGCCAGGCCTGACGACACCCACCGTGCTGCCCAATGGATACACCCAATGAATACACCCAATGTACCATGGATGACTCACCGCCCAGGTCCCACCACCACTTG
>VFQQ010000984.1_pt1 | contig 45339 bp, 41 predicted proteins | sample 3512341 | NCBI WGS metagenome assembly VFQQ01 (sample SAMN10412373, study PRJNA504923) | tailings metagenome | isolation source: Relicate 2 Philex TSF1 revegetated site | place: Philippines: Tuba, Benguet | collected 2017-08-29 | reverse complement strand
CCACCGACGGCAAGAGCTTCCAGCAGATGGCGGGCTCCATGACCGGCATGACCGAGGACGAGTACCGCAACATGATGGTCGGCGGTGGCCGCTCCGTCGAGGGCAACCGCGTGGTCGGCGAAGACGGCACCGCGCAGGCGCACCGCCAGCCTCAAGGCAAAGGAAACCGTTGATATGGCACGCATCACCGCATCCGTCTACACCTCGCATGTCCCGGCCATCGGCGCCGCGCTCGACCTCGGCAAGACGCAGGAGGCCTACTGGCAACCCGTGTTCCAGGGCTACGAATTCGGCAAGCAGTGGATGAAGGACAACAAGCCCGATGTGGTCTTCCTGGTCTACAACGACCACGCGACCGCGTTCAGTCTGGACTTCATCCCCACCTTCGCCATCGGCACCGCGGCCGAGTACCAGCCGGCCGATGAAGGCTGGGGCCCGCGCCCTGTGCCCAAGGTCATGGGCCACCCCGCGCTGGCCTCGCACATCGCGCAGTCCGTGATCCAGCAGGACTTCGACCTCACCATCGTCAACAAGATGGACGTGGACCACGGCCTCACGGTGCCGCTGTCGCTGATGTGCGGCCAGCCCCAGGCCTGGCCCTGCCCGGTGATTCCGTTCGCCGTGAACGTGGTGCAGTACCCCGTGCCCAGCGGCCGCCGCTGCTACAACCTCGGCAAGGCCATTGCCAAGGCGGTGGCGAGCTACGACGAGGACATCAACGTGCACATCTGGGGCACGGGCGGCATGAGCCACCAGCTGCAGGGCCCGCGCGCGGGCCTGATCAACAAGGACTTTGACAACGCCTTCCTCGACAAGCTCATCAGCGACCCCGAAGCCGCCGCGAGCATCCCGCACATCGACTACGTGCGCGAAGCCGGCAGCGAAGGCATCGAGCTGGTGATGTGGCTGATCGCGCGCGGCGCGATGGCCGATGCCGCTGGCGGCCCTGCGCCCAAGGCCCTGAACCGCTTCTACCATGTGCCCGCGTCGAACACGGCCGTGGGCCATCTCATTCTGGAGAACACCTGACATGACCAAAACCATCAAAGTCGCACTCGCCGGTGCCGGCGCCTTCGGCATCAAGCACCTGGACGGCATCAAGAACATCGACGGCGTGGAAGTGATCTCGCTGATCGGCCGTGAGCTGGACAAGACGCAGGAAGTGGCGACCAAATACGGCATTGGCCACGTCACCACCGAGCTGTCCGAATCGCTCGCGCTCAAGGAACTCGACGCCGTCATCCTGTGCACGCCCACGCAGATGCACGCCGAGCAGAGCGTGGCCTGCCTGAAGGCCGGCAAGCACGTGCAGGTGGAAATTCCGCTGGCCGACAGCCTGGCCGGCGCGCAGGCGGTGGTGGACCTGCAGAAGCAGACCGGCCTGGTGGCCATGTGCGGCCACACGCGCCGCTTCAACCCCAGCCACCAGTACGTGCACAACCAGATCCAGGCCGGCAAGTTCAACATCCAGCAGATGGATGTGCAGACCTATTTCTTCCGCCGCACCAACACCAACGCGCTGGGCCAGGCGCGCAGCTGGACCGACCACCTGCTGTGGCACCACGCCGCGCACACCGTGGACCTGTTCGCCTACCAGGCCAACAGCCCCATCGTGCAGGCCAACGCCGTGCAGGGCCCGATCCACCCGACGCTGGGCATCGCCATGGACATGAGCATCCAGCTCAAGGCCGCCAACGGCGCGATCTGCACGCTGTCGCTCTCGTTCAACAACGACGGCCCGCTGGGCACCTACTTCCGCTACATCGGCGACACGGCGACCTACCTCGCGCGCTACGACGACCTGTTCAACGGCAAGGACGAGCAGATCGACGTGTCGAAGGTCGACGTCAGCATGAACGGCATCGAGCTGCAGGACCGCGAGTTCTTCGCTGCCATCCGCGAAGGCCGCGAACCCAACGCCAGCGTCGGCCGCGTGTTCGCCTGCTACGAAGTGCTGCACAAGCTCGAACAGCAACTCAACGCGAACGGCTGATCGCCATGCAACAACGCCAGCTCGGTCCCTTCAGTGTCTCGGCCATCGGGCTGGGCTGCATGAACATCTGCCACGCCTACGGGGCTCCCGCCACGCGGGAGCAGGCCGAGCGGCTGCTGCTCTCGGCGTTCGACCAGGGCGTGACGCATTTCGACACCGCGTCGCTGTACGGCTTTGGCGCCAGCGAGACGCATGTGGGCAACGCGCTTTCGAAGCACCGCAGCCAGTTCACGCTGGCCAGCAAGGGTGGCATGGCGGGTGTGCAGTTCGATGACGGCATCAAGCGCGTGATCGACGGCCGGCCCGAAGCCATCCGCCGCAACTGCGAGGACAGCCTGCGCCGCCTCAAGACCGACGTGATCGACCTCTACTACCTGCACCGCTGGGACAAGCAGGTGCCGGTGGAAGACAGCGTGGGCGCGATGAGCGACCTGGTGCGCGCGGGCAAGGTGCGCACGCTGGGCCTGTCCGAGGTGTCGGCCGCCACCATCCGCAAGGCCCAGGCGGTGCACCCGATCACGGCCGTGCAGACGGAGTACTCGCTCTGGACGCGCAACCCCGAGATCGCGGTGCTCGAAACCTGCCGCGAATTCGGCATTGCCTTCGTGGCCTTCAGCCCGGTGGCGCGTGGTTTCCTGTGTGGCGATGACCTCGACGTGAACGCGTTCGATGCGAAGGACATCCGCCGCGCCATGCCGCGCTTCGCACCCGATCACTTCGCGGCCAACCAGAAGCTGCTGCCGGCGTACCGCGCCATCGCGCAAGAGGTGGGTTGCACGCCGGCCCAGCTTGCGCTGGCCTGGCTGCTGCACCAGGGGCCGGACATCCTGCCCATTCCCGGCACCGCGCGCGAAGACCACCTGCGCGACAACCTGGGCGCGGCCGGCGTGAAGCTGGACGCGGCGACCCTCGCCCGTCTGGACGAACTCATCAACCAGCGCACGGTGAGCGGCAACCGCTACAACGAGCAGTCGAACCGGGAAGTGGACACGGAGGTGTTCTAGCCCCCCACGCTCCGCCGCTGCGCGTGGCGGGTCGTTGTTCTTTTCCTGCGTCACTTCGACGGACGCACGCAGCTCACATCGCCTTCCTTGCATTCCATGAGCCGCTGCAGGTCGGCGGTGCGCTCGCGCGTCATGCGCGCCTGGCATTGCGCGTCCACCATGGGCGCCACGCTGCCGCCCGCCACGCCGCTGCGCTCGAACTCGCAGGCTTTCACGCGGTACTGGATCCATTCGGTCTGCGCCTGGCGCAACAGCTGGCGCCGCTGGTTGCCCACGCTTTGCGAGAGCGTGCGGTAGGCCTTGGCGTACTCTGCGGTGGCCGCCTCGAAGTCTTGCGCGGCACAGGCGTTGAGCTGGGCCTGGTTGCCGTCGGGCTTGCATGCCACGGCCGGCGTGGCCTTGCCGGTGGCCGTGGCGAGCGCCAGCGCGGCGTGGCTGACGAAGGCGAGGGTGATGAGCGTCTTGAGGGTGTTCATGCCGCATTGTGTGGCCGCTGCCTTGAAAAGAAACGAAACAAACCGAAACTGCGGCGAGACGACGCCAGGGCAGGGTGGGGCGCACCATCGCGGTCATGTTCAACAGTCCCCTGAAAGGACACCGTCATGAAACCCTGGATCAAACGCTCCCTCATGGCCTTCACCGGCGTCTCCATCGCCGTGGGTGGTCTGGCCGCCTGCGGCACGCGCCACCACGACCGCGCGCCCATGAGCGCCGAGAAGATCGCCGAGGTGCGGGGCAAGGTGGTGAACCGCATCACCAGCAAGCTGGACCTGAACGCCGAACAACAGCAGAAGCTGAACGTGCTGGCCGACAAGGTGCAGGCCCAGCGCACGGCCCTCATCGGCCAGACCACCGACCCGCGCGGTGAAGTGCGTGCCCTGGTAGCGGGCGAGAAATTCGACCGTGCCCGCGCCCTGAACCTGCTGGACGAGAAGACCCGCGTGGTGCAGGTGAGCAGCCCCGAGGTGATCAACGCCCTGGCCGACTTCTACGACAGCCTGAACCCCACGCAGCAGGCCGAGGTGCGCGAGCGCATGCAGAAGCGCAAGGGCTGGTTCTCGCGCGGCTGAGGCGGGTGAGCACCATGTCGCCCGTGCTGCAACCGATCGCCCAGCGCCTGCGTGACCACGGGCCCGCCCTGCTGGCCTGCGTGGACGACCCACACGACGAGCTGCTGGCCCTGGTGTGGGGCCCGCGCTTCGACCGCGAGCACGCGCTGGGCCTGTGGGCCAGCCTGTCGCGCCGTCAGCCGAACGAAGCCGTGCCCACGCTGCCGGCCATTCTCTCGGCGGCCGACCGCTTCGACGGCCTGGACCACGGCGCCCAGCAACGGCTGCGCCGCCTGATCGTTCGCCACCGCGCGCTGAGCGCAATGTGACAATGCCGCATGCACCGCGTTCTGCTCATTGACGACGACGAACAGCTCGGCCCGCCGCTGGCCACGTACTTCCAGCGCTTCGAGCTGGCGCTCACGCACGCGCTGCGGCCCAGCGAGGGGCTGGCGCGCCTGCGCGCGGAGACATTCGACGCCGCCATCCTCGACGTGATGCTGCCGGAGATGGACGGCTTCGAACTCTGCCGCACCATCCGCAAGGAAAGCGACATTCCCATCGTCATGCTCACCGCGCGCGGTGACGTGATGGACCGTGTGGTCGGCCTGGAACTGGGCGCCGATGCCTACCTGCCCAAGCCGTTCGAACCGCGCGAACTCGTCGCGCACATCCAGACCGTGCTGCGCCGTCGCAACGGCGGCAACGGCCCGGCCAGCGGGGCGCCGGCGGTGGACCCCGGCATGCTGATGTTCGAAGGCCTCACCATCGACCCCACGCGCCGCAGCGTGATGCGTGGCGGCGAGGCGGTGGAACTCACCAGCACCGAATTCGACCTGCTGCACCTGCTCGCGCGCGATGCGGGGCGCGTGTTCAGCCGCGACGACATCCTCAACCAGCTGCGCGGGCACGACGCCGACCTGTACACGCGTGCGGTCGACATCGTGATCAGCCGCCTGCGCAAGAAGCTCGAGCCGCTGGACTGCATCAAGACGCTGCGCAACGCGGGCTATTCGCTCGCGCTGCCCCGGATCGCGCCATGACCCGCCCGCTGCCCTGGTACAGCCGGGCTGCCCAGAAGCTGCGCTGCTCGCTCAAGCTGCGCCTGGTGATGGTGTTCCTGCTGCTGGCGATGACGATGTCGTTCACCTTCATCAGCGGCGCGAAGAACGCGTTCTCGGTCGGTTGGCGCGAGGCCGCGCGGCCCCTGCTGCTGGACTACGTGACCCGCCTCGCCGCCGAGGTGGCGCCCGAGGGCACGCCTAGCATCGAACGCGCCCGGGCCCTCACGCAGCGCCTGCCGTTGACCATCGACATTGCAGGCCCGCAGATCCAGTGGCGCTCGCACCCCGACCAGGAACGTTCGCACTGGCGGCGCGACCGCTCGCGCGAGCAGCTCGCCGACCCCGATGACGCGGGGTGGGGCGACGACGCGGAATGGCTGGAGCTGCTGGTCCGCAAGACCGCCGACGGGCACCGCATCGAGTTCGGTGTCAACGAAGCCGTGTTCGACCGGCGGCCCAAACTGGTCGGCTACACCCTTGCGGCCCTGCTCATCCTCACGCTGCTGGCGTTCCTGTACGTGCGCCGGTTGTTGCGCCCGCTCGACGACATCCGGCAAGGCGCGCTGCGCTTCGGCGCGGGCGAATTCCAGAAACCCATTCCCGTTCGCCATCCCGAGCGGCCGGACGAACTGGGCGAGCTGGCCACCACCATCAACACCATGGGGCAGGACATCCACCAGATGCTCGAAGCCCAGCGCGCGCTGTTGCTGGCCATCAGCCACGAGCTGCGCAGCCCGCTCACCCGGGCTCGTCTCAACACCGAGTTGCTGCCCGAGGGCGCAGACGTGGCGCCGCAGCGTGAAGCCCTGCTGCGCGACCTGGGCGAAATGGCGCGCCTCATCAGCGACCTGCTGGAAAGCGAGCGCCTGGCCGGCCGCCACACCGCCCTGAACCGCGAAGCCACCGACCCGGCGGCGCTGGCTCGCGAAGTGATCGACGAACTGTCCGTCACGCAGTCCGCCGCGCGCGGCATCGCCCTGCACCTGGACAGCGGCTTGCCCACTTCGCTGCCGCTCGACCGCATCCGCGTGCGCCTGCTGCTGCGCAACCTGCTGGACAACGCGCTGCGGCACAGCGCGGGCGCGACCGTGCCGGTGACGCTGTACGTGCGCCCGATGGAGAGCGGGCCCGGCATAGAACTCGAGGTGCGGGACCACGGGCCCGGCGTGCCCGACGAGCAGCTGCCCCAGATGGCACAACCCTTCTTCCGCCCCGACACCGCGCGCACCCGCAGCGCCGGCGGTGTGGGGCTCGGCCTGTACCTGTGCCGGCTGGTGGCGCAGGCCCATGGCGGCGCGCTCACCGTGCGAAACGCGAGGCCGGGGCTGTCGGTGGTCGTGACGTTGCCGGTGCAGGGCACGCCATCATGAAAACCCTGCCCGTCCGCCTCGCGCCTGGCGATGACCTCCGCGCTGCCCTGGAGGCCTCGGTGCGCGAACAGGGGTGCCAGGCCGCGTTCGTGATCGCCGGCATCGGCAGTCTGAGCGAGGCGCGCATCCGGTTTGCCGGCGTGGACGAGGTTGAGACCTTCACGGGCGACACCGAAATCCTGAGCCTGTCAGGCACGGTGGGCGTCGACGATGGCGGACGAAGCCACTCGCATCTGCACATGTCGGTGTCCACCGCCACGGGCGCGGTGTTCGGTGGCCATGTGGCACCTGGCTGCCGCGTGCGCACCACGGCCGAGGTGCTGCTGGGCCTGTTGCCCGAATGGGGTTTCTCGCGCGAGAACGACCCGGCCACGGGCTTCCCGGAACTGGTGGTGCGGCGCACGGAAAACTGAAGCGTTGTGCCCATGAAAAAAGGGAGCCTGAAGGCTCCCTTTTTCGTGGTCGACAGTGGCTTACAGCGTGTCGATGAAGCTGCGCAGCTTGTCCGAGCGGCTCGGGTGCTTGAGCTTGCGCACCGCCTTGCTTTCGATCTGGCGGATGCGTTCGCGCGTCACGTCGAACTGCTTGCCCACTTCTTCCAGCGTGTGGTCGGTGGACATCTCGATGCCGAAGCGCATGCGCAGCACCTTGGCTTCGCGCGGCGTGAGGCTGTCGAGGATTTCCTTCACCACCTCGCGCAGACCGGCCTGCATGGCGGCCTCGATCGGGGCGGTGTTGGTGGTGTCCTCGATGAAGTCGCCCAGGTGCGAATCGTCGTCGTCGCCGATGGGGGTTTCCATCGAGATCGGCTCTTTCGCGATCTTCATGATCTTGCGGATCTTGTCCTCGGGCATCTCCATCTTTTCGGCCAGGATGGACGCATCGGGTTCGAAGCCGAATTCCTGCAAGTGCTGGCGGCTGATGCGGTTCATCTTGTTGATGGTCTCGATCATGTGCACCGGGATGCGGATGGTGCGCGCCTGGTCGGCGATCGAGCGGGTGATGGCCTGGCGGATCCACCACGTGGCGTACGTGGAGAACTTGTAGCCGCGGCGGTATTCGAACTTGTCCACCGCCTTCATCAGGCCGATGTTGCCTTCCTGGATCAGGTCGAGGAACTGCAGGCCGCGGTTGGTGTACTTCTTCGCGATGGAGATCACCAGGCGCAGGTTGGCCTCGATCATTTCCTTCTTCGCGTCGCGCGAGGTGGACTCACCCTGGTTCATCCGCTTGTGGATGTCCTTCAGGTGCGCCAGCGGCACGACGACGCTGCTCTGGATGTTGATCAGGCCTTGTTGCAGTTCCTGCACTGGCGGGATGTTGCGCTCGAGCACCACGCTCCAGGGCTTGCCGGCAGCGGCCTGCTTCTCGACCCACTTGAGGTTGAGCAGGTTGGGCGGGAAGTCCTTGATGAACGTTTCCTGCGGCATGCCGCACTTGTCCACGATGATGCGGCGCAGTTCGCGTTCCTTCTTGCGCACGTCGTCGACCTGGCTGCGCATGGTGCCGCACAGCTTCTCGATTGCCTTGGCGGTGAAGCGGATCGACATCAGCGTTTCGGTGATCGCCAGCTGCGTCTTCAGGTAGGACGGCGTGCCGTAGCCTTCCTTGTCGTACGTCTTGTGCAGCTTCTCGAACAGCGCGCGCATGTTGTCGAAGCGGGTGAGGGCTTCGCGCTTGAGTTCTTCCAGCTTGCGGGTCAGCGCCTTGGAGCCGCCCTTGCCGTCGTCGTCATCGGCTTCGTCGTAGTCGTCGAAGTCTTCCTCGGCCACGTAGTCGTCGGCCGCGTCGGCGTCGGCGAAACCGTCCACCACGGTGGAGATGACGACCTTGCCTTCGCGGATGTCCTCGGCCATCACCAGGATCTCGGCGATGGTGGCGGGGCTCTCGCTGATGGCGGCCATCATGTCGTTGAGGCCGCCCTCGATGCGCTTGGCGATCTCGATTTCGCCTTCGCGCGTGAGCAGCTCCACCGTGCCCATTTCGCGCATGTACATGCGCACCGGGTCGGTGGTGCGGCCGAATTCGCTGTCCACCGTGGACAGGGCGGCTTCGGCTTCTTCCTCGGCTTCCTCTTCGGTGGCGGCGGTCGGGCCGGTGTTGTTCAGCAGCAGGGTCTCGGCGTCGGGCGTCTGTTCGTAGACGGCCACACCCATGTCGTTGAGCAGCGAGACCACGACTTCCAGCGTCTCGGCCTCGACCAGCTTGTCGGGCAGGTGGTCGTTGATTTCGCCGTGCGTGAGGTAGCCACGCGTCTTGCCCAGCTTGATCAGGGTCTTGAGGCGTTCGCGGCGGTTGCGGGCTTCTTCTTCGGACAGGACGGTTTCGTCCAGGCCGAATTCCTTCATCAGCGCGCGTTCCTTCGCCTTGCTGATCTTCATGCGCAGGGGCTTGACCTTCTCGGTCGTCTGCGCGGTGGTGTCGACCGCTTCGGCTTCCGGCTCGTCGCCGGCCAGATCGTCCTCGATGTCGCTGAGGTCTGCATCGTCCATGTCGGCGTCTGCCTTGCCCTTGGCATCTGCCTTGGGCTTGCGGCCACGCTTGGCCGCGGGCTTGTCGCCGGCGTCGGCCTTGGCCGGACGGCCGGCCTTCTTCTTCACGGGTTCTTCGAGCAGCTCGGCCTCGGGCTTGGCCTTGGCCGCGGTCTTCTTGGCGGGAGCGGCCTTGGCGGCGGCTTTCACGGGGGTCTTCTGGGTCACAGCAGGTGCTTTCTTCGGCGGTGAAGCCGGGGCGGCTGCGCGTGGGCTGGCCTTCTTGGCGGTTTTGGTGCTGGGCGCAACGGACGTACTGGATTTCTTCGCGGGCATGGGGACCTCAAAAAAATGACGAACAGGAACCGGCAGAACACACAAAAACCGCCTGAAAGGCCGCGCGACGCGGACCACCCCGGTGATTTTGTTGGGCACAACGCCCGCCTTTCGCCGGAAAGGGCGGGCCTGCAAGCTGTGGGGCGAACATTTGGTGTGCAGTCCTTGCGGGGTTCCGTCGGGCCCGGGAGGGCGCCGAGGTGGCCAGGAAGATGTTCCATCTAGCCCCGTCTGGGGGCCGGGCCGGTGCCGGAGGTGCTGCTGTCGCGCTTGCGGTGCAAAGCCTTGGATTATACCGCTGATGGCGGTTTTCGTCAGGTGGTGGCGCCGGTGTTGAGCGCCTGCAGCTGGGCGTTGACGCGCTTGTATTCCTCCATGGCGTCGGCGTCGCCGCCGGCCACACGCTCGGCGAGGTGGCGCGCCATCTCCGCCAGGTGGTCGCGGCGCAGGCGGTTCATCACGTCCGCCAGCTCGGACAGCTCGGCGGCCGGGTCGGCGCCCATGGTCGCCTGCTCCACCTGGGCACAGGCGAACGCCTCGTGTTCGTGCTCCCGCAGCGCCTCGCGCAGGGCGGCCCAGGGCTGGTGGCCATGCTCGTGCAGCTGGGCTTCAAGCCAGCTGAACATCGGCCCGTGGGGGGCGGGCAGGTGGGCCAGCAGGCTGTGGTCGTCGGCCGACAGCGTGTCCCAGGCCTGGGGGTTGGCCAGCAGCAGGCCCGCCGCGCGATCGGCGCGGCTGCCCCCGGCGCGGCGGGTGCCCAGCATGCGCGGCGGCGGCGGGGTCTTGCGCCACTTGCCGAAGCTTTTCCCGCCGCCATAGCGGCCAGCCCTGTCGCCACCGGGGTTGCCGTAGGAGCTGGCCTCATGTCCGCCCCCCGACGGCTCATACGCGGCTGCACTGGTTCCGCCGTCGTAGGCCGCGTCGTGTGCCGCCTGGGCCGGGGCGCGGGGCGCACGCGGGCTGCCGCCGGTCTGCTGCCAGAGCTGGAGCAGGTCCGGGCTGCCGATGCCAATGCCGTTCGCCAGCTCAGTGATCAGCTGGCGCTTGAGCGCGCCGTCGGGCAGGGCGCTCCAGAGCGGTCGCGCCTGGCTGGCCATGCGGGCGCGGCCCTCGGCTGCGGTGAGGTCGCAGTCCGCGCTGGCGGCCTCGACCAGGAAGCGCGACAGCGGCACGGCTTCCTTGACGCACTGGGCGAAGGCGGCTTCGCCGTTGGCACGGATGAAGCTGTCGGGGTCGTGCTCGGCGGGCAGGAACAGGAACTTGACGCTGCGCGTGTCCGTGGCGAGGGGCAGGGCGGCATCGAGCGCCTTGCGCGCCGCGCGCCGCCCGGCGCCATCGCCGTCGAAGCTGAACACCACCGAGTCGGTGAAGCGGAAGAGCTTCTGCACATGGTCGGGCGTGCAGGCCGTGCCGAGCGTGGCCACGGCGTTGGCGAAACCCAGCTGGGCGAGCGCGACCACGTCCATGTAGCCCTCGGTGACCAGCGCGTAGCCATTCACGCGGATGGCGGTGCGTGCCTCGAACAGGCCATAGAGCTCGCGGCCCTTGCTGAAGACCGGCGTCTCGGGCGAATTGAGGTACTTGGGTTCGCCCTTGTCGAGCACGCGCCCGCCAAAGCCGATGCACTCGCCCTTGACGTTGCGGATGGGGAACATGATGCGGTCGCGGAAGCGGTCGTATCGCTTGCTCTGGCCGTCGGCGCCCTTTTCGTCCTCGTGCTCGATCACCATGCCCGACTCCACCAGCAGCGGCGCCTGGTAATCGGGGAACACGCTGGCCAGCGCGCGCCAGCCCTCGGGCGCGTAACCCAGGCCGAAAGTCTTGGCGATCTGGCCGGAAAGGCCCCGGCCCTTCAGGTAGTCGATGGCGCGCGGGGCGCTCTTGAGGTGCTTCGCGTAGGCCAGTGCGGCCTTTTCCAGCACGTCGGTGAGGGTCGCCTGCTTCTGGCGCTGCTGCGCGGCGCGCTCACGGTCCTGTGGCGAGGCCTCGTCCTCCGGAATCTGCATGCCGGCCTGCTGCGCCAGGTCTTTCACGGCTTCGATGAAGGTCATGCCGGCGTGCTCCATCAGGAAACCGATGGCGTTGCCGTTGGCGCCGCAGCCGAAGCAGTGATAGAACTGCTTGGTCGGGCTGACGCTGAACGAGGGCGATTTTTCGCCGTGGAACGGGCACAGGCCCATCAGGTTTGCGCCGCCCTTCTTGAGTTGCACGTACCGCCCCACCACGTCGACCACGTCCACGCGGTTGAGCAGTTCCTGGATGAAGGTCTGGGGGATGGCCATAAGGGAAGGGCGTTAGCTTACCCGCGAGACCTCCCACCCGGAGAGGACGGGGGCAAACCCCCGCCGCCAGCTTCAGTCTCCCGCCACGATGCCCTCGCGGCGCGGGTCGGCGCCGCCCAGCCAGACTTTCTGGCCGCGCTGCGTGCCGCGCTGGAGCGCCTGCAGGCCGCTGGTCATCTCCGGCTCTTCCACGGTGTGCCCGCGATCGCGCAGGGCCTGCACCGTGGGTGCCGGGAACCGGCCCTTCTCGAGCAGCAGCGGGCCCCCGGTGGTGCCGAAGTTGGGCAGGTTGATGGCGTCCTGCGGCGACAGGCCCCATTGCAGCGCGCCGTGCAGCGTCTTGGCAGTGAAGTGGATGATGAGCGCCCCCCCGGGGCTGCCGGCGCTCATGAGCAGTTCACCGCTGGCCTTGTCAAACACCAGGGTGGGCGACATCGAGGAGCGTGGGCGCTTGCCAGGCTCAACGCGGTTGGCGATCGGCCGGCCTTGCGCGTCGCGCGGTGCGAGGCTGAAGTCGGTGAGCTCGTTGTTGAGCAGGAAGCCCCCGGCGCGCTGCGGGTCGGTGGTGACCATCATGCGTGAGCCAAAGGCGGCTTCGATGGTGGTGGTCATCGCGATCGCGTTGCCGAAACTGTCCACGATGCTGATGTGGCTGGTGCCGTATTCCATCTGCTCGGGCATGGGCGCCCAGCCCACCTGCACGCCGCCCGGCTGGCCGGCGGGTGCTTGCGGCATGCGGGCCGGGGTGATCAGGCGCGCGCGCTCGTCGAGGTAGCGCGCATCGAGCAGGCTGCTCCAGCGGCCGCCGGGCGCGGCGACGAAGTCGGGGTCGGCCACGTACTGCGCGCGGTCGGCAAAGGCCAGGCGCGAGGCTTCCGTGTAGCTGTGCAGCCAGTCGGCAGAGGGCAGGCCGCTGGACATGGCGCCACGCACCAGCGGTTCCTGCGCCTGCGGCGTGCGCGCGAGCAGTCCCAGGATCTGGCCCACCGCGATGGCGCCGGAGCTCGGTGGCGGGAAGCCGCAGATGCGCAAGGCGCGCTGGGCGGCCGTGTGGTCGTGGCACAGCGCTTCGCGCTCGCGCGGCTGGTAGCGCTTGAGGTCGTCCAGGCTCAGGCTGCCGGGGCGCACGGGGTGCTGGCGCACCTTGTTGACGATGGCGTTGGCCACCGGCCCTTCGTGCAGCGCAATCGGGCCCTGCACCGCGATGTTGCGCAGCACCAGCGCGAGCTCCGGGTTGCGCAGCATGTGGCCGACGGGGTGCGGCTGGCCGTCCGGGCGGTAGAAGTAGGCCGCCGCCACCGGGTCGCTCTTGAGTGCCGTTTCAGCCAGCAGCAGCGTGTGCAGGCGCGGGCTCACGGCAAAGCCCTGTTCGGCCAGCGCAATGGCGGGTTCGAACAGGCGCGCCCACGGCAGCTTGCCGTGCTGCCGATGCGCCTGGGCCAGCATCATCACGGCCCCGGGCACGCCGACCGAGCGCCCGCTGGCCACGGCGTCCATGAAGGCCAGGGGCTTGCCCTGCGGGTCGAGGAAGAGCTGTTCCGTGGCGGCGGCGGGCGCGGTCTCGCGGCCGTCGAAGGCCTGGGTGCGGCGGCCGTCGTGGTGCAGCAGGAAGGCGCCGCCGCCAATGCCGCTGGACTGCGGTTCCACCAGCGTGAGCACCATCTGCACCGCAATGGCCGCGTCCACCGCGCTGCCGCCGGCGCGCAGGATGCGCGCGCCGGCTTCGGTGGCGAGTGGGTTGGCGGCCGCCACGGCCTGCCGCTGGAAGGTCCAGCCGGGTTTGACGGTGAGGCCCGACGCGCCCTCGGGCTGCTGCACCGACGAGCTGGCCGGCGGGCTGGTGGTGGATGTGCCGCAGGCGCTCAGCAGCGTGAGCGAGGCGATCAGGCAGGCAAGGCGTGTCATGGGCTGTCTCCTTGTGGCTGGGTGGCGGGAAAGAGGCCAACCGTAACCCCGGAAATGGCTGTGGACCGGCAGAGCGGTCCACAGAGTCGTAAGAAGCCGTTTCACCGGCAACCGCCGGTGATGCCTGCCGGTTACTTCGGCGCCAGGCGGATCGCGCCATCGAGGCGGATCACCTCGCCGTTGAGCATGTCGTTCTCGAAGATGTGCTTTGCCAGCTTCGCGTAGTCGTCAGGCGTGCCCAGGCGGCTCGGGAACGGCACGCCGGCGGCGAGCGCGTCCTGCACTTCCTTGGGCATGCCGAACAGCATGGGCGTGCCGAAGATACCGGGGGCGATGGTCATGTTGCGGATGCCATTGCGCGCCAGGTCGCGCGCGATGGGCAGCGTCATGCCGACCACGCCACCCTTGGACGCCGCGTACGCCGCCTGGCCGATCTGGCCGTCGTAGGCCGCCACGCTGGCGGTTGAGATCATCACGCCGCGTTCACCGGTGGCTTCCGGTTCGTTCTTGCTCATGGCCTCGGCGGCCAGGCGGATCATGTTGAAGCTGCCCACCAGGTTGACCATGATGGTCTTGGTGTACACGCCCAGGTTGTGTGCGCCGTTCTTGCCCACGGTCTTCTCGGCCGGCGCGATGCCCGCGCAGTTCACCAGGCCCATCAGCTTGCCCAGCGACACAGCCTTGGCCACCACGGCCTGGCCGTCGGCTTCATTGCTCACGTCGCACTTCAGGAAGGCGCCACCGATTTCCTTCGCCACGGCTTCGCCCTTTTCGGTCTGCATGTCGGCGATGACGACCTTGCCGCCGTTGGCCGCCAGCATGCGCGCCGTGCCTTCGCCCAGGCCCGATGCGCCGCCGGTGACGATGAATACCTTGCCTTGAATGTCCATGGTGAGCTCCTGTGTGTGTTGGGGTATTACGTTGACGTAAACGTCAATTCGACAGGGATTATGCGACATGCCCTTGTCACGACGCTGTCATGTCGGCGGCCTAGGCTGCTGGCTTTTGTCCCCCTTATTGGAGTTCCGATGTTTGACAGCCCCGACGAGCTGATGCGCCGCATTCACGCCGACATCATGGATGGCTATGACGAAGAGCTGGAGATGGAGCTTGAGGACCGGAACCTCGACGGGCAGACGGAAACGCTGCTCAACGATGTCGCGCGTGCCGCAGAGAAGGAAGCGCGCCGCACCTACTTCCGCGAGCTGTTCCGCCTGCAGGCCGAGCTGGTGAAGCTGCAGGACTGGGTGGTCGCCACCGGCCACAAGGTGGTGATCGTGTTCGAGGGCCGCGACGCGGCGGGCAAGGGCGGTGCGATCAAGCGCATCACCCAGCGCCTGAACCCGCGTGTGTGCCGCGTGGCCGCGCTGCCCGCGCCCAACGACCGCGAACGCACGCAGTGGTATTTCCAGCGCTACGCCGCGCACCTGCCCGCGGCCGGTGAGATGGTGCTGTTCGATCGCAGCTGGTACAACCGCGCCGGCGTCGAACGCGTCATGGGTTTCTGCACCGACGAGCAATACGAAGAGTTCTTCCGCTCAGTGCCCGAGTTCGAGAAGATGCTGGTGCGCTCCGGTGTCCAGCTCATCAAGTACTGGTTCTCCATCTCTGATGAAGAGCAGCACATGCGCTTCTTGGGCCGCATCCACGACCCGCTCAAGCAGTGGAAGCTCAGCCCCATGGACCTCGAGAGCCGCCGCCGCTGGGAGCTCTACACGCAGGCCAAGGAAACGATGCTCGAGCGCACCCACATTCCCGAGTCGCCATGGTGGGTGGTGCAGGCCGACGACAAGAAGAAGGCCCGCCTGAACTGCATCCACCACCTGCTGCAGCAGATGCCGTACCGCGAAGTCGAGCGCGCCACCATCACACTGCCGGAGCGCGTGCGCCACGAGGGCTACCGCCGCCACCAGGTGCCCGGCGAAATCTACGTGCCGAAAGTCTATTGACCACAAAAACAAGGCCCGCATCAGCGGGCCTTGTTCATTGGGGTTGACGCAGCTTACTTGTAGCCGACCCGGTCCAGCATCTGCTGGACCTTGGTCAGGTTCTTGGCCACCGAGCCCAGTGGCACGGTCTCGGCCTTGAAGTTGTCGCCACCCATGGATTTGATGGCGGGGTTGTCCACCTTCACACCCTTGGCGGCCGGGAATTCGTTGTTGCCGTTGGCGAAGTAGTCCTGCGCGTAGGGGCTGGACAGGAATTCCATGAACGCAATCGCGTTGTCGCGGTTCTTGGCGTGCTTGGCCACGGCTGCACCGGCGATGTTCACGTGCGTGCCGCTGGTGCCCTGGTTCGGGAACATCACCCGGACCTTGCTCATCACGGCCTTGTCTTCAGGCTTGTCCGACTTGATCAGGCGGGCGATGTAGTAGGTGTTGGTCAGGCCGATGCCGCATTCGCCAGAGGCCACGCCCTTGATCTGGTCGGTGTCGCCGCCCTTGGGTGCGCGCGCCATGTTGTCCACCAGGCCCTTGAGCCAGGCTTCGCCCTTCTGGTCGCCCAGGCGTTCGACCACGGTGGCGAACAGCGACAGGTTGTAGGGGTGCGAGCCGGAACGGGTGCAGACCAGGCCCTTGAGCTTGGGGTCTGCCAGTTGCTCGTAGGTCGCCACGTCTTCGGCCTTCACGCGGGCCGGGTCGTACACCACCACGCGGGCGCGGGTGGAGAAACCGGTCCAGGTTACGCCGTCGGCGGTGGCCGTGGCGCGCAGGTTGGCGGGGATCGTTGCGTCCAGCTTGGCGGATTTGATCGGCTGGAACAGGCCCTGGGTGTCGGCCACGGCCAGGCGCGCGGCGTCCACCAGCATGATCACGTCGGCCGGCGATGCCGCGCCTTCGGCGCGCAGGCGCGCGATGATGCCCGCGTCGTCCGCGTCCACACGGTTGATCTTGATGCCGGTGGTGCGGGTGAAGGTTTCGTACATGGCCTCGTCCGTCTGGTAATGACGGGCCGAGTACAGGTTGAGCACCTTGTCCTGGGCGAAGGCCTGGGTCTGGGCGCCCAGGGCGGCAACTGCCAGCACCACGGAGAGCTTGAGGGCGTGTTTCATGTGTCTCTTTCGGAGGGGAGGACGCGGCCCGGCAACCGCACAAATCGCACCGGAGATAATCACGAAGATGCTAGCACGGACGAGAATGGTTCTTAATGACTCTTAAGAAAACGGTGGCATGGTTTCCCCGCATCGCACCGGTCGCCATGGCGCTTTTGCTGGCCGCCTGCGGCAGCACACCGGTGCGCGTGCCTGACACGCCCACCAACACCCTCCCACCCACGGTGACGCCGGAGCCCGCCACGCGCGCGCCGCGGCTGGGCCTGGCGCTGGGCGGCGGCGCCGCGCGGGGCTTCGCCCATGTGGGTGTGATCCAGGTGCTGGAGCAGAACGGCATCCGCCCGGACTTCGTCGTCGGCACGTCGGCCGGCAGCATGGTGGCGGCGATGTACGCCAGCGGCAAGACCGCAGCCGAACTCGAGGCCACCGCCCTCAGCATGGAAGAGGCGACGCTGACCGACTGGTCGCTGCCGATCCTTGGCCGGGGCGTGCTGCGCGGCGAGGCGCTCACCCGCTACGTGCGCCAGGCCGTGGGCGGCAAGCTGCTGGAAAACATGCAGATCCCGCTCGGCGTGCTGGCCACCGATCTCGCCACGGGGCAGGGCGTGCTGTTCCGCCGCGGCGACACCGCCCAGGCGGTGCGCGCGTCCAGTGCCGTGCCCGGTGTGTTTGCGCCGGTGCACATCGCGGGGCGCGATTACGTGGACGGCGGCCTGGTGGCGCCGGTGCCGGTGCGCCACGCCCGCGACATGGGGGCCGAGGTCGTGCTGGCGGTGGACATATCGAGCGCGCCCGAGGGCAATTCGGCGGTGGGCAGCGTGCAGGTGCTGCTGCAGACCTTCGCCATCATGGGCCAGAGCATCAACCGCCACGAGCTGGCGGGAGCCGACGTGGTCCTGCGGCCGGCCCTGACGGGTGTCGGCAGCGCCGACTTCACGGCGCGGCTGCGCTCCATCGAGGCCGGCCGCACCGCCATGCAGGCCGCCTTGCCGCAACTGCGCACCCAGCTGGCCCGGCGCCTGCCTGCCAACCGGCCATAAAAAAAGCCCTCACCTTGCAGTGAGGGCTTAAGGGGTCCGATGAAATCGAATTTCGAAAAGGACCCGAGGAGACAACCAGAAAAACAGACTTGAGATCCAAGCGCTGCCTTTGTAGAGGGGTAGCGCGTCGTGAATTGATACTAGATGGGCCTTTTTGACGTGTGTCAAGCGGGCCGATCAACGGCACGATCGCGGTGATGTTCAGCGCTTCTTGGCGGCCGTCTTGGTCGCGTTCACGGCCGAGGCGGTCACGGTGTTGAAGTTGGCTTCGGCCATTTCGGTGGCTTGCTTGACAGCCTTCTGCACCGATTCAATGGCGTTGTTGGCGGCGGAAACGGCGCTCTTCATCACGGCCACGGCGGTTTCGGAACCGGCGGGGGCGTTCTTGGCGGCGTTGTCCACGACAGCCAGGAATTTCTTCTGGGTGTCGCTGGCTTGTGCTTCAGCGGCCTTGCCGAACTCGGCGCCGGTGCCGGCGGCGATGTCGTACAGGTGGCGGCTGTAGGCCACGGTCTTCTCGGCCAGGGGCTGCATCAGGTTGGCTTGCAGGGACAGCAGTTCCTGGGCGTCCTTGACGCTCAGCAGGGCCTGGGCGCTGTTGGCGGATTCGGACAGGGCGGCCTTGGTGGCTTGCACGTTCAGATCGACCAGCTTTTCCACGCCTTCGAAGGCTTTCTGGGTCAGGCCGAAAAGGGTTTCGATGTTGGCTTTCTGGGCGGCAACGATTTGTTCAGCGGTCAACATATTCAATACTCCTAAACTTTGTAAAAAACAGGGCTTAGTTGAAGGCTGCGGAGAACACGCGCTGTCTGGACGCTGTTGTTTTCGTTCGCTTTGCTGCGCTGCAACATGACTCGAATTATAGGGATAACCCGCGGGCATGCAAGCACTTTTTGCTGCGCTGCAACATTCTAGACGCCGACTTCTAAAACACGGTGCCGCCACCCCGGTTTCCTCCTGCAGCCACAATGGGTCGGCCCTTCGGATCCAACTCTTGCCATCCCCGCTCGTGCACGCCTTCTACGCCGACCATTTCGTTCTTCCCCTGCCCGAGGGGCACCGGTTTCCGATGGGAAAGTACGCGCGGCTGCGCGAGCGGCTGGTGGCTGAACTGCCCGATGTCCGGATGCACGAGGCCTTGCCAGCGAGCCGGGACCAACTGGCGCTGGTGCACGCGACCGACTACATCGATGCCGTGGCCACAGGCAGCCTGAGCGCGGCCGCCCAGCGCGAGATCGGTTTTCCATGGAGCCCTGCCATGGCCGAGCGGGCCCGCCGTTCGGTGGGCGCCACCTTGCAGGCCTGCCGCAACGCGCTGGGTGGTGGATGGCTCGCGGCGAATCTGGCCGGGGGCACGCACCACGCCTATGCGAACAAGGGCAGTGGCTTCTGCGTGTTCAACGACTTCGCCGTGGCGGCGCGCCTGATGCAGGCGGAGAAGCCCGGCTTGCGGGTCGCCATCGTCGACCTGGATGTGCACCAGGGCAATGGCACGGCAGCCATCTTCGCGAACGACCCGACGGTGTTCACCCTGTCCCTGCACGGCGCCAGGAACTTCCCGTTCCGCAAGGAGCCGAGCGACCTTGACGTGGAACTGCCCGATGGCTGTGCCGACGCGGAGTACCTGGAGTCGCTGGAACGCGCGCTTGACGAGCTCGCGCAGCGCTTCGACCCCGACCTCGTGCTGTACCTGGCGGGCGCCGATCCGCACGAAGGCGACCGGCTCGGGCGGCTGAAGCTGAGCTTTGACGGTCTGGAGGCGAGAGACCGCCGGGTGATGGACTGGGCCTGGCAACGGCGATTGCCGCTGGCATTCGCCATGGGCGGTGGCTACGGCCACGATCTCGAAGCCACGGTGCAGGTGCAGCTCAACACCTACCGCACAGCGCTGGAGTACGCCAGCCACTGGGCCGTGATCGCGCCCACGCGGGCGACAGTTGCCGAGTCAACCCACTGGCACAATGCCGCCGCATGAGCACCAGCCCGACCCCGCGTCCGCAAGCCTTGCCCCGCAGTGCCTATCGCGTGTTCAGGCCCATCGGCACGCGCTGGAGCGACAACGACGTCTACGGTCACGTCAACAACGTCGTGTACTACAGCTGGTTCGACACGGCGGTCAATGCGCACCTCATCGAGCAGGGCGCGCTCGACATTCACGGCGGTGAGGTCATCGGCCTGGTGATCGAGACGCAATGCAACTACTTCGCGCCGCTGGCCTTTCCGCAGACCGTGTGGGCGGGCCTGCGCGTGGCGCACCTGGGCGGTTCCAGCGTGCGTTACGAGGTCGGCCTGTTTGCCGAGGGTGAAGACCTTGCCGCCGCCTGTGGCCACTTCGTGCACGTGTACGTGAACCGCCAGACCCGCCGGCCGGTGCCCCTGCCGGACGTTCTCAAGAAAACCCTGGAGACCTTGCGATGAGCCAGAACCCCGCGTCGCCCGTGATCGACGCCGCCAGTGTCGACGCCGCGATCAACAGCCGCATGTCCGCCCGTGCGTTCCTGCCCGACCCGGTGCCGCGCGCCACCATCGAACACCTGCTGCGACTGGCCAGCCGCTCACCTTCGGGCACCAACACGCAGCCCTGGAAGGTGTACGTGCTGCAGGGCGCGAGCCGCGATGGCCTGGTGGACAAGGTGTGTGCCGCCCACGACGCGCTGCGGGCCGACCCGTCGCTCGCGGCCGAGTACAAGGAAGAGTACGACTACTACCCCGAGAAATGGGTCAGCCCCTATATCGACCGCCGCCGCGAGAACGGCTGGAGCCTGTATGGCCTGCTGGGCATCACCAAGGGCGACAAGGACAAGATGCACGCGCAGCACCAGCGCAACTTCCGCCTGTTCGATGCGCCCGTGGGCCTGATGTTCACGGTCGACCGCATCATGGGACGCGGCTCGCTGGTGGACTACGGCATGTTCCTGCAGACGATCATGGTGGCGGCGCGCGGGCATGGTCTGCACACATGCCCGCAAGCGGCCTGGAACGGTTTCGCGAAGATCATCCTGCCGCACATCGGTGCCGGCGACAACGAGATGCTGGTCTGCGGCATGGCGCTGGGGTACGCCGATCCGAACGATCCGGTCAACGGATTCCACACGCCTCGCGAGACCGTCGAGAGCTTCACCCACTGGCTGGAATAATCGCCGGTTCCATTTCCCATTCAAAGGACACGACATCATGATCACCACCCCCAGCGGCCTGCAATACGAAGACACCGTGGTCGGCAACGGCGAAGTGGCCCAGGCCGGTCGCCCGGTGCAGGTGCACTACACCGGCTGGCTCTACAACGACGGCGTGCAGGGCGCCAAGTTCGATTCGAGCAAGGACCGTGGCCAGCCGTTCGAATTCCCGCTGGGCGCGGGCCACGTCATCAAGGGTTGGGACGAAGGCGTGCAGGGCATGGCCGTCGGTGGCACCCGCCGCCTGGTGATTCCCGCTGCGCTGGGCTACGGCGCACGCGGCGCTGGCGGTGTGATCCCGCCCAACGCCACGCTGCTGTTCGAAGTCGACCTGCTGGCGGTCTGAAGCGCCCGGCGCCCCGCGGGCGCCACTCAGCGCCCGGCGAAGGCGCGAACGGAGACAACATGACACCCACCCCCTTGCGCTGGCCTGGCCTGGCCGCGGTTCTGGCATTCGGCCTGTTGCCGGGCCTTGGGCAGGCCGCCGAGATCGATGGCAGCCAGCTCGCGGTGTGGTGGGGTGTGCCGTTTGCGGGGGTGCTGCTGTCCATCGCGCTGGTGCCCTTGCTGGCACCGATCTTCTGGCACCACCACTTCGGCAAGGTGTCGGCGGCCTGGGCGCTGGCCTTCCTCGTGCCCTTCGCCGTGGTGATGGGGCCGGGCGTGGCTGGCGCGAGCGTGGTGCACGCGCTGCTGGCCGAGTACATCCCCTTCATCGTCCTGCTCACGGCGCTGTTCACGGTGGCCGGCGGTATTTTCGTGCGCGGCAACCTGCATGGCAGCCCGGCCTTGAACACCGGTTTTCTGGCCGCCGGGGCGGTGCTCGCCAGCTTCATGGGCACCACGGGCGCGTCGATGCTGCTGATCCGTCCGCTGATCCGCGCCAACGACAACCGCAAGCACCAGGTGCACGTGGTGGTGTTCTTCATCTTCATCGTCTCCAACGCCGGTGGTGCGCTCACGCCGCTGGGCGATCCCCCGCTGTTTCTGGGCTTCCTGAAGGGCGTGGACTTTTTCTGGACCGTGGCGCACCTGTGGGGCCACACGCTGTTCCTCATTGGCGTGCTGCTGGCGCTGTTCTACGCCATCGACTGGTGGTACTACCACCGCCGCGAGGAAGTCCGTCCGCTGGACCCGACGCCCGACACGGCGCGCGTGGGTTTCGACGGGAGTGTCAATTTCGTGTTGCTGGGCGTGGTGGTCGCGCTGGTGCTCATGAGCGGCCTGTGGAAGTCGACCGTGGTGTTCAACATCGCGGGCACCGAAGTCGGCCTGCCCGGGCTGCTGCGCGACCTTGGCCTGATCGCCGTCACCCTGGCCTCGCTCAAGCTGACGCCGGCCAGCGTTCATGAGAACAACCAGTTCTCGTGGGGCCCGATGCTGGAAGTCGCCAAGCTCTTCGCCGCCATCTTCCTCACCATCGTTCCGGTCATCGCCATGCTGAAGGCGGGCGTGGACGGCCCGTTCGGCGCCGTGGTGCGCGCGGTGACGAACGCCGACGGATCGCCCAACCCCGCGATGTACTTCTGGGCCACGGGCGCGCTGAGCTCGTTCCTGGACAATGCACCCACGTACCTGGTGTTCTTCAACACCGCTGGCGGCGATCCGCAAACCCTGATGACCACCCTGGCTCCTGTGCTGGTGGCCGTTTCCGCCGGTGCCGTGTTCATGGGCGCCAACACGTACATCGGCAACGCGCCCAACCTGATGGTGAAGGCGATTGCCGAGGACCGCGGCATCCGCATGCCCAGCTTTTTCGGTTACATGCTCTGGTCGGTCGGCATCCTGGTGCCGCTGTTCGCGCTCATGACCTGGATCTGGTTTGTCTGACACTCACAAGGAAACTTCCCGATGACCTCTCGCCCCTCCATCCTGGTTGCCCGCAAAGTCTTTCCCGAAGTGGTGGACAAGCTGCGGCAGCACTTCGATGTCGACACCAACGAGGACGACGCGCCCCTCTCCCCCGACAAGCTGGCCGCGCGCCTGCAGGGCAAGGTGGGTGTGATAACCACCGGCAGCGAGCGCGTGGACGCGGCGCTCATCGCCGCCTGCCCGCAGCTGAAGATCGTGGCCAACATCGCTGTGGGCTACAACAACTTCGATCTGCCCGCTATCACCGCCGCCGGCGTGCTCGCGAGCAACACGCCCGACGTGCTCACCGAGACCACGGCCGACTTCGGTTTCGCGCTGCTGCTGGCCACCGCGCGCCGCCTCACCGAGAGCGAACATTTCCTGCGCGCCGGCCAGTGGAACCGCTGGGCGCTGGACATGTTCGCGGGCGCCGAGGTCAATGGCAGCACGCTGGGCATTCTCGGCATGGGCCGCATCGGTCAGGCCATTGCGCGGCGCGGCGCACACGGCTTCAACATGAAGGTGATCTATCACAACCGTTCGCGGCTGGATGCCGCAACGGAAGCCGAATGCAAGGCCAGCTACGTGAGCAAGGAAGAGCTGCTGAAGACGGCCGATCACCTGATCCTCGTGCTGCCGTACAGCGCGTCGTCGCATCACGCCATCGGTGCGGCCGAGATCGCGCAGATGAAGCCGACGGCCACGCTGGTCAACATCGCGCGCGGTGGCATCGTGGACGACGCGGCCCTGGCCGCCGCGCTGCGCGACAACCGCATCGCCGCAGCGGGGCTGGACGTGTTCGAAGGCGAACCCAAGGTGCACCCGGACCTGCTCACCGTGCCCAACATCGTGCTCACGCCGCACATCGCCAGCGCAACCATCGCCACCCGCAAGGCCATGGCGCACCTGGCGGCCGACAACGTGATCGCCTACCTCACGCAGGGCAAGACCGTCACGCCGCTGAACCCGGAAGTGGCCGGCAAGCGCTGAGCGGATGGCGATGAACAACGACTGGCTTTCCTGGCTGCTGCTGATCGGGGTCGCGCTCAACCTGGCGCTGGTCCTGTGGCTGCTGGTGCGGCGCCAGCCGGTGGACGCGCAAGAACTGGCGCACCGCGAGCGCCTGCTCAGCCAGATGCAGCAGCAGGCCCAGCAGGTGGGGCAGCGGGTGGAGCATGTGGAAAGCGAGCTGCGCCGCGAGATCAGCGAGCAGTCGCGCGGCGGCCGTCAGGAAATGCAGCAGACGCTGGCCACCTTCCAGGAAACCCTCTCGCGCCAGGAAGCCGAAGCCACGCGCACGCAGAACGCGCAGCTGGACGCCTTCGCGCTGCAGCTGGTGCAACTGCGTGGCACGCTGGGCGACACGCTCACGCGCCAGCTGCAGGACATGAGCGAAGGCAACGCGCGCCGGCTGGCCGAGATCCGCACCACGCTGGACGCCCAGCTGGCCCAGCTGCAGCAGAGCAACGCCGCCAAGCTCGACGAGATGCGCGCCACGGTGGACGAAAAACTGCAGAGCACCCTGCAGGCACGCCTGGGCGAGAGCTTCAAGCAGGTGGCCGACCGGCTGGAGCAGGTGCACAAGGGCCTGGGTGAAATGCAGACCCTGGCGCAGGGCGTGGGCGATCTCAAGCACCTGCTGACCAACGTGAAGACGCGTGGCATGTTCGGCGAGGCGCAACTGGCGGCCTTGCTCGAACAGGTGTTCGCGCCCGACCAGTACGCCGTGCAGGTGATGACCAAGCCGGGCAGCCGCTTCACGGTCGACTTCGCGATCAAGATGCCGGGCCGCAGCGACGACGGCACGCCGTGCTGGCTGCCGATCGACGCCAAGTTTCCCAATGAGGACTACGAGCGCCTGCTGGACGCGCAGCAACGCGCCGATGTGGACGGGGCCGAGGCGGCCGCGCGCGGGCTGGAGCAGCGCATCCGCCTCGAAGCGAAGTCCATGGCCGACAAGTACCTGCAGCCCCCGCACACCACCGACTTCGCCATCCTGTTCCTGCCCACCGAAGGCCTGTACGCCGAGGTGCTGCGCCGCCCCGGGCTGATGGAGCTGCTGCAGCGCGAGCACCGCGTCACGCTGGCCGGGCCCACCACGCTCATGGCCATGCTCAACTCGCTGCAGATGGGCTTTCGCACGCTGGCGCTGGAGAAGCGCTCCAGCGAGGTGTGGCAGGTGCTGGGCGCGGTCAAGACCGAGTTCGGCAAGTTCGGTGACGTGCTCGCGCGCGTGAAGAGCCAGACGCAGACCGTGCTCAACACGCTGGACAGCGCAGAGACGCGCAGCCGCGCGATGGGCCGTGCCCTCAAGGCGGTGGAAGCCCTGCCGCAGGACCAGGCCAGCGCGCTGCTGCCGCTGGACCCCAACGACAACGGAGACGCTTGAACCCCGGGCTCCGGTTCGTCCTCGCCCGCCTGATCGCGGCGCAGATCTGCCTGCATGCCTGCATGACCGGCTTTCGCATGGCCGCGCCGCTGATGGCGCTGCGCGAGGGTTACAGCCCGGTGGCGGTGGGCGTTCTGCTGGCGCTGTTCGCGCTGGCGCCGGTGTTCATGGCCTTGCCGGCCGGGCGCTACGCCGACCGGCGTGGCCTGCGCAAACCGGTGAAGCTGGCGGTGGGCGTGGCCATGGGTGGCGCGGCACTCTCGGTCGCGTTCCCGGTGTTCGCCGTGCTGTGCGTGACGGCGCTCACCTGCGGCGCGGCCACTGGCCTGGCCATGATCGCGCTGCAGCGCCACGTCGGCCGCCTGGCGCATGGCCCGACCGAACTCAAGCAGGTGTTCAGCTGGATGGCCATCGGCCCGTCGATCTCCAACTTCCTGGGGCCGTTCGCCGCGGGCGTGATGATCGACATCTTCGGCTTTCGCGCGGCCTTCCTGCTGCTGGCGCTGTTGCCGTCGCTGGCCTGGTTCTGGGTGCGGCGCACCGTCGAACACGAACCCGTGGCGCCCGAGTTGCGCCAGACCAGTGGCTCCTCGTGGAACCTGCTGAAGGACAAGGGTTTCCGCCAGCTGATGATGGTCAACTGGATGCTGTCGTCCTGCTGGGACGTGCACACCTTCCTGGTGCCGGTGCTGGGCCATGAACGCGGCCTGAGCGCCACCGTGATCGGCACCATCCTTGGTGCATTCGCCCTCGCGGCCACCGCCATCCGCCTGCTCATGCCCTGGCTGGCATCGCGCCTGCGCGAGTCGGTGGTGATCGGTTCGGCCATGGTGGCCACTGCGCTGCTGTTCGCGGCCTATCCCTTTGTGCACGCCGCGTGGGCGATGGGCGTCCTGTCGGTGCTGCTGGGTTTTGCGCTGGGTTCGGTGCAGCCCATGATCATGAGTTCGCTGCACCAGATGACGCCGCACCACCGCCACGGCGAGGCGCTGGGGCTGCGCGCCATGGCCATCAACGGGTCCAGCGTGGTGATGCCGCTGATGTTCGGGTCGGCCGGCACGCTGATCGGCGTGGGCGCGGTGTTCTGGCTGGTCGGCGCCGTGGTGGGCCTGGGCTCGCCCCTCGCCTGGCGGCTGCCCGCTCCGGAGCCTGAAGCGCCGCAGCGGGTGGTCTGAAGCGTCAGGCGGCCAGCCTGCAGACGGGGCCGATGACCGGCTGAGCGTCCTGGCCGGCGGGCACGGTGAAGCCGAGGCCCTTGAGGTACACGTCCATGGTGTCGCGGCCACTCTCGACCAGATCGAAGGCCTCGGGGTCGAGCAGCCAGTTCTGGATCAGGCCGTCCATGATCACGTGCAGGCCCAGGGCCGCCGTGGGCACGGACACCTGCAGCTGCACGCCCTCGCGCGCCACCGCCTGTTGCAGGATTTCTTCCGTCATCGCCATGCACTCGTTGCGCACCTGCAGGTGGCGGTCGCGCACCGCCTGCATTTCGCTCACGTACTCGACCTTGTGGGTGGCGACCTCGAACACGCGGCGCGTCTGTTCGTCGGTGGCGGTCTGCCGGAGCGCGCTCATCATCGAGTCGCGCAGGGAGAGCAGGGGGGCGGCGGTGGCGTCGGCCGCGCGCGCGGTGCAGGCCAGCGTGCCTTCCAGCGGCATGGTCACGCGCTCCATCATGGCGTTGAACAGGTCTGCCTTGTCCTTGAAGTGCCAGTAGATGGCGCCGCGGGTGGTGCCGGCTGCGGTGGCGATGTCGTTGAGCGAGGTGCGCGAGACGCCGCGCTCCTGAAACAAATGCTCGGCAGCATCCAGCAGGCTGTTGCGCGTTGCCAGCGCATCGGCTTTGGTGCGTCGAACCATGATGTGTGTGTCTCCAGAATGGAAGCCCTTGGGTAACAGGAGGACTATACATACATTCTTGGATGTATGTATACTCCGCCGTTTTGCGACAGCACAAACTGCTAGGGTATTCCCTGCCGTTGCGCCATCTCCCCTTCATACCCCAAGGACTCCCATGCCCGCCTTGAGCCCCATCAAGTCTGCGCCCGTTTCGCGCACCCGGTCTGCCTCTCTGCCCCCGGCCCGCCTGTTGCTGGGCCTCTCTGTGCTGGCCCTTGCCGTGGTGCTCAGCGCCTGCGGCAAGTCCGACGCCCCCGCTGCGGCTGCGGCCCCCGGTGGCGGCATGCCCGCGCCTGAGGTGGGCGTGGTCACCGTGGCGCCCGGCGATGTGGGCCTGACGACCGAGCTGCCCGGGCGCCTGGAAGCTTCGCGTGTGGCGCAGGTGCGTGCGCGCGCCGCTGGCATCCTGCAGGAGCGTCTGTTCCGCGAAGGCAGCGACGTGAAGGCCGGACAAGCCCTGTTCCGCATCGACGCGGCTCCTTATTCCGCCGCGCTCCAGAGTGCTCAGGCCAGCCTGGCGCGCTCGCAGGCCAACCTCACGCAGGCCGCTGCGCTGGCCGACCGCTATGCGCCGCTGGTGAAGGAAAACGCCATCAGCCAGCAGGAATACGCCACCGCCGTGGCATCGCAGAAACAGGCCGAGGCCGACGTGGCCGCGGGCAAGGCCGCCGTGCAGACCGCCAACATCAACCTGGGCTACGCCCGCGTGACTGCGCCCATTTCGGGCCGCATCGGCCGCGCCCTGGTGACCGAGGGCGCACTGGTGGGGCAGGGCGAAGCGACGCAGCTCGCGGTGATCCAGCAGATCAACCCCATGTATGTGAACTTCACCCAGTCTGCCGCCGAGGTGTTCCGGTTGCGCAAAGCCATGGAAAGCGGGCAGCTCAAGGGCGCGGGCTCCGAAGCCGCTTCCGTGCAAGTGGTGATGGAAGACGGCAGCGTTTACGAACAACCGGGCCGTCTGCTGTTCTCCGACCTTACCGTGGACAGCGCCACCGGCCAGGTGACGCTGCGCGCCGAAGTGCCGAACGCCAAAGGCACGCTGCTGCCGGGCCTGTACGTGCGCGTGCGCCTGGAGCAGGCCAAGGCCGGCAACGCCATCACGCTGCCGCAGCAGTCGGTGACGCGCACCGCTCAGGGCGACACCGTGTCGGTGGTGGGTGCCGACGGCAAGATCGAATCGCGCAAGGTGAAGGTCGGTGGCCAGCAGAACGGTCAGTGGGTCATTCTTGACGGCGTGAAAGCCGGTGAACAGATCATGGTCGACGGGTTCCAGAAGCTGCAGATGATGCCGCCGGGCACCCCGGTGAAGGCCGTGCCGTGGCAGAAGCCGGGCAGCAGTGCGCCTGCACCCGCTGCTGCAGCACCTGCCGCCGCCACTCCGGCGACCGAGGCTGGCAAATAAGGAGCGCCCAGCATGGCGAAATTCTTCATCGAGCGCCCCATCTTCGCGTGGGTGATCGCGCTCTTCATCATGGTGATGGGCGGTGTGGCCATCACGCAGTTGCCGATCGCACAGTACCCGCCGGTGGCCCCTCCGGCCATCGTCATCAATGCCGCCTACCCGGGCGCGTCCGCCGCCACGCTCGAGGACAGCGTGCTGTCCGTGATCGAGCGGGAAATGAACGGCTCACCCGGCCTGATCTACATGGAGTCGGTGGCGCAGGCCGACGGCTCCGGCAGCATCACACTGAGCTTCGAGACCGGCACCAACGCCGACCTCGCGCAGGTGGACGTGCAGAACCGGTTGTCGCGCGCCTCGCCGCGCCTGCCTGCGGCGGTGACGCAGCAGGGTGTGCGCGTGGACAAGTCACGCAGCAACTTCCTGCTCTTCACCATGCTGTCCAGCGACGACCCCGCCTGGGATCCGGTGGCCCTGGGTGACTACGCCTCTCGCAGCGTGGTGCCTGAACTGCAGCGCTTGCCCGGTATCGGCCAGGCCCAGCTGTTCGGTACCGAGCGCGCCATGCGCGTGTGGATCGACCCGGCCAAGCTGCTCGGCTTCAACCTGAGTTCGGCCGACGTCACCAATGCCATCCGCGCGCAGAACGCTCAGGTGTCGGCTGGTGAAATCGGTGCGTTGCCCAATGTGGGTGGTCAGAGCATTGCCGCCACCGTGGTGGTGAACGGCCAGCTCGGCAGCGTCGAGCAGTTCGGCAACATCGTGCTGCGCGCCAGCGGCGACGGTGCCACCGTGCGCCTGAAAGACGTGGCCCGCATCGAACTCGGCGGTCAGGCCTATGCCACGTCGGCACGCCTCAACGGCAAGCCTGCGGTCGGTATCGGCGTGCAGCTCTCGCCCAGCGGCAACGCGCTGGCAGCGGCCGACGCGGTGCGCGCCAAGATGACCGAGCTCCAGGGCTTCTTCCCGGCAGGCATGAGCTGGTCCATTCCCTACGACAGCTCGCGCTTCGTGAAGATCTCCATCCAGCAGGTGGCCGTCACGCTGGGTGAAGCCATGCTGCTGGTGTTCCTGGTGATGTTCCTGTTCCTGCAGAACTTCCGCTACACCATCATCCCGACCATCGTGGTGCCGGTGGCGCTGCTCGGCACCTTCGCCACCTTGCTGGCCATGGGCTTCTCCATCAACGTGCTGACCATGTTCGGCATGGTGCTGGTGATCGGTATCGTGGTGGACGACGCCATCGTGGTGGTGGAGAACGTCGAGCGCATCATGAGCGAGGAAGGCTTGCCACCCCTGCAGGCCACGCGCAAGGCCATGGGCCAGATCTCGGGCGCCATCATCGGCGTGACCGTGGTGCTGATCTCGGTGTTCGTGCCACTGGCGTTCTTTGCCGGTTCGGTGGGCAACATCTACCGCCAGTTCTCGGCGGTGATGGCGGTTTCGATTGCCTTCTCGGCCTTCATGGCGCTGTCGCTCACGCCGGCTCTGTGCGCCACGCTGCTCAAGCCGGTCGAGGCCGGGCACAACCACGAGAAGAAGGGCTTCTTCGGCTGGTTCAACCGTGGCTTCTCGCGCACTGCCAAGCGTTACGAAAAAGGCGTGGCCGCGTTGCTGCCGCGCGCAGGCCGCACGCTGATCATCTACGCCGCCATCGTCGCGGTGGCAGCAGTCGTCTACATGCGCTTGCCCACCTCCTTCCTGCCCAACGAAGACCAGGGCACGATGCTGGTGAACGTGCAGCTGCCGCCTGGCGCCACGCAGGAGCGCACGGCCGAAGTGATGAAGCAGGTTGAAGACTTCATTCTCAAACAGCCCGAGGTGCAGAGCATGGTGGGCGTGCTGGGCTTCAGCTTCTCTGGCCAGGGTCAGAATGCCGCGCTCGCCTTCGTCACGCTGAAGGACTGGGCTGAACGCACGGCCCCAGGCAGTTCAGCGGAAGCCCTGGCAGGCCGCGCCTTCGGTGCGCTCTCCGGCATCCGCGACGCATTCATCTACCCGCTGAGCCCGCCGCCCATTCCCGAGCTGGGTGCGTCCTCCGGTTTCAACTTCCGGTTGCAGGACCGGGGTGGACTGGGCCGCGAAGCCCTGCTGAACGCGCGCAACCAGTTGCTGGGCATGGCCTCGCAGAGCAAGGTGGTGACGCAGGTGCGGCCTGACGGCCTCGAAGACGCGCCGCAGCTGCAGATCGACATCGACCGCGACAAGGCCAATGCGCTGGGCGTGGGCTTCGATGCGATCAATTCGGCCATCGGCACCGCGTTGGGTTCGAGCTACGTGAACGACTTCCCGAACGCGGGCCGCCTGCAGCGCGTGGTGGTGCAGGCCGACGCGCCCGCCCGCATGCAGCCTGAAGACCTGATGCGCCTGAACGTGGTCAACAGCAAGGGCCAGGCGGTGCCGCTGTCGGCTTTCGCCAGCACGCACTGGATCACCGGCCCGATGCAGACCGTGCGCTACAACGGCTACCCGTCCATGCGCATCAGCGGCAGCGCCGCGCCCGGTTCGAGCACCGGTGCGGCCATTGCCGAGATGGAGAAGCTCGCTGCCCAGCTGCCGCAAGGCATCGGCTACGAGTGGACCGGCCAGACGCGTGAGGAAAAGCTCGCGGGTTCGCAGGCGATCATCCTGTACGCCTTCGCCATCCTGGCGGTGTTCCTCTGCCTCGCAGCGCTGTACGAGAGCTGGACGATTCCGCTCGCCGTGATTCTGGTGGTGCCGCTGGGCGTGCTCGGGGTGCTGCTGGCAACGCTGTTGCGAAATTACTCGAACGACGTGTACTTCCAGGTGGGGCTGATCACGATCATCGGCCTGTCAGCGAAGAACGCGATCCTGATCATCGAGTTCGCGAAAGACCTGCAGGCGCAGGGCAAGAGCGTCATCGCGGCCGCGCTGGAAGCGGCCCACATCCGGTTCCGTCCCATCATCATGACGTCCATGGCGTTCACGCTGGGTGTGCTGCCGCTGGCCATCGCTTCGGGCGCCGGTTCGGCGAGCCAGCGCGCGATCGGCACCGGCGTGATCGGCGGCATGCTGACCGGCACCGTGCTGGCCGTGATTTTCGTGCCCATCTTTTTCGTGGTGGTGCGCACGCTGTTCAAGGGCAGCGAGCGTCAGCATCAGCGCGATGCCCAGCAGGCCGCTGCTCACCATGGCCCAGGAGTGCAAATCGATGTATAGCTTGATGAATCCCCCCCGCGTCGCCTTCGGCGCCACCCCCCCAGGGGGGCGCACCGTGCGGTCTGGCGAAGCCAGTCCCGCCGGTGCTCTGGACTTCGCGCCTCGGCGCTGGCGCGCCATTGGCTTGTCGCTGCTGGCAGCTGCCGCGTTGTCCGCGTGCTCATTGACGCCCAAATACGAGCGTCCCGCCGCGCCGGTGGATGCGCAGTTTCCGGCCATGGCGCCTGCCGCTGCGGCGGGCGTGCCATCGGGTGCGGACATCGCCTGGCGTGAGTTCGTGGGCGATGAGCGCCTGCGTGAGCTGATCGCGCTGGCCTTGAAGAACAACCGCGACCTGCGCGTGGCCACGCTCAACATCGAGCAGGTGCGCGCGCAGTACCAGATCCGCCGCGCCGACCAGTTCCCCACCATCGGCCTGGCCGCCACCGGCAACCGCCAGCCCGATGGCGCGGGCGGCATTCAGAGCACCTACAGCGTGGGTCTGGCGCTTAGCAGCTGGGAGATCGATTTCTTCGGCCGCCTGGGCAGCCTGAAGGAAGCGGCCCTGGCGCAGTACCTCGCCAGCCAGGAAGCTCGCCATGCCGCGCAGACCAGCCTGGTGGCCGCGGTGGCCAGCACCTGGCTGAGCCTGCAGGCGAACGACGAGTTGCTTGCGCTGACGGAACGCACCGTGGCCACGCGAGAGGATTCGCTGCGCCTGAGCAAGCTGCGCTTTGACAACGGTGCGACCTCCGCGCTGGACCTGCGCCAGGCCGAGTCGTTGACCGCCGCCGCGCAGTCCACGCTGGCCCAGCAACGGCGCCTGCGCGCGCTGGACATCAACGCGCTCACGCTGCTGGTGGGCCAGACCCCGCCGGCCGGGCTGCTGCCCGTGCCACCGACCATGCCTGCGCAGAGCACGGCAGCCAATGAGGTTGCCGTGCCCACCGCACCCGTGCCGGCGGCTTCGATGCTGCGCGAAGTGCCGGCCGGCCTCCCGTCCGAGCTGCTCACCCGCCGTGCGGACATCCGCCAGGCCGAACAGCAGCTGATCGCGACCAACGCCAACATTGGCGCCGCGCGCGCCGCGTTCTTCCCGCGCATCTCGCTCACGGCCAGCGCGGGCACGGCGAGCAGCAGCCTCTCGGGGCTGTTCAAGGACGGTTCGTGGGGTTTCACGCTGGCGCCGCAGGCGCTGCTGCCGATCTTCGACGCGGGCCGCAACCAGGCCAACCTCGACTCGGCCAATGCCGGGCGCGACATCGCCGTGGCGCAGTACGAGAAAGCGATCCAGACCGCGTTCCGCGAAGTGGCCGATGCACTGGCCGGCAGCGCGACGCTGGGCGACCAGCTGAGCGCGCAGCAGCTGCAGGCGAATGCAGAAGCCGAACGCTTCCGCCTCGCCGAGCTGCGCTACCGCAATGGCGTGGCCAGCTTCCTGGACGTGCTCGACGCGCAGCGCTCGCTGTTCACGACCCAGCAGGCCCTGACGCAGACGCGTCTGGCGCAGCAGCAGAACCAGGTGAACCTGTACAAGGCCCTGGGCGGTGGATGGAATTGACCCCCTGCGCCGCTGACGCGGCTTCCCCCTGAAGGGGGACAATGCCAGAGGCCCGGCAAAGCCGGTTCCTCGGCGTTTCTGGATGAGGCACAGCGCTCCGGAGAGCCGCAGGCTGCGAGGGTTCCGCAGCTGACGCTTCCGGAGCGCGATGCACTATCCAGGGCACCCGCGGATCCGGCTTTGCCGGTCCCAGGGTGCGCCCCCCTCAAGGGGGGACGCGCGCAGCGCGGCGGGGGGTATCCCTTTTCCGGGGTTATCCCTTCAAGTCGTAGAAGCGCAGGATGTGTTCCCAGGCCGTCTGCGGATCGTCCACGTACTTGAACAGCTCGAGGTCTTCCGGCGAGATCGTGCCTTCCTCGACCAGCACGTCGAGGTTGATCAGGCGCTTCCAGTAGTCCGACCCGAACAGCAGGATCGGCACGGGCTTGGACTTCTTGCATTGCACCAGCGTGATCACCTCGAACAGTTCGTCGAGCGTGCCGAAGCCGCCGGGGAAGGCGAGCAGGGCCTTGGCGCGCATCATGAAATGCATCTTGCGCAGCGCGAAGTAGTGGAACTTGAAGCTCAGTTCCGGTGACACGTAGGGGTTGGCGGCTTGCTCGTGCGGCAGGGCAATGTTGAGGCCCACGGTGGGCGCACCCTCGTCGTGCGCGCCACGGTTGGCCGCTTCCATGATGCCGGGGCCACCGCCGGTGCAGATGAACAGCTGCTCGGCCTTGGCGCACTTCCCGCTGTAGCGGGCAACGATGCGCGCGAACTCGCGTGCCTTGTCGTAGTAGTGCGCGTTGCGCACCATGGCCGTGGCGCGGGCGATCTCGCGGGCGTCACCGCTGCGCTCGGCGCGCACCAGCTGTTCCTGCGCCTCGCTGGCTTCGCGAAAGCGCGCACTGCCGTACACGACGATGGTGTTCTCGATCCCCGCTTCGCGCTGGGCCAGGTCGGGCTTGAGCATCTCGAGCTGGAAGCGGATGCCGCGCGTCTCGCGCCGCAGCAGGAATTCGGGGTCGGCAAAGGCCAGGCGGTAGGCGTCGGCCTGCAGCGGCACGCCTTCGTTGGCGTGGTGCTGGAGTTCGGCCCAGGCATCGGCCAGGCGGCGTTCGTTCAGGTCTTGGGTGGCTTCCATGGTGTGGATTCCTTCTTCGTTTGTCGTGTGATCCGGATGATGCCGCTCACAGGGCGAGCGCCAGGGCCAGCGGCACGAAGACCACGGCCAGGGCGTTGCCCAGCATGATCATGGCACCGACCTTGTCGGGCTCCTGGTGGTAGCGGTCGGCCAGCATGAACTGCATCACGGCCGGGGGCAGGGCGGCGAACAGCAGCAGCTGCCCGCGCGCGGCGCCTTCGAGGCCCAGCGCCCAGGCCAGCGGCAGGGCGATGGCCAGGCCGATGAGGGGGCGGGCCAGCGCCCCGGCCATGCCCAGCGCCAGTCCGTCGCGGGTGAGCGCGGTGAGGCGCACGCCCAGCGCGAACAGCATCATCGGCAGCAACGCGTCGCCCAGCAGCTTGAAGCCGGAGAGCACCGCATCGGGCGGTCGCACATCGGTGAAGGCGCTCGCAAAGCCGAGGGCGGTCGCGATCATCAGCGGACTGGCGAACAGGTCGCGTGTGCGCGCGGTGCGGCTGGTGATGCGTGCGCCGAGCGAGAAGTGCAGCAGGTTGCTGACAGAGAACAGCGCCACGGCCGCGCCAAAGTTCGCCGGCCCGAACGCCAGCAGCGCCAGGGGCAGGCCCATGTTGCCGCAGTTGTTGAACATCACCACCGGCACCAGGGTGCGCGGCTGTGCGCCCAGCGCGCGCGACAGCGGCCACGCCAGCAGGCCACCACCGAGGATGATCACTGTGCCCCCCACGAGCAGCACCAGGTGCTCTGCGATGACGAAGTCGCGCGAGGCCAGCGCCGAGTACACCAGCATGGGCGCCAGCACATCCAGCGCGATGCGGTTGAAGGTGCTCATGTCCGGCATCTGCCGGCGCGCGTACGCAAAGCCGATCGCCACGATGAGGAACACCGGGATGATGACGTCGGCAACGCGGGCAATCAGGTCCATGTGGGTGGCGTCGGGCGGGAATCGGAAAACGAAAAGGCTCCCTCGGGAGCCTTTTCAACGGAGTGCCTGAAGCGAAAGACGCTCAGACGCGACGGCGGTATTCGCCGGTGCGCGTGTCGATCTCGATCTTGTCGTCCTGTGCCACGAACAGCGGCACGGCGACTTCGAAGCCGGTGGCGATCTTGGCGGGCTTGAGCACCTTGCCGGACGTGTCGCCCTTGACGGCGGGTTCGGTCCAGGTGATGACGCGCTCGACGCTGGTGGGCAGTTCGACCGAGATGGCCTTGCCATCGTAGAACACCACTTCAACGGTCATGCCGTCTTCGAGGTAGTTCAGGGCGTCGCCCATGTTCTCGGCTTCCACTTCGTACTGGTTGTACTCGGCGTCCATGCAGACGTACATCGGGTCGGCGAAGTAGGAGTAGGTGCACTCCTTCTTGTCCAGAATGATCTGGTCCATCTTGTCGTCGGCCTTGCAGACGACTTCGGTGGCCATGTTGTTCAGCAGGGCCTTGAGCTTGAGGCGCACGGTGGCGGCGCCGCGGCCGCCACGGCTGTATTCGGTTTTCAGGACGATCATCGGGTCCTTGCCGTGCATGATGACGTTGCCGGCGCGGAGTTCTTGAGCGATTTTCATAGGGATTCCAACGGTTGGGCCGCTTGCTTCCGGTGCGGGCTGGACACCCGGAAACCAACTGGGGGCTGCGATCTGAGCGGCGAGGCAGATGGCCGCGGAGTCGGTGGCTGGGATCGTGTCCGGACCGATTTTTCCGCAAAGCCTCGGATTTTATCGCTTTTCCTGCACAAAACCGAGCAGCTGGCTGCAGAGATCGGGCTGGGCGAGCAGGCGCGCGCGCGCCGCGCGGGCGCAGCCCTGCCAGGTCTGCAGCGTCGCCTCGTCAGGCCAGACCGCCCGCGTGGTGCCGATGCCGTTCCAGGCGCGGTGGAAATCCCGCAGGGAAGCCGGGGCCTCCAGCCAGTCCAGGAAGGCCTCCAGCTTGGCGTGGTGCGCGTCGTCGTGCTGCGGGTAGATGTGCCACACGAAGGGCTGGCCGGCCCAGAGTGCTCGGGCCAGCGAGTCCTCGCCGCGCACGAAGTTGAGGTCACATGCCCACAGCAGGTGGTCGAATGCGTGCTGGGTCAGCAGGGGCAGGGTGTGCAGCCGACAACCGGGGCCGGGTGGTCCGTCCTGGCTGGCGGCGGCTTTCACGGCCTGCGCGGCCCGGCCATGTGTGACGAGCCAGTCGCTCGCGGTCGCATCCCGTCCCGCCTGTTGCAGAACGGTGGGCAGGGCGGCGGGTTCGTAGCAGAACAGGCTGACCCGGCGCGAACCGGGGCGTGTGGAAATGCCCATGCCGTCCAGCCAGGTCTCCGCGTCGAAGGCGGCCTGCCGGGCCAGCAGGTCGGGTTCCCGCAGCAGGCCGCCGGTGCGTTCGGTCAAGCCCGGGTAGAAGAACGCCTTCGTGAGCCCGCGCGCGGGCCCGCTCATGACGGGCGAGGGCAGGCGGTGTGAGCGCTCCACATAGGGCTCGGCGCTGAGGTATTCGAGGTTGATCCACACCGGTGCCCGCGCGCCTTCGCCCACCCGCTCGCCGAGGGCTGCGACGCACTCGGGCGGTGGCTCGCAGCCGAAGGCCTCGATCCACACGTCGGCCCGGGGCAGGGGGTCCGACAGGGGCACGGGCAGGGGCGAGGCCCAGTGCAGCACCTCGATGCCGTTCGCGTCGCCTTGCAGCGCGCCCGGCGCCATCCAGGCCAGGGCCTGCGGGTCGTCCAGCCACAGCCGCACCTGTTCACCCCGGCGCGCCAGCTCCGCCGACAGCCGCCAGCAGACGCCCACGTCGCCAAAGTTGTCGATCACCCGGCAGAAGATGTCCCATTGCATGCTAGCCATTGTCGGGGCTTGGCGGCGTTCACCGGCCCGGCTACAGTTTGTGGGCGCTGCAGGCCGGCTCCTTCGGGCCGCTGAGGGCGCGGGAGACTTGCACCATGGCCCTGCAACGTTTCATGCCCTGGCTGGCCGCGCTCGCACTGGCGCTGGCCTTGCCGGCATTGCATGCCCAGGAACTCATCGCCGACATGAGCGCGGGCCCACCCAGCGGCCGCTATGCGTTTGCCAGCAACACACCGCGCAGCCTGCCCGACCTGCTCAAGGGCCCGGGGCAGGGCGAGCCGGCGCAGCCTGTGGGGCACTGGTTTCTGCCTGCTGGCACCGAACGCGGGCCGGCGGTGATCCTGATCCACGGTTCGGGCGGGATCTACGACGCGATGCTTGACTACTGGCCGAAGCAGTTCAATGCCGCCGGCATCGCGGTGCTGGCGGTCGATTCCTTCGGTCCCCGTGGCGTGAAGAGCACGGCCGAAGACCAGTCGCAGGTGCCCTTTGCGGCCGACACGGCCGACGCGTTCGCCGCACTCAGGCTGGTGGCCAGCCATCCCCGGGTGGACCCGGCGCGCATCGCCATCATGGGGTTCTCGCGCGGTGGCATCACGACCTGGCGCACGGCGGTCGAGCGGATCGTGGCGGCGCAGAAGCTGCCCGACAACCTGCGCTTCGCGGCCCATGTGCCGGTGTATTCGGGCGGCTGCGTGGGCGCGTTCCGCCTGATGGTCAAACCCGGCGTGTTCACCTCCAGAGCACCGATGCTGTGGGTGCACGGCGATGCCGATGACTACGCCACCATTGGCGCCTGCCGCGACTACGCCGAGCGCATTGGCAAGGCCGGCACACCGGTGGAGTTCGTCACCATCGAGGGCGCCCACCACAAGTTCGACCAGGACGACACGCGGCGCTTCAACGTGCGTGGCGCGCAGCGCACGCTGGAGACCTGTCCACTCGAGCTCGATATCGACACACTCGCGACCTACGACCGCAACACAGGCCAGCGGGTCAGCGGCGAGGCCTTGCAGGCGCTCACGCGGCAGTCGTGCAGTGCCACCGGGGCCAGCGTCCAGGGCGACCGCGCTGCGCGCGACAAGGCGGCGCAGGCCATCCTCGCGTTTTTCCGCAAGACACTCGGTTCGCGCTGAGTCCCCACGGCGCTGGGGGCGGCGGGGCCGGGCGACAATACCGGCCCATGTCCGACACGCATCCCGAACAACTGCTCAGCGAAGTGGCCGCCCTGCCGGGGCTGCCCGGCGTGTACCGCTATTTCGACGCCCAGGGCCAGCTGCTCTACGTGGGCAAGGCGCGCAACCTCAAGAAGCGCGTGTCGAGCTATTTCCAGAAGAGCCACGACGGCACGCGCATCGGCCACATGGTCGGCAAGATCGTGCGCATGGAGACCACCGTGGTGCGCTCGGAGGCCGAGGCGCTGCTGCTGGAGAACAACCTCATCAAGACGTTGAACCCCAAGTTCAACATCCTGTTTCGCGACGACAAGAGTTACCCCTATCTGAAGATCACCGGCACGCGCGAGGCGTTCAAGCCGTCGGCGAAGCCACTCTCGCCATCGGCCGCCTTTCCCCGCATGGCGTACTACCGGGGCGTGGTCGACCGCAGGCACAGCTACTACGGGCCGTACCCCAGCGCCTGGGCGGTGAAGGAGTCCATCACCCTGCTGCAGAAAGTGTTCCGCCTGCGCACCTGCGAAGACACCGTGTTCGCCAACCGCACGCGGCCTTGCCTGCTGTACCAGATCAAGCGCTGCAGCGGCCCCTGCGTGGACCTGGTCGACCATGAGGTCTACGCACAGGACGTGCGCGATGCCGAGCGCTTCCTGCGTGGCGAAACCCAGGCCGTGCTGGACACGCTGGAGCAGCGCATGCTCGTGCACGCAGAGAAGCTGGAGTTCGAGCAGGCGGCCGAAATCCGCAACCAGATGAGCGCGCTTTCGCGCGTGCTGCACCAGCAGGCGATGGACACCGTTTCCGACAAGGACGTGGACGTGCTCGCCGTGAAGGTGCACGGCGGGCGGGCCTGTGTGAACCTGGCCATGATCCGCGGCGGCCGCCACCTGGGCGACCGGCCGTATTTCCCCGCCCACGTGGACGACGCGACCGCCATCGACCACGCGCTGGCGGGCGAGGGCGGCGAGGCACCACCGCCCGGCGACCCGGCGGAGCGCGTCGCCGTGCAGGTGCTGGAAGCCTTCATCGCCCAGCACTACCTGGGCGTGGCCATGCCGCACACGCTGGTGACCAGCCACCCTGTGGGCAAGCCTTTGCTGGACGCCTTGAGCGAGCAGACCGGCGCGAAGGTGAACGCCGTGCACAACCCGCGCGAACACCGTCGCATCTGGCTCGAGATGGCGCAGAAGAATGCCGACATCGCGCTGGCCCGCCTGCTGGCCGAAGAAGGCAGCCAGCAGGCGCGCACCCGCGCCCTGGCCGATGCCCTGCACCTGCCCGACGACCAGCTCGATGCGCTGCGCATCGAGTGCTTTGACATCTCGCACACCGCCGGCGAATCCACCCAGGCCTCGTGCGTGGTGTTCGAAGGCCACAAGATGCAGAACAGCCAGTACCGCCGCTACAAGATCGACGGCATCACCCCGGGTGACGACTACGCCGCGATGCGGCAGGTGCTGCTGCGCCGGTACGGCCGGATCGCCGAGGCCCTGCGCGCCGAAGAAGGCGCTGCCGAGCCGCTGCCCGCTGAGGCCGTGGACGCCGTGGACGCCACCGACCCGCCCGGGGAGCCTGCCGCCACGGAACCCACGGTCGAATCCGTGGCCGGACCGCGCATGCCCGACCTGGTGCTGGTCGATGGCGGCAAGGGCCAGGTGAGCATGGCGCGCGAGGTGTTCGAGCAGCTCGGGCTGGACCTCTCGCTCATCGTCGGCGTGGAGAAGGGCGAAGGGCGCAAGGTGGGCCTGGAGGAACTGGTGTTTGCCGACGGGCGCGAGAAGGTCTACCTCGGGCACGACTCCGCCGCGCTCATGCTGGTGGCGCAGATCCGCGATGAGGCCCACCGCTTCGCCATCACCGGCATGCGCGCGCAACGCGCCAAGGTGCGCACCGGCGGCAGCCGCCTGGAAGACATCCCCGGCGTCGGTCCCAAGAAGCGCGCGCGGCTGCTGCAGCGTTTTGGCGGTGTGCGCGGCGTGGCATCGGCCAGCGTCGACGATCTCTGCACCGTGGAAGGCATCTCGACCGAACTGGCGGATGCCATCTACAGGGCGCTGCATTGAATACCGACACCACCCCCCGTTTCCGGACGGCCAACGCATAATCCGACCCATGTTCTTCAACCTCCCCACCCTGCTCACCTGGGCGCGCATCGTTGCCATTCCGCTGATCGTGGGCGTGTTCTATATGGAGAGCATGAGCGTTGCCGAGCAGAACCTGGTCGCCACGGTCATGTTTATCGTGTTCGCGCTGACGGACTGGGCCGACGGCTACCTGGCCCGCAAGCTCAACCAGACCTCGGCGTTCGGTGCGTTCCTCGATCCGGTGGCCGACAAGTTCCTGGTGTGCGCCAGCCTGCTGGTGCTGGTGCACCTGGACCGTGCCGACGTGTTCGTGGCGCTCATCATCATCGGCCGCGAGATCGCCATCTCGTCGCTGCGCGAGTGGATGGCCATCATCGGCGCGACCAAGAGCGTGGCCGTGCACATGATCGGCAAGGTCAAGACCATGGTGCAGATGATCGCCATTCCTTTCCTGCTGTTCCACGGCACGCTGTTCGGCGTGATCGACACGCAGCAATGGGGCACCTGGCTGATCTGGATCTCTGCCGTGCTGACCATCTGGTCCATGGTGTATTACCTGCAGAAGGCCATTCCCGAAATCCGTGCCAAGTCGCGCTGAACGCGCAGAGGCCCTGGCGATGCAATCCCCGACGCAAGACAACGCGTGGCTGCGCGCCATGCCCTGGGTGTTCGTGCTGATCTGGAGCACGGGTTTCATCGTGGCGCGCTACGGCATGCCGCATGCGCCGCCGATGAAGTTCCTCGCCGTGCGCTACGCGCTGTCCATCGCCTGCTTCCTGCCCTGGATCCTGCTGGCCGGCGTCAAGTGGCCCACCAGCCGCGCGCAATGGTTTCACCTCGCGGTCACCGGCATGCTCATGCACGCGGGCTATCTGGGTGGGGTGTGGGCGGCGGTGAAGGCCGGCATGGGCTCGGGGCTGTCCTCGCTCATCGTCGGCCTGCAGCCGGTGCTCACCGCGATCTGGCTGTCCGGCACGGGCTCGAAGGTGTCCAGGCGGCAGTGGCTCGGGCTGGTGCTGGGTTTCGCCGGGCTGGTGCTGGTGGTCTCGCGCAAGTTTGGCGCCGGTGGGCCGGGCGATCAGGCGAACTGGCTCAACCTGTCGTTCGCCGTCATGGCGCTCATGGCCATCACCGTGGGCACGCTGTACCAGAAGCGCTTCGTGGCGGCGTGCGACGTGCGCACGGCGAACGCCGTGCAACTGCTCGCGGCCCTGCTCGTCACGCTGCCGCTCACCCTGCTCGAAGCCGAGCTGATGGACTGGAATGGCGAACTCATTGGCGCCATGGCCTGGTCGGTGCTCGGTCTCACGCTGGGCGGCAGTTCGCTGCTGTACCTGCTGATCCAGCGCGGCGCGGCGGCCTCGGTCACCAGCCTCATGTACCTCGTGCCACCCTGCACGGCGCTGATCGCCTGGGTGCTCTTCGCCGAGCCCATCACGGCCGTCACCCTGGCCGGTACCGCGCTCACCGCTTTCGGCGTGGCGCTGGTGGTGCGGGCGGGGCGCTGACGCGCTTCCACGGCTCGTCGCGGAAGCTGTCCACCAGAAATTCTGTCAGCAGGCGGATGCGCCGCGGCGTCTGGGGGCGGTACGGCGCGAGCCAGTGCACGTCTGCATCCGGCATGGCGTAGCCGGGCAGCACGCGCACGAGCTCACCGCTGGCGAGCTGCGGCGCGATGTCCCACAGGCTGCGCAACATCAGGCCGTGACCGGCCAGGCACCAGTCGCGCACCAGTTCACCCGAATTGCTCGAGAGCGGCCCGCTGACGGGCACATGGTTCACCTGCGCCTCGCCTGTGCGCTGCAGGCGCCAGTGGTCGAAGCGCTGGCCGGGGCCACCATCGTTCTCGCGCACCACAAGGCAGGCGTGTGAAGCCAGGTCGGGCAGCGTGCGCGGCGCGCCATGGCGTTCGATGTAGGCGGGCGACGCCACCAGCACGCGCTGGTTGGACGCGAGCCGGCGCGACACCCACTCGGCCGCCCGTTCGCTGGGTGCGTTCCACAGCCAGATGGCCCCGTCAAAGCCGTCTACCGCCAGATCGGGCAGGCGCTCGGTGAGTTGCAACTGCACCTGAATGCCCGGGTGCCGCGCCTGGAATGCTGCCAGGGCAGGGCCGACCCACAGCCGGCCGAAACCGAACGTGGCGGCGATGCGGATCGGCCCGGCGGGCTCGGCCTGCCGCTCCCTCAGTTCCGCCTCCACCTCGTCGAACGCGCGCAGCAGGTGCACGGCGCGTTCGCACAGGGTGTCGCCTTCGGCGGTCGGGCTCACGCGGCGCGTGGTGCGCTGGAACAGGCGCAGGCCGAGCCGTGCCTCCAGCGCGGCCAGGCGTTTGGTGACGGCGGAAGGCGCCACGCGCAGCGCACGAGCGGCCATCACCAGGCTGCCGTGTTGCCGCACGGCCAGCACGAGTTCCAGATCGGGGCGGTCCAATTGTTTCCTTTTGGGAATTAATCAATTGCCCCATTATTGCTTCAATGCGGGCTATGCTGGCACCCATGTTGAACGGATTCCAGCCCCATACCCTGCAGCGCGATGGCGTGACACTGCACACCCGCATCGGCGGTGAGGGGCCGCCGCTGTTGCTGCTGCACGGCCACCCGCAGAGCATGGCGATGTGGCACCGCGTGGCGCCTGTGCTGGCGCAACGTTTCACCCTGGTGTTGATGGACCTGCGCGGCTACGGCGATTCCGCGCGGCCCGCCGCCGGCGCAGGGCATACCACGCACAGCAAGCGGGAGATGGCACGCGACGCCATCGCCGCCATGGCGCACCACGGTTTCGACCGCTTCGGCGTGCTCGCGCACGACCGTGGAGCGCGGGTGGCGCACCGCCTTGCGCTGGACCACCCCGATGCGGTGCACCGCCTCATGCTGCTCGACATCGCGCCCACCCTGGCCATGTACGAGCAGACCGGCGAGGCCTTTGCGCGCGCCTACTGGCACTGGTTCTTCCTGATCCAGCCGCCGCCCCTGCCCGAGGCACTGATCGCGTCCGACCCGGCGCGCTACGTGCGCAGCGTCATGGGCAGCCGCCACGCGGGCCTGGCACCGTTCGACCCCGCCGCGCTGGCCGAGTACGAACGGTGCGCGGCGCTGCCGGGCACCGCGGAGTCGATCTGCGAGGACTACCGCGCCAGCGCCACCATCGACCTTGACCACGATCGTGCCGACGTGGCTGCGGGCCGCCGGCTCACGCAGCCCGTGCGCGTGCTGTGGGGTGAGCACGGCACGGTGGCGCGCTGCTTCGATGTGCTGGCGCTCTGGCGCGAGCGCGCGGCGGATGTGTCGGGCCACAGCCTGCCATGTGGCCACTACATCGCCGAAGAAGCACCCGAGCGCCTCGCGGCCGAAGCCCTTTCTTTCTTTTCATCCCTTTCAGAGGAACAACCATGAGCAAACACCGCATCGCCGTCATCGCCGGAGACGGTATCGGCACCGAAGTCATGCCCGAGGGCATCCGCGTGCTGGAAGCCACCGCCACGAAGTTCGGCATCGACCTGCAGTTCGACCACTTCGACTTTTCCAGCTGCGACTATCACGAACGCCACGGCAAGATGCTGCCCGACAACTGGAAGGAACAGATCGGCGGCCACGACGCGATCTATTTCGGTGCGGTGGGCTGGCCCGACAAGGTGCCCGACCACGTGTCGCTGTGGGGTTCGCTGCTGATGTTCCGCCGCGAGTTCGACCAGTACGTCAACATCCGTCCTGCCCGACTCATGCCCGGCGTGACTGCACCCGTGGTGCGCCGCGACGGCAGCCCGCGCGAGCCCGGCGAGATCGACATGGTCATCGTGCGCGAGAACACCGAGGGTGAATATTCCAGCATCGGTGGGCGCATGTACCCTGGAACCGAGCGAGAGATCGTGGTACAGGAAACGGTCATGTCGCGCATTGGCGTGGACCGCGTGCTGCGCCACGCATTCGAGGTGGCCCGCTCGCGTCCGAAGAAGCACCTCACCAGTGCGACCAAGTCCAACGGCATTGCCATCACCATGCCCTACTGGGACGAGCGCGTGGCCGAGATGGCCAAGGAGTACCCCGATGTGAGGGTCGACAAGTTCCACATCGATATCCTCACCGCGCACTTCGTGCAGCGCCCCGACTTCTTCGACGTGGTCGTCGGCAGCAATCTGTTCGGTGACATCCTGAGCGACCTCGGGCCGGCCTGCACCGGCACCATCGGCATCGCACCCAGCGCCAACCTCAATCCCACGCGCCAGCACCCCTCGCTGTTCGAACCGGTGCACGGTTCGGCGCCGGACATCGCGGGCAAGGGCATCGCCAATCCGATCGGCCAGATCTGGTGCGGCGCGATGATGCTCGACTTCCTGGGCCATCGTGGTGCACACGACGCGATCATGAGCGCCATCGAGGCCGTGCTGCAGCCCGGCAGTGGTGCGCCGCGCACCGCAGACCTGGGTGGAAAGGCCGGCACCGCCGACGTGGGCCGCGCCATCGCCAGCGCGCTTTCCGCCTGATGCCACGCGGGCCGCAGTTGCGACAGTTTGTTGCTCGCGGCCCGTCCCGGATGAATGCGTCTAGAATCTCGCCTCTTGCGCCGACAGGCACCGGGCCGAAGACCTCATGTATTGACAGGGGTCGCGCCCAGTGGGTCTAATCACTCAGCGTTTGCCACTGTGCTGGCATCGTCCTGCGGTCTAGAGCGATCTGGGTTTTTTGCCTGCGGCCCGCGCCGTCTTCGGAAAAAACCTGTCCTTGCGGAACATTCATCTCACTTCAAGAGGGGCTATTTGTGAACAAAACAGAACTCGTCGAACACATTGCCAAGCACGCCGATATTTCCAAGGCGGCTGCAACGCGTGCACTGGACTCCACCATCACGGCGATCCGCACCACGCTGAAGAAGGGCGGCACTGTGTCGCTCGTCGGTTTTGGCTCCTTCGCGGTCACCAAACGCCCCGCTCGCAAGGGCCGCAACCCCCGCACTGGCGCTGAGATTAAAATCAAGGCCGCCAAGGTGCCGAAGTTCCGCCCGGGCAAGGCTCTCAAGGACGCTCTGAACTGATGCAGTCACTGGGTGCTTAGCTCAGTTGGCAGAGCGGCGCTTTTACACAGCGTAGGTCGGCGGTTCGACCCCGTCAGCACCCACCACCATCGAAAAGGCGAACC
>VFQQ010000983.1_pt1 | contig 45360 bp, 80 predicted proteins | sample 3512341 | NCBI WGS metagenome assembly VFQQ01 (sample SAMN10412373, study PRJNA504923) | tailings metagenome | isolation source: Relicate 2 Philex TSF1 revegetated site | place: Philippines: Tuba, Benguet | collected 2017-08-29 | reverse complement strand
CAGTACGATCCGGTTTAGCTGAATGGCGTTGAATGTGCAAGCACTGTGAAGGGCAGCGTGGCTGCGGCCTGCGCTTGGCAGGCTGGACATGGAAGGGTGCAACCGCTGTGTCTGACCACAGCTGCTCATCACACGTACCGCCATGCAATCTCCGCCCCTCTCTGCCCTCTCTGGGAGCAGGCAGCTGAACCGCGACCTGTTCTACACCGCTGTGCGCGGCGTGATTGTGGTGGCGGCGGCAGTGGTGTTTGCCACGCTGTACAAGGGCCAGGGCAGCGGCGTGAGCACTTTCACTCAAGTGCTCAACGTGGTGGGTAGCATGTGAATGGCAGGCCCTGCGGGGCAGGCGGGGTGGGGGGAAGGCTTGTCGGCTGGCGCTGCCGGCGTGGCGCACAACTCGTCAGCAGGTGCTGCCGCCATTTGGCCCGATGCCTCTGCAGCCCGCGGTCCCACTAACCCCCACCCTGAACCCAACGCTGTTCGCTGTTGTGCCTCATTAACGCCAGGTTCGTGTCATCTGTGTTCCTGGGCGTCATCGTGTGCTTCGCTGTCCAGGTGCGCCAAGGTCACTGTGCAAAATTACGAGCAGCAGCAGGTGCTGGTGTCCAAAGCAAATCTGCGCTCTGACCAGCTGAAGCTCTGCTGTTCCTGGAAGCGGATCGCAATGTTGACTGCGCCATTTCACTGTGACACCCTCGACCCCCTCCACCCAACTGCCCCTCCATGAAGGATGTGGTCAGTCAGAGGCGCACGGTGCTGTACAGGTGGGTTGGCCAGCGACGGAGCGGCGGAATGGGTGGGTGCGGGATCACACCCCCAAGGAGCACTGCCATTGCATTCCCAGATGCTGCCACGCTTATGCTTGCTGGGACTGCCACCCACCCACCCGCTCGCTGGCGTCTGCATGCTTGCGCGGCCCATGTGCAACACCCCCTACCACCCACACTCCCCCGGGGCCTGCAGGGAGCACGGCGCCGGCATTTACAGCATGACACCATACTGGGCGGCGGAGATGATTGCTGAAGTTCCGTGGATCATTCTGTTGGCCACCATCTGTAAGTGCCGAGCTGCCTGCCTGCATTGTGTGAAATTAGCTCAGATGTGGGGAGGGTGTGATGGAAGACCTGGGTGCAGTCAATGTATGCCTTGGGTGCGAGACATGTGCCTGGCAAAGGAACCGTGTTTCATGGCATGTTTCCAAAGGAACCGGTCGTCTCACTACTGCTCAGCCCCCTCACCCGCCCTGCAGATGCCCTGATTGTCTACTGGGGCATGGGCTTCATCGCGGATGCCGGCAAGGTGCGAGGCCGATGCTGCTTCTGCCACCTATGTCCGGCGGGCAGCCAGGAGACACGCCTGCATCAGCCGCGGCTGGGTGTGCGCTAGTATATACCTGACTCTTGATCCACGAACAATCAGCTGCCCTCCCTTGCCCTCTCTCCGCAGTTCTTCCTCTTCTGGCTCTTCCTCATCCTGGCCCTCCTCCAGTTCCTCTTCCTGGGTGCGTGGCAGGCATGGGCGGGGGAATGCTGCGCTGCGCGTGGCCCGTTCTCAGGCCATTCACAGCTGGCGCAGCGCTTGCATGTATCACCTGCCCCTGGCCAGCCGCTACCCATCGGCGCCCCAGACGCGATGCATATTCATGATCCCACTGTACACTCTGCAGGCATGGCCACGGTGCACCTGACACCCAACCTGGAGGCGTCCAACGCCATGGCCGGCTTCTTCTTCGCGCTGGTCAACGTCTTCTGCGGCTTCCTGCGCACCTACCCGGTGGGCTAGCAGCGCTGCAGCTGGACAAGGGCTGGGAGGGGCTGGGAACAAGGGTTGGGCGGGAGGAGTGCATTGGGGGATGGGCCGATGGTGGAGTAGCGCTACGCTGTCGTGCGGGCATGGACAGCAGGGTGCCGCCAGCCATGCTACTTGCTGCCAGAAGCCAGGTCACCTGCTTGAACGAGCTCTCTGCCCACGTGCACCCCCAAATGCCCACATGCAGACCATGGGCAACGGCTACCAGTGGGTCTACTGGATCACGCCCACCTCCTACCCCATCTACGGCCTGGTGGCCTCCCAGCTGGGAAACGTGGACACGCCCACAGTGCTGCCGGATGGGGTGAGCCGCCGCCGACCTGCGCGCTGGAACGCGGCACGGCGTGTTAGCGCGCAGCATGTGTCTGTTCAGCACTTGTATCCCATCTCCATAGTTGTGCGGCTCTGCTGTTTTCTGCCCACGCCATGCATCTGGCCTGCACCGCTCCAGCTGGGCAAAGCCACCTGCCAGGCTTTGCCGCAGGCTAACCAACCATCCTTCCCCGCCTCCCTCTTCCCGTGCGCGCCAGGTCAGCACCGCGCCGGTCAACGTGTTCATCGAGGATTATTTCGGCTACAAGCACTCGTTTGTGGGCTGGGCCGTCCTCATCTCCATCGCCTTTGTCGTCTTCTTCCGGGCTGTCGCCCTGTTTGCGCTCACCAAGATCAACCACCAGAGCCGCTGATGCATCAGCACCCCTGCTGTGGCCCTGAGCATCCCTACTACCGCCCACCACGAGCGTCAGCCAACCAGAGTCGATGAGGCCCCCCTGCTGCCCCCCTGAGCGCCCCTGAGCGTCCCTACCACGAGCGTCAGCCAAGTACAAAGCAGTGCCCCCCGAGCGTGCCAAGTACGCATCCAATTACTTCTGGAGAGGCCAACAGGCAGCAGGCCCCCCCGCGTTTTTGCACGTCCGCCCTGCCTGTTGCATTCTTTCCAGCGCTGCCCCTGCGGCTGCATGCAGAGCAGCTCTGCACCCACCCCCAATACACCCCATGCCGTGCATTCTTGAAATGATCGTGCTGCCATTTGTTTAACCAGACACCTGCCGACTTTTTTCCAACTTTTTGTCGCCAGCTGGGCATGCTGCCCTCTGCACCATCACGTCCAGTTGCAGCTGCCGCCATCACATTCCTTTTCCATATTTTCCCAACTCTCCAATCACGTCCATCTGTGCGCCTGTGTGACCTCTTCCAGCCGTGATGTATCACAGCTTGTTGTGTGAAAATGCGCTAGCGCCAAGATGAATGCTCCGCAAGGTGCAGGAGGGCTGAGCATGCATGCAAGCAGGCAGGGCAGGGCAAGGTAAGATGAATGGCATGTCAAAAACGGGGGTATGCAGGTCGGTGGGATGCTTGGAAGTCGGGAGTTAGCTCGCAAAGGCTTGGGGGCACATGGGGGGAGTGGAGATTGTTCCGAAGAATCGGGGGGTGGAAAGCGCAGGTGTACAGTGCTGGATTACAGTTACCAGCGCCTCGCATGAAATTCCGAGTCGTTTGCAGTTGCTTCTCTTGCCTCAAATTTATTTCCTTGGGCATGGCCCTCGAGGTGTGTGGGTGCTGCCAGCTCGGCGGCACGTGGCTGGCTGGCTTGCTAGGTAAAAGGTGGCCTCACCGCTCGCTGGATGCTGGGCTGTCCTTCCAGCCGGGCTGGCACATGCCATCAAGCGTGGGGCCGTTCGTAGCCGACTCCACATCGTGGCTCTTCTCCGGAGACGGCAGCAGCACGCGAGCGCTCTTGGGCGTGCCGGGCGGCCGGTTGCGAGCCCTGCGGGACGAATTGGAAAGGAGGGCGGTGGTCAAGGCGGGTGTCCGGGTGGCAAAGCGAATGGGTGTGAGGGTGGCGGGTGTGAGGGTGGCGGGGAGGTTGCAGCAAGGCCTGCAGCAGCTGCGGAGGGGACTGGCGCCAGGCGCTGAGAAGGTTTTATGCCAGCCGCCCCCTCCCTGGCCATCCTGGTGCCACACAGGCCAGCAGCCCCTGGCCAGCAGCAGCCCCAGCCCCACCCCTGCTACCTGCAGTGCTGCTCAGGCCAGCAGAGTAACCCCACAGCAGCCCTGCCACAGTACCACTCCCCTGCTCACCGCAGCCAGTCGGAGGCATCCTTAGCCAGGGAGATGCCCACAATGACGGCCAGCACCGCGGTGTAGCAGGCCCAGGGCCAGGCGCCCAGGTCCACCATGTGGATGCAGCCTGTAGGAGGGGAGATGAAGGAATCAAAAAGGGGAGACGAAGGCTTTTAAAGAAGGGGAGATGAAGGAGGGGAGATGGGAGCGGGGAGCAGCTGCAGAACTGCAGTTGGGGAGGCGCTGGTGACTGGCAAAGGCTGATTTGCTTCGGTCTGGGCACCGTGTGCACGTGCATGCAGACTGGCTTGGCTGAACGCCATGCAGCCCCGCTCACCGTAGTAAATGTTGGCGATTGCCACTACCGCCGCCTGCACATTGTGAGAATGGAGAGGCCAGGCACTGTCAGCTACTGCGGACGAGCGTCCCAATGCTGCAATTCCAAACCATGCAGGCAACATGTCCATGAGTGGCTGCTGTCAATGCGGGGCAGGGGCAGCGCTCTCAAGTACTGTCGCCAGGCCGCCGCTGCATCCTGCCCCGGCATGCACATTCTCAGGTGCTGTCATGAGGCCGCCAGCTCAGCTCACCGCGCGGCCAACCCAGTGGTGCCACAGCTCCCAGGCGGAGCGGTAGCGCTGCTCCTTAGCAGGCCGCCACACAGCCGCGCTGCAGGGGTTGTGAGGGGCACCAGGGGGCGGGCGGTGGGCATGGCGATAGTGCTATGGGACTCAGAGCCTGCATGCACCGTCAGCGGTGCAGCACTCGATAGAGCAGCAGCTTAGCCCTCACCTGAACTGGCAGGCTCCCAGCACGGTGCAAGCCATGCCCAGGTTGCGGTGCACTGCGTGCTCTGCACACGGGGGGAGTGGCACCAGGCACGCAGAACAGCGGGTCAGAGGCGCCGCAGCTGCAAGCTAGCAGGAAGGCATTTCTGGCCGGCAACAGCAGAGCAGCCTCACAAACCTCATGCCCACCCTGCTCCACCGTCCTGCTGCCCAAGCCACCTGTGCCACCATCTACTACAGCAGCCACTCACTTGAGTCCTCCGCCTCCCAGCCGCCGGCCAGCGCAAAGCCCAGGCCCAGGGCCACCGTTCCCATCACAAAGCCCAGGGTCTGCAGCTCAGGTAGGGAGGGCAGGCAGGCAGGGTTAGAGATGCGATGAGCTGTCCCGCTCACCGTCCACGGCCAAGGCTGTTCAGGCCTGACCAAGCAGCTGGCCAGCCATGCAAGGCAGAAAAACACGTCGCCAACCAGCATCAGAAAAGCACAGGGCTGCGCACCTGCAGGATGCGGTGCAGGTGGAACCACGTCCTGTCCAGGTCCTTGAAGCTGCGCGCCATGACAATGCCGCCCGGAACCAGCACGCCCCAGCCAACGGCCGCCAGCCAGCCGTGCGCCTGCAGGGCCCGGACATGCGGGCAGGCAGCCGTAAGTTGGGAGCCGTGCTCGCACCACCAGCAACTCGCTGCATGGCATGCTACATGCGCCCAAACTGCACCCAGCATTGCGCAGACCTTGCAAGCCGCTGGTGAGCACTGTCGCAAATGCCTCCACGGCCTCAGTTACTTCCATCTAACCCCGCCCCGCTCACCGCCCGCATGGCGCTGTCGTTCTCGTCATCTTGACCCTGCACCACACCGCCGCCAGCCGCCTGCGCCGCCGCCGCGTCGCTGGCCAGCAGCGGCGGCGCGTCGGCAGCGGTGGCATAGTGCTGCACCGGGGTGCCGTCCCTGAGCACCGCTCCAGCCGCAAAGATGAGCGGCATGGTGCCGTCGCCGTTCTGCAGCACCGCCTGCAGCCGGCGGCCTACAGAGCACCGGGAGGGTGTGGGAGTAGAAGTTTGCAGGAGTGAGAGGATCATTTATCCAGGCGCGGCGGGAGCTTTCGCACACCAACTGCCACTGCTGAGAGCACCTGAGCTGGTGCCTGTCACAAGTAGGCAGCAACAATGTATAGCGCACCAGTTGCAGCGGGGGTGTCCACCTCCAGCTGGAACGTGGCCACCAGCTCGCCGCCCGCCAGCTGCGCGGCCTGGGTGCCGCTGGTCGCCAGCCGCTCCTCTGGCCGCACATCTGCAGCACGGCAACATGAGGGTGGGGTGCAGCATGAATCAGGGGTTGAGGCAGTCGGCCGGTCTGGGTTGAGTGGGCTACAGGACGTCAAGGGAGCAGCCCATAGCCAGACCAAACGGCAGCTCCTACAGCTGCCGTGCTCCAGTCTGGCGAGGCGATGGCATCAGCAACATGAAGGCAGCAGGGCCTCACCCGACTGCCGCTCGCCCGCCAGGTAGTACTGCTGCAGCTGGGCGCCGGTGGCACCGCCAGCCGAGGGCGCCAGCAGGAAGGCAGTGGCTCCGGTCATGCGGCCGGGCTGCGTGGGGAAGCCGAGGGCCACATAGCCGGCGGCGCCCGTGGCATTCAGGCCCAGGGTCAGGGTCGTCTTCTGCGTGGTGGCAAGAGTGGGGGTGGGGGAGCATAGTGAGCGCCCCGCGCCACCGTATAGCAGTCCACTCGTCTGCCGTGTGTTGAGCTTGGTTGTACACAGGGTGTACACGTACCACACGTGCCTTCCGCCACCACCCGCAGGCCCCTGCCATCGACTGCATGCAACCCATCCCAACACAATCGCACAGCAGGCGCAGCAGGCACGCACCGCGGGGTTGCCCGCCACCGGCGCCGAGCTCCACAGCAGGTGCATCTGCGTCTGCCCCAGCACGATGCGTCGGCAGCCGGCAAACGCCAGCGGCGCGCCGCCCGCCGACAGCTGCAGGGAGCAGGCGGCAACGGCGCCGCCGGCTGCAGGCTGCTCGGCCGCGGGAGCAGGGCCATCACCCTGCTTCTGCTGCTGCTCCTGCTCAGCCTCCTTCTCCTTTGCCTGCTGCTCCTGCTCAGCCTCAGGGGCGGGTGTGCGAGGGGCGTCGTCCTTTGCCTGCTTCACAGTCATCTGGGCGCCGCCAAAGGGGCCGTAGACTGCGGAGCGCGGCAGAGGGAAGGAACGAAATGAGGGGGGCCATTTAACCTCTGCCCACCTGCTTGTCAACATCGCACGCTCTGTAGCATCAAAGAGCGCAACCTCTGCCCCGCTGCCCCGCCCCCAACTCACTCGCATGGCTGCCCAGCCCGGGCGCTGGCTTGCCGCCAGGCAGCATCTCGCCAATGGCGTAGATGTAGTCAACTGGAGCAGACGCCACCTGCGACAGGGGCAGGAAGGAGGCAGGCCAGGTGGAGGCGGGGTACCGCTTGAAATGTACTGAGCGCTGCTTGTAAGGCAGCTGTGGGCCAGGCGTTACTGCCAGATAATCTAAATGCCTCCGCCTCACCCCCACCACGCAGCAGTGACTGCAAAACAATGCCGCCTGCCACACACCCACCTTGTTGGCTGGCTCCTTGGGCAGTGGGATCGTGAACACAGCGCGCAGCTCGCCTGCAAGGAGACAGGAGGCATCAGCGCAACCAGCTTGCTGAGCAAGCATGCCAGCTGAGCCTGCATCCACAGTGGCAGGAGCGGTGATCCAACGCCCCATCATTTCCCAGCAGCGCTGCAGGCCAGCACTACAGCAGCACAGCTACAAGCCCCTTTCCTACCCTCGGGGCCCTGGTCGGCGGCGGCGTCAGTGATCTTGAAGGTGCCACGCGCCTTGTTGATGTCAGCCTCGGCATAGCTGTCCGGGATCTTGAAGCCATCCACCTCGGCGCCTGCAGCGGTCGCGAGAGGCGAGCCGGGGGAGGTATGCTGTGTTGCAAGCCACCATAAGGCGAGGCAGCGTGCCTCTTCAAGAGCCGTACAGTCCACCATGCCTGCTGCATGCGTTAAGTGTGCAGGCCCCCTGCAACTGCAGGCTGAACAACATCTGCTGCGGCAGTAAGATGGCAGCGCAGTGGGCCGCCACCAGGGCATCCACACACCTTTGCCGGAGGGCCACACAACGACAGCTGAGGCGCCCGTCATCAGTCCGGGCATCTCAGGCAGGCCAAACCTGCACAGAGAATGCACGGTGCAGGTAGGAGAAGCATCAGCTCATTGGCCGAGCAGCGCATGGCCATTCATACTGAAAGCGCACAGCAGCGTTGGCAGGCGGTGCATGCCACCCGCCGCGCTGGGCACGCACTGTACTGCACAGTTTCCCTGAAGGGACCGCGCCGGCGAGGCCGACTCCCTGCCCGCCAGCTCCCACCCTCCACTCCCCGCCCCGCTGCGCACCCGGCCCAGCCGCCGCCGGTTGAAGCCACCAGTCCCATGCGCAGCTGCGAGCCGGCGCCATCGGCAACCACTGAAGAGTAGAGCGTCATCTGCAGGGGTTTAGGCAGGCAGGCAGGCAGGCAGGTAGGGTCGAGGCAGGCACGAGTTGGCCAGCCTACAACAAGCAGTGGAATGCAAAACAACATAGGTTGCACAGCTGCCGACAAAAGGGAAGCTCAGGCAACCACATCACACGCAGCGTGCCATGCTGTGCACCACATGAAACAAGCACCACCACAACACCACAACCATTCCTCGGCCTTACATGGCACCGCCCCTCGATCAGCCGCCCACCTGCAAGTTGGCGTAGCCCTCGGGCTGTGTGCAGGAGGCAAAGCTGTATTCCTTGCCACCCACAGTCAGCTGCGTGTCGCACTGCGCCTTGGCACCTCCCGCCTGAGCCAGCCGGCGCCGGCTGGACGTCAGGACGGCCTCGCTGCTCTCAGCAGTGGCACCAGCGGCGGCCGGCAGCTCGACGCCGCGCAGCTGCAGCACGACGGCAGCGCTGCCGGGACCGCCGGGCAGCGGCTGGCTGGACAGCAGGCCCGTCATGCCCTGCTCCTGCTGCTGCTGCTGCTGCTGTAGCGCTGCGGCGGAGCGGCAGGAAAAACACCAGATGTCCAGCCGGCCGGCCGCTGGCGCGCCGGCGATGCGCAGCGTCCAGCCGCCAGTGGCAGCATCAAAAGTCTGCTCGAAATCCAGCTGCTGGGCGGCTGCTAGGTCATCTTCGCTCGTGGGCAAGGCGCCATCAGGCAGCAGCAGCACGCGCAGGCCGTGGCGAGGGCAGCCACGGAACCTGCAGGGAGCAGCAGCGTAAGGGCGGATGCTGCAGATGTGATGTGTGTGATGCAAGCAGCATGGACGTCAGGATTAAGCACCCGTTGGCAGGGCAGCAGACCGGCGCACCTGAGGCCGGCAGCCGTCAGACTGCCGTCGCCGGCCGTCAACTCAAGTTGGGGCGCCTGGAGGGGTGCATAACGCGGCGCGGCGGCGTGAGTGCACGCTGCCACGCGGTCTGCGGAGCAAGCACAGCGGCATGGCGGCGCGGAGAGCTCACCTGCGCGAAGCTTGGCACCGCGGCTGCCGTGGCCAACTGCCACAGCACCAGCAGCGCCGCTGCCACCAGGAAGCGCATCTTCAACACCCTCTCTACTTGCAGCAGCAGCCGCGTGGGGCAATTTGTGGTTAGCGGCCTCTGCATCAGGGGGCCGTACTCATGCCGGCCTTCTGGCAGCAAAGCGCCCTTTACTCACGCATTCGAATGGCATTGGGCCGTTGGAGGGCCACCAGGCCGCCGCAAGCATGGGTTGGAGGGTTGCTGGCGGGCGGCAGCAGCGGCGGCAGAAGCTGCAGGCGCGCGTCTGAGTAGCTTTTCAAATGTGGGGCCGCCTAATTCTCACCAACCCACTTTTCATCATGTATACACATGTCGCAGAGCACTTGACCAAAGTCAATGTGCCACAACTGACGCAGCAAGTCAGCTCTCGCCCTCGCATGCCGCCCGGCGCCGGCGCCCTCACCTTTAGAATGCAAAAGCGCCGTCGCACCCTGGGTCACTCCATGTGGTGCACGTGCAATCCCAACTGCTGCACCTGGCACACATGGCGGCAGCAGGCGGCAATGCTTCCGATGCTGCAGTGCGCTACTGAGGGGCCCGACCCTCGGTGCAATGTAGCAGCGCTCGATATGCCTTCTGCTGCTGCAGTTGCAGCTCCTGCTCCTGCTGCTGCCGCTGACATGCAGGGGCTGACACAGGAAGGCGCTGCAGGCAAGGCTGTTGGAGCTCTGGCGGGTTACCTCCCTAGCGGCCCTCTGCTGTGGCTGCTCGCCTGCAGGCACCAGGCTGCACGGCAGGCTCTACATCCCTCAGCCGCCAGGACCGGCCGCTCCTCTCCCGGCACTGGTGGCCGCGGCTACGTCCAAGGCATGGTTACAATGACGAGCAATAAATGCAGGCACAGCGCCGAGCATGCATCAGCAGTTGGCGCCCCCGATTTGGATCATGCGCCGCGTGTATACAACCGGCACCACCGCGGCTGCCGCCAGCACCGCCAGCGGCTGCCACCGCACGGCCACCGCTGCCCAGTCGGCTGTGAGGACCAGGTAGATTGCCAGCTCAGTGGCCGCAATGGTTGCGCCCAGGTAGTCGCCAACCACGCCGCCCAGCACAGCATAGCCGTAGTAAGCCGAAGCAATGGTCATTGCCACGACTGTGGCGCCAACCGCCCACGCCTGGGCTGCAGGGAGCGCCGCCGCCACCACTGCAATGGTGCTCAGCGTGCCAAACGCCAGGCGCGGCGGCGTCAGCAGGCGCTGGCTCTGCGCAAACCTGCAGGAGTGGGGGACGGCAAGAGGGGCAACAGAGTGAGCTCATGCAGCGACTGCCGGTGGGAAGGGGGGGCAGGGGTGTGTATGCAAACATCAGCTGGCAGGTGCTCCTGCATCGTGCGGGCACATGGCCAACCTCTACATGCAAGGTTGAACAAAAGCAACGCCATCGCACCAGTTGTACAGCCCCCGCTTCGCGTCCTCGGCATCCTGGATGTAGTGGCAGCCATAGGTGAGGGGCAGCGCCGTCCAGCGCGCGGCCGCGTGCGCCGCCACAATCGCTGCGCCGGCGCGGGCGGGGCCCAGGGCACCCAGGACCCCCGTCTTGGCCTGGCGCGGAAGAATGATGAAGGCACGTGGACATTGTTGCAACAAGCACGCGATGATAACGGCTGGCAGGCAGCGCTTGAACATGTCAAGGTCAGCAGGTCAAGGTGCAGGAATCCACGCATGCATGCCCCTGCACCCGTCCAATGCCCTTCTGCTCCCTCCTTACTAAATGGTCCCCCACTGACTGACCTGCAGGATGAGGGCAGTTCCCACCAGCGCGTATGTCCCCACACGGCTGTCCTTCATGATGCGTAGAATCTGCTCCCGTCCCCAACCTCCACCAAAGCCGTCGATGCTGCACCAGCGGCAGGAGGGGGCAGCACTTGGAAAAGGAGGGAGGCCTGCTCGTCGGCTCGGCATACGCATGCACATGTGCTGGATGGCAACCTTGGAGCTGCTGTGCAAAGCATCACTGATGTGCTAGCCCTGATGTGCTGCCCTCCGCACCTGTCGGCCAGGCCGTCTTCATGAAAGCTGCACGGGGAGGAAGGGTGGTTCTGTGCTTAAGGACCCCTTATGCGCTTGCAGGGCAGCACTTTGCACCATTGCTACCTGCCGCCCTCCAGCCCGCCTCGGACGCCACCTGCCGCATTGCAGATGCCGCCGCTGCTGGCAGGACATATCAACACGCCGACCTCAGCCCCTCGGCTCACCAGCCGGTCAGCCAAACTGTGGCCAGGGTGGAAATGGCGCCTGCCAGCGCAGGCGGCGCGGGCCATAGCAGCGCAGCGGCATTGTACCAAGCTGCTCCCCACAGGCCCACGGTGGCGCCGATGAGCGGGAACCACATCACTGCAGGGAGTTGAGGAGCAGAATCACCCAGAAGTCAGGGCGAGCGCGCCTCAAGGTGGCTGCTGAGGCGCAGGCATTGCCTCAGGCCATTTCCTAGCAGAAATCTGGGGCAGCAATGCATGCAGCTCACTCACCGGCCCGCATCAGGTAGGCAGGGTGGTGATCCACCCACGCTGGCACTGGCAGGCGGGTGAGGAACATGATTCCTGCGGAGCAGCGGAGTCGTGCCCAAGGCAAGTAACAACGATGCCTTGCAGGAACGACAGGAGCTCAGCAAGGCGGTCCCTTGCAGTCCTTCGTCTGCTACGGTCATGTGCTGCACTTTGGGCATGGCCTTTACACCTCCTGCTAACCTATCAGTTCCCAGGTAAAGACGACCCGTTCAAATCCACCCAGCGCACCCGTGAAGAACACCCGCAGCTCGGACAGCAGCGGCCGACTGGGGTCGTAGCTGTCACGCGCCTCCTGCGTGCCGCTGCCGCGCGCCTCCACCTCCTCCTTTGTGATGACCGAGCTTGCAAAGTCATTGGGCTCTGCGCAAGAGTGGGGCAGCAAGATTGTCGAGTCACGCGCAAAGTGAGCCGGGGCAGCAGCATGCATGGGCGAGTGCGACTTGGCGTGGCGGCGGCGGGAGCGGCGGCGGCGGCCAACAGCCAGGCGCAGCGCGTGTCCTGGCGGTTGTAACATGCTCAATGCACTCGTCAGTCCTCCAATTGGGCAGCCATCGGCCCTGCAAACGCACCATCGCCCGGCTTTAGGTCGGGTCGGTTCTCCTTGTCATTGGGAGCCGCGCCGCGCTTGTTCGGTGCCATGAGGAAGCCAATTAAGGATTGCTGACGTACGCCGATTGGCCAGGGCTGCACGCATTTGCATGCCATCGTGCGACCCGGCCCATGCAAACACCCCCTGCTAAGTCTCAGCCCGCCATTCCAAGCATCAACAGGATCTTGCATCGCTGGGATCGCCGCACAGCGCAATCTCCACTGCAACAGGGCGGGCCGCAGGCACCCGGCGCCATGGCTCCCCTGGAGCACCAGGAGGCCAGCTATGAGGACTGGTTGAATCGGGCGCGAGCCATGATGGATGCCAAAGCCATGCCTCCGGGTACGTGCCCATCCCGCCGCCGCCGCCGCCGCCGCCTTGCACCGCCGCCACTCCAGCAGCTGCCTTTGCCCTCTTCACCTGGGCACAAGTCATCTGTCCTCTCCCCCTTCTGCAGGCGCTCTGGGCTTGCTGCAGGAGTGGGGCGCGCGGCTGTGCGCCCTGCAGCGCACGCTGCAGCCCAGCCTGGGCCCCGCCCGCCTGCTGACCTTTGCGGCCGATCACGGGATCACGGCAGAGGGGCAGGCACCCTGGGTGTCCCCATACCCCCGCTCCGTCACAGCCGCCATGTTTGCAGCTGTGGCCAACGGCCAAGCAGCCTGTGCTGTGCTGTGCGCAGCCAACGGTCTGTCGCTGGAGCTAGTAGATGTCGGGGTGGACGCTGATGTGTCGGCAATCAGCCCGGCCGGCGCGAAATGCAGCGCAGGCAGCGTCGCAAATGGCTGCGCCGGTGCCGATGGCAATGGTCAGACCGGCGGCAGCAGCGCAGCAAGCAGCAGCATCAGTGTGGTGCATGCCAAGGTGCGGCACGGCTCGCACAGCATGCTGGCAGGCCCAGCGCTCACAGCGGGCGAGCTGCAGGCGGCGCTGGATGCCGGTGCTGCTGCAGTGGCGCGCTTTGCGGCCGCAGCAGTCTGCCCGCCCAGCAGCTGCGCAGTTTGCGTTGGAGAGGTGGGCATCGGCAACACGACGGCAGCGGCAGCGGTGCTGGCGGCGCTGACCGGTCTGCCGCCTGAGCAAGTGTGCGGGCGGGGCACAGGTGGGTGACACAACCTGCAGTGCACTGCTGCTGGCTGCCTGCACTGCACTTGAACATGGGATGAGGTGCTGCCTGCCTGCAGCTGCTGCTGCCGCCTGCTGCCCCGCCTGTCTTGCACACACTTAGCAGTGTTCAATGCCTACATTCTTGTCCCGCGCCCTGTCTTCCCTACCTCACTCAGGCCTGGACGATGCAGGCGTGCAGCGCAAGTGCGCCGCTGTGGCGGCGGCCCTGGCTGCCAACGCCTCGACCATCGGCGACGGCAGCGACCCCCTTGCAGCCCTGGCAGCAGTGGGCGGTCTGGAGCTAGCTGCAATGACAGGCGCATTCCTGGAGGCAGGTCGCCGCGGCATGCCCGCTGTGGTCGACGGCTTCATTTCCAGCGTGGCAGCGGCAGTGGCGGCACGCGCCGACCCTCGTGCAGCGGCAGTGCAGTTTTGGAGCCACGCCAGCGCGGAGCGTGGCGCGGCTGCCGCTGCCACGGCCGCCGGTAGCCACGCGCAGGCTGCACTGTCCATGGGCCTGCGCCTCGGCGAGGGCACAGGGGCGGTGCTGGCGGTGCCGCTGCTGCGGTCGGCGGCAGCCATCGCTCGTGACATGGCTTCGCTGAAGGAAGTGCTGGCAGCAGTTGCGCCTGGGGCAGATAGCCGGGGTGATGACAGCAGCATGAGCACTGACTCGCGGCCCTGATGCGCACGCAACTTGCATTGATTTTTTCATTTTTTTGCCCCATTCTTTTTCTTTGCCATCCATAAGGTGCACTGCTGCAAATCATACACACAAGTTACAGAGGAAAAAGGATTTCGTACATTAGCTGCGTCAACAACTTTTAGCAGCAGCGGCTCTCAGTGCTTGAGGGCAACGTCAGGGTGTAGCCATCAAGCTGGTCTCGATCACACTGGTAGCACATTTGGCACAGAGGCAGGCTCAGCTTGTTGTCACATGCACGCATGTGCCATGCAACAACGCTAGCATCTGTTCATGTGTTCGGTCAGATCACATAGTCCCACAGGTACGGCTCCTCGTCCGGCTGGGAAGGCAGCTCGGCAGCTGCATCCAGCGGGCCACTGCCTGCCGCTGTCCTGCCGGCAACTGGGGACAGCAGCAGCAGCTTGACGCGGCCGTCGCCGCTGTTCCACACGCGGGCGCGGGAGCGGGTGTCGGCTCCCTGGGGGTTGAGGACCAGCTCGATGCCTTGGGCGCTCTCAGGGATGCGGTAGTACCCCAGCAGGACGGCCTGCATGGCCGGGCAGGACCAAGCAAGGAGTTGTGAGGCACCGTGCAAAGGATGGCTGTTTTCGACAGGAGCCTGGCAGGGAGGCAACCATGATTCGTTGTTCATGAATGCCACAAGGGTCGTAACAGAGGTGCAACCGGCAATGCCCTGGACACCCCTTGCTCTTAGCACCATCCTCGCCTGCTGGCAGCGCAGGGCGCGCCCCGCCAGCGCGGCATAGCTCAGCTCTTCATGCTCGCCCACCAGCGCTGAGGCATCGCACACCGCCACGTCCGCGCTGGCCCCCAGCTGCTGGTAGAAAGCCAGGGTGCATGGGTCTACTGAAGCCTACAAGGCGAGGAGTGGAGCGACCGCTGTGCAGGTGGCAGGAGAATGACAGGCCAGCAGCCGAGCTGGCTGCTGGCAGGGGAATGCCAAGCCTGCGGCGGCCGGCAGCTGGACAGCCTGTCGATGTCACAGCCAACCACCCTGCCAACGCCTCTCTCAACCGCCGCCTCCAGAGAATTGGACTCAATCGCCACCTGAGCCAGCAGGTTGGCGCTGAAGGACGCCGAGTTGACTGCAATGCCTGCAGCTCGGACAAACAGGCAGGTGTGCCTAACTCGGTAAGATATGCGATGGCAGCGGCTTGCCTTGGGTGGCGCACCGCCCTGTAAGCTCATGAGCTCATGATAACACTGAGGGCTGTGACCGGCAGCCTCCTTGTGCCACAGCAAAAGTCTAACCCAGCGGCAGGTGGTTGGTGTCCTCAAAGCGGGTGGTGCGCCCCGTCTGTGTCAGCTTTTCCGTCACAATGTTGATGTCTGGGCAGCCCGCCGCCTGCAAGGGGGGAAGAAAGCCTCGGCATAAGCGCTTGGCGGCATGCACGGAGCAATGATGCTTGGCACAGGCTCGCCTTCCAGACCCGTTGACCTGGCATGCAAGCAGCCATGCCGCAGGCTGCCAGGTGAGAGCAGCCACTGCCAGGGCCCAACGGTCGGGCCCTAGCATGCAGAGTTGAGGCCCACCTGCAGCAGCATGCGGATGTTGAGCTGCACCCCCAGCACAGCGGCGTCCATGCGGAGTGCATCAGCCAGCGTGCCCGCCTGCACGCCCTGCGCCGCAAAGCTGCTGCCGGTGCTGCGAGCCCCCGCGCCGCCGGCGGCAGCCCCCATGCCCAGGCTACCGCTGCCCTCAGCAGGGGCAGCAGGGCCCGTCAGAAAGGGGGCTGCGGCTGCCGCTCTGTGCCAGGATGGGTCGCACAGGATGAGGGCGGCAGTGTAGTGGCGGACGTCCACCAGCTGCGCCATGGTGGGCCTGCTGCGCGGGTCGCCCAGGACCGGCTGCAGGAACAGGTTTTGCAGGCCCGCCGCCCGGATCATGTCGCCTGCAAGGCCACACAGCAGCAGAACAGGTGGCGGTGAGGGCGCGGCAGGGTGGGCGGCAAATGCATTCCGCATTCATGTCATGCAAGCTCTGTCACTTTGATTGACTGGTGTGCAGCTGTCTGGGTTGAAGCCCGCGCCGCCCACCTAGCAGGTCCCACGTCTCCAGGTGGCTGTTGAACAGGGTGAGGGTGGACCCTGGCGGCAGTGCCTGCACAGAGCAGCCAAAAAGGGAGCTGCAGAATTGGGCTTCCCCTGCCAGCCCGGCCACGAGCTGCGCAGCCCTCTGCAAGACTCAACACCCCTGCTGTGTCACGGTCACCTGCGGCCCGTGGTCTAGCGCTTTCAAGAGTGAGAGCATCAGGTCCGGGTCGCTCCACCCGCACACCAGCACCCTCTGTGGCTCGGCGCTCCGCCCATGGTACTGCCTGGGCAGCACATACTCAACTTCCCCACCACTGCTGCTGCTGAATGCACTGCCGTTGGTGTTGCCGTTGCTGCCACTGCTGCTGCTGCTGCTGCTGCTCGCATCAGCGCTCCAGCTCTGTGTCAGCTCTGCGGGCTGGCTGTAGCGTTCCGGCACTGCAATGCTGGGAGGCGCCCTGGCCCCGCTGCTGCCACGGGCCGTTGGGTTGCAACTGGCACCCCTGCCGTTGACGCTGCTATTGCTGCCATGGCTGCTGCTGCTGCTGCTGCTGCTGCTGCTGCTGCTGCTGCTGCTGCTGCTGCTGCACTCGTCCCATGCAGGCGCCGCAGCTGGGGATGCTGCCACCTCCAGCTGCTGCCCACCCAGCACCACCAGGCCATCGCCAAGCGTCACTAGAGTGTCTGCTGGCGGGCAGAGCAGCATGGCTGGTGGCTGCTGGCCTGCGCCGCTGCCACGCTGCAAGCCCAGCAGCGTGGCGGTGGGCAGGTGCAACTGAACCTGCTCCACTGTCAGTCCCAGCAGCTCTTCTGGAGCAGACCAGACAGCCAGGTGAGCCGTGCTGCCAAAGTCGGCAAGGCTGTGATACACTGCGACAGCCGCAGGCAGCTGCAGCAGGCGCGCCAGCCGCCCAGCATTCAGCTGCTTGGTGGGCACCGTCAGCACGCGGCTGCCGCAGGCAAACTGCACGGTGGCCTGCGCACCAGTGCTGCGCACTTGCGCAACCACCACCGGCCGCGGCCAGCTCTGCTGCTGCTGCTGCTGCTGCTGCAGTCGCTGCTGCTGCTGCTGCTCTTGTGCTGCCTGCTCCAGCAGTTCATCCACCAGTATTGCTGTGCGCACCACCTGGGCGTCGCTGGCGCCCGGGGTGCGGCTGTAGTCGCCTGCACGTGGGCGACAACGGATAGTGAAAGATGCTCATACACGAACTGGCTGTGTGATCACACGCAGCACAGCAAGCCGAGTTGTGAGGGAGCCCACCTGATACAATGATGCTGCCTGCGGTGCTGACCGAAACCAGATCCAGCGACGCAGCGTCCAGGGGAGAGCCTCGGCGGAACACGATGGTGCAGCCGTGGCGGCGCTCGGATGGCAGTGCCCTGGCCAGGTGTGCCTCCATCTCAACCTTGGGTTGCTGCGCAAGGCGTGCAGAGAGGGAGCAGCTGGGAGAGGCGGTGGATTGATCGAGTGTATGATTTGGCGGTGCCACAGGGCAGACAGCACGCCTTGTGGCACAGAAGAATGCGCCACACTTAAGTGCGGCACATTTGCAAGCAAAGCAGCCCGACTTGCCTCTGACAGCACTGCAATTGTGGTGGGGCGCCCCTTGTGAGCCAGGCACAGCTGCTTGCACAGCCGGGTCACCTGCGAACAAAGCTTGCACAGGATTGGTATAACTGATGTGGCAGGCAGCCATGTGCCCAATTCAACACCCGCAACTTGAACCACTGCATTAGCAAGGGGCGCACCTGGGCCACCTCGCCCGCCGACTCACACCAGCACAGCAGCACGGTGTGACCCTCCTCCCACACCCGCCCGCCGTGCTCCACATTGGTTGCCAGCACCTCCAGCACCACCTGGTGCAGCAGGGAGTATCCGGTGGAATGTACTCTTTGAGCGGACCTAGAGCCTCCGCACACAGCTGCATCAACAGGCATGGTGTGATTGTGGCGATGGTGGTGGTGGAGGTGGACTCAGTTGATACATACGGATGTATAGCCTGCTGCGCCCGCCTGCCTGCTGTGGCAGCATTGCAGGCAGCTGCCCTATACTACCTGAAAGCCCACCCAAGCACCCAGCCCACCTGCTCAACAAGTGCCAGCACAAGCGCAAACGAGGCCAGCCCAACGGCTACCGTGGCGGTAGCAAAGACCTGCTGCGCAAACGCGCTGCTCAGAGCGGGCATGTCCTGGCCAAACACCATTTGGATGACCTGCAGATGCTTGGGGCAGGTGGGTTGGTGGGGACGCGCCTTCAGCGAAGCAAGCAGACATGAACATCCTGTGCAGGACATTCACTCCATATGCAGGAAGCAACGCCAAAGAAGCACATGGGCCGTCCGGCCACCATATCAGGCTGCCTCAGCGCAGCACAAGCAGCTCAGCCGCGCTCAAATCGGCTCACCGCGTACAGTGGCACCCACCACCCGGGTGCCTCACTGCCCGCATCTGCCATGGCAGAGTCGAGGGCTGTGTCCAGGCCGCGCATGACAGCGCCCTCCACCAAAGCGCCCGCCAGGAACAGCACCGCCGACAGCGCCAGCAGCAGCTGCAGGTCGCTGAACGTGTCCCGCCGCCAGCAGTAGTAGCGGTACAGCAGGCGGGCCGTGGCGGTGCGCGTGCCTGCACGCAGGCGCTGCCACAGCCCTTGCGCCGCTGCCGCGGGCAGGCCGCCGCTGGCATGGTGGTCAAAGGACATGCTGTGCCCCAGCCCGCTGCGCATGTCTGTAGCTAGCGTAGGGGGTCGCTGCACCGCCTGCTGCTTCTGCTCCTGCTGTAGCCGCCGCTGCTGCACTTCATGCTGCAGCAGGGGGCGCCGCCGCAGCGGCGACTCGCCGGCACCGCCTGCTGGCAGAGGCGCCGGCGGGCTGCTGCTGGCCTGCGCGGCATGCCTGACTCGCATCGGATGTGCTGCATGAGGGTTTGATCGAGCACAGGCCGCGCTGCGGACCTCCCGAGCGAGCCGGGAGCTGGGGATGTTCGTCGCCATGAACCCGTGGGCCTCCACCACTATCACGAGCCAGATATCATGAGAACACGTTACCAGGGGCCGTGTGACCCTTCGCCCTGCTGTGTGCGGTCCAAGGGTGCCTGCATTTGCACCCGGCGCGCCCGCACTGAACCGCATGTTGGCGGGGGGAGCGACCACGTGAGGACTGCGCCTTCCAATTTTGCAGCACTTGTTGCAGTCTTACAGAGAACATTGCGGCTTGACAGAGGCACCGACATGGCGTGCAACGAGAGGGAGAGGTACGCAGGCATTCAAACTGAGCATGAAGGAGCCAACAGGTACAGGGCATGGCTGGGCATGAATGAAGGATGTACAGAGGGGTGGCAAGCCAAGAGCATCAGGCAACAGAGCTGCGATCTCAAACTGTAGACTCTAGTGTGCTGCCGGGAGCCGCCCAAGCTTGTGAGGCGGCACCGCACCGCCCGCTTCACTTGCGGGCGGCCGCGTCCAGCAGCAGGGTGAGCGGCACGCGGCAGTCCATGCCGCGGCGCCACACCGACACATCTCGGAACTGCTCGTATGCAAGCTTGTGGTCGTCGTTGTTCTTGGAGCTACTGCGGTGAGACAAAAAGGGCAGGGAAGACAGGGGCGAGGTGGGTTGGCTGTCCAGCGGCTAAGTGCCACTGCAAACGTGGCAAGTGCCTGCTGCACACAGAGGACTGTTCCTGGCAAGCTGCTGCATAATGCCGGCAGGGCAGCAGCACGCTTGCTGTCTGAAGCACACACTCAAGCAGAGGAGCGCCCACCTGAGGAAGGTCATCCACTTCTGGAACTGCTCCACGCTGTGCGGGCCCTGCACATCGCCCTGCAGCAGACGAGAGGGGCCGGGGAGGCAGCGGGCAGGTGAGACAACCGGCATGGGCATACCAGCATGGGCGTGCACACAAGGCCAGCAGGCAAGGCATACAGCTGACGTTGCAACATCATCAACAGCTAAGCAACAGCTGAGCAGCACTCAGGACTGTGGTGCTTCCCAGGCTGAGCACTGGCCACACAGCACCGCAGGCTGAACACCGTGCCAACTGCCGCCGCCAACTCAGCATCATTCCTGGTCAGGCGCACCTGCGGGTCCTCATAGTAGAAGCACGAGTCGCTCGAGTTCTTGGCCAGATCCGCCAGCTTGGAAGGCGACAGCTCCACCACCTTGAGGCCGCGCATCTTGCTGGGCGTGCGGGGAGCCTGCTGCGCCTGCTGCTGCTGCTGCTGCTGGGCTGCGGGGCCTGGAGCGCCGCCGCCGCCGCCGCGCCCGCGGCGGCTGCCGCCGCCCCCACCGCCCGAGGCAGGGCCTGGCCCTGGGCCGTAGGGCCCTGGCAGCGGGCCGCTGCCGCGCCCGTTCTCCATGGGTGGTGGGCCGCGGCGCATGGCTTCCGGGGGCGGCGGCCCGCGCCGCATCATGTCAGGCGGCGGCGGGCCCCGCATATCCATGGGCTCAGGGAAGGGGCCCGGCCCTGGGCCCATCCTGCCGCGGGGCGGCTCGGGGCCGCGCATGGGGTGGTCTAGCATCATGGGCGGAGGGCCCGGGCTGCCGGGCCGGCGGCCAAAGCGCGGCGGCGAGCGGCCGCGGGGCGGCGACAGCGGCCGGCCGCGAGGGGGGGACATGCGGCCGCGAGGAGGCGAGTAAGGGCCCCTGCAGTGGCAGGAAAGTGGTGGGAGGAAGGGGTCAGGGGAGCTGCTGGACGATGCACTGCCTTGAAAGGCACAACATCGTTGTTGCAGCACAGCTGCAGACATGCCCTGCGAACCTGCAGCGCACCACCACCACGCCTCCGGCTACGACCACAAACTGCTGCACAACAGCACTACTGCTCACCTGCCGGGCGGGCCCATCATGCCGGGAGGAGGAGGGCCGCGCAGGAAGGGCGGGGGGCTGGGGCTGCGCCCGCGGCCGGGAGGGAACATGCCGGGCGGCGGGCCCATGCCGCGGCCGCCGTCACCGCGGGGCGGCGAGCGGCCTCGCCCCGGCGGCAGCATGCGATCGGGCGGCGGCATGCGGTCTGGTGGCGGCATGCGATCTGGCGGGGGCAAGCGGTCCATGAAGGGTGGCGGCGGGCCCATGCCGCGTGGCGGGCTCATGCCGCGCCGAGGGGGCGACATGCCACGCCGCGGCGGCGAGCGTGCGCGCGGCGGCGAGCGTGGGCGGGGCGGCGAGCGTGGTCGAGGCGGCGAGCGCGCACGGGGTGGCGAGCGGCGGCGTGGCGACCTGTGAGCAGTGCCGCATGGAGCAGGCTCAGTAAAAAGGCTCAGCTGGCATGAGGAGTGCAGGTTCATGCAGCAAATACCAACCTGCTCCACTGCCATGCGTCCCTCCGCCAAGCACCCTGTTCAATCAGCAGCCGCTGTAGTGACCATATATTTAACCTAGCTGCTGTGCCCACCTGCTGCGCTGGCGGGCGGGCGCCTCTGCACGCGCCCCCGGCCCGCGGGGCGCGATGGGGATGTTGTTGGGGTCGTCCTCGGGGCGCTGCAACGGGTTCTTGAATGTCACTCGAACCGAGGGCACCACTTCGCTGCACAGTTGTAGAAATTGGGCAGGCAGCAGGGGTTGAGCCACTGAGCTAGCTAGCTAGGAGGACAGAACGGCTGTCCGGCAGAGGGAGTGCAGGACATGCCACGGCGACAGCGCAGGAGGAGCGGCAGCATGGCGCATGCTACAGACCAGGGCAGGCCAGCCAGCTCACATGCAACAGTGTGCAGCACGCACCTGGGAGGCGGCGCCATCATGCCAGGGGGCGGCCCTCCGCCCCCGCGTGGCGGCGAGCGGCGCAGCTGCGGCGGCGATCCCCGCCGGTCAAACATGGGCGGCGGCGGGCCGCGCGGGTCACCTGCAGGAGGCACCGGCGCCGCGGCTGAAGCGCTGACTGCTGCAGCTGGCGAGCGTGCGAGCGAGGAAAGTGTGTGTGGAGCTGGCAGGGGAACAGGCTGGCGCTGCCGGCTGCTGCAGCAGAGCACGAGTGGGCCTGCCCCGAACCGCGCACGAGTTGAAATGGGCGGCATGGCGCAGCAACCCAGGCCACCGGCTGTCCCGCAAGCGCTGCCGCCGCTCACTGGAGCGAGGCCCACCACCCCGCCTGCAGCCGGCCCCTCTGGACCTTCAGAGAGCGGCCAGAGGGGCCGGCACCCCCGGCTGCTGCACACAATGGCACTGTGGGCGCAAGGCTGACGAATCAATCGCTGCTGCACGCCGTGCTGGCTCAGGGCACACCCTCCCGCCGCCGGCTGGCATGCCGCTGGTGCAAGCAGTGTGCTGACCCGCTGGCGGTGGCCCTCTGCTGTCGCATCTGCACACCTGGAGGCGGGCCGCCCCTGCCGCGAGGCAGCGTCACGTCGACGAAGCGCGGCGGGCTGCGGCGGCGCGGCGGCGACCTGGGCCGCCTGCCGGGGCTGGGGCCGCGCGGCGGTGACCTGGGCCGTCGCATGGCGTCGGATCTGTGTGTGCTGGCGCCGCTGGGCCGCCCAGCTGAGGGCAGCAGAAGCCGGGCGGTCGCGCCGGCTAGGAGGCGTTACAGGCGCAGCGGCGGCTTTAGATTGGCTCTGAGGGGGACAGGGAGCACAGGGGACTGCCACTAGGTCAGTCTGAAGACGAGGCGGTCCACTGCCGGGCATCGGGAGCGTCGCCAGGGCCGCAGCGGGCCTGCTGGACGGCTGCCGGGCTGTTCGTAAGATCTAGCAGCATGTTTAGTCGGGACAGAGCGCCTACAGCAGCCGCGGGCTCACCGGCGAAACAAGCGGCGAATAGAAGGCTCCTCAAGGTCCAGGCTGTGTTCAGATTGTTCGCAGTGCTGCTGCTGCCAGCCAGCCGAGGCCTGCCGAGGCCAAAAGGGTGCCTGCCCTGCTGCGCCCGAGCATGGGCTTCTAAAGAAGAGCTCCCTGCGCGCTTCAGACTGGAACATTCCACTGGGAGCTATTGCACGACACATCGGCGCTGCCCAATTGGCCGCAGCGAGCTCTTGGGTGCTATCACCCTCGGCCCGAGCGTGCAGCTGCAGCACCCACACCCTTGGAGCTATCGCCACCGCAATCTGCGCACAGGACCCTACTCGTAGCATCAGGCGGCAGCAGCGGCAGCAGCCTGGGTGTGGCAGTGGGCAAGCGAGTGCACCCACCCAGGCGCTATGGCTGGCCTGGGGGACTCGTCAGCAGAGGATTTCATCTCTCTCACACCCGACGATGCGGCAGAGGAGCAGCGCGGCGAGGATGACGCCGCCCAGCAGCAGCCGGCACTCGCTGACGGCGCGGCGACCGAGGCGGCGCCGGACGCAGCAGAGCCCAATGACACAGCCGCAGATGGAGAGGAGGACATGCCCCCAGGATTTGGGCTGCATGCCGCTCATGCGCCCGCCTCTGCAGCGGAGGAGCAGCAGCCTGCGGACGCGGGTGCGGCGCCTCTGGAAGCTGCTGGTGATGCTCAGGCAGCACAACTGGACGGCGGCAGCGCGCCCCTGGATGTGCAAGGCGCAGGCGTGGCAGCAGTTGAACAGGCAGCAGCGCAGGAGGGTGCAGAGGCAGCTGCGCCAGCGGTAGACACCGCCCCCGATGCGGAGGGGCCGGCTGATGCGCCTGCAGAGCCCCAGGAGGAGCCCAGGTGCGGGCCGCTTCGCTTCTGTCTGCACTGTTGCACTTACTGTGCCAGCCACAGACGTTGAGCAATCCAGGCAGCCGGTGGATGCATGCAATGCATCCGCACATCTGCCTTGCATGCTCATGAGCTGCCTGCCTGCTCGCTGGTGTTTGCAGGACGGCTGACGCTGCGCCTATTGTGGAAACAGCTGCTGCTGAGCCAGCCACTGATGCTGCCGCCGGTGCGGGGCTGCAAGCCCAGGAGCCTGAGGGCGATGCAGCAGCAAGCACAGGTGCTAAGGCGGGGGAGCTGGAAGGCCAGCAGCAGGCGGACGCTGCAGCAGTCGCAGCAGAGGAGCCTCCTGGTGCCGCTGCAGCCGACGAACCTGCAGCTGCCGACAGTGCACTGCTGAAGCAGGTGGGCAGTGCAGCACTCGAGGCTGGGGAGGGGCACAAGGCAGTGGCGGCAGCAACCCTGGGAGTGCCCACGCCTGACACACCCGTGGAGCAGCTGGGTGCTGCCCAGGCTGATGCAGAGGCTGAGGCTGCTGCTGCACAGCCTGTCGCCGAGGTAGCAGCAGTGGCGGAGGGGGCAGTGCACGGTGCGGAGGAGCGCAGCGCTGCCGTGCTGGGCGCGGCTGGCAGCGAGGGCGCCGCCATCACGGACGATGCAGCCGAGCAAGCAGAGCATGGGGCAGAGGCAGAGGGAACTGCAGAGGCAGAGGCGGAGGCAGAGGCAGAAGTGTCCAGCCTGCCGCTTCCGGTCTTTGAAGACAAGGGAGACTCTGCTGGGTGAGCCGTGCAGCTGCGTTTGGTGTTGCCTGGCCGGGCTGATTTGGGTTGTTGCAGCTCACCCTGCCATGGGTGGGCTGGGCTAGGTGGTTTGCTGCCTGGCAGCAGCAGCCTTCTTGCCTGTTGGTCCGCTCACTCTGCTTTGCATGCACCGTCTGGCTAGCAGCACCTGCTAGCAGCCCTTGGCTTCCTGCTCGAGCTTGACCTCTCTGTCTTCTCTCACTATCCTCCCCACTCACAGGGCCCAGCATAAGGATGCAGCAGCCCCACGCGCCAGCCGCGACCCGCGGCGGGGCGGCAGCCGGGCCCGCGATCATGCGCAGCCCTCTGCCGCAGCAGACGAGGCTGCCGAAGCAGGCGGCCAGGATGAAGAGGGGGCAGCGCTAGACGCCGGCAGCCCGCGCCGCAAGTGAGCAGGCACATGGAGAGGCGCTGGTGGCTTGGTTGCGGTTGATATGAGCCTTGGCCTGACGGGTTGCAGCTGGGCTGGTTGATTGTTGCAGCCCACGCATCGCAGCAGTACAGCTGCCGTCATCACTGCCTGCTCACAGTTTGCGCGCTTGCATGCTTCCCAATGCATTGCAGGTCTCCTCGCACCGATGACAGCAAGGAGCGGAAGCGGCGGGAGCGCAGCAGCAGCAAGGAGCACAAGCGTGGCCGCCGCTCCCAGTCAGCAGGCGCCTCAGGTGCGTGAGAAGGGGAGGCAGCAGCTGGTTAGCCGACTACTATTTCTTGCTTCAGGCAGTGCTTAAAGGCTGCAGCTGACTTGCAGCCTTTGACATGTTCTGCACTATATGCTGCCCTGCCTGCTGCCAACCACTCGACCTCTGCCCCACTGCCGCCCAATCAACTCAGATCACGAGGCAGCCCAGCGGGGCAGCAGCAAAGAGGCAGGAAAGCAGAGCGCAGCCAAGCGCGGTGCGGAGACCGAGCGGCGCGGCTGGCAGGAGCACAACCCGCATGCCTACCGCCGCTTCCGCCCCGGCGATGGCCAGCAGCGGGGGGAGGGGGAAGCCTGGAGCAGCCGGGCGCCACGGCAGGAGCAGGAGCGCTGGCAGGATGACCACGACCGCCGCTATGCAAGTGCAGTGCAGACGGTGAAGCGGCGGTTTGAGCAGCGGGCGGCGGAGCAGCGGGACCAGCCGGGTGGCGGGCGCGGCCGCGGCCGTGGGTACGGCTACAGCGATGGGCGGGAGGCGGCAGCTGGGCGCCGCCGCCCCGCTTCGCGCAGCCCTGAGCGAGAGCGGGGAGGCTATGCCGGCGGCGGCTATGCCGGCGGTGGCGGGCGGGGCCAGTATGGCGGGCAGGCACCCAGGCAGTACGCGCGTGGCGAGCAGCAGGGGGGGTATGGATATGATGACCGCCCTGCCAAGCGGCAGCACCTGCCTCCTGAGCTGGGGCCGCCGCGCTTTGGCTCCTACGCACCGGCAGCCCCGGCTGTGGGGCCCCCTGGCTTTGATGGCACCATGGCACCGCTGATGCCTGGCCCCGGTGTTGGGGCGCAGATGGCAGCCCCACCCATGGCAGCTGCTCCAGCAGGGTATGGCGCCGGCGGCTTTGCAGCTGTGCCCATGCAGCCAGCTGTGCGCATGGTCCCAGCTGATCCCTATGGCGCAATCCCTGTGCCAACGCAGCAGCAAGTGCTGCTGCCTCCTGGCCCCCAGTTTGACGACCGCTACGCCGCTGCGCCGCGCTTTGCAGCCGAGCCTGCCGGCCCGCCTGGCTACGGCGGCGGCTTTGCTGCGCCGGCCGGCTACGCAGCTGCGGTGCCGGCTGCGCCGGCGCCCTACCCCACCACCGCCCCTCCCGCAGCCCCTGGCCAGTACCAGCAGCAGCAGGGCTATGGGGGCGAGGCGCCTGGCCGCTACGGCGGGCCTGCTGTGGAGCCTTACAGCCGCGGCGGCGGGCCGCCTTTTGAGCAGGAGCGGTTTGACCGCCCCGGCCGCCAGCCGGCGTACGATCCTCGGCAGCCGCCCCTGGAGCGGGACCAATATGACCGCCGTGGCGGCCAGCAGCAGCGGTACGAGCCGCGGCAGCCCTACGAGCGGTCTGGGGGCCGGGACCCGTATGGGGAGCCAAGGGGCCGGGAGGGCCGGCAGGAGGGGCAGCAGCAGCCGTACGACCGGCAGGAGCGGCAGCAGCAGCCGTACGACCGGCAGGGGCAGGGCCGCTCGTATCGCGACGATCGGCCGGCGCCGCCGCCGCCTGCTGGCCGCGGCCTTGACAGCCGCCGGGGCGGCTACCCAGATGCTCCGCCGGCTCGCGAGCGAGATGCGCCCCGCTATACACCACGGGGCGGCCGGGAAGAGCCGCCTCCCTACCGCAGCAGCAGCGGGCGGGACAGGGACCCTGCAGAGCCTCCCAGCAGGGGCTACGGCGGCCCACCGCCGCCAGCCGGCAGCCCCTATGCGCCTGGGGGGCGGGGACCGCCGCCGCCTCCGGCAGCCGCGCCGGGTGGGCAGCTGCCGCGGCTGGCAGTTGCGTCTGGTGGGCCGCCAGCGGGGCCGCCGCCTGAGCAGCAGGCTGTCTGGTTCTATGTTGATCCCAAGGCAAGCGGTTGGCTGGTTTTTGGTTGCTGTGGGATGGTTGCAAGCTGTGGCTGCCGGCTGGCATGTGTTGCTGCGGATGGTCGTGCATGCAGCAAGGCAGCAGCGCCTGCCTCCCCTTCTGTGCCCAGGCACCCCTGGAGGCTGAGCTGTTCCTGGACTCCCTGTTCAGGCCTGCACTGTGCTGTGTTGCACACATTCCACACACTACTTTGCACCCCAGACCTGTTTATTTTCCACGCCTGAGTGCAGGGCGCGGTGCAGGGGCCGCACTCCATTGCCCAGTTCCGCAAGTGGCTGGACAGCCTGGCCCAGCGCCCCGACCTGCGAGAGTGAGCTTTTGGCTGCCCTTTGTGTGTTGCAAGTGCACAGGCGTGGATCGGGAGGCAGCCTCTGCCTTCCCTGCCTGCCAGCCGGCTCCCGTCTGCTGCATAGTGCTGTCCAAGGCGGCGACAGTGCGGAGCCTGGAGCCCCAGAATTGTCCACTCATGAGCCCACCCTGGCCATGCCATGCTGCGTCTGCAGCTTGCCTGCACGTGCCTGCCCACCCCCGCCCACCCCCTCGCACCCCGCCACCCTGCGCCTACCCTGCTGGGTCCAACCCGCCCCTGCAACATCCCGCCTGCACCATCCCTGCCCCTCCGCAGGGACTACCTGGCTTTCCGCAACGTGTCAGTCTTCAAGCAGGACGGTAGCCTGCAGGTGCCGCTGCTGGCGCTGCTGGGCTGAGCAGCCCAGCTGGCATAAGCTGCCAACCAGCTTGCAGCGCGCTGCTGGCGGAGCAGCCGGCCTGTGGCCCTTCTGTTGTAGCAAAAGCAGTAGGACGGTGCCGGCCATCCGGCTGCGGCCGAAACTCTGAAAGGTTGCAGAACCGCTGGCTGCTCTCCACACTAGTTGATACCTGTTCGTATTCTCAGGGCCCGCCATATTGGGTGGGCTTTCGTGTATGCATGTCGTGTCCTCTGTAAATGCATTTGCCTGCTCGTGATCCACCGCATCGATGCATCTGTGTGCGTTTGTCTGTAAACGCTTGTTTTGCAAATGGGCCACCTGCAGCAGTCAAGCCGAGGTGGCAGCGAGGCCGCGACTGCAGCTGGATTCCCCTTTGGTTTCTTTCATTCTCAAACCATGGGTGACAGTGGCTGGAAGGAGGCTGTTGAAGCCTTCAGTGTGTGATCCTGTACGGCGAAACGCTAGCAGCCACACGCCGCCGCCGCCCCGCGAGGGAAGCCAGCTGTAGCCGCCTCGCCGCATTCAAAACAGGCGAACATGGTGTCTCGATCGCTACTTGCGGTGCTGGGCGCCAACACAAGCTGCCCGGGCGCTAGGGCTTTCACCGCCATGGCGCGCCGTGTTGCGGCGGCCCTCTTGCTGTTCTGGGCGGCCTGCTGCAGCGCCACCAGCACGCCACTGCAACCTGATCCCGCGCTGACTGCCGGCGGCTCCCAGGTGCGCTCCACCAGCGGCGGCGGCGGCGGCGGTAGCGGCGGAACGTGCAGGGCGCCGGTGCCAAAAAAGGTTGGACTGCCACTCCCTCGTGCCACAGATCACCGGAATGACATTCACAGTGGACCCTGGAGGCACCATGGGCCTGCATGGCATCAGGTCAGGGGTTTAAAACCTGCTTTGGCTAGTGCCCATGCAACGTCCGGGTTGCGCACCACACAACGCAGGCCGCCGTGCCTCCCCACCTGCGCTTACACCACACATTGCATTTCACCAAAAGCATGCACCTCGTCTCGCTGCGCCGCAGCCTGCGTGGAGGCAGCCTGGCGGCTGTCCGCTTCCTGCCCAACTCGCTGGACGTTGCCGAAGCCATCTTCCCCCGGCGCACGCTGCTGCTGGATTGGCACCTCACTCAGGAGGGCGGCACCTACAGCGTGGAGGCCACCCTGCCGCCTGAAGTCAGCTGGACGGACGTGAGTCAAGCAGTTGTGTACTGTGAGAGCTGCAGCGGCTTCACAGGCATGCTGGCCAGCGCAGCGGTGCCGCAGGAAGGGGGCGGAGCTGATGGCGGCGGCCAGGGCAGCGCCAGCGGGGGCACAGTCGCCTTCATTTTTCAGAACGCTCAGCTGGCGCCGCCTGGTGCCCAGCAGCCACAGCAGGCGCAGCAGCCTGCGCAGCAGCTGACAGCCTCCCGGTCAGCGCCAGGCGAGACTGCGGCCGGCGGCAGCGGGCGCCGCCTGCAGCAGCAGAGCGCAGCGCCTCCCGCCGACTGCTCCCTGCAAGTGGGTGACCAGACGCTGCGCTTTGAGCGCTGCCAGACGGTGCTCACGACTCCCAGCATCCTCTATCAGTGCTACTGCACCCTGGAGCCAGGCGGCAGCCAGGGCGGCACGCGCTGGCGGGGAGGCCTCAAGATCAATGCCGCCGCCGCGGGCGGCCAGTGGGCCGGGTGAGCGGTGCGGGAGTGTGCACGGTGTGGCCTAGCTGGGTTGCTGTGTGGCAGACATCTGCGTGCACTGCACTCCGGATGCAACTTTCAGTCTCGCTGAGCGCAGAAGCTTTCGCCTGTTGCACTGTCACACTTCCTTCAACACCCTGGCTCTTGAGCTGTCTTCCCGTCTTGCATATCTGCAATGCAGCTTTGGATTTCCGCAGTTCCCCGGCACCATGGTTGGCTCGAATGCCATTGTCGTCAAGGAGTGCAGCAACTGCTCCAGCGGCGCATCGGGTGCACCCAGCTTTGTCCTTGCATGAGGGCGCGCAACGCCTGCATTACACACGTTTGCTTGCCAACTGCGCCAGCCATGCCTGCAGGGATGCATGCAACAGACTGGAGGCTTGGATTGCAGCGACCGAACGTGTCAATCCGGCATTCATTCCTCTCCTACTGGCACTCTATGTATGCAGTGGATGGCTACAAGCTGAAGGACTATGTGCCCCAGGCCAACATCCCCGGCAGCTACCCCATCACAGGTGCAGATCTTGGTAGCGGTGGCAGCACATGAACAGCAGCATGGCCTGTTGGAGGCATTGGCATATGCACATGCTCAAGCCTTGGAGTGAAGCTCAAGGTGGCCTTCGCTGTCTCAACGTAGACGCTTCGGCGGCCAAGGCCCCCGACGGCTCACTGGTTGCAACCTTCACTGCCGACCTACCCAAGAAACCCGAGGAGATCCTGGGCTCCCCCTTCAACATCATCTATGCAATCGGGCCGCTGGCCCCGGACGGCGGCCTGCTGCCCCACCCCGCCGCCGGCCGACCCTATGGCGGCACCCCCCTGCAGCTGCGGCAGGCCGGCCAGGCGGGCGCCCCGCAGGCCGCCCCTGGTGCTGAGGTGGCCACTCCGCCTGCTCCTGCCGGCGCTGGGGGACCCACAGGGGCCCCACCTGCAGTTGCCTCCACAGCGCCTGCCCCCGAGCGGGACCGTGCGGTGACCAACAGCGGCTGCCAGCTCAGCCTGAACGGCCGCCAGCTCGGCTTCTCAGCCTGCACCCGCCTGGATGGCATCGGCAGCGACACCACTCTGATGTGGGCCCTGCAACCCCTGGGTGAGCTGGCTGAAGACACTGCGAGGTGGGGTCTCAGCCACACTGCCCACTTGGACACATCTGGTCCACGGGCGTGCAGGTTGCAATGTTTCGCTCGAGGTGGCTTGGGGGCAGGCATCCACTGCAGCTTGACCCATTGCTCATTTCCCGGCTCCTGCACTGCCGCAGGCAATGGCAGCAGCGAGCTGACCCTGGGTCTGCACGCCGCTGCGGGCGGCTGGGTGGCAGTGGGTTTTCCTGCCAGCCCCGGCCGCATGCTGGGCGCCACAGCCATGGTCCTGCGCACCTGCCCCACCTGCCCCTCTGGTGAGGCAGGGAGGGCTGCTGCATGTGCATCGTGAATCTTCATAGCGAGTCACCGCAGCGCAACGAAATTCTGATCATCTGAATCTCTTGCCTTATCGAGCGTCGCTCAGCTTCACTAACCGCATGCTCTTGTTGTCCACCTTTCGTATGTCGCACAGGAGCGGACATCCAGGACCGCTTCCTGGCTGCCCGGGACCCCTCAGGCGTGCAGCCGCCCGGCCACTTGCCCGGGGTGTCTGGGGCGGAAGCAGCTCTGGGCAGCGACGGCACCATGGTGGGAACCATCAAGGCAAGTAGCTGCCTGTGCTGTTGCTGCTCGGCGGCGAGGCGCTTTTTGGCTGGGGCCAAGGCATGCATGCCAACACTCGTTCAGCGCTGAATGCAGGAACTTCCTCATGATTGCTGATCACCCCTGCACATGCTTTTGTGCGTGCAGGTCCGGCTGGACAGCTCGGCTGCCAATGACCCTGCTTCTGGCGTCATCTGTGCTGCGGGGCCAGTCGATTCAGGTGAGGGAGTGTGGTGCGACCCAGGCACTGCCAAATTCCTGCACGGCCAGCTGCAGCTCGCAAGCTGCATGCACATGAGTTGTGAACCAACCAGCAAGCCACCCATTCCCGCCCACTTGCAAGCAGCCGGGGAGCTGCAGTATCACGGTAGCAGCCGGGGCGCCGCGGCGGTCAACTGGGCCTCCGGCACCAGCAGCGGAGTAGAGGGACTGTCCTCTCGTGTGCGGGCCATGAGGAATGTGAGTGCCTGGCAGGTCCAGTGCGGTGTGAGTGTGGAAAATGCAAGCGTCCTGGAACGTCTGCCCTGCGCCACAGTCACTCAGCGTTTGCAGCGTGTGCCCTGCCTTGACTACTGTATCCATTCCGACCTGGCCGCAGGCGCATGGCTGGCTCATGGCGGTGGCCTGGGGCGTGCTCATCCCTCTGGGCATTGTGAGGCTGGGGGCATGCAGATGTGGCAGCTGTCAATGCTGTGCAGCGTTTCCCGCCCACACGTGGCTGGTGCAACTTATTCACCTGGATTTGCCTCGCACATTGCTCAATGCCCGACAGGTGATGGCGCGCCATGGCCGCTGGTTGCTGCCCGGCTCGGCCCGCTGGTTCCACCTGCACCGCGCCATCCAGGTCCTGGGCCTGGCCTGCGCCCTCTCCGGCTTCGTCGTCATTTTCTAGTGAGCTGCTGTGCAATGGCAGAGCGCTGCTTGCGTGCCTGCAGGTGCTGGGCACATTCAGTTCGCCTGCAGGCTGCCTGCTGGGAAAGGCGGGAGCCACCGCAGATTGCAGCAGCTGCCGCACGACCGCTCTGAGAGTTCACAATGCCATCGTTGCTGCTGTTGCGACTGCAGTAATCTTGCAGACGCACTGAGTGCGCACCTGCCCAAACTCACCACCCTGCCACCGCACAACTGCCTCTCCGCTGTCTTTCGTCTGCAGTGCCGTCAAGGACGCCACCGGCACCAGCGTGTCAACATTCACCACCCACCGGCGCACGGGCATTGCTGCCATGACACTGGGCCTGTTCCAGCTCACCGCACTCGTCTTCAGGTCAGACGGCTGGGCGTTGGGGCAGCTAAGGCGGTGTGCTCTGGTGCCTGTCTAACTGCTGCCGGAACAGCCAAACCATTTCTGCGCTGTTGCAACAACTACGACGCCGTTGGCTGATGCTGCCGCTCCTTTCTGCCTTCAGGCCACACCCTGGCACGCGCCTGCGCCCGCACTGGGAGTTTGTGCACGTGAGCTGTGCGGGCTGCGGTTTGCATGCGTCGGCTTTGGCTGGTGCAGTGTTATCTGTCTGCTTGCCTGCCTCCCACCTTGTGCCATTCATCTAACCTCCTCCAACCATGACCTGTGCAGCACTGGGTGGGGCGCGTCGCGGCGGTGGTCGCCACAGCCAACGTCTACTGGTGCGTTCTGATACAGCACTTGTGTGGTTGCGCTGCACAACTGGCACATGTCTTCATTGCCCTGCCGCCTTGCCCTGTGCTGCCCACTCCACTGCTACTGCTCACCACTCTCCCCTTTGCACAGGGGCATCATCCGCGTGCGCAACCTGGGCGCCTGGGCAGTCGCCACCTACTCTGTGGTGTGGGGCTTGATAGTGGCTGCCGGGCTGGCGGGAGACGCGTGGCTGATGTGGCAGGGCACGTGGGATTGGAAACACCCCGGCCGCGTGTCTGCCGGTGGCGCCAGCAAGGCCGGCGGCGGCACCCAGGAGCACATGCTGCCCTCCACCGAGGGCTCGGCTGAAGACACGGGTGGCAGCCTGGAGGGCAACGACGGCCCGGCGCAGCCCGTGTGAAAGCACACAGCTGGGGGAGAGACCGCCGGCACCAGCGGGCGTGCGCACTGGCAACTTGTTACTGCCCGCATCTGAATGCTGTCGGAGATCGCTGCATGGCTTGTGAGCACTGCTTGTGATTGTTGATTAACAAGGTAGCGAGTGTAGATCAATGGGGCAGGCAGGCGAGAGCAGGGCACGCGAGCACACGGGCAGGCGCATATGGCCGCGCTGGGCCGGCGGCAGCGTGGCGGGTGCATGCACTGGGGGGCTTGCAGTTGCGGCCGCAGTGGTCACCTCCGACACTGTTACGCTTCGAGCATGCTTTGATAGGGTTCGCGTCCGCATGCGAGCCTCCACAACGCTTGCCCACCGAGAGTCCCGGCTGGGCGCGGCGCCGCGGGCCGGCTCCACCCCCAACTCCCCTCAGCGACAGCAGCATGTAGTGGCGGTGCTGGCCCCGCACGACACGGCGCGCCCAAAGGCGGCGAGACCCGCGAGCGGCGGCTGGGGCCTGCTGGCCAGCCTCCAGAGCGCCTGGTCGCAGCGGGCGCCGCAGCAGCCGGCCCAGCGCGTGGAGGAGCTCGTCCAGCAGGTGTGCCTTCTGTGCGTTCGACCTCTGGAGCCAGCGTGGGCCGCTCCCGGCCAGCCCCACCGCTCGACAGCGGCCTGGCATGCGGAATGGCATTGGCGGAGCGGCGTGGGGGGCACGCCCTGAGCGGCGGCCCCCGCGCCTTCCGTGCGCCCGCGCTTTTTGGCGCCTGCGAGGCTTGTACGGCCGCTGCCCTGGCTTGCACCACCCTGCATGTTGTGGCATTGCTTTAGATCACTTTTGGGGTGACCAGGCAGGGCCTGCAAGCCTGCCGGAGCCCCTGGGTGCTGATGCATGCCGCGGCTGCGGCCTGCCGCCGCCACTCGCGGCGAGGGCATCGTGGCTTCATCTCCCAACCCTCCAACCGGCCATCCCCTCTCTGCAGGCCGATGCTCTGGATGCGCAGCGCGAGCAGGCGGCCGCTGTGCTGCAGGCGGCGCCCAGCACCAGCAGCAGCAGCACTGCCAGCACCACCACACCCGCCTTCCCAGACATCCGCGCCTTTTTGCGGCCAGTGGGCGTGATGGAGACGCGCTACGTGCGCGCCCTCTCCTCCCTCTGCGCCCTCACCTACCACCTGGACAAGCTGACGGTGGGTGCTGGAGGTGCTGGGAGCTGCCCGTGTCTGCTTGCTTTGGCATTAGCCGTGGGCAGGGCTGCGAGTGGGTAGGGCTGTGAGCCTGGTTGCTGCTGGGGCTAGCCTTTGCACGGGAAGGGAGCCGCCACTTGGCCTACCCAGAACCGCGTTGTAATGACCGGAACACACGCATTCTCTCTCTGTCACAAGCACCCATTGCTTGTGTCCTCGCCCGCGCCTGCCGCCCTGTGTGTGCAGCCGTCGGCGCTGCTGCGCCGCCACCGCCTCAAGCTGGTGACCACCAGCAAGGTGTGCGACCTGCGGCTGCGCGAGCCGCCCGCCAACCCCGCAGCCGCGCTGGAGCTTGGAGACGCCATGGCAGCAGACCCCACCACGCTGCTCAAGGAGGCGGGCATTGATTTGCCCGAGGCACAGGCAGAGGCAGCGGCGGCGGTCCACGCCGATGCTCTATCCACGGTTGACCTGGCAGTCGCTGCAGCAGGCGCTGCGCCAGCGGCAGGGCAGTCGCCCGTGGACGCAGTGGCTGCCAGCCTGTCGGCGGCAGCCGCGGCGGCCTCAGCGGCAGCCTCCACTGCGGCGCAGGGGGTTTACACAGCAGCGGTTCCATACGCAGGTGCGGTGCTGGCCTGGGCGGGGCAGAAGTTGTGAGAGACTGCTGGACTGGTGGGGATTGCTGGCAGCCTCCTTTGCTGCGGCCGCTGTGTCACTGACTGCGTCACCGACCCATCTGTGCTGCTCCCTCTCACTCTGTCTGCAGAGGCCCTGGCCAACAACATCACGCCCTTCACCGCCAGCGTGACGGCGTCGCTGCCGATGCAGAATGTGGCAGCGCAGCTGCAGTCGGCGGCGGCAGCGGGGCACAGCAGCGCGGTGGCCACCGTCGCCACGGTGTCGGCGGCGCTGGAGTCCACATGGGGGCGGGACAGGTGTGTGGGGGGCTCATGGGTGGCTGTGGTTGCGCTAGGGAGCCGCTGCAGGCATTGGTCAAGGCACGATTGGCATTGCCATACCTCCGCACCATGCAATCAGCAGCAGTCCAATGTCCCTGTGCTTGCCACCCTGCCGCGCGGCAGTGCGCACGAGGGCGCGGCCACAGAGGCGGTCGCTGCCGCCTGTGACGCGCCGCCGCCGCCTGCCGGCCCCCGCCCCGCCGCTCGCAGGCTGCCCAAGGAGTGCCAGTCGCCCACAGAGTGGTTCATCGCCGACGACCAGGTGCAGCACATCCGCTACTTTGTCATCCAGGTGGGCTGTGCGCTGTATATTGGGGTGTGCAGCCTGGATGCTGCAACCGTCCTGCTCTGCTGGTGTGCAGATGCACCTTGTTGTGAGCTGCAAGTTGGCTGGACAGGGGTGCTTCCACAGGTGCTTCCACGGGTGTTCCATGTCGCCTGCGCACTGCTGCCAACCCGCTGCCTGCCCCTGCCGCTGCCGTCGTCGTGTCTGCAGGGCAGCGACAACCTGGACCACTGGCGCGTCAACCTGACCTTTGATCCAGTCACCTTTGAGGACCCGACACTGGGCGTCAAGGTGGGTGGGCTGGGGTGCAACGGGCTGCCCTGTCTGATGGTTGATCACTTCTGCCTGGTCAAGCCGATGCTTCAGAGGTGGTCCACAGGCGTTGGGCCCTTTTGTGGCCGTTGCCGGGCAGGCCTTGCAGCACCCTGGCGCGCAGTGCCCTGGTTGACATGTTGCATGTGCCCGCCACCCGCTTCGCCGTGCCCGCAGGTGCACCGCGGCGTGTACGAGGCGGCGCAGCAGCTGTACGACCGCTTCCTGCCACTGGTGCAGGACCACCTGGCCTCCTCGCCCTTTGCCAAGGTGGGCTGCGTGGCCTGGGCTGGGCGGATTGGGACAGAATGGATGGCTGGGCCATGCATGGCCGGGCCATGCTAGCCGGCTGCGCTTCTGAAGCTGGTGCAGCAGGACAGATTCTGCATCACACACGTCAGTTCAGCCGTGCTGAGCTGAATCACTGAATCACAAGCTGTGTCATCGACGCTGCGTGCCATTCGCCCCGCCCTGCCTCCCACAGGTCTCCTTTACCGGCCACTCCCTGGGTGGCAGCCTGGGCACCGTGCTGCTGCTCATGTACGTGCGGCGCGGCGTGCTGCCCATCTCAGCCGTCTCCCCGGTGTACACCTTTGGAGCGCCGGCGATGTTCTGCGAGGGCGGCGCCGGCGGCGGCGCCTGCGCCTGCCGCACCGGCAGCAGCAGCGGCGGCAGCGGCGGCACCGGCACAGGCTGCGGCGGCGTGCTGCAGGCCCTGGGGCTGCCGGAGGGCGCCATCAGGTGCGCCTTCGGTATGATGTGGAGGCTTGGGCTGAGGGTTCTTATGCATGCGCTGGAAAGTAGCGGCTGGTGAGTCGAGTGAGCCGGCTGGCGAGCACCTGAGTTAGGTCTGTGCTCCTGAGCCCCCAACCTCCTAGCCTCCTCCTTGTCCTCACTTGCTCCTGGCACTGCCCCTTGATTGATCGCCCGCAGGAACGTGCTGATGAGCTTCGACATTGTGCCCCGCGCCTTTGCCTGCGATTACTCCCTGGTGGCCGACCTGCTCAAGCGCGTGTCGGACGCGTTCCGCGAGCACGCCTGCCTCAACGGCGACCGCGCGGTGCGCCTTGGCTTGGCTTTGCCGTTTTTGCAGGGCTTGTGACGTAGCTGCATGCATGGCCTGCTGCTCTTGGCTTCCCTCAGCCTGATTCGGCTTCCCACGTGTGCGCTCCATACCTCACTGCCGCTGCCTCTGGCTATGCCCCTGCTCACCACGCGTCTCCCTGCCTCCTCGCCACCCCTCCGCAGGTCATGTTTGACTTTGTGGGCAAGGTGATGGTGCTGCAGCCGGAGGCAGACGCCTCGTTTGTGGCGCGCAGCGAGCGGCCGCACCCCATGCTGCCGCCGCAGCCCGGCCTGTTTGTGCTGCGGGAGCCCACGGCAATGAGCACCGTGGCAGGTGGGGCGGGTTGCTGCAGGGCGTGTTGCTATCTGTGCAAGCAAGGGTCTCATTGGTGGCGGCAGCCTGGAGGCGTGCAGCAGGTTGCAGTCTGCCTGCTTGCATCGTCTGCGGCAGTGACTGACTGTCTTGTTCCCCATGCTGCCCTCTGCCTGGTTGCAGCCACGCTGCAGCAGGACGCCGGCTTTGTGCGCGATGCCGTCAACCAGGCCATCTCCAACCTGCCAGCGGCCGTCGCTGCGGCCGCTGCCGGCCCCGACGGCATCGTGACACCGCCTCCCGCAGCAGCAGCAGCCGTCGCGCTGGCGCCCGCCTCCGCCCCCAAGGCGGCCAGCAAGGCGGGCGGCGGCGGCAGCAAGGGTGCCGGCAAGGCCCCCAAGGCGCGGCCGCCGGTGCGCAGCGCGCGCGAAGCGGCCCTGGAGCTGATGAATGTGCCGCACCCGCTGGACATCCTGGCTGATGCGGGGGCGTACGGCACAGACGGCGCCATCTCGCGCTACCACAACCCCGACAACTGTGAGTTTGGACGGAACTGTTGGGTGGCAGGAGTTGCTGGGCTGCGGGGTGGTGGCTGTGGCATGTGCAGGGCGGAGGCGTGCAGGTTCTGGACCTGCCTTGGCTTGCACAGCAGCCCAGCCTGCAGCATGCTACATTGCCCGTTGCTTGTTGCAGTCTGAATGGGCCTCTGTACTTTGCCCTGCTGCAGACACGCGCGCGCTGGGCGGCGTGCTGCGCCACCGCCACGCCTGGCGCCGCCTTGCCAAGAACGCAGGTGCGCTGTGGCTGCGCCATCTGTTTGTTTGCCAACTTCTGCGATCATCAATGCATGAGGCATGCTCCTGCTGCTGCTGCTCCCTCAGCACTCGATGTGATGCCTGTGCAGCGATGCTGACCTGATTGCTCCCGCACACCCCTTACCACTCCGCCCTGCAGCCAGCGTGGGCATCCGCTACTTTGCGCCGGTGCTGGACCCCTCTCAGCTGCGCAAGGATTACTCTTCTGCAGCCCCAGCCCCAGCTGCTGCGCTGCCCGTGCCAGCAGACGGCGCCGCCGCGCCTGCCGCCGCTGCCGACCGGCGCTTGGCGCGCGTCGGCGGCAAGCAGTCCCTGCTAACACGACTGTCCCCACGTGGCGGCAGCTCCCATGCATGAGCCGCTGCAGATTCCGCGCCTGGCTGCCATTTGCCCAGCAGCGGTCGTCTTGCTACACAGCGCCAATCCCAAGCACAGCGGGGGCCTTGTGCCCCCAGCACTTCCGAGCATGCGTGCCCTTGTCTGGCACGCACCACCCATGCATCTGTATCTGTATCCCACACTGCAAAAGCTCCGAAAGCCGTACTCCCCTCTTCCTCGTCGATCCAAGATCCATGCCCCACTGATCGATCTGGCATGCAATTCGTCTCTGCCTACCCTTGCTCCTGTCCCCTGTGCCATACCACCCTGCCTGTGCCATACCCCCGCCACATCCCCACCCCTGTGTCAACGCCCCGCCCGCCTCCCTCCCCATTGCCCTCGTGCCACCACCTGTCCATGCCAAAACATGCCTCAACACTCTGGCGCATCTGCAACTGCCACGTCTCTGTCTGGCGCCGCGGCCCCCACTGCAGCGCTGCCACATATTCTTCTTCTCTCGGCCCCCTGAAACCAGCCACAACCTCCCCATGTCCCTCCACCCTGCATGCGTGCCCACCCGTTGGTCCCCGCCCATAGTGCCCCACGTCTTGGTTGCTTCGCCCCGGTGCACACACACATACAACACACGATTTTTGCGCCCGTCTCCCTGCATGCACAACGTTGCCCGCAAGCCTGCCCTGCACCGCCGAGCCCTCCGGCCACGCCGTGCCTTTTTCGGTTCGCTTGCGCCGTCCTCATTTCATTAGCGCATGCCCTGCTGTTCGTTGAGCTAGAGAACAAGTGTGAATATAACAGACTAATCAGCAATCAGTTCGGCAATCGGTTCAAGTAATCAGTGGAGGGAGTGCGATTAAACGTTGCAAGTTGCTGCATGTCGGTGCGGTGTGGCGGCTTTGATATACAGCAGCACACATCATCTGTCACACCCTGCTTACGCCCTCTCCAGCTCTGCCATGAATCCGTGCTCCTCAGCCGCCTCCTCCAGCCCCGATTCCTCTGGCCGGTTGCCAGGTTGGTTGCTCCATGCCGCCAGCGCCACCAGCGCATCGCGTGAGGGAGCAACCAGCATTTCTGCTTGGCCTGTGACTGGGTCTGCCACCCAGACGCCGCCGCCCAGGATACCGGCTGCAATGCGACTGTTGCTGCCTGCTGTGCAGGTGTCTTCTCCGCTTAGGGATGCATGCAGTGTGGCCCAGCCGCCGGCGCCGCCGCCGGCCCGCAAATGGTACCACGGCAGCACCGGCGGCGCATCGCAAGCCGAATCATGGCTGCCAGCTGGCCCTCTGCCCAGCATGGCGCAGCCCTGGCCCACTCCGACCAAAAGGCAGCCGCCCCAGAAGCGCTGCCACAGCAGCTCCAGCAAACCAGCATTGGCCAGCTGGCGGTATGCTGCACAAATCTCTGTCTCCTCTGCCTGCCCAGCTGCTGATGCCGCAGCCGCTTTTGCTGCGTCGAGTGCTGCACCATCCTCAGCTGCCGGCCAGTCCACTACAATCACATCTGCCTGCCCAAGAACCAGCCACTCATCGTCCAGCAGGCAGCCGCTGGTCACCACGCTGGCTTTGAAGCCAGGCACTCGCCGCCGCAGCGCGCGCAGCATGGCAGCAGCAGCAGGCGAGGGCGCACCGACGCCCTGCGATGCCACCAAACACACCACTGAAACTACTTCGCCACTGCCGCCACCTTCGCAGCTGCAAGCTGAGCGAGGGCTGCTGTAGCCTGAGCCGGCCTCATGGGCTGCTGGCCCTGCATCTGCTTCCCTTGTAGCAGCGCCCAGCTGCTCAGCTGCCATCTCAGCTGCCTCCCGCCCGTGGTTCAGCATGCCCGCCACACTGCCCGCCGCCAGCGCCGCCGCCACCACATCGCTGGAACTGCCCACCAAATGCACTGGGCGGGGCTGTAGGCAGCTCGAAATGGCTGCCTCTTTGAGCAGCCAGGCGGGGTAGCGCAGCTGCACTCGAAGGTCGCCGGCTGGTTTCTCCCAAGGCTCAGCTGCAGGGCAAGCGGGGGTGGAAATGAAGGTGCGGTCACAGCATGCAGCTGTTCAGCGCTCACAAGCTGTAAGCACGTGAGAAGGCAAGGGGTGAAGTTTTGTGCAACTGACCTGCATCGTAGAGTCCTTGCCCCGGAAGCACCGCCTGCCACACGCCGCCGGCGCCGCCATTGGCTGCCGCCTCCCTGCATACGGTGAGGAAAGAGAGCGGGAGCGTGCGGAAAGCAGTGTCAACCAGTCCGTGCCTTGCCTACAGACACAACCCTGTGAGTGATGGTGCAATACAACGACTGCGACCATGCAGGCATATGCGAACAACCGCCATCCGCTGCTGGACACCTAAATGCGGAGCCGGTGAGCAGCCGCTTCTTGCCCTGGAGCGTGGTCACCTCCACAGCGAAAAGCGGCTCCCCAGCGGCCGCTGCGCCGCCAAACATCTCCAGGTCCTTGGCGCCTGCGACATTATTGTAGCAGCAGGGAGGTGGTGGGAGATGGAGTTGCCTGTACGCCAATCAGAGTGATCTTTGGCACCTGCACACCGCCACCGCCTGCACACCAATATCAATTGCTACGGACCAGCATGGCAGTAGGCTACCCAGCACATCAACTCCAAACCAAAGTCCTCCGCATCAGCCCACCGGCGCGACGGTACACGGGGTGCGGCTTCTGGCGCAGCAGCAGGACCAGGTCCCCCGGCTGTGTGTCAACAGTCTCCTCCCCCTCCTCCTCAAACACCAGGCGGTCGCCCTCACGTGAGCCGCGCCTGCAGGGTGGTTGGGAGGGAAGAGGAAGCGGAGGTGAGTGGGCATAAGGGCAGAGAGGGTGGACCATCAGTTAATTGAGTCAGAAGCACTTGCACCTGGGCACTTGGGTATGAGGCCAGACGCTGCAAAAATGCCTGCTTGCACGGTTGCATCGCCAACGGCTTGTTCCGCCTCACCTGATCACAGCGTGCACGTTCTTCACGGACGTGAACGTGCTGCCATCGGGGCGCACGCGCCGCCGCTCCACCGCCACCGTCTTGGTGCAGCCGGCGTTGAGCTTGGGCAGGGAAATGTACACCTGCGGGGTTGTGCGGGAGGGCAGTTGCGGGGCAGCGCAGGCTGCTGACGTAAGCAACTATTGGTGCAGCCAGCTTCGAGCTTGGGCAGGGAGATGTACACCTGCGGGGCGGTGCGGGAGGGCAGCAGCAGGTGAGGAGTCCAGCAGGGTGCTGGCGTGCGAGGCGGAGGCGTACAGCAGCGGGCCGGGTGCTTGACCTGCGGCATTGCCTTGCACCCTTTCTGCACCTCCCCCTCCCAAAGCAGCACCAGGTAGCTGAATCACCATGCACCCATGTTGATCGAACAGCCAAACAACACGCAGCGGCTCGCCTCCTTCTCCAGCGGCGGGTGCTTGGTGGCCTTCAGCCCCTGGCGCCGCAGCCGCGCCAGCTCAGCAATGCCGCTGCAGCAGCCGCAGGAGTTGAGCAGGCGGGGAAGCGGTTGGTTTAGGGTTTCTAAGGTGGCTGGGCAGGCCACAGCCATGCACAGCTGCTCCAACACGGCACTGGACGGACCAATGGTAAAGGCAGCAGGAGCCAAGCGCGCCTGCGCATGAGCGCCGCCTCTTCTGGAGACAGCACCGGCAGGCCCTTGCCCAGGTTGGCCTCCTGTGTGTTTGATGGCAGGCAGAGCAGGCGGGTGGTGAGGAGGGGCAGCAGCGAGAAGCTGTGGAGTTTGCCCTGGTTGGTCATGCTCGGCCTGCGCTCAACCATCTTGATGCGACTTGGCATGCCAGGGATTGCCCCTCTCCCTTCCAGTTCTCCTCCTCCCTTCCTATCTCTCCCTCCCCCTTCCCTCCCTTCCCCACCTGATAGTCCCGGCACTTGTCGTACACCGCCCGCTGCTCCTCATTGATCAGAACATCGAAGGCCTCTACCACCTGGCGGCAGGACAGATGCAGGCAAGGGAGGTCAGCAATCATGCAGCAGGGGCGCCTTCGGCTGGCGAGCTGGTATGGCAGCGAACACGGCAGGAGCCACCCCCAACCATCCTGCCCCTCCCTCCCCTCCTCGCCTGCTTGAACTTGTCGGCAATGGCCGCCTGCTGCTCCTCCCCCTCCCCCTTGTGCTTGTCAGGATGGTACAGCAGCGCCAGCCGCTTGTACGCCTTGCGCACATCCGCCGCTGAGGCGCCCCTGCGTATGGGCGCAGGGCGGCCGGGTGGGCAGGTGTGCGTCAGGCGCATGCAAATGCGCCCACCCGCCACCACCTTGCAGGGCATGCGCCGAGCCGCACACAAAGGACAATGTGCAGTTACGGGGTTCAAATGCTTGCTGTGTCCAGGAGCACAGGCGCTTTACCGTGGGATGCCCAGCACTTCGTAGTAGTTGCGCGACGGGTCAAACCGCTTCTCCAGCACCCGAGCCTCCTCGCCGTCCAGCCCGCCCTGCCCCGCCTGCTGGCAGCGAGGAAAGAGTGCGGCCAAAGAAGGATGGCTGGGCACCCATGGCTTTCATAGCGGCAGCGCAGGGATAGTGGCTTGCATCTCCATCAGCACCCATCCGTGCGCCACCCATAGGTGTGCCGTCAGCCCCTTATTCCCCGCTTGCCTCGGCAGCAGCCGCCCTCGCCGCCCTTGCCGCCTCTGCGCGCTGCTCGGGAGTGCGGTATGCATCTCCCTCGCGTGCTCGGCGCTCCGCCTCGCGAGCCTCCTCTGCCGCCCTGCAATGGTGCAGTGGCAGACGTTGGCCGAGCGTCAGCTAGATTGATAATGCAAGGCGCATGCGCCGGGCAGGAGAGGAGCAGCCTGTGCATGGCCTTGGGCTCACTGGTGCCGAAATGCAAAGCAGTGCAATACCGTTGCGATCCCTTTAGTGGCTAAGCGGCATCGGCTAGGTGATTGCTTCTCCTGGCACGCATGGGCCCCTCACCGCTGCTGCTCCGCCTTGGCCCGCATCTCAGCCTTCAGCCGCTGCAGAGCGGCCGGATCCGTGACACGGAGGGGTCCACTGCTGGCGCCCGGGCGCGCCAGCCGCCGCCGGTTGATCTCCTCATTGCGCTCCGCTATATCAGTGTTTCCACCCCTGCAAACCAAAGTTTACAGAACATGTGGGGATGGCACGTGCCTCGAGCGCAGCGGCCGGCGGCGGCGGCGGCTTGGCGGCGGCAGAAGGCCAGTGGGCAGAGGCGCTGAGCGACCGAGGCGCCCACCGCAGCCCTCACCGCAGTTCAATGGCGTGGCTGTCCATCTGTGGGCGATTGCGGCGGCCGCAAGGGCCTGGGGGTCACGCCCAGCAGCGCGTGCAGCAAGGAGCTTGCTCTCCCGATCGCGCGCCTCAAGACGCAAGGAAAGAACGATCAGCGGGGCTTGAGGACGCCGCAGCGGGTTTACAAGCCTCGGGCTCTTCGACTGGCCCATGCACGGCACGGTGCGGCTTCAATGCAAGCCGTGCGGCCCGCCAAGCTGTCACGATCGCTCCAAAGAATGCATCAGTCGGGCGCAGTGGCCCGTGCTGGCCCCAGTGCCCAGCCGGCAGACCTCCCTCTCGCTCTCTCGCTCGCTCTGTCCGCGCAGCACAAAGGTAGCTGGCACATATGCGCGGAGACACGATCAGCCCATCAGCAGCTGCAGCCACCCCCAGCCCCGAGACGGCGGCAGCGGCGGCAGCAGGCGGCGGCCTTCTGCGTGCCGCCATCAGCGACCTGGCCCAATGCCGTGTCTGGGGTTGAGCTGGTTACAGCTTGCAGCTGAGGGCGCGCCGAGCAAGGGACAGAACATAGCAGAGAGCTCGGCCGATTTGGAACGGTTGAATGGGGGATCCAATCTGGTGAGTGGCTGCACTGCCTGGGGTGAGTCTCCGAGTCAGGGAGTGCAGATGGGGGGACGAAACAAAGGGGTGAAATCAATGAGGAAAAAGATCGTATGGCGCTCAATTTGTTGGGAGATCAGCTGTTGAATGGGTTGGCCAGTTTGGCTGGCCCCAAGGGTGGGGCAGGGCTGAGGGCCGTATCAATGTTGCCATGCCTTGTGGCACGGCTGAAAGCATGCAGCAGCCTGGCTGTTGGCTGGGGAATGAATGGAAGGTTGGCACGGGTTGCACGGTGTGGCTGCTTGGCCTGATCACTGGTGGCTGGCCAGGAGCGCCTGCAGCAGAGGGCACGCAGGTTGTGCAGGCAACTCGCTGCAAATCTGTGCAGTTTGGCTGATCAGTCCTGGCTGTGCTGTGTTGCGGAGGGACATAATTGGGATCGAAGTCCCCTGCTGCAATAGTTTGCACTGGCAGCACCCACCTTGATCTTGACACTACAGCGCCTCAGCGAGCCAGTTGATTTGCCGGGGCTGCTCTGCCACTTCTTGCGGAGGTGCCAGAAGGGGTGGGGCTTTGGGCTGGGGGCAGGCGGCTTGGGACAGGGTATGGGCGGTGGGGTGGGAGTCGGCGAGGGCGTAGGCGGGGTGGGAGGGGTGGGAGGGGTAGGCGGGCAAGGCGGCTTCTTGTGGCACTCGCGGTCCTTCTTTTCATCACACTCGCGTTGCTTCTGCAGGGCGGCAGATGCAACGCAGCCGGTCTTTGGCAGCTGGAGGTCGGGCGCACAGCGTGCACAGCAAGCGTTGCCTTCGTCTGGGCAGCACAGCCCCCGAAACACAGTCCCCCTCACCTCATCCTCATGTTTGTCCTTGTGGTCGGCATCGTGCTTCTTGTAGTCCTGTTCATCGCCCTTGTGATCCTGCTAAGAAACAATGATGAAAGCAAGGGTCGTCAGGATGGCACTGTGTGTTTGTGTGTGTGGGGGGCAAGGGAGTGCGAGGATTCAATTTCTGCTCCAGATCTGATGACTTGCATTTAACGTTGCAAGCTACGCCTGCTGTGCCTGCTGTGCCATCCACCACCTGCCCAGCGGCCCACCCACCTTGTCCTGCTCTTCCTTCCGCTTCTTTTCCTCCTCCTCCTC
>VFQQ010000982.1_pt1 | contig 45413 bp, 81 predicted proteins | sample 3512341 | NCBI WGS metagenome assembly VFQQ01 (sample SAMN10412373, study PRJNA504923) | tailings metagenome | isolation source: Relicate 2 Philex TSF1 revegetated site | place: Philippines: Tuba, Benguet | collected 2017-08-29 | reverse complement strand
ACTGGTTTTGGCCAAGCCAGCACCCATGGCTCATGTCTCCTTGCCATTGATCCACTCAGCCATTGATCCGCTCAATGCCCAGGTGCTAGAGGAGCGGCTGGGTCGGCGAGGCGATTGACGCTCAACATACTCTTGCGCTTGTCTCTCACAACGCAATATATATGCTTCACCTGAATGTACATGCATTCTCTAATCTCCAGGTGCTGGAGGAGCAGCTGGGTCGGCGCGGCGATGCGGTGGCCCCTCTGGAGCCCATGCTGCAGCGCACGCTGGCCGACATACAAGAGCGGCTCACCTTCCGGGCACAGGTGGGTGCCCTTTGGGTGGGCTGGGCGCTGGGTGGGCTGGGAGCACCTGCTGATGTTTGCTTCAGCAGGTTTGCTGCTGCGCATTCAAGGCACACCTGGCACACGGGCCGACTGTACAGCCCCGCATGCCGGCTGCCTCACTCTCATCACTTGCGTGCTCCCTTTGAGCGGCCCCTCGCTCCAACACTGCTTGCCTGCAGGCATACATTCGTGAGGAGATTGCAGGGTTTGCTCCGAAGCCAGAGGACCTGCAGTATCCCGAGCGCTTGCAGCAGGCACAGCAGCAGCCAGCAGCAGCAGGAGCAGCGGCAGCAGCGGCAGCGGTGGGTGAGCAGCAGCAGGCAGCTGGGGCAGAGCAGCAGGCGGCGGCGGCTGGCGAGCAGCAAGGCGCCGCGGATCAGCCGGAGGGCGAGCAGCCGGGCGCCACCAACGGTGCGGCAGCGGACGCAGCGGCAGGGCAGCGGCAGGCTGGGTGGTACCCTCCCGTGGATCGCTGCCTGCAGCTGCTGGGCAAACTGTACCGGTGAGCGGACGTGCATGTACTGGAACTGTCGCGAGAAGCCTGCCTGCCTGTGCATCCAATTGCAAGCTCTTGCAGGGCGGCGGGCTGGCATGCCTGCATGACCACTATCCAACCGACCTGCCCGGCCTCTGCAACTCTTTCAGCCTTGCTGAATTGCTTGCAAGCTACGCTGTGCTGTGCAGGGCCATCGACCCGCCCATCTGCACACGATGCATTGCCAGCCTCTTGGCTTCCCTTCAATCTGATCCGCAACTCACGCTGTGCTGCGCTGCGCTGCGCTGTGCTGTGTTTTGCAGGTCCCTCGACCCGCCCATTTTCAACGGCCTGGCGCACGAGGCTGTGCTGGCCGCTACCGCTGCGGTGCAAGACGCCGCCCGCTTACTGGCCAAGGTGGGGAGGGGCGAGGCTGGGATTGGCTGGTTGGGGGTGGCTGGTTGGGGGTGGCTGGTTGGGGGATTGGCTGGTTGGGGATTGGCTGGTTGGGGGTGGCTGGTTGGGGGGGGGTGGTTTGGGGATTGGCTGGTTGGGGATTGGCTCGTTGGGGGTGGCTGGTTTGGGCTGGCAGGGGCCCTTCATCTGCAGGCCGACTACATTGCAGTCGCCACTCACTTGTTCTGCCTCCCTGGGATCCATTGCTGTTCTTCCTCAGACCAAGGGCGCCACCGACTCTCAGCTCTTCTCCATCCGCTCACCTGCTCCTGCCTCCCACCGCCCCACTCGCTTAATTGCAGGCCAAGGGCGCCACCCACTCCCAGCTCTTCTCCATCCGCCAGCTGCTGGCGCTGCGGGAGGCCATCGCGCCCTTCGAGGCCGACTTTGCGGTGGTGGAGCGGGACCTGGGTGAGTTTCTGTTGTAACTTCTGTGAACTTGCATGTCAAATAAAAAGACATAAAACGTACTTTGCGGTGGTGGAGCGGGGCCTGGGTGAGGAATGTACATGTAGTTGCTTGCACTGACTTGTTTAGTAGGCGTGGAGTGCAGTGCCGGTTGTGGTGGTGGAGCGAGACCAGGGTGAGTTGATCACTGGCTCACTTGTGACGTTTGAGTTGCTGTTGCTAGGCATTTGCTTACCCTCTGCCCGCCCACGTTGCAGTGCTTGCCAATGCCCCCACATGACCTGCCCGACTGCCACTCTGCCCCCCACTCCCTCCAGACTTCTCTCACATGCGTGACTACTTGCGCCGCACGCTGAGCGGCCAGCTGCCGCTCTTCTCGCTGGGGGCCGACAACGCGGTGGTGCAGGTGCGGCTGCTGTGTGTGCATGTGTGTGTCAAGGTGGTGGTGGGGCCGGGGCAGGTGGCGGAAACAGTGGAGCGGGGAGCAGTGGAGCAGGCAACGCGGTGGGGCAGGTGAGAGTTGCTTGGGCACAGGCGCGGGCCTGACCTGCATAGCTGCGCTGCCATCGCAGTGTGGAGTGGTTGCGCAGTCATAGTGCGCGGCGATCCATCGAATGCCAGTGCGTCCTCGCTGTAAATCCTGTCCCTCAATGTGCCCACCTCATTTCCGCCTGCCACCTGCCGCAGCTGCTGGGCAAGGGCGCCCCCCGGTTGCAAGAGAGCCAGGTGGACTCCAAAAAGGTGGGTTGATTAGGCAGCGCCGCTAGCTGATTCTGACTCGTGACTCGAGCTGCTTGCAAGTGGCCTGCAAGCCGCTGCGTGCAGCCGCCTACGGTTGGTTGGTGCCGTCAGCCGCCTCCGGCTCAGACTCGTTGCCAAGGGGTTGTGCAAGCTGATTGACACCTCTTCCAACCCCTGGCATGCTTACTTGATCACCACAATTCCACCGCAGGAGCTGGAGCGTGCGCTCAAGGGCCATATGCACCTTCCTTTTTTAAGAGTCAATCTCAACTGCTGAAATGCACTGCATGTTTGCACTGCCTTGCAGGAGCTGGAGCGCGCGCTCAAGCGCGGGTGCGGTTTGAAACATCATTTCGCTCGGTTGCAACGGTCTTTAACCCCCGCGATTTGTGCAGGAGCTGGAGCGCACGCTCAAAAAGGCGGCACCCTCTCGACCCAATTGATCGCTGATTAACGTTCCTTTGCTCCCCGCAGGAGCTGGAGCGCGCGCTCAAGGGCGGGTGCGAGTCGTTCATCATGGCGGCCACCAAGCTGGCGGTGGAGCCCCTGCTGTCATTCATCACAAAGGTGAAGGCCGGGGGACACATGGTGCTGGAATGGTGTGAGTGTGTGAAGTGCAACTCTGTCTGGGAGACCCACGGCAGTGCTGAACAGTGGGCGGTGCAGCAGCTGCTCTTCTCTTTACTAAGGTGAAGGTTTGGGTGCTAAGAACGTGCCAAGAACACAGCGGCAGCCGATTATAAGCCACACCCTATCTCTGAAAGGCTCTCCTGCGGTCTGAAACATTAGACGTGTGTCGACGCCGCTCTCCCACCCTCGCACCTGTCTGCAGGTCACCGCAGCGCGCGTGGCGGCACAGCAGGCGGGCGGCGCCGCCAAGCCTCTCAGGGAGCAGGCACGTACTTTGGGAGTGGGGGCTGCTCGCAGTGCGTTTTCCCACCTGGTCTGGCTGCGTTTGTCCCTTGGACGCACTGCCACCCTCCGACTGTCTGCCGAGCTTACAAGACCTGCTTTGGAGCGGCTGTCCTCCAATGCAGCTCCCTTTGCTCTGCGCCCCGTGCTCCGCAGGCCTTTGCCGCCCCCGACCGCGTGGCGGAGCTGGTGGGTCGGGTGCGGCAGGCGCTGGGCACCGCCCTTCCCGAGGCAGTGGCAGCCATGCGGCTGTACCTGCCTAACCCAGCCACCCATGCCATTTTGTTCAAGCCCATCAAGTCGAACGTGGCTGAGGCGCATGGGCAGGTGGGCGGCGGTGCGGGGCATGGGGTGCAATGCTGGACAGGAGTGCAATGTGAAGCGCCGCCAGCCTGGCATCGCCTCACTCTCCAACGGGGCGGGTAGTCGTCGTGCGCCAAGCCAAGGCCGTACAGTTGGCGTTGAAGCTGTCGGCTACCATGTTCAAGCATTTTGTCCCATGTGTGCAAAGCGCTGCTGCTCCCACCCATGCATGCAGATTGCGGCTCTGTTGGAGGCAGTGCACCTGCTCTGGAACTGTTGGCCAGCCCTCTGACATCCCTGTATCCGCCTTGGCCTGCCCTTGGCCTGCAGATTGCGGCTCTGTTGGAGGCAGAGTACACTCCTGAGGAGGTGGCGGCCATTGGGCTGACGCCCCCTGCTGAGCTGGCGGCGCTCCTGGACAGCCTCTCGTGATGTTTGGTGCTGCTTGCCACAACTGGATGCATGCTGCACTAATTGAGAGGCTGCCCGTTGTAAGATGATGCTGAAAGGCCGGTTGGAGCTGCAACGACGTTTTGGCATGGGCATGCCAGAGGCCTGCTCCGAGGTACGGCACTGAAGCTGCACCCACCTATGCTGCCACACTAGGTGCTGTCGTGTCAGCCTAGGGTGCAGCCGGTGCACTCACATGTTCCCTGCCATTTACAACGCACTCAGTGTGTTGCCTGCTTTTACCTTTTCCCCAACGCGCTGAGTACGTCGCCCGTCCTCCCTCCCACCGTGGGCCACCGCCACCCTGCTCTGATTTCTCCTTTGTGCTATGATCATTCCTGCTGTGTAGCTAAGCAGTCATGCAGAGTTCTCCTCAAGTATATGTTACAGCACAGGTGTCCAAAAAACTGTGTGGCAGTGCACAAGTCCTCTCTTTCTCACGCCGCCTCGCCCATGTTGTCGGGCAGCGGGTGGCAGCCCGGTGCCCCCCGGCAGTCAGCAATGGCTGCCTGCCTCAGGTGCGGCCAGCAAGGGCTCAGCGCTCGCTCAGTCCAGCTGGCACGCCTCAGTTCTTGGCGCTGTCCTTGAGGCAGATCTTGGAGGTGGGGTTGCTGGCGCACACCACGCTCTTCCTGCGGGGCAGCAACAGAGGCGGCAGGGCAAACAGCGGTGAGACAGCCAGCGACAGTGCCGCCTCACGCCAGGGGCGCGGTCTCGCAACCCCTGCCATATACTTTCACGTGCCACTCAATGCACCTACGACGCAGCCAAGTTGAGCCACCAGCAGGAAACTGCTGACCCGCACAGCCCATGCAAGGCATGCGCGCGAACCGGCACACCACCGCCCGAGCGACCCATCCATTCACTCACACTTCCGCGCGGGCCTCAGCAGCGTTGGCGGCGGGCGCCAGCACCAGGGTCACGGCAGCGAAGGCGGCAGCCAGGCCAGCAGCAAACTGCTGGGGCTTGGGGGCCTGCACAGCCGGAGAGCGAGGGGTACGCGAGCGCATGAGCGCACGGGCCCGGCGGCAGCTGGGGGACAGAGTGCGAAGCTGTCGCAGCCAGTCAGATCGTCCATCTGGCATCGCAGGGTCATAATTGGGCCACGCGACGGTGGGCAGGCGGCAGAAATGGCGAGTTTCAGCATAGGGTTTCTAGACGGCCAAGCCTCCAACGCCGCCCAACGGGCAGCGCGACACCCCGCCTATCGGCCCCGGTCACTCGCCTGAGCGCGGGGCGCGGCCTGCTGAGCCTGCACGCGCACGGTGGTGCGGCGAGCCACGGCGGGCCGGGTGGCGCGAGCCTGGAGCTGGGCAGCCTGCATCGTTGCTTGGAGATCTGGTGCAGGGCAAGAAACAAGGAGGTGCAGACTGCGCAGGTTGCGGGCGGGCGACACGCTCTTGAGGCCCCCCATCCAGCCTCACCCTCATGCAGCAGCTGCTTCCGGGCTTGCTACGCCCCATCGCCCTGATCATTTGCCATTGGACGCCTGATCAAGGCTCAGGGTGGAGGCAGGGGGGAGCGCGCTCCCTGCCACAGCCACCGCCGCGTCGGCGGCGCGACAGCTTCTGCCTGCAAGTGACGTGCACTTGGTGCCGCCCTCGGTCCTGGCCAAGCCCTCATATGGGCTTATTATTGAAGCCTGAAACCTCACTGCAGTGCCGCACTGCTTTTACGGTGCCTATTTGTGGCTGAGCACCACTCCCAGCTATGCTGCAGAGCTGCTGGTGCAAAGCCAGTGCACTTGCCAGCATACTCGGCAGGCGTCACTGTGCGGAAGGGCCTGCAGCAGCAAAGCATCACTGTGCCTGCAGGAGGGTGGGGGGCACAACGCTACCGGCAAGCAGCTCTCGCGTATGCCAACTAGCCGCTGGATGATTGTACTGCATTCATCCATGATGACACAGCAGCAGGACACAGGGGTGACGTTCAGCTAACGGCAGAGGAGCTGTGTGTGCAGAAGCCGTGGGCGGCGGGTTGGCTGCTGACTTGGCACCAACGCGCATACCTCCAGTGTTCAGCAGACGCATGTAGCAGGCTGGTTATTGCTCATGCACCGCCACCGGTCGAAGCGCATTCACTTGTAGATTTACATGAGCTGGCCCTAAAGCATTCGCCGTTGAAAAGGTGTCGCGGGTCAAGTCTGGAGTTCAGAACGCAGAGTATCAAATGTTGAGGAGTACACAACAACGGCACTGTGGCATCAGGGAGTAGGGTGCAGCATGACGAAAGGGTGCCGCGGCATTGTTGGGGGTGAAAGCAGTGAAGGTTGGGATGACAGCAGTGAAGGCAGACTGTGGTGCCAGAGGGACAGGGTGTCACGCAGCGGTGCACGATAGGCAGTGGATCCAAGGGGTGGCCAACAGGCACACAAGCTCATCGTGGGTTAGCCCATCTGGCAGGCCTAGCACTCCGTGACGGTTGATGTGGGGCACTGGTCCTGGGCGGCGTGCAGGATGAAGGTTGTGCCATCGATGATGAGGTTGACGGGGCAGCCCCGGTCTTTCTTGGCGGCCTGGTTGGGCACGTGTGCCACAGGCTGCACGTTCTTGGTCTTCCCCTCGTACTTGCACGCCACGCTGGTGGAGAAGGTGGTGAACGTTTTGCGCCCAGCACTGGAGCAGTAGATGCAGATGCGGGCCTTGTCCTGGTGCAGGCGCCGGCTGGTGGCGGCCACCAGCAGGCTCAGCAGCAGGATTGCGGTGAGGGCACGCATGCTTGATTGGTTGGCGGGGTGAGTTGCTGGGCTTGTTGGCAGGCAATGTCTGCGGCCAGGGCGGGCAGGGAGGCGGGGACATGCGCTTGAGTGCAGCTAGCGTAGCATGAGCAGCGTGCTGGTCTGCGCTGCCGCCGAGCTGGGCGCCGCCTGGGCGCCGGCGCCCAGGACCACCGCAAACGCAGCGGTCCGGCGCTGTTGCAACAAAGATGTCATTTAGACGCAAGGATGCAGCACACGCCCCACGAAGGCCTTGAGCGGCCGGAAGCCGGATCCCGGCCCGCCCACCTTGCGGGTTGTGAGTCGGAGGGCTGGTTGGTTGCTTGCTTGTGGCTGTGTGTGTTTGTTATGATGACCTGAGTGCGGCGGTGGCGGGGTTTTATGCGCGCAGGGGCCGCAAACTTCCCTCCAGCTGCGGCAGCGGCCGCGAGTCCTGGCGACCCGCGGTGAACCTGCATTGCTGCTGCACAGAACTGGCTTGCAAGTCTCGTGCAGCACCCAGGGCAAGCCCTGGAGAGCAGGAAGGCTGCTGCAGAGTCAACCGGGCAGAGCATGAAGGGAGGAGCCGCTTGGCCGGCAGGAGTATCCCGCCCCCCTGCTGCCAAGGGCCGCCATGCATAGCTGGTTCCCTGGCCAGGGACAGCGGCGCAGGACAGGATGTCGCATTGTGAGCAATTGCTACAGCGCACTAACCAGCCATCAGTGCTTTCAAGCAGTCTCTGCTGCCGGGTGTGGCGGCAACGCACATGGAATGGCGGCAGGAGCGACGGGACATGGCTGGCTGCATCCGCCTCACATGCGCTGCTTTCACTGCTGCCCATGCTGCCGTTAGCAGCCCCACTCACTGAAGGCCTCGGGGATGCAGCGGGCCCTGGCAGAGGATGCCAAGAAACCGTGCAGACATGCCCGACTCCTGTGCCGCGGCACCCAGCGCCACGTTCAGGAGCCGTCAGCCCACCGTTCCACGTGCCTGCCAAGAATCCCATCCTGCCTGCTTGTGCCTGTGTGTGACTGAACGAACGCACCATTGTGTTACAAGGCTGCTGGGCCAGGCCAGCTAACTGCCAAGTGCGCTCGGCCGCAGCCGTGAGCGCGCCGGTTTCGTCTGCAGGGAGGGCGGCAGGCGCAAAGGGGGCAAGCAACGACGCTCAAGGGTGCCGGCATGCGGGCTGAACGAGGCAACTGTGCATGCAGTTGCGGCGCGGCGGCAACAGGGGTGGCGGTTGAAGGCAGAGGGCCGGAAATGAATTGGCAAGGGGACAGGCAGTGCGGCAAAAATGCAAGTGCGGCAGTTCACAGTGTACATCTGAGACGTATGTGTGCAGTCGACAGGTTGGCAATGCATTCACGCATCAAAACAGGCCATGCAGGCAAGCAGGCAAGCGGCATGTGGGCTACGAACGTCACTCTGAAATCAGTACCTGAGCTGTTGTCAACGTCATTCAGTGCTGCTCCGCATCTGGCTCTCCAGCGGGCTGCGGCTGGCCGCCGGCTGCGTCCTCCGACGGTGCTGTCGCCTCTGCAGGCGGCTCCTGCCCTGCGGCCATGGGCTCTGGCTGCTCCCGCTGCTGCTCCTGCTGCTGCTCCGCAGTGCTTGCTTGCACGGCCTGCTGCGCGTCCTGGCCTGCCGCCTGCGCAGCAGCCGGTGCAGCGTCACCACCCTCGCCGCCGGCCAAAGCACCGCCGCCGCTGCTGACCGCTGCTGGCTCGCTGGAAGCCGCGCCGCCAGAGGCAGTTGGGCCCCCTTGGCCGCCTGCAGATAGCGCAGCCGAGCCGCCGCCGCCGCCGCCAGCTGCGCCGCCCTCGCCGCCGCTGGCGGCAGGCTCTGCAGCACTCCCGCCGCCGCTGTCCAGCTTGCGCTTCTTGCGGGCCTCCATCTCCTCAATTCGCTTGCGCATCAGCTCAATCTGGGTGTCCATCATGCGCCGCTTGGCCTCCTCGCGCGCCAGCTTCTGTAGTTGGGGGAACAAAGGTGCGGTACGGCGTGTGTCGGCGAGCGGGCCGGGCTGGCCTTCCGCGAACCATCTTGCACACTATTATACAAGCAGACGCAGTGGAGTAATGCCAGCCTGGACATCCACCATACTGCTGCAACGCGGACAACGGCCAACCAACCAAACCGCGCTAGCAGCCGCACATGCCCACTCGCAGCTTCAGCCGCCCCTGCGCAGCCCAGCATGCTTGGCCTGCCCGGCATTGCCCTTGCCCCCTCACCTTTTTGGCCTCCTCATCCAACTTGCACTTGCCAAGTGCAGTGCGCCCCACGGCCAGCCGCCGATTCTGCTCCCTCTCCTAACACATTTCCAGCAGACTCCCCTTCTCACCTTTTTGGCCTCCTCATCCAGCTTGCGCTTGCGCTCCACGGCCAGCCGCCGGTTCTCCTCCTCCTGCGCCCGCAGCGCGGCCTGGATGCGCGCCCGCCGCTCCTCCTGCGGCAAAAGGGAGGCATCAGAAGCAGCGCAAATGGGCACATCGCATCGAAAGTTGCATGGAGCGAGGGGGATGGGCAGGGCAGATGCAGGTGCAGACGCAAGACCACAGAGCAGCATTGCGAAGCACATGCATGTACAGGCAGCCATGCAGTCGACCCTGCATGCAGTGATTGAGCAGACAGCCCAAAACCAAAGCACAGCCGCTGAGCAGGTCATAGACTAGCCAGCGACCTTAATCAGCGCACCTCCTCCTTTGCTCGCTTCTCAGCCAGCTGCTCAGGGGTGAGCTCCTCCTCGGGTGGCCCCCCTGCCTCCCCTTCCTGCTGCTGCTGCTCCCCGCCTGCCTCTGCCAGTGGGCCCCCGCCAGGCTGGAAGGCAGGCGCTGCGGGGTTGAAGGGCGAGCCCCGCCCCGGCGCCCTGCCGCGGCCGCGGCCGCGCCCGGGGCCCCGCCCCCGCCCGCCGCTGCCCTGCCAGCCGCGGCCGCCCGGGGGGCCTGGCATGCCCGGCTGCTGCTGGTGCTGCTGAGCTGGCGGCTCCAGCCCCATTTGCTGCATCATGGCTGCATCCATATCATCTCTAGCTGGGCCCTCGCCCCCCTGCTGCCTCAGCAGCTCCTCGTGCCGCTGCGCAATCAGCCGCATCGCCAGCTGCTGCTGCTCCGACAGCTGCGGCGGCGGCGGGCCGCCCGGAGGCGGCCCCGGCGGCGGCGGCGGCTTGCTGCCGGGCAGCATGCCGGGCAGCGGGGCGCCGGGGGCCAGGCCGCCAGCCGCTGCGGGGCCCTGGCCCAGCATCTGCTGCTGCTGCTGCTGCATGAGCTTCATCATTTGTGCCATGGCCTCGCTGCCAGGCATTGGCAGGCCGCCTGCCATGCCTGCCGGCAGCCCACCCGCCGCCTCTGCTGACAGCAGCGGCGAGGGCATGAGCAAGCCGCCTGGCCCGGGCATCAGCAGCCCACCAGCCATGCTGACCATGGGAAGCGATGCCGCGGCTGCCACAGCGCTCTCCCCCGCACTCTGCTGCTGCGCCGCCGCCAGCTGCTGCTGCATGAGCAGCATGCGCTGCATGTACATCTGCTGCATCGCCGCCTGCTGCTGCATCGCCAGCTGCTGCTGCGCCGCCAGCGCCGCCTGCTGCGCGCTAGGCGGCATGCCGCTGCGCTGCCCCTGCTGGGAACGGCCGCCGCCATAGCCGCCGCCTTGGTGCCCCGTGCGCATGCCACCGCCGCGGCCGCCGCCGCCGCGGTGCGGGCCGCCGCCTCGGTCGCCGCCCTCCCGCCGGTGCTTCTGCTGCCACTCCCGCTGCTCCTGGGCGGTGAAGGTGTCGTCACGGTAGGCTTCCGGCACCTTGTCCTCAGCGTGCTGCAGGCAGACGAGGCAAGAGGGAGGAGTGATGAGGTGGCTGGGCGGCGAACAGGAGGCGCATCCAGCGGGCCAGCAACGGCAGGCACGCTGGCGACGAGCTGTGCATGCTTGCTTCAGCTGAAGCGCCTTGGAGCCCTACCACTCAGTGTGGTGCTCACCGCAGCAGCTGCAGGGTGGGCGGGGCCCTGCACTTCGCCCTCTGCCGCCTCGCCCTCGCCGCCGCCGCCGGCGTCCTCGGTCACCGCCTCCTCCTCGCCGGCCCCCGCCTCATCATACTCGTACTGGTCGTCCCCCTCCTCCGGCTGGTAGTCCAGCTCCAGCTCCAGCTCGTCCGCTTCTGCAGGCGAGTGTGCGGGTGGCAGCGAGCTTGAGGGCAGCCTGGGCCGGGGCACGCCTGCGACACTGTCGGGCTATCCAACGTCAGTTGCAGGCAGGTGGGGGCGGCTCACCCAGCCCCAGCTCGTCCGCCATCGCGCCCCGTGGCCCTGCCACCCCGGGTGCTGCTCTAACTGTTAGATCACTGGATGCACTGATTGCTGGCGCTGCAGGCCGACCTAGCCAAGTGCATGGCCACAGCACGAGATGCATGGGGCAGTCATTCGGCCCTGGGCGCTGCAGCGCGTTGACCCACTTGACGTGATTCCTTGATCGCTGGGATCATGGCGCTAGCCGCCTCCAGGGCCCTGGGCGCGGGCCCACTGCTGCAGCAAGCCCTGCGGGCCGCCCCTGCCCTCGCTCAGCTGTGTGCCGGCGCCCTGAACGCCTGCCAAGCATCCAGCAGCAACGCAGCGGGCCTGGCGCATCTATGGCACCCGCGGTGCCCGCTGCCGCCGCCGCTGCCGCCTGCCGCGGCGCGCGGCTTCGCCTCCGCATCGGCATGGCAGCAGCAGCGCGAGCAGCCGCCATCGCCAGCAGCCGCGGCTGCTTTTGGTGCGGAGCAAGAGGGCAGCAGCAGCGGCGGCAGGGGGCAGTCGCTGGGCCTAGGTGCCGCCGTAATGCCCGAAATGCCAGCTGAGGCGGTGGCTGCGGCGGCGAGCGAGGCGGCGGCGGCAGCAGCAGCAGCGGCAGACGGCGGCAGCAATGGCTGGCAGAACGATCCCGCAGACTGCGAGGTGTGCGAAACCGTGCCCAAGGTGCTGGATGCAGAGGCAACTGCGGCCATTAATGAGCTGCAGCTGGGGCGGCATCGCGGCGGCAGCACGCGCCCTCTGCCTGCGGCAGACTCGCCGCACGAGCAGGTGCGGAAGGGGGTTGGTGGCGATGCTTGCAGAGGTGGCAGTGGCTTCAGAGGTGCCCGCTGGTAGCAGGCTTGCCATGAGTGCAAGCGCCTGTGTTCAGCCGACTTTGTCACTCATATCACGCAGCTGTACCTGCTACTCATTCTTGCCTGCATGTATTCCTTGCAGGATATCAAAGCTGATGCGCAATAAGTGGGTCAATATCTTGGCTTGCTTTGCCGCGCGTCTTGACCAGATGGCTGCTCATTTGCTGCCACCCCCCGCAGGTGTTCAAGGCTGATGCGCACTACGTGGGCAGCAAGATCGACATCTACGCCCTGAAGGAGCGGCCCGAGTTCAAGGTGCGATGAGCATGGGATACTGAGAGTGCGCTGCCTCGTTGCCTGATTGCCTGGCTGCTGCTGGCTGCTGCTGAAGTGCACGGTCGGGCGCAGGACTGCTTGAGCTTGAAGTGTCCTGTGGTGATACCCGCCTACCGCACCCACCCCTGGAACCCTCCTGCTCATGCCTTCGCCCCCATCCTGCTGATGCTCCCGCCCCCAGGGCCACTACAAGCGGGTGCACAAGGGCGCGGTGGTGCTGGCGCTGAGCAGCCGCCACATCTCCGACCAGGCCGAGACGCAGGTGGGCAGGGGGGAGGGGAGGCAGTCCTTGATTTGTGACTGGTACAACTTACCTGCGAAACGCAGGTGGACGAGGAAAGAGAGAGCTGCCGCTGCTGCTTCAATTTCTGCTGCGGTTGCTGCCGCCTTCCCTGCTGGTGTGACGGTGGGAGCGGCAAGCGCCTGCCGCTCGCCTGCAGCTGATGGCGCACCTGCACGCATGCCACACTGGTGCAGGGCATGCCGCTAGACCCAGGCTACATGGTGGCATACAACTACGGCTCGGTGCGCTGCGCTGTGCTGTGCTGTGCTGTGCTGTGCTGTGCTGCGCTGTGCTGCGCTGTGCTGCGCTGTGCTGCGCTGCGCTGCGCTGTGGTCCCGGCGCCTGCAGCTGGTGGTTTCTAGATGGGTTGGAACACGCGAGGCTGCCCTGATTGGGTGCCCTTTGCAATGTACACAAGTTGCGCCGGAGCACCCAGCCCAATGCTGCCCCCACGCATCCCGCACCACCAAGCGCAGGTGGTGTTTTTCAACGCCGGCCCCAAGACGCGGCACCGCCACCTGGCCATTGCTCGGGAGGTGGCCTCAGACCCAGTCAGCAGCGAGCGGCCGTACCTGGAAGGTGGGCCGGGGCCAAGCAATCGGACATTTGACTGTGTGACACGAGTTTGGGTGATGTCTTGGGGCAAGGCTGCTGCTGCAAGCCCGGGAGTGGGCCGCTGCGCCTGGAAGTGCGTGGGGATCTCGCCTGCTTGCATGCCGCTGCAGCTGGGGCGATGCCTGGCGGCTGCTGCTTTTGATCCTGCCCTGACCTTGCGCAGCTCACTTCTCTCACCCCCTATCGACCCTTGGCCCTGGCTGCCTCGCAGAGTACTGCCTCACGCTGTCGCCGCAGCTGCCGGTGTGGAGCTCCTGCTCCCCAGACAACATCAAGCTGCAGGTGAGTGGGCAGACGTGGCTAGGTGCAGGCGATGCATTCAAATGTTGCATGCAGATGGTGAATGCAAATGGTGGCTGCACTGCAAGACCCAAGGAGGCAGAGGCCTCGAGGCTGGGTACTGGGTGCGGCGGGCGGCGGGCCTGAACAGCCAGGCTTGTCCCCATCATTTCTCCCCTCGCACAGGCACTGGACCTGAAGAACATGCAGGTGATTGGCCAGGTGCTGGCGCAGAGCGTGGCCATGGACTTTTACTCCAGGTGAGCTGCCTGCCCTCTCCAGGGGTTGATTCGACTGTGTTCTCGCCGTCAGAGTGCTGCGCCCTGAAGCGCCAGTGGCATCAACGCTCACCCTGAAGCGCTGTCGACGTTCGCAATCGAGCTCTTTCACCGCGCAACTCCCTTTGGTCCCCGCTGCAGCCACGTGGAGCGCATGCTGGAGGCCTCATGACATAAATTTAGTGCAACGCACTCACCTTGAAATACCTTCACTCTGCTTGGCTCGCTGCAGCCACGTGGAGCGCACGCTTGAGACCTTCTGCAACATTCTGCAACATGAACCTCCTGCCTGCAAATGTACTCACGAATGGGTTCCTTCACCATTGTCATCCCTTCGTCCCGTCATGTCACACAGCCACGTGGAGCGCACGCTGGAGACCTTCTGCAACATGAACCTGGAGATGCAGGAGAGCCAGAACATCGGCAAGATCAACAAGCAGGTGAGGCAGCCAGGGCGGGGCGGGGCGAGGCCGCACGGGTGCGCAGCTGGCTGGGCGTTAGGAGGTGGGTGGGTGGTGCAGAGGTACGCCTGGTGAGAGCATGCCGCTGCAGTTCGTAGGGTGGAACAGCCCTGTGATTGAGTGCCATGGCTGAAAGCTCAACCCCCCCGCTTCCCACCATTCCTATTATTCCCCTGCAGGTGCTGCTGCAGCTGGTGGCTGAGAACAACATCGTGATGACCGACATCATCAACAAGCTGGGTGTGCACGAGCGCTTTGACATCGCGTGGAAGCACGTCAACTACGGTAAAGCTCAGACCCACTGTTGCACAATCGCCTTCCAGCAAGGTTGCAGCGCTGCGGTTTTGTTTGCACATGGGAAGGCTTGGAGAGTTGGGGGCAGCAACCATGCGCACCGTGCATGTCCTGCTGCCGCTGTTCAGCCCCCGCTGCTCGTCAAATCTCAAAGGCCAGCTGTTCTGCTCATCTCCCCCCGCAGGCAAGATCTGGGAGTTTCTGCGCAGCAAGCAGTGATATCGCTGCTGCTCAGACAAAACTTCCGAAGCTCACCTGTTCTGGTGTTCTATGAACTTACACGCTTTGCAGGCAAGATCTGGGAGTTCCTGCGCAGCGAGCTGGAGATGGACGGCCGCTTCAAGACGCTCGAGTCCAAGCTGAACCTCATCCAGGACAACCTCAAGGTGAGTGTGTTCAATCATTAATCAATCATGCCGGCTGGCGTGCGCAGATCAACCATGCTTGGCTCTGCATTCTGTGCTCGCCTGCATGCCGGCGGTTGTGCAGCGGTGCACCGCTGGCTGCTCGGGGCCCGCCCACTTTGGCGCTATAGCAACCCACCTGCTTGTTGTCCTGCCTTGCAGTACTTTCTGGAGATCCTGCAGAACCGCAAGAGCGACACGCTGGAGTGGATCATCAGTGAGCAAAGGGGGCCGCTGCTGCTGCTCATTCTGTGCCCAGTCGCCGACGACTTGTTAGTTCAGATATCTCAGTGGCCGCTGCGCAGCTGCCTTGCATGCTCCGTACTGCCGCCACTGCCGCGGCTGCTGCCGCCACCGCTGCTGCTGCTGCTGCCGGCCAGTGCTCAGCCAGCTCCCCTTGCACCTCTGTGCGCTGACCGACCGTGCGGCACCTGCCTGCCCCCACCCCCTGCTGCCCCACAGTCATCCTGATTGGAGCCGAGATTTGCCTGTCGCTGTACGACCTGGCCTCCAAGGGCTTCTCCTGAAGCTACATGAAACGGGCGTCTCCTCAGGCATCATGTACGGGCGCCTCCTGAGGAGCAGAGTGGCCTGCCGCCGGCTCACAGAAAAGACACGTCCCGAGGCGCAGACAAGCTTCTCCGGGGCGCAGATAGGGGTGCACCTGAGCCGGCACGGCGTCAGGCAGCTCAGGAATCGGCGCTTTGCGCCTGCCTACTAGCCGCATGCTGCGCCACCCCTACCAACTCCTGGTGTGCTGCTGATCGCCCGGTGCCGGCCTGTTTCAGCACCCTTCTGCCACTTGCTACTAGCCGCATGCTGGGAAACCCGTACCCTACACACTCGCACAGCCCCCCTTTTGTTACCACTCTTCTCCCCTAGATGTGTACTGCTAACCCACCGCCCAACCTGCACTTGTACCCCTGTCATTCCTGCCTGCTTTACACACACTGGGCACACTGGCCGATAGGTAGATAGATAAGTGTGATGCTGCGAAGTGGATTCAGTTCAGTGGATTGGGGGGTTGGAGTGGATTGGAACGGATGGATGCGAACTCGGTCTCATTCTCAAGAAAAGGTGTCAGGTGGGCGAGTCGAGACGGGACAGCGAGTGAGCAAATGAAGCGGGGGGAATCGGCTCAGCAAGTGCACACGAATGCACGGGGCAGGTTGTGTGGGGTGTGTGCAGCTTATTTGTGGCACGCCCAACAGCAGGAGAATGACTGAAAACAGCTGGTCCTAGTGCACAAAAGGTGAGGTTGAGCGGGGACAGGTGCGGTATTGAGTTGGTGCCAAGTCTCATGCAGGTCGATGGCAACAAAAATAAACACTGGGAGCGCCCACAGCCGGCGCGCCCAGGCCCAAGAAACTTTGCAAGGTGATGCTGGCAGCTGTCGCGTGCCGAATGCAGCGAAAAACGGTGCGGTGGAGCAGGGATGCCAAAAGGCCCAGAGGGCAGGAGCAAGGGTGCAGCAATGAGCCTCAGGGAAGGAAGAAAGAAGAGGTGGGGAGATACAGCGGAGGGCGACAGCGAGGCGGCCCCGAGCGGGCAGAAAGGTAAAACGCAAGCGGCCGGCTCGCTCGTAAAGCGGCCAGCGGCAAGCAGCAAGGGCCCGGGGCGGGATGGCAGGATGAAGTTGGTGCTGTGGAGGGGAAAAAGGCAAGCATGAGGGTTTCATAATGTTCAGAGCTGACGGGGGGATACAAAATTGGGGGTTTGGGCGTGCACGGCACGGGGCGGCAGCCGGCGGATCCGTTTGGGAGCGCTCGAGCCGGCTGCCGCGCAAGGGTTTGGGGAACTGAGGAAGAATGGGGGTTGAGTTGTCGTGCAGGCATGTGTGCGGGCAAGGTCGCCGCGCACGCCCAAGGTGCAGTGCCAGGGTGGCATGCGAGACAAGGGGGTGTTGTGCTAGCTTTCGTCCAGCGCTGGATGGAAGCGCGGGGCAAGGGTTGGGTTGTTTTTGTGGCAAGCCTGCATTGGCAGCCGGCGGGAGGGTGGCATAGCAGCGAATCTCCGCCGCCTGCCACGTGCTGCCGCTCAAGCTGGCGCCGAAGCTCGCCAGCTTGTGGGCAGCACAAGTGCCAGTCAAGAGCTGGCGCTGCGGTAGAAGGAACTGGCCAGCGAGAGGCGCAGGCCATCCGGCAGGCAGCCGCTCTCGCCGTCCATACTGCTGCGGAGGCTGGCCGACGACGACGACCGCGGCTGCGGCGCCGACATGCTGCGGTCTGGGGCGCTGGTGGCGCAGCTGACGGCCGTGCTCTCGCTGGGTGCTGCCGAGGGCTGGCGCCGCAGCTCAGACAGCGAGCAGCTGGAGCTCTCCTCGCTGTTGCGGCTGAGGCGGCAGGACGCGGGCGCAAAGGCGGAGGGCGGGCAGACGTACTGCTGCAGCAGCTGGGCCGCCAGGTCGCGGCTCACCGCCTTGCCCTGCGGCGGTTGGGTGAGGGGGCAGGGAGGGGTGTGAGCTCAGCGCGGCGGTGGGCAAGCTGCTGCCGCTCTGCTGGGGTGAATGCGGTGCTGCTGCACTACTGACACAGCTGGGGCGCCTTGCACACACCCCACTTGCCAGGCAACGCACAGGGCCCCTCCACACACCAAAACATCCCCAGCTCACCACAGCGGCGTCCATGCCCACGTCCCAGCAGCGCGCCAGCGCTGGGCTGCCGCGGCTCAGATCCTCGCTGGAGCACGCCACGATGCGGCAGGGCTGCCAGCCGCATGCGCGCTCTAGAGAGCGGATGTAGCTGCCGGCCGTCCAGCCGTCGCACACGGGCATGGAGAGGTCCATCAGGATGAGCGGGAAGGTGGCGCTGCCGCCGCACGTGCGGAACAGCTCGTATGCCTGGGAGAAGGGAGAAGGCATGGAGGAGCAGGGGGGCGGGGGTTGACAGGTGGTGCGGCATGTGGATCCGACACGGGCCTGGCAACCTGGCGGCACAGGGCATAAAAGAGTCCAGAGCCGGGCGTGGGGTGTAGGGTTGAGCAGGGGCATGCGGCCGAGCGGGTGTCACTTCAGCAGGCAGCAGGCCCAGCGGGAGGGGGAAGCCGGCGGGAGCGCACCTGTGCACCATCTGCGGCCTCTGCAATGCTGGCTGCCCCCGCGGCAGTGAGTGTGGCCCGGAGCACGGCGCGGTTGAGCGGCACGTCGTCCACCTGAGCGGGGACCGAGGAGATATCGCCGGGCGTCAAATGCTAGTCATGGCGCGCCGGACGGCGGTCGGCGGGGGGATGGGTGAGCACGGCGGGGCCTGTCGCTAGGCTGAGAAGACCAGCGGGGTCCCCACATGCGTGTCCGGGGTGCCGGGGGCCGGGGTTTGGCCTGTGCAACCAGCGGCGGCGAGTCGTCACACGCCGGGCCGTCTCTCCAACGCCCGACAGGCTCTGCGGCGCCCGTCCTGGCACAAACTCACCACCAAGACCGACATGCCGGCTAGAACGGGCCCATACAGCGGTCTCGGGCGATTTTGGGTGTGCGGGCGGGAGCTTGCGGGCGGCCTGCAGGTTTCGCTTGGTGTGCTCGCGGTGCGCCGGCTCTCTAAGGTCTGCGCAGAGCGGCAGAATGCTGGGAGATGGCACCGGTCCGGCGCTCATGGCAGCGTATCATGGGGGCCGCAGATTTGGTAGCCCTGGTCCGCTTCGGGGCCCTGAATCCCGCCTCCAGAGCAAGTTAGGCAACGATTGCGGGGCCCTGGGCCCGGCCGGTCATGTGTCCGCACCGCACGTCTCCCCCTGTGGCCTTGCTGGGCCTCACATCCCGTCGGCACCATGCGCGCCCTTCAATCTGGTTCTTTAGCTCACAGATTGCACTGCCAGTGGATCACCGTCCCCTCACATTTACGCCACAAAGCGAAAGGGTTGATGCATGCCCCTTGGTTGCACCATGCTGCACCTCGCGGCGCACTCAGCACAGCTCAAACGCCGGCGGCGGCGCACGCGGGCTCTTGGGCGCGGCTGCAGCGGGCCGCGGCTGCTGCTGCTGCGCTGAAGCAGGCGGCACTCCGTTACCCTCGCCCTCGTCCGTCTCCATGGCGTCAGCACGTGGTGGCGGCTGGGCGCCAGGCACTTCGCCATCATCATCGCTCTGCTCTTGCGCCATGGCCGCCCTGCGGGGTGCAAGGGTGGAGGTGCAACCGGCTGAGCGCGGGTATCAAGCATGCTGTGCATGGCAGTGCGGCAAAGCAGGGGTGCCACAAGTAGTCAGCGAGAATTCAGTTGTCGGCAGGAAGCACAGCCGCGTGAACTGCGCTGAAGCATGCAGCACGCAAGCGCTGAACTATGCAGCTGCACCCCCTGCCACTCAAGCCGTGGTACCCCTTCGGTACCACACGCACCGCCGCCGCTGGCGGCGCAGGCGCCACTGCTCGCGCTCCAGATCGGGGTTGACCAGCGTGATCATGTCTCCTTCTGCAAAGCATTGCAGTGCAGACGTGTGCATGCGGTGAGAGATTCGCATGGAGGGCGAGCTGAGTGGGGCAGGCCCGATGCCGCACTGCCACCCACCACCCACCCACCCGTGGCATCCAGGTCCAGCATATAGCCCTGGGCAGACAGCCCCTGCAGCTCGTCGGTGAGCGCCCTGCACGTGTGTTCCAAGGGTGGCAGTCGCGATTCTTTAGCTGCACATGGAGTGCAAGGCTGTCGGGCGGCAGCACGCTTGGCAGCACCTTTGGCGGCACCAGATATTGCAGCTTGCTAGCTCGTTGTGGCACACGGCAAGAGTCCCGGCAGCATCTGCTGCAACAGCTGCCGTCCTCCTCTCACGTGCCCCAGGCTCACCGCATGCGGCGCACGAGGCCCCGCAGGCTCAGCGTGTCGTCCAGCAGCTGATCATCCAGGCAGAACATCCTGCAGGCAGTTTTGGAGGCACAGAGGAGTGCACGTTTTGAGTGTGGCAGGGGACAGCGCGGCTGCTGCAGGTGAGACGGCCATCGAGGCAGAAGACGCTGTGGCAAGTGCAGCTCAACCTTGTTCACCCGCTGACCAGCAACTGGTGCTGAAGCCAGGCTGCTGCTGATGTACAAAGCAACATGGCAGCAGACTGTGGGCGCCAAACTGAACGGATGCGAGCACCCACCTGCGCCACACGTTCTCCATGCTCTGAAACTCCTCTGCAGCAGCGGAAGGCGCCAGACAACTTGCTCAAGGCGCCAGGTCCTGGCAGCGGCAAAGTGAGCTTTTAGCATGCACTGCTGGGTGGGTGCCAGCCAGACCCGAGCGTGTCTGCTCAGCACCCGGCAGCAGCGCCCGCCAGCGTTGGCGGCAGCAGGCTGCACTCAGGCCGACCGTCCCCGCGCGGCCTGCCGCCGCGGGTTCCTGCGGCCCTCAACGCACTGAATTTCAAACAACAACTTGAAGACGGCGCGCCTGTGTCATAAAACATGTCGCTCTCCGGCGGCAGCGGCTCCTCGCCCGGGCCCTCGTGCTGCTCCTCATACGTCACCAGCCGGTCCACTTGCTCCACCTCCACCGGCTCAGACGCCGCCCCAACGGCCGGCTCAGCGCTGCCCTGCGAGAACATTGAGGCATGGCGGCAGATGGCGACCTGTGACGAGCATCGGCTGGATGCGGCAGCAGGCGCAAACTGGCTGACGCACGAGCGGCGGCGGGCGGCGGCGGCGGGCGGGCAGGGAGCCTGTGGTCCTCGGCTCCCCACAGCTGCCCCCAGCGGCAGCCAGAGGGTGCAGGGCAGGGGGCAGCGGCCGCACAGGGCCGCCAAAGCTTTCGAAGCTCACCAGCAGGAAAGGCACGGGCATGCTGCTTCTGCTCTGTCTGGGCTGGCAGTACGTGCAGCGTGTAGGTGCTGGGAAGCGGAGTGGCTCGGAGGGATCTGGGAGAGACACCCGCCCGCCGCCTGCTGAGCGGGCGCCGCACCCATGCAAGCCGCCCAGCGTTGCGATCCGTCTGTGCACTTTGCAGCCTCTGCTGCCCTTGGCACCCAGCGTGCTATGTGTGCAGCCGTCAATTAAATATACAGAGAGGTCAGAGGCGTGGTGATGCAAAGGAACTACACGAAATACGCTGCTAGGACGAAACTGCCGCAGTGTTCCAATCCGGCTGGGGTGCTCCTTCTCAAGCTTGCCGCCCATCCTTCTTCCTGCCTAGTTGGTGTCCATCAGGTGCTGCGGCACGCCCATCACTGCTGCCGCCGCCTCCACCGCCGGCGACTCGGCAGCCGCCGCTGCGCCGGCATCGGCAGCTGAGGTGGGTGCTGCCGCCGCCATCTGCATCATCCACTGCATCTGCTGGCGGTAGTACGGCTCCTTCAGGTCAAACTTGCCCTTGCTCTCCTGCAAATAAACACAGTACAGCGGGGAAGGTGAGGCTCCTGTCACAAATGCAAGTGCAGCCACCCGAGTTGGCAGCCCCTGGAACAGTTGCTCGTCGCACAGCCCGCACCACTCCGACTCCACAGCGGCCGCCATTCGCCGGTCCCTCCCCTCCGAACTCCGCACCTGCGGCGGGCCGCCGGGTGTTAGCGGCGGCGCGCGCAGCGTAACGTGCACGTCGTAGCTCTGCCGCGCGTGGGCCACCAGGCGCAGCTCGCCGCTCACAGTGGCGCCCTGCGGTTGATTCATGGATTGGTGGGATTGCTGGGATTGGCGGTGTGCAGTGCATGAGCAACACAGCGCTGCGTGGGTAGCTGACGGTGGTAGTGCCAGGCTTGGCGCAAGCATGCATGTAATGGGCATGTGATACAGCAGCACCACTGGGCCTGGCAACGCCCAGCACCCACCGGTTGCGCCACCACCACTGGCTGCTCCATGAGGCAGCGCAGCTGGAACCTGCAGAGGGGAGGGGAGCGGTGGTGTAGCTCAGCACATGCGAGAGGCAGCAGGCAGGGTGAAACACAGGCCGATTGTTTCTGGTGGCTGGCCGAGCCATTTCCGCACAGGTGCTTGCCAGTGACAGAGCACTTGCTCCGGCAGAAAGCACTGCACCATGGCGTGAAGGCAGCCAGCCCTCACCAGTGTGTGACCGGCAGGCCGGGCGCTGTTGACAGCCAGCGCTGCGTCTGGCTGCCGTCGAAGAGCACGTCAAACCAGGAGGCGATGCCGTGCACTGTAGGGGAGGAAGGGGGCGGCACAAGAAGTCTGTGGGGTCTCCGCGGGTGAACTTTACCAGTTGTGCTATGCGCGCCGACCAGCGGGGTCTTGGGCGATATCCATGCCCGCTGATGAAGCCAACAGGCATCCTGCAACTCTGTTGTTCAACACCCACACAGCCAATACGGTGCAGCTCCTGCCGCACCTGTGCAAGGCACCGCCACCTGGAGCGAGAGCGGGATCACAATCTCGTACAGCTCCTGTTGCAGTGGGAGGGTCGAAGCCGAATCCGGTCAGAGTTCAGGCCAGGGTCGTGCCACACAGCAGCCCTCCGGACAGACTTGGCCTACGCTCAGAGGCCGTGCTGCATTGTGTGCACCAACACGAGTGCATGTGGAAGCCATGGTGCATCTTCTCCGCCTTCCACCGACCTGCTCCGAGGTTGTGGGTCCATATGGCATAGGGGCTTGCCACAGGCATCACCCAACACACACGCACACCTCCCATCACAGTGCTGCACCCACCTGCTCCGAGATGGTGAGGAAGTCAAAGGTCTTGGACACGCAGTTGGACACCAGCACGTTGGGCGGGATCTGGTCCACAACCACCTGCGGGGTGGTAGGCGGAAATGGAGGCGCGTTTGACACAGCTGCATTTGCTGAGCTGCCACATGCTAGGTGAACGCAAGCCAGGACGCACAGCCATGTGTCCCATGAATTCGCCACAGCCTATGTGCCGCCACTAAGCAAACAAAGGCAGCGCAAACACCGCAGAAGCAAGCAGGCAGCAGGGCGCGCCTGCCCAAAGTAGCCGGCGGTGGCGGGGGCGTGCAGAGCTGTGAGGTCCACGCCGTAAAAGTCGGGCTGCTGGAAGAAGGTGGACTTGGTGGCCACCTGCAGAGTCGGAAGGCAACTTGGGGTAATTGTAAGTGCAGATGAGGGCTGCTGGAAGAAGGTGGACTTGGTGGCCACCTGTAGCACTGTGGAGGCAGCATAGTTTGGATTCACAGCCACTTCACAGACACAAAGGTACACGGCTGGAAGAAGGTGCACTTGGTGGCCTCATCCCTCCTAGTCAGCCTTGCCCACGCACCTCGCTCATCAGCGTTTCGTCGCTGAAGGCGCACACGTGCACGCGGCCCAGGCGCGGGAACATCTTGCCTGTGGGAGCGGTATAGCAGGGCGGGGCGGAGCCAGGGTTGGGGAGAGGAGGGGGCATTGGTCCGCAACAGCGTTGTGAAGATGGCGACACACAGGATCAGGAGCAGGATGCGCCAGCACAGAGACGCAGGGCGCAATGGGCCCACACCTCAAACGAAAGCCACCATCTGGCATGGCGGCCAGCTGCCCATGCCGTGTGTTTCATCAGTCACTGATTGCTCACCCCCCGGCTTGAGGAACTTGTCGCGGGCGTACAGGTACGACTCGATCATGCGCTCGTTGACCAGCAGGGTGCCCATGGGCTCGCTGACAAGGACATCCACCTGTGCAGAAAGACAGCCAGGGCAGAGTTCCTGTAGATGAAAGCCGGCCATGTGCGTGTGTGAGGAACCTGCTGCCCACGGGCTCACTGAACATCATGTCCACCTGTGAGGGTTGCTCAAGTGAGGAGCAAGTGAGGTGCTAGGTTGCTCAAGCCTGGTTGTGGCGGCCCACACAGCAGTGCAGAGTGTGCAACAGCACACCCAGGGTTTTGCTGCCAACACACAGACAACGTGCTCTTGGTAAAATGCAGATGTGCAGAGTTGAAAGATGTTGCGGCGTGGATTGAGCGACGGATCAAGGGATCATTCACCGCGCCCACTTTAGTCACCGCTGTCTGCTGTGCCTGAGCGTGACGAGAGGCCGGCTCATGCCGTTTATCGGCGGCCTCTGCTTTTTGCCAGGCATGCATGGGTGCAGCATGGCATCATGCGATATGGCATGCAAATCTGAACCACACTTGCCCGAGCGACACATGCAGCAAGCTGCACCACTGTGAACCACTTGCCGGCGGAGCTGTCCAAACCCTCCAACCACACGCAGGCCAGCAAAATCTGTCCAACCCACAACAGCTGCCACGGTCCTCACCTTTTCAGGCACCTCGACCTCCTCAACCTTGCCGTGCAGCACCTTGATGCGATCGCCAATGCCCGGGTTGGCAGCTGCCAGCTGGCGCGCGTAGTGTGCCATATTAGAGGCCTCCACCGCATACACGACTCGCGCACCCGCCTGGGGAATGATGGGGCATCAAGCAGCAGCGGAGTGACCCAGCTGAGAGCCCAGTGGGGCATGTGATAGGGGGGCAGAGCATCTCACATGGCCCAGCCTGCAGGCTGGGTGCAGAGCAAGGAGCAGGGGTTGCGCGGCGCAACTACCGCCAGCCCCAGCCGTAGCAGCTGGCCACTCCATGCTGCACCTGGCTGGCGCTGCCACCTATTTGTCCTGCCCCCAGGTGGAAACGTGTGCAGCATGAATTCCAGCCAAGCACCAGCAGGCATCCAGGTCCGCAACCCAGCAGCGCAGCACTCCCTCACCTGCGGGGCAAGCAGCAAGAGGATGCCGGACCAAACGCCAACTCAGCAGCATGTGCAGCCCCCATCATAGGGCAAGAAGAGCAGCAACCCCAAGTGCTCTGCCTCACCTGCGCAGCAAACAGCGAGAGGATGCCCGACCACATGCCGGCTCAGCAGCGTGTTGCAGCACGCATTGCAGCAAGCAGAAGCAGCCAGAGCCCCACCTGCGCGGCAAAGAGCGAGAGGATGCCCGATCCGCAGCCCACATCCATCACCGCCTTGCCCTCGAAATCAGCCGGGTTCTCCGTGATGGCTGCAAAGTAGGTGCCGGTGCGGATGTAGTCCTGCAGCATGTTCTGCTGGTGCATCAGGCAGCCTGCACAGGGTGGGGTGGGGGTGGATGGGAGGCTTGGGCGGCAGCGGGCGGCAGCGGGCGGTGGGGCAAGGCAGCGTGGCCAGGGCTGGGATGGGCGCATGCATGCAGCGGGCACAACGCCCGCCAAGCCATTCGCTTCAACGTGAAGGTGACGCGAACTCACCGTAGTAGTGGAAATACAAATCTGCAGACCCCTTCTCCGTCTTTTGGTCAAAGTGGCTGCCGCCGCCCTGCCGCTGCCGCTGCTCGCCCGCTGCTGGCTGCTGCGCGTCCTGTGGCCGCGCTGTGCCGTCTGCGCTGCTGCCGCTGCTGCTGCGTGCTATGTCATCATGCAACCGCTGCAGTGCCGCTGCATCGGCAGGCTGCAGCGTTCGGAGCACAAACGTCGCCTTGGCTGCTGGCGCTCGTACCATGAGCACGCTGCTGCCTGCCCGCCACACCTGCGGAAACGGGGTGACACTTGCATGCATGGTGACCACATTCACACTTGCAGCGAGCTTTATGAAGCAACGCGCAGGCTGCCGAGTGTTCAACGATGCTGCATGCATGTCTGAAGATGGCCGTGTGGCGGCTAAAAATTCAGCGCACTCCCCGCTCCGCGAACCACTGCCCCGCGTGCCTACTGCTGCTCCTGCGCAGCACGCACCTCCACATCTGCCAGGGGCAGCCGGTTCAGCATGGCTCCCTGCTCATCCATCACTTCTAACACTGGGGCGCCGTCCGGCTGCCGCTGCAGGCGCACCGCCACCGCTTGCTCCGCCGTCGTTAGGGCGGCGGCGCCGGGCTCGTCCACCAGCGCTGACAGGGCCGCGCGCACGCTGACATTGCCATCGCTGCCCATGCCCGCTGCTGCCTGGCCTGAACGGGACGCTCAGGCACAAGGCAATGGGGCAATGCGGGCTCAGTTCGGCTCGGCTGTTCGCTAAGGCCCCCGCTTGCCAACAAGATGAATGAGCGCAATGCCAGGAGTGTCGGCCTATGCTGCGATGGAGCAATAGAGGGCATGTGAGCCCGTGTGCATGGCAGCGATCAAGGCGGGCTTGAGCATCAGGCCGCGGGGCGCTCTCCAGCAGTGCACCCCGGAAAAACATCCAACATCTCGTGATCGCAGCGGCAGCAGTCACCCAGCCACCAGGAACCCTGCCTCCCTGGTGCAGCCTGCGACGCTCCCATCGCTCAGCAGCTGTGCAGAATGTCTGCAGCTCGAGCTGCGCATTGGCGATCGCCAGTCCAGCGCACCGGGGCAGCATGGCGCAGCCGCCCCCAACCCGCAGCGCCGCACGGCTGCCGCCGCCTGTGCAGCACTGCGGCCGCAGGCCCGACCGATGTGTTTGTTTTGGACTTTGACGGCGTGATCATCGACTCCGAGCGGGAGGTGCGTGAACTGGGTGCCCTGGTTTGTGATACTGTCACAGCCCACCACATTCAGTGCCATGGCACCGAGCCACCACAGAGCACGCCCGATGGGCATCATATGCCATCATGCCGCCCCATGTCCCCCCCGCACCCCGCCCAGGTGTCCAGCTCAGCGTACGACGCAGCAGCGCAGCTGTGGCCGCAGCTGTTTGGCGGCCTGCCCGATGCGGAGCGGCAGCGCGTCATGGCTGGCATGCGCGCCACGCGTCCGCGGCTCGTCAAGGGCTTTGAGGCCATGGTGCGCCCTTGTGATTCTCGTTCAGTTTTTGTATAGCTGCTGCGTGCGGTGCAGCGGTCGTGCTGGTACTTGCGCTGGTCAGGCATGACTGCGCAGTGCCCTGAATTTCAGCCTGCACATCGTACACTTATGGCATGTTAGGGTACAGCCGCTTGGCTGAAGCCATGCAAGCTGTGTCATGCCGTGCCAATGCCCCGCTGCCGCACTGCTGTGCGATGCATGCAGGTCATGGCCCGCCTGATTCTGGAAGACGGCAGGTGAGAGAGAAGTTGTCGATGCAGCCATGTAGCCTGCATGTCGTTAGGCGTGGCATTCGAAGCTTGCATGTCAGCAGCTGCTTGCGGGCATGCTCTCACTGCACACGTACAGCAGCGAACATCCTGTGCATTCATAAGACGCCTTCCCATTCCCCTCCCCCTGCAGCAACGTGCAGCGCATCCTTTCAGACTGGGATGCTGTGCTGCCGGCCACCCTGGCGGCATGGGGCGAGGCGGATGAGCGGCTGGCGGCGGCATTTGAGGCGCACCGCGCAGCGCTCATGTCGGGCGCAGCGCAGCGGTGGCAGGAGCTGAACCCTCTGGTACATGGGCGGGTGGTGGGTGGGTGGGCGGGTGCTTTCACTTGTGGCATGCTGTGTCACAGGCCTTGCCTGCTCGCAGCCTGCCACATAAGGGCAGCAAGCTGCGGCTGTTGAGACTGAATTCACTCATGTGCTGCGCAGTACGAGGGAGTGGGTGAAGCGCTGCGGGAGTGCCCCTACCCTTTCTACATCGCCAGGTCAGCAGCTGGCAGCCTGCCTGGTGTGCTGCCCCTGGCTGTCTGTGCATAATGTAACCATGCCATGCCAAACATTTCAAGCCATACATGGCTGCACACATTGCCTGCCTAGCTGCATTGCCACATGCTCTCTGCCTAGCCACCCATGTTTTCCTCCTGCCACTCATACCCTCTGCCCATACATTTGCCCATGCAGCTCCAAGGCTGCCCACCGGCTGGTGTCGCTGCTGCGCTCCCAGCTGGGGCTTGAGCTGGATGAGCAGTCGCCCCGCCTGTTTGCCTCGCTCATCCCTCCGAATGAACGCAAAATCGCGGCACTGCGGTGAGGCCGGGGGCGGGGGGTGGGGCGGCTGGCTTGTGGGCGAGGATTTGGAATTTCTGCAAGAGGGCACATGTCTTCTAGCTGGGCTGACCGCAGCCACCAAGCCGATGGTTGGGTTTGCTCTGCGCCCACTCCCCACCTCGCACTCCCCACCTGCCTTGCCTGTCAGGACTGTGATGGAGCGTCCAGTGGCCGAGGGCGCCACCCTGCACTTTGTGGATGATCGCTACGAGACGCTGCACGCAGTCGCAGAGCAGGCGCCCGACCTGCTGCAGCGGTGCGTGTGGCCTGGAGTGCCCACATGATGGGGCGTGCAGCAAGGCGCCGTGGTGAAATGTCTGCACCGCCTTGTCGATGTTGTTCCGCCGACATGGACGGCGCGGCTGTGTTTGGCTTGCCATTTCCCACCCACTCATCAGGCGCCTCCTGCCCCTGCAGGTGGAAGCTGCACCTGGCTGACTGGGGCTACAACACGGCTGAGGAGCGGGCGGCTGCGGCGCGCCTGCCGGGCGTGCGCCTGCTCAGCCGGCCGCAGTTTGTGGAGCTGCTGCGCTGGGGCGTGGTGATGGAGGCAAGTGTGTGAGGGCGGGTGGCTTGGGGTGCATGATCACTTCCAAGTCACTTGCTCGAGCATGGCAGCTTTGCAATCGGTCCTGGCTTGCAACAGACTGTTTTGGCATCATCTTAGGCTGCGACTGCCGCTGCTCACAACCTGCCCCGACTTAAATGCAGGTGGACGATGGCTGCGAACCCACCCCAGAGGAAGTGGCAGCGGCCGTCAAGTCGTAGCCATGGCTGGCAGAGGAGGGTCGCAATTTTCTATGGCAGCGAGCCGGGCTTGGCAACAGTGGCCGGCAGCCGCGGGCGGCAAGCAGACCATGAACTACCCTCGGCCACCGTGCCCTGCGCTGCTGCCCGCCCATTTTGTTGGCAATGTTTTACATGGTTTCCTGTCACAGTCTGCGAAAGAGAGTGCAAATTTGTAGCATTGCCGCTGATGTGTGGTGGCCAGCCTGTTGACGTCAGGCATGCACTGCAGGTACGCAGCTGATCGAGGCGGCCGTTCCAGCAGAAACCACCTGTCCGCCAAATCGGCAGAATGGCGGCCCCGCCCGCGTTTTCCACCAGCACAGCGTGCCATGACTGAAGAGGCGCCCAACCGAGCAGCGCGCCTTCGGGCGGGGCTAGCTGCGGCCGGGAAATGGCTGCGCGCGTTTGTGCTCAAGCACTGGCTGCCCCTCTGCTTCCTGGTGGCTACACTGATCGCTCTCACAGCCCCCGCGCCGGGACGGGCGGTGGCTTCTGTGCTGGTGAGCGGGGCCGCCACGCCGCGCTACCGCTCATGTGCCGCCGCTTTGTCCTGCTCGTGCTGAATCCTACCCTGTGGCCTGCAGATTTTTGGCGACATCCACCTCATCTCCACCATCAATATTATCATCGTCTTCCTCATCTCGGGTGAGCGGCTTGCCGTAGGCAGGTGCCTGGGGGCACAGCCATGGGAACAGCCGGCAATGCCAGACGGGCACCGCTCAGGAGGGGAAGGGGACCAATCCTTTACGGCCGCTGCCGTCACCCCAACTGTTTTCCCGCTCCGCCGCTGCAGGACTGGTCCTGAAGACTGAAGACCTGAAGCAGGCGGTCACCCACTGGAAAGGCATCGTGTATGGCTTCCTTTCAATCCTGGCGGTCACACCCTGCCTCGGCTTTGCTCTGCGTGCTCTACCGCTCACCCCGCCCGAGTTTGCCATCGGTGAGGGCAGTGGGTTGAATCCCGCTATGCGCTGCTGCAGCCGGGGTGATGTTGCGCAAACGTGCGTGCATGTGCATCTCAGGGGCAGGTACAGAGCCACATCGATGAGATATCACAGTGCCTGCCGCCTGGTGCCCTGCCGTCTCCCAAGCTGCCGCTTCCCGACTTGTGTGCCCTGCACTGCCGCTCGCCAAGCAGGCCTCACAATCTTTGCCGCGGTGCCCACAACGCTTGGGGTGGGCGAGGCACTGGTCCGCGCCTCCAAAGGCAATGCAGCGCTGGCGCTGCTGCTGCTGGTGGGCACCAACTCACTGGGTGAGCGTCGCCGCAATCCAAGCAGTCTCAGCTGAGGGAAATGTGCTTGCCCACGTTGGATGCTTGAGCCTCAGTTCATGACAAAGGTTGCTGATCTGCTGCCGCCGCAGCTATGAAGCGAACATCCGCCCAAGGTGCACACCCGACAACCGCCTGCCTGCCCTTTCGCAGGCATTGCCACGATGCCACCCTGGCTCAAGCTGCTGCTGCACCCCGTACAAGGCCTGACATCAGTCAGTGTGAAGCCACTTTCTCTGTTCTACAAGCTGCTGGCCACCGTGCTGGCCCCCGCACTGATTGGCAAGGTGGGGCGCAGCCATGCCATGCATGCTTGGAGCGGAATCCGCTGCGTGCTGGGTGGGCTGCCCGGCGGCAGGTTGCTTGCTGCTCCGCAAGCTGTGATGGACAGCGGACGTGCCTGCCTGCAGCTGCCTGCCCCACCACGCCTGTCGCTGTGCCTTCCTTCGCTCGCTGCGCGCTGTGCCTCTCAGCACCGCACACCGTCTCATGGTGCCTTGCAGGCTGCCCGTGAGCTGCTCCCGCCCGTGCGCCGCTTTGCCACCAAGTACAAGGTGCAGCTGGGCATGTTCAACACCCTCAACCTGGCCTGCATCATCTGGCAGACGTTGAGCGGCGCGCAGGTGGGCTGCTCTGGCGGCTGGGTCTGTGCGCAAACAGCTGTGCTATGGGCAGAGCTGTGCTATGGGCAGCTTGGGAAAACCTCCCTGTGGGCAGCTTGGATGGGTGTGGGTGTGCACCTGTGCAAGGCGCAAGGCACCTCTGCCTGCAAACAGCCCTGCACAGCCATTCACACCCGCCCAACCGCATCCACCTGTCGTGGCCCCAACTAAACTGTGGCGCAGGACGTGCTGGTGCACCAACGTTTCATCAACATCTTCATCGTCATCTGCGCCGCAATCATTATGCACGCCCTCTACCTGGTGCTCAACTTTGGCGCCACCATGTGAGTGAGGCAGCAGCGAGGGGGCACATGAGCACTTGGGCGGAGCAACCCCTTGCAGCCAGCTGGCAAGTAAGGGTGCAATGCACTGCGTGCGCGGAGCCGACCGCACATGACTGATGATATGGATTTGCCCCCGCCCTGCCTGCCCCTGCAGCTGGCTGGTCCGCCTGCCCCTGAAAGAAGCCATCGCCGCATCAATCATGTCAAGCCAAAAGTCGGCGCCGGTGGCAGTCACTGTGATCAGGTGAGGGCGCCATTGCGTTGCCCGGCGGGGACTGCGTGCACCGAGAGGGTAGGTGGCTGCTTCCAATTTGGCCTCGGTGGCAATGGCTGTGGGTCATGTCCATTCAACATGAGTTTTGCTTCTTTCTCCGCCCGCCCCCGCAGCTACCTGACCCCCAGCACCACGCAGCAGGGCCTGCTGGCGGTGCCCTGCGTCATCGGCCAGCTGGCGCAGATTTTCATGGGAGCCGCCTTTGCGCCGCACCTGGCCCGCATCGTGACGCGGCGAGAAAAGCTGGCAGCCCTGGCGGCAGCAGAACTGCCGGATCCAGAGGCGGAGGCACGAGCAGATGCAGCTGCAGCAGCGGCAGAGGCGGGGGCGGCATGCGGCAAAGAGGCAGCAGGCGGGTCGGCTCAGGAGTGCGAAGGCGGTGGCGGCACGGCAGCGAGTGGCAGCGGCGGCGGTGGGAGCGATGTGGATAGCTGCAAGGGCAAGGGGGAGGGTGACGGCAGCAACGCTGGACCAAGCGAGACAGCAGGCGCAGAAAGTGATGCAGCAGCCGCACCAGTGAGCAGCCATCCGATGACAAGGCCCTGATTCTCTCCAACCTCTCCGCTTACCTTGTTTTCATCCCCCTCCACGCAACCATCCCTCAAGCTCAGAACTCACCCATCACCGTTTTGCCTTTAATGTTTCCCGCATGCTGTTTTCCCAGCCCTCCTCGGCACTCCAGCCGCCAAACTGCTCTGCGATGCTTCGTTGCCCTGTTTTCGAATGCAAATGTTGGCCACCGGCCACTGCAAGCCCTGTATCTGATGCTTGATGCGGCATGCTGCGATCATGCGAGGCGCCATCCCTGCAACGAGCCACAGTGGGCTGCAATGGACAGCAGGCTGGGATGGGAGAGAAGAGCGGGCATGAGCACTGCAGCCATCTCGGTGGGCAGCGCGGGCTTCAGCATGCCAGGCGATATGCGACAGCTTGGGCTGCTGTGATTTCAGGACTCCTGTGCGTGTATGGTGCAGTGGCCCGTAGGCGAGGAAGGCGGCATGCTTTGCGACCAAGGTGATGAGCTTGCGCACTGGTGCTGCCGTGCGGGCCGCCGCTGTGCATGTTTGTACCACATGCAGGGCATCCCTCCGAAGCACACCCCGCAGCGGCTGTCCTCAAAAGGCTCCTCAACCCACACGCGGCTTGTTTGGTGCATTGGCAGGGTCATGACGGGTGCCATTGAGGAAGCACAGCCCCGACATCTGCATGGACATTGCGGCCCCGGCCGGTTGGGGCGGCGCACAGCGCGGCAGGCGTACAACGCGGCGTTCCACCAGTAGGGCCCTGCATTCCGCCAGGCGACCATCCCGGCTGCTTAGAAGGCCAGGGGAGGTGCCAGAGCCCGAGTGCAGAGCTGTCGGAGCGGGCACTTGGGCTATGGGCCTCAGGGGCTGCCTGCTGATATTGTTGGTGAGCAGAACGATGTTGGGTTGCCGATGGAGCGACAAGCGGCCCTGCAGCCGGGAGGGCACCACCTCCGAGCACACCACCTCCTGCTGGCTGCTTGCAGGCTGCATGGGCTGTGGACGCTGCAAATGGCGATGAAGGAGTCCTGGACACGCCGGGAGCCCGCCGCACGTGAGCGCGAGCCCGCGGCCCCCTGCCGCCAAGCGGCACAGCCCTGCAGAGCGCTGAACACGGCGTTCTTCCTTTCGCAGCTGACCGGAGATGATTTGCAGACCAGCGCTGCTCTCCAACTGTGCCTCTTTGCTCCGCCGCAGGCTTGCCGCCACGCCCGCCACGGCCGAGTGCCCCCGTGCGGCGCTTTTCATCGTGCCAGCGCTGCCCAACGTTAATTTCGCCACCTTCCAGCTCGTGCGCACTGTGTATATCGACACCGTGAAAGGCCTGGCCCCGGCAGGTGCGCCAGTGCCGCACGGACGCCGGCCTTGCTGCGGGCATGCACACTGTCCAGCTGCCGCACCGGGCTGCTGCCGCTTCCAGTTCATGCAGGTGATAGCTCTGCGCTCTCCGGCCGCCACCTGTGCTGCCTCCTGCCATGGTCACGCAGGCACGATCTCTGATGTCATCCCCACCCTGACCGAGCCCAACACGGCCAAGGGCGGCGTCTGGGTGCACACCACCATCCTGTTCAGCGGCAGCTGCGAGGCCGGCAAGGCGGCAGCACGCACCCTGCATGTCAAGCTGCTGGGCGACGTGCGCCCGCTGTTCTACGTGCCCGCGCCGCGTGCAAAGTCGCTGTTTGGCGATGTCTACATGATCACTGTGTCACACCCCTACCGGGTGAGCAATTCGTGAACTGGAGTGTGTGCTGTCCTGCAGTGGCGGCAGCTGCGTGCCAGTGGCGGCACTCGGGTGCACAAATGGTGCCGCCAACCGCCATGGCATAACGTACAGCTTGTCTGCTATGCATGCTTGCGGTGCACTTTGGTCAGCACTTTCTCACAAGGTCCCGACTGTTCCCTCGCCTCCCCACCCGCCAGGCGGACGGCACCGGCTCCAAGCTGGTTGCGCCCACCGCCCCCGCAGGCACCAACCTGGCCGCCCAGTTCTCCATCACTTGGGAGGACATCCCGCCCTCCAAGATCGGCGAGCTGCAGGCCGCCGCCTTCAAGGCCGCCATCCTCAAGCAGCTGCCCGCAGGTGGGGTGCGGCTGGGACAGAGCATGGCATGGAGTGCCTGCATACAGGCGGCAGGCAGTGCAAGGCCAATCTGCCCGGTGCGCTTGGTGCATTGGCACACCCACCTGCTTGCCTCTTGCTAAATCCAGGAGCTGGCGTCTACTTCACAACAATGATCACCGAAGGCGTGTCGTACCGCTTTGGCAACCACTGGCGCGCCTGCGCTGCCCCCGTCTCACGTGCGTGGGCGAGCAGGGTTGGGTGGCTGCCTTGCATGCCGCATGCACAGCGCCTGCTTGCAGCTGTGCTTCTTCAGATGGAAAAACTCTCACCGCAGCATGCAGTGCTGCTGTACCGGGGGCAAGCAGTCCTTTGCCTCCCCTACTGCCTGCAGCCACGGTTGCCAAGAGCGCCGGCAAGACCTCTCAGGGCGGCTCAGTATGGCCGCCTGGCCAGCCCGCGGACGTCAAGGCAGGCCGCCTGGTGTTCAACACCAACGTGCACGGCACCGTGTTCAATAGCGCTGCTGGCAAGGCGGTTCTGAGCAAGTTCATGGATGTGCTACGCTCCAACACGGCGGCCGTGTTCCCGCCCCGTACCTTTGGCCGCATGGCGCTGGAGCCCGGCTACGGCCTGCGTCTCGTCAACGAACCTGCCTACCCCTGCACCTGCGAGAGTGCGTTGGGGCTGCTGTGGAAAGTAGTTGCGAGAGAATGCGTTGGCTGACAAAGGCGCGGTGCAGCACTTGGCAACGTTTGATGTGCAAGCAGGCACGCCATTTGCGTTGCACACCTTGAGACATAGAACCGACAATGCAACACACTGTGTGCAGTTCTGCCGCCGCCCACGGTGACGCTGGCCCAGCCCTACGGCCCCACCTCTGCCACCGCCACCGCCAGCGGCGCCGCCAATGTCAGCTGGGTCAGCTGGGAGTTCACAGCCACCCCTGCCAGCGGCATCGCCTCCACTCAGGTGGCGGATACTCCCCTCGTGTGGTGGTACAACCTGAAGGCCAACACGCCCTGTGAGTGCAGCCTTTGAAGGCTAAAGGGTTGGGAGGGCTGTTTGGTACAGCTGCAGCTGTCGCTTCAGCCTAAGTACCGCCCTCTGCCGCCTCAGCATGCGCCACCCACCACCTGCAAGGCCTCATCTGCCCCGCCCCGCCCCAATAACCCCTCCTACGCAGACACCGTCAGCGTGGTGGGCATCACTCGCTCCGGCAAGCGCGTGCCGGGCGCCAACACCCTGGCCATGCGCACGCCACAGGAGGGTGCCCCCACTGTGGCTGCCGCCACCGCGACCAGCGCCACCCAGGCCACTGTGCGCCTGACGCCGCCCACCGCCAGCCAGGCCGTGTCTCTCTACATTGTGTCGCTGTGCCTCAAGGCGCAGCCCACCAGCTGCGTGCGCCAGAACAGCACCTCCATCCAGCTGTCCTTCACGGGCCTGACTGCCGGGGCCAACTACATCGTCAGCACGACCGCCAAGATTGGCAGCACCACAGTGCCGCCTCCAACACCCTGCCGGTGGCCATGCCCCAGCGCGGCGCGCCCATCCTGCTGACGGCTGCCCCCGCCACTGCTCTGACTGGCACGGCCACGGCAGCTGCCCCCAACGGCGTCTTTTTCAGCAAGGTGATCCGAGAAGGATTGCAGTTGGCCTGTTGGCATGTGGAATGCTCCCCCAGCCCTGCACCAATGCTGGGCTGCTCTTCATGTCTGGGTCTGGGTATTCCAGGCTGCGCAGGCTCGTAGGCCAGCGCAAGTGCTCACGACTTCAATCTGCTTGCTCCCATCACTGCAGTACGTCTTCACCGCCGTCTCGCCCAGCGGCGCCCCCACCGTCACCTCCACCGTCACCAACCCGCTCAGCGGCCGCTTCACCGGCCTGCGCCCCGCCACACAGTGAGGGAGCTGGGAGCTGCTAGCTTACTTTGCACCTGAGCAGTGTGCGGGGCAAACATCCATCCTGGTACACGCCAGGCTGTGCCCGACTGCCGCTGCACACTATCATCCATTTCTGCCGCAGGTATGATGTGTCTGTGGTGGGCTACACCGGTGCCACGCCCTCCGCACAGAGCAACACGCTGTCGTTTGTGACGCCGGCGGCCAACGCGCCCCTGAACACCGGCACCCCCAAGAGCCCCTTCATCGTGGTCATCAAGCTGGTGCCCCCCACGCTGCCTCCCCTAAACGGCGGCACATGGGTCAAGTACGAAGTGCCGCTGTGCCCCATTGCCGGCCCCCAGACAGCCTGCGTCAGCCAGCGCACCGGCGGCGGCCGCCGCCTGCTGGCCACGCCTGCCGACATTGCCATTTTTGAGGGCCGCACCCCGTTCACCACGTGAGCGGGCTGCGGCAGTCAGCCTGCCGGTTTGTCTCACATGGCATTTCCCACCCGGCAGCACATGTGCTTGGAAGGCCGCTACGTCACACCCACCTGGTCCTAACGCCCTGCCATCGCACTGCTGCAGCTACAACTTTGTGTCCACCGCCATCTCCGAGTCTGGGGAGCTGTCCAAGCAGGCAGCGAATGGCCAGGTCACCACCCCTGGCGCCATCCCGTGAGTCGCTGAGGCAGCACCGAACACCCTCCCATGCTCTGCAGCTGGTCTGTGGCAGTCGTTGCGGAGTCTGAAACCCAGAACTCTGCTGAGATCAGGATCAACCCGCCCAGCGAGGGCGGTCCGTTTGCCAAGTTTGTGCTGGCCGTGTGCCCCAAGCCCCGGAGCGGCGCACCCAACTGGGATGCGTGCCCGCAGGTCCAGTGCACAACCTCCCAGGTGGCCGCCTGCCCAGTTAGCGGCCTGAGCGCGAACACTGCCTACATTGTGTCCGGCATTGCGTTCACAGCAGACGACGTGGCCACCATCCGCTCGGCCGCCAACGACTTCACCACCCTGCCCTGGCCGTGAGTGGGGCTAAGCAGTGTGGGGGCTGGGCAGCTTTGCCGCCTGCGTGCTGTGCCCTGCTGCTGGAGGCTTGTGTATTCTACTCCCACTCGAGCAGCAACAGCACAGCACAGTCCACTCGTGGATGCTGCAGAACCTTCTCCTCATCTGCACCACTGAACCCCTGTCCTGCAGTGCCCCCACCATCGATAACATTGTGGCTGGTACGGTCGACCTTTCCATCGCCACTGTGGACATCCTGGGGCCGTCCCAGGCGCCCCCCGGCGGCTGGACCAAGTACAACATCTCGGTCTGCCCCGTCAAACCCGCCGGCAGCTGCACCTTCCAGACCTGCACCCCCGTGAAGGCGCCCCCCGCCCTCACATCCTGCACCTTGACTGGCCTCAACCAGAACACCACCTATTGGACGTGGGCGCGCGCTGTGCAGGGCAGCATTGTCAGCGAGCGGTCCGCTGGCAAGTACTTCAGGACCCTGCTGCAAGAGTGAGCGCTGGAGTGCTGGGGCGGGTGGCTGACGTGGGCTTGCTTGTGTGAGGCAGGCACCAAATGCTCGTGTTGGACCCGCAAAGCAGCTGTCGTGCAACGTGCCAAGTAGCCACTCAAACCCAGCCTGACTGACCTTCCATTCCACTCCTGCCTGTGCTGCAGCCCCGCCGTGCTGGTGTCTGTTCAGCCCGTCAGCTACGACTCTGGGCTTGCGTGCGTCAAAGCTCCATCCCTGGGCGGCCCATTCACGTCCTTCCAGTGCCAGTCTTGCTACAAGGGCAGCTGTGTGAATGCGCCCAGGTGTAGCCTGAACCCCGGGCGCCGCCTGCTGGCGCCGGCCTGCCAGGGCAGCATTCCCTGCGAGCTGGGCACCCTCGAGTCTTCCACCGGCTACAGGTGATGAGCGGCTTGTTCTGTTCGGATGGGTCCCTGCAGCGTTAGACAACAACTGCAGCCCAGGGCAGCAGTGGACTGTTTGTCCTGTGCAGCCGCAGTAGCACAACACAGTCGCTGACCAGCAGCCTCTGCTCCTTGCCCCTGCCGCAGTGTGTCATGCGTGGCGCTGACCGCCACCGATGCCCCCAGCCCCGTGTCCGCCTCCCTCCCCTTGACCACCGAGCCGGCCCCGTGAGTTTGTGGGCTGGTGGTCACAGCTTTGTGCCGGCAGCAGCAGGCATGGATGACTTGTGCACTCTCAGCATGGCGCACCTGCAGGTGGAGCAGCCAAAAGCGGGCCATGCAGGCGCTGCCTGACCACCATACCCCTTCAACTCCCCATCCCCTGATCCAGTGCTCCTGCCGTCATCACCAGCACCACCAACCCCGTCATCCTGCGGTGCACTCCCCCTGGTGGCGGCCCCTTTGCGGTTTGCCAGCTGCAGCTTTGCGAGCAGCAGGGCCCGAGCCGCCGCCGGCTGCTCGGCGGCGGCGGCGGCTGCACCCCCATCAATCTGTCCTGCCCCTTCGTTAACGGCGTGGCCAGCTGCAATGTGACCGGCAAGGTCAAGCCAGACACTCCCTACGACATCACTAGCACCGCTGTCAAGGCTGACGGCGTGCGCATGAGCACCACGGGCCCACAGGGCACCTACTACCTCCCCCTCTTCCTGTGAGAGCCAAGGCACTTGCTCTGGCTGCTGCTGGTAACGTCTGCTGCGGTTGAGTGTATGCATGGCACATTGGGCTGGCCAGCTGGGTGTGCACCACAGATTTTGTGTGCTGACAGGCCCACCACTCCTTCCATACCCTCACCCTGCCCATGCAGCAAGCCCACCGTCACTGCCGCCAACAAGGGCGGGCTACGATGTGACCATCACTCCGGTGACCACCATGCCTCTGAAGTCCTATCCTGCTGGCGGCTGGACGTACTACTTCATCGACACCGAGGCCGGCTTTCCTCCCGGCAACGAGCGCTTCACTTGCACGTGAGGCTGGCTGGTTGGGGCATCGCGCTGCTGTGTTCGCATGGCAGCAGCAGAGCGGCGGCCTGCAGTTTGGCAAAGGGCTGACATCAGCCTATCTTGACCGGCATGCAGCACAGACCGCACTGCCGCATATTGCAAATGCATGTTGGCAGGCAATGGTGGGCAGTGTGGGCAAGGGAAACACATGCCCGGCATGCAGCAAACCCTCCGCACACTACCGCGGACCCAGACGCCGCCGGTCGCCCCCTCCTACCTTTGCAGGGCCAAGAACAGCGCTGCTGGCGTGCCGCAGGTTGTGACTTGCCGGGTCACACTGGCCTCCTCCAGCTTTCCAGCAACCTTCAAGGCCACCGCTTACCAGGGCAGCTCCGGCAACCAGAAGGACACGGATCTGCGCAGCGCTGAGTCAGACCCCTACACGTGAGTGAGGGCAGGTTGCTGGTTTGGCCAGCACAGCATGGCATGGCTGGTGGGCGGCCGCCGCCAATGGCATGGACACTCCTGTTGGGGGGAAGCAGGCAGCTTTTCAGTCAGTGCAGGCTGCTGTCGTCTGAGGTGCCTCTCCAGCTGCTGGCTCGATTTGACTGGATGCAATTGAATGTCGCACGTGCGCACTGTGGCCCTGTCGCTCCTTGCCGGCCTGCAGCCTTTCCCCACCTTTCCCCTGCTCGCCCCGCAGCCCTGTGACCATCCTGGCTGCTCAATCGTCCAGCGTGGAGCAGGGCAGCGTGTGTGTGACGCCCCCCAGCGCCGGGGCATGGGTCGGATACACCTGCACCGCCTGCTACAACGGGCAGTGCAGGCCTCCGCAGCCATGCAGCGACGTGCGGCGGCGCCTGGTGGACGCCGGGCCTTGTGGCAGTAACAGGGAGTGCTTCCTGACTGGTCTTGAGTCCACTACGCCATATGAGTGAGTGCTACGTATACGCGTTTGAAAGTACGCCATGACTGCCGCCTGCTGCAAGCCTGAGCTCGCTGCCACTCACCGCACACCAGGGCTGCAAGCTTGCTGCCTGCTTCTTGGCTGCCTCATGTACGTCGTGCACCTCCACCCCACCTCCCACCCGCCTTGCTGTTGCAGCGTCACGTGCAAGGCGCTGTCGGCAGGCAATGTGGCCAGTCCGCCATCCAACTCAAAGAGCTTCACCACCACTCAGGCGCCGTGAGTGCAGGTTGCTTCTCTGCGTCATGTTGGCATTATAATGTCTTGCGCGAGCGCCGTCCAACAGCCGTGTGTGCTACCGGGAAGCACAGGCCTGACCATCGCCTGATGCAAAATGCATACTCTGAAATGCCCTAGGGTTGCACACCGGCCGTACCGACAAACGCCGCACTTTTGATGCACACCCGCCCTGCCGCAGTGCACCCACGGTCCAGATGGACCCAAGCAACCCTGTGATGGCGCAATGCACCGCCCCCGCATCCGGAGGTCCCTGGAGCATGTGCGAGCTTCAGCTCTGCCTGCCGCTGCCGCCCAGCCGGCGCCGCCTGCAGGCCTGGGAGAGCTGCAGGCTCGTGAGCGTGTCCTGCCCCTTCAATGCCACCACCGGGCTGGCCAGCTGCGACCTCGGGGGCAAGATCCCGCAGGAGTTCAACTACCCAATGAACATCACAGCCGCCAAGGCTGACGGCGTCCGCAAGAGCCAGACCGGGGAGCAGCCCTGCGGCTACTCCTTGCCCCTCTTCCCGTGAGTGTGCCGCTGCAGCTGGGCGGTTGGTGCCGGCGTTGGAGGGCACGAGGGATTTGGATGTGACGCGTACATGCATGCCCCGCTTGTCGTGACGCCCGCCCTCTGCTGCTCCCCTTGCACGCATGGATGCAGCCAACCAGTCGTGAACTCCACTTATGTGACGGTCAACGGCAACCTGCAGCTGGTGCCTCTGGTCATTCCCGACGTCACCACGCCTCTGGTGTCCTATCCCCTGGGAGCGTGGCAGTACTATGTCATCCAAATCGAGATCACTTCAGCGTTTGGCGGCACCTACGAATATTACACTTGCCAGTGAGTGCGGCAGGCGCGGCTGTTTTGTTTTTGTTTGTTGCTGTTGCTGTTTGTGCTTGGGCATGGCTTCTGGGCGGCAGCTGCTTTGCTTCTTTGGATGAATTGAGCATGCACACGCAACCCAGCTGCGAAACTGCGGTTCTTCGATGGGCGGCGTGCTTACATCCTCTCGCCACGAGCAGTGCTTGCCCACATTCGGTCCATTCCCACCCGTGCCCTGTCCATGCTCGCAGGGCCTCGGTGGCCAACGGCGTGCCCCACCCCACCACCTGCATTGTGGCGCCCGTCGCTGTGGGCACCCCCAAGTACCGTGCAACGGCCTACCAGGGCACCTTTGCCACTCAAAAGCCTGAAGATCTGCGCAGCGCCGTGTCAGAGTGGGCGGAGTTTCTTGACCGAAAACACAGGCGGCAGCGCTAGATGTGGACCGCCGCAGGGCCATGCTGCTGCCTGTGCTAAACGCGCCCAAGGCGGCGTGGCTGGTGATTTGGATTTTTCACCCTGCAGCCAATCTACACGTCTTATTCTGTCCTTTTGACATACGCTGCTCCGTTCGGCATTACACCCGCCCACCCCTCTATGACTCCCCATTTCCACTCTTCGGTTCAAACCCATCAGGTTCTGCTTACCCTCGGCTTGATATCAGCTCCATACTCTGGTACCCATTTATCTGGCATGAAATAATATTGCTTCTGTGGTCTACACAGTACCTATGTAAAGGAGTGAGTTGCAGCCTGGCTTAACGGGTGAGCCGGGTTCAATCGGCCAGGGCCCATTTGGTGGAATGTGCGCCTTGGGTCACATGCATGCCTAGCATGCTGCAGTCCTTACAGTGTGTGGCTGCCGTCAGATTTCGTGGAGACGTGACTTCAACCTGCCACGCTCGGCAGTCATCCTGCTGGAAACAAGAATTGCAGAAAAGACGGCTTCCGCTGCACTCATGTTGCCACCCGGGCAGCGGCGGCGGCCGCCGCCTGCACTAAGCGCCCGCCTTTGGAGCCCCCCGCATCGCTTTGTGGAGCAGTCAGAAACTTGGAGATCGCCGCCATCGTTCAAAACAGGCAGGGTTCTGTGAAGGCTGCGCGCAAGCGCGGGCTCCCGCTGCCGGGTGGCCTCGCTTGCCCTGCCTGCAGTCCGTACACCTTGCCTGGCCGCATCTGAGCGCGCCGGGGCTGCCCCTGGCCGCTTGCTCGGCGCGCTCGCTGCCGGAACTCCTCGTTTTCGGGCGTGCGGTGGCCTGCTGCAGCCATCGCCCAGCTCCACAGCTGCTCAGCTTACCATCGACTCGCGCCGCTGGGTGTGCAGCCGCCGCCGGCAGCCGGGCCTGTTCAGGCGGCCTGGAGCCCCCAGGCCTGTGCCCAACGCCTGATCACCGTCCTGTGAAGGCGTGGCAGCATGCGGCGGCAGGGAATCGCCCCGCCAGGCCTTCCCGCCGCCGACACTGCTTGCCGCCTGCTCCGCCACACCTGCTCAAACTCGGAGCGCCCCTCCCGCCTGTCTGCAGAGCCACCCGGCAACATGGCGGATCGGGCGTTCAGCCGTTCGCAGACCATGTCCACCAACTGGGCGGACGATGTGGAGGAGGATGAGGAGCTGGAGCGAGGCGAGCACCCACCTGCCTGCTGTGCTGCTGCTGCTGCTGGCGATGCACCTGCCAAATCGCGAATGAACAGTGGCATCGAGCGATTCCGTTGCGCCAGCTCGCACTGCATGTCTCTGCCCAGCCTGCTGCGGCATGCAGTGTTTGCTGCCGCTCACGCCGCCCTCGCGCCACCCTGCCCTCATCCTCTTCACTGCTGCAGTGGAGTCGCTGCGTGTGGGCTCGCCGCGTGGCCCGCCCCCGGGAGCGCACCATCAGCCGACCAGCCCCATGGGTGCACGGCTGCCGCCCCAGCCAGAGCAGCCGCACATGCCGCCCCACGGCGGCGGCGGGTATGATTCGTTCCCGCCTGGCCCGCAGCTGCCCGACCACCCGCCCTTTAAGGTGCGCTTGAGGGGCAGCCAGGCAGGGGGCATGGCTGCTTGATTTTTTTCCTGGAAAGGATGGTTGGCAGCACAGCCAGCAGCAGCAGCAGCAGGAGGCAGTCGCAACAGGTGCCGAAGCAGGGGCTGGGGTGTAGGGCTGGGCGGCCGCTGCTGCCGCCAGCATTTCCACCCCATATAATCGTCATGCCTGGGGCGGTAGCTAATTTCTCGCTTTCGCTGGCCGTTGGCGTTCCTGCGCAACACTTAACATCACAGTTGTTCATTCTTCACTGTGTGTTTCCTGCCGCTCGCCGGCATTCCTGGGCAACACTTGACGTCACGGTTGCTCATTCTTCGCTGTGTGTTTCCTGCCGCCCGCAGGCGTTCCTGGGCAACATCCCTTATGAGCTGGTGGAGGAGGATGTGGAGCAATTCTTCCGCGGCCTCAAAGTGAGCAAGCCGCGTTGTTCATGGCTGGGTTGTGAGTGTGTTTAGCTTTGGGTGGCGACCCCTGCTTCCGCGGCCTCAACACGAGCAAACTTGATCCGCACGGGTTTGATTTTGCCGAGGCTTGGAGGCAGGCAGGAATTGCTGTGGCGTTTGGGTTCTGTGCTGCTTGGCTGCCGTGGCCCACTCGTTTTGCGGCCCCGAGCGCAAACCAGTGCTGAATAGTACGGACCTATTTTGTCTTTGCAACCGCCGCAGGTGGTTGACATCATCATCACGCGGCACCACGACACCGGCAAGCCCAAGGCCTGCTTCGTGGAGTTTGGCAGCCAGGTGGGGGCGTTGCTTGTGGCTGGGATTGCTTTCAACAGAGGCGGCCCAGCACCTGCTCTGTGGACTGTGGCAGGCGGGTGCGAACGGCGGGCGGAAGCCTGGTGTGCTGACCCTCCAGTATGCTTGCTGTCTGCCCATCTGTCCTGCCTCCCTTGTGTGCCGCGGTCAGCATTACGCACCCTTTCACAACCACGACTCTTGGCTCTGCCCCCATCCGCAGGAGGATTTGGCCAAGGCGCTGAGCGCAGACGGCGAGCCCATGCTGCGCCGGTCCATCCGCATCCAGGTGCAAAATTGTGCTAGTTGGTTTCTGCTGGCACGCAGCGCTTCGGCTGCTGACCACTTGGCAGAGGGCTTTTGCCGCAGCGCTCCAGCTCAGGGCGCAGCGGCTCTGGCAGCGCCGAGCTGAGCGCACCCCGGCTGCGGTTGACCGCGCGGCAGAGGGCTTCTGTCCTGCTGCTGGGCATGTCGCATTGCAGCCGGACTCGCGGCTGCGCCTTGCTGTAGGAGTTACATGCTGAGTGCTGGGCTGTGCTGCACATATCACCGCTGCGCAGGTGGCGGAGCCGCAGCGCCGCGACGGGTTTGGCGAGCGCCGGTGCGCGGGGTGGACGCAGTGCTGTGGTTGCACTGTCGCCTGGGAGCAGTGGGGCAGGCCCATGCTGCGGTGCAATGCAGTGCTGAGCATGCACAGATGCACTCCTGCACAGACTTGCTGTGCTGGATTGGCGGCATGCATGCTAAGCACTCAGCTTGTCCACCAGGCTGCCATTACGGCCCCTTTGCTCACACTCCTTTTGCATGGCCATCCTGCCAGCTGCTGCCGCGCATCCCAGCCCGCCTGATGTGCCCATGCCACACACTGTTGCTGCCTTGATTTGCAGGGGCGGCTTCGGGCGCCGGGATCGCGAGGACAGCTACGGGCGCCGCGGGTGCGAAGAGGGGTGCTGCGTTTGGAAGGACCGCCTGTGTGTTTCAAGCACCACCATAGAATGTGCACGGCCTGGCCATGCTTCTGCCGTGTTCCTTTGGCTATCTCATTTCGAGCATCGCCTCCCTCTTGGGCGTGCAGCTACGGCGACCGCGACCGCGATTTCGACCGCCGCTGCCTGTGCTGCTACCCCCATCTCAAATCCCCTTCTTGCCATCTCTCCCTTCCGGTCTGCTCATGCAGCTACGGCGACCGCGAGCGCGATTTCGACCGCGGCGAGCGGCGGGGCTATGGCTTTGGCGGCGACCGGGACAGGGACAGGGACTGGCCGGCGCGCCGCGGCCCGCCTGCAGGTGCAGGTGGTGAGTTTCCTGTTTTGCCGTGTCTTGTGGGCACAGTGCGACTGCGCATGGCGCAGGTCGCGACAGCAGATTGCATCTAGCGTTCCGTGGGCAACCAGTGTCCGCTCTTGCGTCGGTACTTTTTTGGCCTGCTGCATGCAGCTGTTCTTCGCCTGCCGAGCCACATTTACCTGCCATCAAGCCGCACCGTCCCTTCTTCCCCACCCCAACCTGTCTACTCCAGGCGAACCCGCCAGCCCCCGCGAGCGGCCCAAGCTGGTGCTGCAGCCGCGCAGCGCGCCGGCGGAGGGCAACGGCAGCGGCGGCGACGGCGGCGCCGCCAAGCCTCGCTCCAACCCCTTTGGAGACGCCCGGCCGGTGGACACGGTTGCCAAGGAGCGAGAGATTGAAGAGCGCCAGAAGCAGCGGCGGGCGGAGGAGGAAGCTTCCAAGCGGGCGGCCAAGGAGGCGGCAAAGGCGGAGGCAGCCAAAGCTGAGGTGGACAAAGAGAAGGCTGAGAAGGACAGGGCGGAGAAAGACAAGGCGGACCGGGAGAGGCAGCGGTCAGCGGCCAAGGATGCAGTGGCGGCGGCGGCGGCAGAGCGTGAGCGGGAGCGGCCGGCAGCCAAGGCGGGCCCGCCGCCGCCGCCTCCTCCGCCGGCGCCGGCGGCCGAGGGCGCTTCGGCAGCGGGCGGCCAGGAGGGCGGCAGCGGGCGGGGGCGGGGCGCCAAGGTCATTACTGTCCCCGCCCGCAGCACAGGGCGGGGCGAGGGCGGCGGCCGCGGGCGGGGAGAGGGCCGTGGCGGCGGCCGCGGCCGCGGCGACCATGCAGCGCCAGGCCGGGGCGAGGCGCGGCCGGGGCGCGGCGCCGGCGGCCGCGGCGAACATGGCGGGCGTGGGGGCCGGGGAGAGGGCCGTGGTGGCGGCCGTGGGGCGGCGCATGGCGGGCGGCACCACGAGGAGCGACCCGCCAAGGTGAGGCATCAGGTTGCTCAGTGAGCATGGCACAGCGTTGCAGTTGGTCCCTGTGATGGTGTTGGTGTGGGTGGCTGGCTTGGAGGTGTACTACAAGCTTGCTTTGCCAGGATCAATGGTCTCAGGAAAGTTTTGTACCTCAAAGTGTATGGCCCAGCCCTTCAAGGGCAGCAGCTTTGGTGCATTGTCCCCCACATTCAGGCTCAGTGGACCAGTCTTCAGCAGACCATGTCCATGGCTGCCGTGCATGG